>Ga0209006_10006389_pt1 | contig 10666 bp, 10 predicted proteins | sample JacPin_JW_Ref_O2_FD_188567 | JGI IMG/M metagenome (GOLD analysis project Ga0209006, IMG submission 188567) | Forest soil microbial communities from Algoma, Ontario, Canada - Jack Pine, Ontario site 1_JW_Ref_O2 (SPAdes) (version 2) | ecosystem: Environmental > Terrestrial > Soil > Boreal... | reverse complement strand
TGAACTTCGCCGCCGCGCCTTCAAGATCCCCGTGCTTGGCCAGCGCCAGGCCCCAGGAGAAATAACCCGAGGGAATGCTGGGCGCGAGCTTCACGGCCTTCGCATACCACTGCTGCGCACCCGCCCAGTCGCCACGCAGATCCAGAACATCGCCGCGGAAGCGAGAGCAATCGACGAACGTGAGCTTGCCCACGGCATTCAAGGCCGCATCCGCTTTACCCGGCTGGCCGGTCTTCTGGTAGGTGACGGCCGAATAGCAGATGTACGTTGGATTCTGGGTCGAGACACCCGGGTTCGCATAGGCGGTGACATACGCGTCCCACTCATGGGCAGCCGCCGTCAGATCCCCCGTCTCTTCGGCGAGCAGCGCCCGGTCAAATGCCGCCGCCGCGACGTCGCCAGGAACCTTCTCATCCACGGGGGTGGTCTTCAGGCGCAGTGTCGCCGCCTCGACATCGTGCATCTGCACGTCAATCTGGGCCACACTGAGATTTTCGGCGCCCTCGGCAATGCTCGCCGTTCCAATGCCGCCGTGCAATTCCATGTCGGCGATCAGCTCGGCGCGATACGCTGGCAGGTCCCAGACCAACTGATCGTAGTTCTCATACATGGCCTCGGGTGCCCGTCCGGGCCGGCCACCGGCAGCTTGCAGCATCTGCTCGCCCTCCCGCACCACACCCTCCTCGTCCCCAAGGCCATTGAGCGCGAACATGACGTTGTTGTACCCGATCCAGTAATCGGGCTTCAGACGCAGCGTCTCCCGATACAGCGGCAGCGCCTCGCGCATTGCCCCCTCACCGCCCTTGATGGTAATGGCGTTTGCCCAGTAATTGAGCACATAGGGCTTCTCGCTCGCCTCCACCGTGTTGTAGGCGCCTTGGGCGAAGCGGATCGCCTCGTCGTCCCGATTGTCATTGGTCAGGTAAGCCGCCCACAGGCCCGGTTGCGACTGGCCGAAGACATACTCGCCGGCCTGGGTCACGAGCTTGTCCAGGGAGCCAGCCTCGCCGCTGAAGGTCTTCGGTAAAATCCCGGTGCCGCGCACCGTGAGCGCAAGTCCACCGGAGCCACTCTTCACCAGATCTCCCTCGATGTGCTGATCGTGACCAAAGCGTGCCTTCAGGACTCGCTCGAGCTGGCCGATCGAAATGCCGGTCTCAGGCACTTCGATGGAAATCTCGTTGGTCCAGGCATTGGAGAGATTGCGGTGCTCGATATTGGCACGGCTCGCCGCCTGAATGCGCGTCAGAACATCGAGCAGCCCCGCGGCAAGCACCTTGCCGTTGAGGCCGTCCGCGGCGAGCGACGGCGGGGCCTCGAACGGATCGATGACGACGCTGCGCGAGTTCACAGCGTCCCGGATCACGATGACAATCCCGATCCCGATGACGGTGGCGATCAGGATCAAAAACATCTGGAGTCCCAGCTTGAGCCGCTCGCCAAAACGCTTCAGTTTGAGCAGCTGCAGGTTGACGACCCGCTGTTCGTGCAGGTGCTCGGTCTGTACCTCGACCAGATGGCTCTGTTTGTCGAAATAGGCGGCAGCCTTTTGCGCCAATTCCGGATCGCTCTTGGCCCCGTCGGCAGCAAGGGCTGCAGCCGTTGGGTCCAGCGCGCTCTCGGCGGCCGGGCCTTCAGCTGGAGCCTCGGCATCCGCGCCCAGTATTCGTGAGAGTCCGCCTGATTCCGCCATAGCCGTACCCTTATGGGTGGGTCGTCAGCACAGCACACAATCCTAGACATCTACCCGCGTTAAAGACAATCCGTCAACTGCGATGGCTTTTTGTCATCGTCAATCACGCCAATCCAGGTGGCGGGACAAAGCCGCCGTGGGCCTTCTCGATCAGTTCCGCGAGCTTCAACGGTGTCCGGTCCTCCAGCCACGGACCAACAATTTGAACGCCGATCGGTAATCCCTCGGCCGACAAGCCGATTGGGATCGACGTCGCCGGCAGGCCGGGACAAGACGCCACGCCCGGCCAGACGAGCTGATTCGAGTAGGGAAAGTCCTGGTTGTCGACCACAATGCGGCGGCCACTCTGGTCCGGAGAATGATCGTGCGGATAGGCTGATGTTGGCATGATCGGGCAAATCACGGCGTCAAAGTCCCGGAACAACGCGCGCCACTGCGCGCGCAAGCCGGCACGCATTCGATCACAATTAACCCAGTCGCGATGGCTTAGCACGGCACCGCGCAACATTTCAGCCTCGAGGCTTACGTCATCCGGCTGCAGATTCGCCGCCTCCAATTTCATATTGTCGTAGACGTGCGGCGGGAATACCGCAGCGAGAAAGGACCTCAGCAGATGCATGTACAGTCGCGAGGAGCCGATAAGATCCGGCATCAGCTCGCTTTCGCGCGCAAGCTTCGCACCCGATCTGGCGAGATGCTCCGCGAGCCCATCGATCGCCGCGCGGATACTTACCGCAGTCGGCATCAGCGGGTGCGTCTCGAGCACGAGAATGCGGAAAGCCTTAATGTCGGTGTGGCGCGCCGCAGGCAAAGCGAGCCGGTAGCCACGGCCAGCCTCGATCTCGTCGGGGCCGGCGATAACGTCGAGCAGATCCGAGAGATCGCTGGCCGAGCGACTCATGGGGCCGACGACAGCGAGATCGGGTTCGAGCGGCAGCGGTGGGTATGGGGGCGGCGTATGGCCGCGCGACGGAATTAGCGCGAAGGTCGGCTTATGGGCGTATACGCCGCAGAAGTGTGCGGGCGCACGCAAGGAGCCGGCGATGTCCGAGCCGAGCGATAGCGGCCCATAACCGACGGCGAGCGCCGCCGCCGACCCACCCGACGATCCGCCAGGGGTTCGTCCGAGGTCGAACGGATTGTTCGTCGTGCCGTAGATCTCGTTGTAGCTCTGCCAGTCGCCGAGCCCGGCTGGAACGTTGGTCTTGCCCAATACGACGGCGCCGGCGGACTTCACCCTGGCAACGGCCAACGCATCCTGCTTCGCTATGAAATCCTTTTGCTGAACGAAGCCCCAGGTCGTCGGCAAGCCGGCGACGTTGTATGACTCCTTCACCGTCATCGGGATGCCGGTCAGTGGGCGGACTTCGCCCTTCGCGATCGCTTCGTCCGCCGCGCGCGCCGCACCCAGCGCACGCGAGAAATCGCGCACGCAAATCGCGTTGATCCTGGCATCGTGCCGCTCGATCTGGGCTATCGCATCCTCCGTCAGCTCGAGCGCGGATATCTGCTTCGCCCAAAGCGCCTGCGACAGCTCGCGGGCGGTCTTAAAAGTCCACTCGGAATTTGCCACTGCCAATCCTTCCCAGCGTCCACGAACGAATGGGCATTCCCCGAGACCCATCGCAAGAGACCGTCGCTTCCAGAACCTTATGACTGAGAGCTGTATTTTGCTGCATTTCTCGAACGGCGGCTTCCCGGTAGGTAATTCGGCACCCGCCAGTGCCCGGTTTTGGCGGATCAGCGTCATGCGATGGCCGGAATTGGGCCGACTGCGGCCGGAGCAGTCGCGTAGAATTTGTTGAACGCGATTCGAGCGCTGCGGGCTAAGGCGGCCGCAGCGCCCAAGACTAGGTGCATGGGCATGACGATCCGATACGGATCGAGTTACCGTTGGGCGGCACCCACGCGCGCCGCCTTGTCGGTCCTTGGCGCGACGCTGCTTCAGATCGCCCCCTTCGGAGCGGCCGAGCGCGCGCTCGCCGCAGATCCCCAAGTGCATCTCACGGTGCTCGACAGCAATGCGCGCATTTCGCGCAAGTCGTCCTATACCATCACTTGGACAAGCGCGGACATTCCTGCGACCACGGCTCTCAGCCTGCGCCTCTATTGGAAGATGGCGGATTCGGGGGTGCGGATCGGTGGCGTCGTGCAGTCCGGCGACGAGAGCCGCTTGCTCACCACCGTGTTCGACGCGGCGACGACGAAGGCGTTCCTGGAGAAATTCAAGTCGAGCGTCACCGTCAGCACGATCGAAACCGGCAAATACGTATGGGACGTCGCCAAGTTCTGTGCCCAGAACACAGAGCAGGGCCACAGCGTCTGCGACAGCGCACAGTCGTACCAGCTGCAACTCATCCTGCGCGCATCGAACGATCCGTGCGCGGACAACGTGCGCTGTGACAAGCCGCGCACACTCTTTAAGACCGAATTGAGCCGCGGGGCGATCTCGTTCGGCGAATGAGGGCGGCGCGGCGCGCAACGTGATGATGGAAGCTCCGCTTCCACGCGGGGGTTTCTACTCTGGCAACCGACCGCTATTGGACCCGTTCCGGCCTGTCATGACTGGCAGCTTTCAGGTCGGACAGAGGCAGAGCGCGCGCTCGCCAATTGCCGGGCAAATGAGCTGCTATGGCGGACCGGGAAAACTGCCGAGCCAGTTGATGACCAGTGACTCGAGAGCGATTCGGTGATCCGACCAGCTGTGATCGGTCACGACATATTTCTCGGCGATCGTCGTCCCACCGGCCGCCCTGACGTCTTTGATTAGTTCCAGGGAATCAGCCTTGACGAAGTCGTTGCTGTAAAGAACCAGGAGTTTTCGGTGAATGAGCTCCGGTGCCAGAGTCTTAAATGACCAATCCTTTCCATGCGCCATGAGTTCATCCGCCATGGACTCCCCCGTCACGGCGGCAAGGGATTCCCGGTTATCGTTCATCAGCGCAATCACCGCGTCTCGATTTTGTTGTGCCCCCAGACCAATTGCACCGAAATCACCGGCAGAGATAATGACGGCGCCAAGTACTTTAGGCTCATGCGCGAGTGTCTCCGCCGTGACCCAACCGCCCATGCTGTGACCGCAGATGACGATCCGATTTACATCGATCGAAAGGCGCCTGGCATTTTCAGGGGATCGAATAAATGCCAGCGTCGCATCTGCGTCTTCCAAGTTCTGCGCGAATCGAAAGTTGCCAGGGCTGCCCCAAGAGCCTCGATAATTTACGGTAACGACAGTCCAACCCGCGCGGCGCACCGCCTGAGCGAGATCCAGATTCTTTTCGTTGCCGGGAAGACCATGAAAGAAGACAAACGCCGGGTGTGGACTTTGCCCTGACGCTACATAGACCACGCCGTTGATCTGCACGCCTCCACTCGGAACATGGATCACCTCCATGCGCGCCGGAAATTTCGGGTCCGGGGGCGGGTCTGCGATTACCGCTGTGGGGACAGGTTGCAAGGCCAGTGCTGCAGTGGAATACATGGCAGCGACGAAAAGAAGTGCAGGCAGGCGCAAGTTCATCTCCCTATTCGGCAACGGCGCCGGATCCTCAGTACTCTAGCGAATTGCAAGAAGCGAGTGGCCGCTTCGGCGACGTAATTCCACAATCCTCATCGACTGCTACTGGCCGATCAGCGACGGTCGGCCCGCCAATGCCGGCTGTTGACGCCTAGCTGACTCTCAATGGTGACCGCTTTCGGGAGGGTCAGCGCAATCCCCGGAGGGCTTGCTTACACCCGCATTGCGCGCCCACCAAAATACCTCCCTAAATCCGCTTCCTCCCAATATCAACCAAACCGCAATCGCTACCTCCGCCAAGTAATAAAGCACCGCTCGTTGTAGTGAAGGGTCATCGTCTTTGATGAAATACATTCCGAACGCATCGACTATCAACTTCGGAAAGGAGGTTGCCAATACCCATAGCCCGATGAGCGCGCACCCCATGCGAAGCCACGTGTCGGCAGACGAAGGAGCTGGAGTCTCTGGGGTCGAAACGCTAAGCAACCTTCGTGCGATGGTATGTGGAGAGAACCACAGTGCCAGCATCGCGACAACCTCAATGATGAAGATGCAAACGACGAACAAGCGCGCGCTCGGCTCAGCAAACAAAACCTCGTACACTTGGCCCGGCAGGTGAATTGCCAGCCAAACGGCAAAGAGGCGAGCTGCCACGGCAATTATCTGGTGCGGGGACATCAGCGCCTCTAATGTCTAAGTGGCCGCACGATGAGCCATCGCGCGCGGAAACTTTGCTCCACACGGTCCGCCCCAACGAGTGTTAGAGCCCGCGTTCACGGAAAAGCACTTCTTCGCCGATGCAGTCGATTGCCGTTGAGGCATAGACCCGCACTCCTTCGGCGCTACATTTGCCTTTGAGGCTGTCATCTAGGAACCGGCAGCCAGTGAACCGGCACTCCACAAAAGCGCAGCCGAAGAAGCTAACGCTTCGGAACGCGCAATTGGCGAATATGCAGCCAAAAAACACGCAGCCATTAAACAGCGTCCAGTGCCAATCAACTCCCTCGAATCGGCAGTTTAAAAAGGCAGCTGCAACATTACTTTCATCGTGAAAGGAGCCAAAATGACATAAACGAAACACACTACCGTCCCGCAGGCTACCGCTCGGAGGCCTATTGGGGTATTCGGTGCCCACGATAAGCATGCGCTACAACTTGACCGCAAAAGTGCAGTTTTGAGCTTTGTCGCAGCCATTCTTGCTAATCGCCGACCCGGACTCAAGCACGCGAACGACTGCTTCAGGCAGCGACTCTAGGGCTCTAGACGCCCTCTTTTGGACGATCAGCGACTGTCGGCTTGCCAATGCCGGCTATTGACCCGAAGCGGTCAGTCGCCAACGACTGCTAATGGGAAGTGAGGACGAGGCGAGGTTCTCTTCAGCGAACGTTGATTGTGTAGATGTGATAACCATAAGCACCACGAACTCCAATTCGCTCGAACTCTACTGAATCGGCACCGATGAAACCCGGTTCTGACGTGTAGTAAATGACCGTCGCCGGAACACTTTGCCCGTTGCAGACGTTGCGGGCATCGTCCTTTGCAAAGTCCGCGAGTGCGGTCCCCTGCTCGACGGAAACTTGTCCATGTTTGGGCGCTTTCGCAACTTTCAGGGTCGGGTAGCCCAGGCTCGTGCAATCAGACGCCGTTGCATAGAAACTGGCGAGACTCTGCCTTTGGCCGCTGAGCGCGCCACGGATTACCGGCGTACCCGCGGATTGTCGTGGTGCTATTGCACTTGGGTTGTTTGTGTTGATAACAACGCAAGAAGCCAAGGCCAATGCTGACGCTACTGCTAATACCCTTTCTCTCATAATTTTTTCCCGCCGGGTCTGACATAAATTCTGGCAGCGACGATGGCAGTCGTCCATAGACGGGTCATGACCCGAAACCGCACGCGGCGAATGAGCACTTCGCGAAGCTGATACTTGGCGATTTTCAGTCCTTATCACCGCTCCGCAATCCGTCTCGTATGTAGCGTTGCCCGAGAACGAAGAACAGAAATCCTGTACCAATACGAACAATCGGGAGGATCGGCACTCGCTTCATCGAGAGATCATCGATTAGCTCGTGGACCGACTAGTGTTGGCCCCGATCTCGTACGAGATATTGGGTTTGTCCCGTGAAGCGCTTTCTCATTTCGAGCAACGATAGCTGTTGTCCCGGAAATTCGCGGGCCATGTCGACGGGTACCGTGCGCGAGTCCATATCTAACTGGACCATGCACCAACTACTCGGGTGGCCGAGTCCCTGTTCTCGGCAATAAATGACTTTCCCGGTAAGCATGCTGCCCGTTGCCTGAGGCATGTTCAGCATAGTCCATCCAATCGCGCAAATAGTCGCCATGCCAACACCAAGTCCAATCAAGATGGGCTTGTAATCCGCCATCTTCAGTCCCCATTTGACCCGGAGCCGCCTACTACGACCGCCGCTTCCATGACGTTCATTCATACACCAGATGATTTCGCCTTATCTGTAGCTGCTGCCGCCTGCTTCCGTTGTTTCTGCCAATCTATGAATGCGTCATTTTGCCAATCTTCGTAACCTAATAGACTTCCCTCCAACCGTTCGAACCCTTCCCCCCAACCTACTTTTTCTGTCGTTTTCCACAGCAGGAGATACGCATCTATGCGCCATTCTTCCCCTGGCAATGCATACAGCACACGCCTGGTTCCGAGCGGTTGGCCTTTCAATTTGGGCGAGTTCTCATTTGGCGGAAACAAATGCTCGCGTTTGATGATGCGTCCCGAATCGACGTGCGTCTGAAACGCCCTTTCAGGAATTAGGCCTCTCTCCTCATCGAGGCTTGGATACGCCTCCGAGAATGCAGAAAGCGGCTTTTTACCAGCGAGCATCAGTGCCAATTCGCGATCCGTATGAACTCGGTACGGCAATTCATCAATCGGGTGCCACGGGGCCAAAACCGTATCCACTGATTGCGCGTCATAGGTAACACCATATCGCTTCGTTATTTTCTCGACAGCGGCTGGGTCCAAGTCAACAACCCTATTCAACGGAAAATTGCCGCCGTCGATCCCAGCCAGCGTACACAATTCCAGTATGTCGCTGGTTTCAAAGATGGCTTTGGCGGCAATCCTCTCCGTTGCTGGGTCGATGGCTCGTAAGATAAAGCGACTCATACAGATAGTATGCGACGGTCGGAGCTTAATCTGGAGTGGCCGCTTACTAGCAATCAAAACGGCTTCAATAGCCGGTCAGCGACCGTCAGCACCACCGATCGGTCGAAAGTTGCTTTCTGACGCACTGCGATCGGTGATCAACGATAACCGTCCAGCCATCACGCATTGCTTCTGTGACGAGTGACCCGCTATACCCCACCCGTATATCCAATGAAGAACGGAATAAACACAACGATCTGGAGCACCCACAAGGTGACGAACAGCCCTACGGGCAGCTTTCTTGCGACCACCAATAGGCCAACGTTAACGAGCAACATTACCAGTGGAAAATGCACGTAGTGGCGCCATTGAGCCGGATTCGGGTAGCCCGGCACGTGGCGTTGTGCGACGCGAGAAACGAGGTCATATCCAATGTACGTAAAGAGAGCCCAAAGGAGGGTAGAGAGGAATGCAGCAATGCGTCGCTTCATGTTCTTATACCTATCTCTGTCTCACCATGACCCGGAGTTGCCGATCGCGAGCGTCTGCTATTGGGCGGCGAGTTAAAGCCTTGCTATCCTGTCACAAATGCCGCCGACCAACGGTTAGAACTCATGCACGTGTGCGCTGCCCGGATTCTTCTGGTCACGATATTCGCTTCGGCGAGTTGCCTGGCTGACTCGCCGGGGAGGCGGCTCCCGACCCTTGGTCTTTACGTCGGCGGTGAAACAGGTTCCGACGTGCTAGAGATAATCATCCCAAAACTGTCCCAGCTCAACTTTTCTGAGGCGTTGCCCAGAGCAATATCTGGAGAACATTTGCCGGTCGCGATTTTCAGAGACGCCGATGGCGACGAACTTCAAGCCGTCATCGGCACTGGTTGCGTGCTTCTCGAGTTCAATGGTGCTGAGATATCGCTCGGCACAGACCCGAACGATGTTGTAGGCCGATTTAACGCGATCCACGACACACTCGAACAGTATTTTTCTGAGTTACCTCAGCCGCATCCGCGGATTCTATCGGAAGTGCCTACGCCCGCTGGCTGTCCGACTGAGTTCTAACATGCGGGCGGACGCGCCCTAACTGCCCGAATGACCGCTAGTGGCGAGACGAGCGAACTACCGGGATTGACCCCTAGCAGTCAGAGCCGACTGACTGCTTTCGGGGCCGCCAGCGCAATCCTTCCGGGAGATTTCTTGGTCCAAAAACGAAATGGAGCACGCGACGCGGGCTGTCGATAACGCTCTTGGATGACGCATGGAGCAGCAGCGGCCGCAGGAGCATCGCGCCACAGCGCGGCACAGGCACCGTAACTTCGCCCATGGCATCACGGGCCTGAATCGCCTGGATTGGCGTCAGTCTGCCGAGCAGATGAGATCCTGGCACTACCCTAAGCGCTCCGTTGCGCTCATCGCAGGCGTCGAGGTGTACACGTACTGCCAGCACTTCCTGCAATACGGCAACCGGCGGCTGCACAAATACCTCACCTTCCTTCTCAGACCAACCTGTGCAATGAGCGCTACTCACGCGTTCGGCGACTGGAATGCTGAGATCCTGATGCAGTGAGACGAGCCAGTTCCTATCGGACGACTTTTTGAACAACGTGCATTGCACCGGCTCGGCATTTCCCGTCCCAAGCTCGCGAAGTAACTCATTGGCCTTCAGTGTCTCGGCCAGGTCCCTGCACCAGGGAGCGTCTAGCAGCCGCCGTGTCCCCGTGTCCGGCGCGCCGTCTATCCGACGAGATAGCATCAATTTCCTCGATTCCAATCAAGTCGGGGAGAACGCCGTAGCCAGCTTGAGACAGTTCGCTCGTAAGGAGACTCATTCGTTAAGGATACTCCTGACGCCCGGACCTGACCCCCTCCCGCCGGCGACGAATGGCTTCTATGGGAATGGCTTAATGCTTCGCTAGCTGACGCACCTTGGGTAACACGTCGCCTTTATCCGCGACCGGGCCAGAATTGCCGCAGTAGTCCGCAGACAGCGCACCCTGTTGCCGGTAAAGAAACAACAGATATGACGTCCCAATCTTCATGGGAAATCGACCACTGGAGTTTTCGCTGAATATCTCAACGGTTTTTCCGAGCGAGCCGCGAAGCGGCTCCGACACTTTGACCACGTAAACCGTTCCTCCCAATGTGTCCGCCTTGTCGTCCCCTGGCACCTTTCGTTCCGACAAGACACTGCCCACCAACACGGCATCCGACCGCCGAAACTCAGCATTCAGAGAGTAATCCGTGAGCAGGCACGCGCCACTCGCCGCGCCCCAGAAAAAAAAGGACGGGAAAACGCTTAAGATCGGCGATAGTGGCGCCCGAATTGAAAATCGGGCTCGTG
>Ga0209006_10006388_pt1 | contig 10666 bp, 9 predicted proteins | sample JacPin_JW_Ref_O2_FD_188567 | JGI IMG/M metagenome (GOLD analysis project Ga0209006, IMG submission 188567) | Forest soil microbial communities from Algoma, Ontario, Canada - Jack Pine, Ontario site 1_JW_Ref_O2 (SPAdes) (version 2) | ecosystem: Environmental > Terrestrial > Soil > Boreal... | reverse complement strand
TGCTCTCATTCGGGCTTATTTTTCTGACAGGAGTGGCCGGGCATCTAATGTAGTGTCCACGGATTTGTGGGGCGGACCCCCTGGTCCGCAGCCCGGCCCCCCGGCCGGTTTCCCGCAATGCTCTGAAATATTGCGGGATCAGGTAGGCCCGACAAGGGCGTCGGCTGCGGACCACGAGTCCGCCCTACAAATGAGCATCAACACTGTCCACTGGCGGCGCCGCGTATGGATTGCCCTGGATGGACGAAATGTCCAATCAAAATCGGCAGTGTGAATGAAGCGAAGATTTGAAAAAGATTGCTGTGCTTTTCGCTGGTATTTACAGGAGGACAAATGCAACAGACTCACCAGCGGCCTATCCGCGCTCTTTTGATTGTTTTCGCCCTGTTTCTCACTGTTCCAGGGTTTTCTACCACCATCCTTTCCTTAACCGGGGATCAAGGCGGAATCGAGGACGGTGATTCCAGCGATTGGGGGGCGCAGTCCTGGAAGCAGACTGGATCCTACACTAATGTCGACATAAGAGCGAACCTGGAGCGCGCGGTTCTTGGTAATCCTTTTGGCAACGGATTTGCCGTTCTTGAAGAGAAGGCCGGGTCTCACGCCGTAGAGGTCGATTCCACGGATTTTCGCTTCCCGAAGGACCCGCAACTGTTCACGCTGTTCAACGGTCTCACGCTCGGACCGGGAACCTATTATCTCGCTATCTATGGAGAAGGATTTTGGATCTCCGACCTGACGTCGCCTCTCATCGTGAGCGCGCCGGATGTGTCGCAGGTGACGGACACCCTTTTTTCCACCGATAACGGATTAACGTTTCAAGATACGAACAACGGCATCTGGCAGGAGTTTCAGGTGACCGGAACCGCAGTGCCGGCCTCCGGAGTGCCGGAGCCCGCGACACTTCTGATGGCCGGTGGAGGCGTGTTTTTGGTGGCGATCGCCAAAATAAGCAGCAGGTGGAAAAGTGTCTAGGTTGTTTTCCGCGTCGGGACGGACCTGTCGGTTCATTCCCACGATCCTGCTTCCGGCGGTGCAGTCAAATACTGTTGCCCCGACGCCTTAACGATGGAGGTCGCGCTCCGTCGCGGCCAAAGCCCTTTTCCTCTGTTCTTCCAAAGCGGCAGGGACCGTCATGCCTCGCCACGTGACAGCGGCCTTTTCGAACCACAGGGACGCAGACCGCCCCTGCCCGATTTTTAGGTACAGAGAACCAAGCCGCATGTAAAAAAGCGCTCCACTCCAGGCATTTCCGAGTGCTTGAGGAGCCACCTTCGTCAGACCGGAGGCGACTTCATCGGCCAGTGCAACTGAACCGGCCCGATCTCCAGTTTCCGCTTTAATCTGAGCAAGCCGCAGCGCGGCGCCGATTCCCCAGGACCAGGCGTTTTTTTCGTTGGGGCCGCCGCGGAAATTGACCGCGTGCGATCGCGCCTTCTCCAGCCGGCGAGTTGCTTCCGCGTACCGCCCGAGCAGCATGAGCGCCTTTCCCTGATGGCAATCGAGAATCAGAGCGTACATGCGGAAACGCTGATTGGAGGGATCTTCATTGAGCAGCCGCGTTAGCGGCACTTCCGCTTTCATGAGAAAACGCAGGGCCTCGCCGGCGCCTTGAGGTTCCTCGAGTAGAGATGCTGCCGTTCTCATTTCAGCGGCAACAAGATCGAACCATGCCTTGCGATCGGCTGGGTCGCGTTCGGAAATCCAGGAGGCAATCTCGGTCGCTTTTTCGAAAGCCGTAACGGATTCCCCCAATTGGCCCAACCCGTTCGCCTCCGGGGGGCCGAGCGCGTCTCCGAGATGGCCATAGGTGATCAGCAGAAGGCGCCGATACGAGGTGTTTTCCGGGTGATCCTTCACTAGCTGTTCCCGAATGGATAGACTTTCGCGGTAGGTCCTCGCCGACAATTCGACTTCGCCCGCGGCGCGATAGGCCGAGGCGAGTGCATTTTTCGATAGGGCGAGAAAATCGAGACTTTCCTGGCTCGCAGGATTGACCGAGACCATCCGCAGCGCGATCTGGGCGGCTTCCTCGGCTGCTTCGCGCGAACGTTCCGGCGTTTTCGCATCGGACGAGAGTCGAGCGACTTCAGAACTGATGTTGCCGGCAAGACCCAGCGTTGCCAGATCGCGCGAGTGCGCAGCCAGGGGCCGAACCATCTCTCTCGCGCGCTCCAGTTGTTTGATTCCGGCCGGGTCTCCCAGCACGTGCTGCAGCGTCCCCAGCTTAAAGACCACCGAGATTAACGCGAGCTTCGCTCCGGGATCTCCTCGATCCGAAAGAGGCATCAAAGTTGACTCCGCGAGACGGTAGCTCCGCAGCGCGCCCTGTGAGTCGCCCAGATTGCTCAGACTGGGGTTTCCCTGCGCATCGCCGATCTTTTCGTAAGCTGCAGCCAGTTCCCGCTGAAGAGTTGGGTCATTTCCCGCATCCCGCCGCAAATTTTCGAGGTAGCGCAGCGCGGTCGATACGATCGCCTTTCTGGCTTCGGTCGAGCCTGGAAGATACTGGATCTGGTCGTGAACGTCGAACACAAATGCATTTGCCAGGCTTCGGACATCTTGAAAACGCCTTTCGGCGCGCCGTGCCTGATGGACTGTCGAAGCAACGCCAGCGACGATGCTCAGGACCAGCAGGAGCGATGCTCCCGCCGCCAGCCAATGCCGGCGCATCCACTTCGAAAGCAGGTAACGGGCGGTGCTCGGCCGCGCCTCTACCGGCCGCCCGGCGAGGAAACGCGCGAGATCGGAGGCCAATGCGGCAGCGGAACCATAGCGGCGCTCCGGCTCCTTGCGGATGGCCATCGCGACAATCGTGTCCAGATCGCCGCGCAGTTGACGGCTCAAGATTTTTTCGCCGCGAGCGTCTGCCCGAATGCTGGGAAGCGGCGGCTCGGTTTCGCAAATCGACTGCTCGAGCGCCACCGGTGAGGACGGATCTGCGATCTGCGCACGTTCGTCGCATAGCAGCTCATATAGGATCAGGCCAAGTGAATAAATATCGGTGCGGACGGTGACCGCTCCTCCACGCGCTTGCTCTGGACTGGTATAGTCCGGCGTCCAAAGGCGCACGCCGGTCGTCGTCGCCGTCTGTTGACCAAGAGGGCTGAGCAGCGTGGCGATTCCGAAATCGAGGAGTTTGGGCGTGCCGCATTTATCGACCAGAATATTGGCAGGTTTCAAGTCGCGATGGACGATTAAATTCTCATGAGCGTAATGCACGGCAGCGCAGATTTGCTGAAATAACCCGATGCGCTGGCGAAGCGTCTGGCTGCGTTCCCGAACCCATTCCGTGACTGGCTTCCCCTCGATGTATTCCATGGCGAAGTACGGAATGCCACCGTCTGTACCGCCGTCGAGAAAACGCGCGATATTGGAATGTTCGAGGCCCGCCAGGATTTGACGTTCATTTCGGAAACGCTCCCGCAGGCTCTCCAGATCGCGCCAGTCCGGAGCGACTTTCAGAGCGACCGTTTTGTCGTACTCGGTGTCGTCGCGCGATGCCTCGAACACCAAGCCCATGCCTCCGCGTCCGATTTCGCGCACGATTCGGTAAGGGCCGAAGCGCCGTCCGGTCCAATCGTGCGCTCCAACAGCCATCCGGGCGATCCGCTCCACAGTGGCGGCAATGCGCTCTTCGGCATCAGCCGAGTGCTGGACCATCTCCAGTAATTCGCGCTGAAGATCGTCGTCTCCCAGCGTCACGTGTTCGATGAAATCTTCGCGCTGCTCACTGCGGAGATCGAGAGCGGCGTGGAACAGCGCTTCCAGGCGGCGCCAGCGTTCTGCGGTCAGGTCCAAGGGTGCGGTCTCTCTCATACAAGCGAAAACCCCGGTTGGATTTTTCAGTCGTTGCGCGATGCCATGGCCCGGCTCAGCCAGGCCTCCGCCGATTTTTGCTCGCGGCTAATGGTGGCCGGCGAAACCGCGAGTATCTCCGCCATTTCTTCTACTTTCAGCCCTGCGAAATAGCGGAGCTCGATGATCCGGGCCTGCCTCGGACTGAATGCGGCCAGCTGGTCGATGGCTCTGTCCAGCGCCAGAAATTGATCCAGATCGGTTGCCACGCCAACTTCAAGACCGCAAAGCGGTAGAGCCGCCTGACCTCCGCCTCGCTTCCCGGCATGCGCCCCACGTGCGTAGTCAATCAACACCTGCCGCATGATGTGAGCTGCCAGTCCGAAAAACTGCTTTCGGCTTTCAAACCGTAATTGAGCCGGTTTTGCAAGGCGTAGCCAGGCTTCGTTGACCAGCGCCGTTGGTTGCAGAGTATGGCCGTTGCGCTCGCGCCGGAGATAACCGTCCGCAATTTTGCGCAGCTCGCTATAGACGACCGGAATCAGCGAATCGAGCGCAGAACGATCGCCTTCGGTCCACCGGACCAGGAGTTGCGTGATCTGCCCCTGTTCTTCGCCCGTCATCTCCAGGGTCTCCAGGCTACTTAGAAAGTATACAGGGTGTAATCGGTGTGCAAAGAAAGTGGTCGTTTTGCGCAATGCTCTTTGACAGGAGGAATTGATGATGAAATTTATTAGACCTTACATGATGATCGCCCTGGTAGCGGCCGTGCTCCCCGGCCCGTCCGGGTACGCTCAGGGGCTCTATGACGACGGAGGCAAGAACGTAACATCCGGCGATCTGAACAATCAGGATTACTGGTGGGCGAAGTATGACGCTATGATGCTCGAGATCGCCATCAAGCAACGCCAGCCTGAGGGGCGAATCTCGGTGGACCTGGGGATTTCCAGGAGACGGCTTGACGATCTGAGCAAGAAATTTCCCAAACATCAGGAAATCGCCAAATGGAAGGCTCGCGCCGAAGAGGTGGAAGCGAAGATCAATCCGAACGCCGACCGGAGGCAAAACTTCACACCGGACTGTCCGTGGGACGAAGCAAATTTCGCTCAGTTATGGGTGAACCTGCACTGGGCTAAGGTGGCGTTCGATGCCAAGGACTACAGCACCGCGCGGAGCTGCATGCAAAACGTGATGCAGAACTACCAAATCATGCTCGCTCCAGACCGCATGAAGAACTACCCGGAAGAGCTCAGAAAGTATGTTGTGGATTCCAAACCGGGCGCGGACACCCTGTACAAGGCCATCAAGGAAAAAGGCCAGTAAGGAACGGCGACATCAGCGCGGCTTGAGCAACCCGGCCAGCCAAAGGGCCCAGATCAGGCTGAGCAGCATGCCGACGCCGCAAACCACGAGCGCGACGATTTGCAGGACCATGCGCCCCATGTACGGACGCGACAGTATCAGTCGATAGGATGAATAATCCTTGCCGGGCTGCAGTCCCTCTACCCTCACCGCGTATACGCCGGTGCGGGCCGCGATCATACGCCCGATTGGCACCTGCATGGTCGAAAAGCCGTAGACCGCTCCCTGCGCAGTGACAAGAGAATACTTCATCGTTGCCGCTTTCCCCGTGTTCCTCTCCTCCAGTTCTATATGGAAGCTGCGAAAATCCGACGCGAAGCGCGGCACTTCCAACAGGATCAGGATCTCGCCGGTTGCCTGGAGGCTTATCTCCTGTACGGGCGCCACAGGCACCGACGCCACAATGTCTCTGTTGTTGCTCCTCACCATGCTCACCACGCTCCAGACAAGGCCGACGCCCAGGAGCAGGAAGACAACGCCGGGTAAGAGTAAATCCCAAGATTGAATCATTGTGTTTTTGCTCTACTGTTTCGCACCGGCCTTTTGGAGGGCAATCGCCGTTTCCTGATAGCCGCGCTCGATGGCGATGCTCAACGCAGTATTCCCCGCGGCATCGCGGGTGTTCACATCCGCTCCCGCCGCGGTCAATAGTGTCGCGATCGCGGGTGAGTAGACGATGTGCTTCGCGTCATCGAACTCCTTCGGTCCGTCGATGGCCTGCATCAAGGCGGTCCGTCCGGTTTTTGTTTTCGCATTGACATCGGCGTGTTTTTCCAGGAGCAATTCGACCGCCGCGGCTTCGTATTGTGTCGCCGCCAGGATCAAGGCCGTCTCTCCCCGATGATTGGTGGCATTGACGTCCGCGCCCTTCCGGAGGAGCATCCAGCCATTCCGCCGCTGCCCCCCGCGCACAAAGAACCTGGACGCATAGAGCAAGGCGGTATTTCCTTCTTCATCTCGCGCGTCGATATCGAGCGAATCGTTTAGGAGCAGTTCCAGCGCGGGGTTTCCATTGAGTGCCATCAGCATGAGTGCGGATACTCCGTGAGCATCTTTATGGCCCGGATCGGCGCCTTTCTCGAGAAGAAGATGAATCAGCGGCGTGCGCTCTTCTACCCAGCTGTGTTTAGAGGCCGCCGCTCTCATCAGAACCGAATTCCCTTCCCGGTCCACTGCTTTCGGGTCCGCGCCGTGGTCGAGGAGGGCCTTCACGATCGCCGGTTGATAGCGGTCTGCGGCAATCATGAGCGGTGTATCGCCCACGCTGTTCGCGAGATTCACCGACGCGCCGTGATCCAGCAGAAGAATTGCCTTCTCAGCCGAGTATTGCTCGTTGGCGGCGATCGTCAACAGCGTCTCTCCCTGGTCGTCTCGAAAATCCGGATTGGTTCCTTGCTCTAAGAGCGCTTTTGCCGCCGATAGCTCCCCGCCGGCGATGGCGCGCCATAACGCATAGTTTTGCGCGCGCTTCAGAAATGCAGGGCGATCGGCAATATTCGTTCCCCTCGCCATCAGGAACTTCGCGCGATCGATATAGCCGGCCTGCGCCGCCAGATCCGCCGCCGTCCGGCCCCTGTTGTCGGTGACGTTCAGGTTCGCGCCCTTAGCGATGAGCGCCTCAATCATTTTGACGGACTGTTCCTCCCACTGCACCGCCGACGCGATCATCAAGGCAGTGGCCCCGGTTCGATCCCGCGCGTTCGCGTCCGCGCCTTTCGCAAGCAGTAAGGAGACTCGGTCGTTTTTGCCGAGGCGCGCCGCTAGCATCAGGCCGGTCCTGCCGTCCTTCAGCCGTGCATTCACGTCCGCTCCCTTCGCCAGCAGGAGATCAATCAGCGCGGGCTGTTCCGCCCACAGGTCGAGAAGTCTCAGCAGCGGTGACCAGCCAAGCTCGTCCTGCGCATTGACGTCCGCGCCCCGGGCGATCAGCAGCCGGGCAATGGCATCATCGGCGCTGATGACTCGGTATGCGGAGGCCGAGCCATCCACCGCCATCAATAGCGCGGAGCGGCCAGTATCGTCGCGAACGTTTACGTCCGCGCCCCGGTCGAGAAGAAGCTGCACGATGCCCTCATAGTCGCGCTCAATCTTCGGAGCGCGATCGGGTAAGTACCGCATATGCGCCAGAGCCGTCTTCATGAGGGGCGTTTCACCCTGTTCATCGCGGACGTTTGGATTGGCGCCGCTGCCGAGCAGGGTCCTTGCCTGGGCGAGATCGCCATACTGTGCCGCGCGGCAGAGGGGCTCTTTCGAATCCTCCTGCGCGACGGCAATGCACGTCAGAACGACGATCGAAAGAATCGGTCGGGCCATAAGGGACGATTCGGCTAGCCACGATCCTATCGCAGATCAGGTCATGTAATGATGGAGCGATAAAGAGGTGCCGGTCCTGTCGGAGAAACTCCTCATTAAGGTCTTTCGCGCCGCCGCGATTTACAACATCTGCTGGGGCGCGGTTGTCGTCCTGTTCCCCAATCTGTTCTTCGATCTCTTCGCGTTGCCGCACATCAACTACCCCTTCGTGATGAGCGGACTCGGCATGTGCATCGGCCTTTACGGATACGGTTACTGGGCGGTGGCGAACGATCCGCCTCGCTATCCGCAAATCGTATTGATTGGTTTGCTTGGTAAGGTGCTGGGGCCCATCGGGTGGTTCTGGACGGTAGCGACCACGGGGCTTCCTTTGCGAACGATGTGGACCAACGTGCTGAACGATTTCATCTGGCTGCCGTTTTTCGTTGGCTATTTTGTCTGGTACAAAAGGCGCGTTGTATGATCTATCCGGATCTTCTTAAGGCCGATTTCGGAAAACTGCCGCTTGTCCTGCGTGAGTTTCATGCTGTCGCGGGTGAGAGGCGGGCGCTCGGGAAGGTAGCGATCCGCCACCAGCACCCTTGGCTTGCTCGACTGGTAGGGTTCCCTGAGGAGGGCACCGATATTCCCCTCCGGTTGCATGTCGCCGCCACTGAGGACCGGGAAGTCTGGACGCGCTGGTTTGGCGATTCCATGCGCCGGTCGGTACAGTGGGCCTCCGGCGATCTCCTGGTCGAGAAGGCGGGACCCGTGCGGATCGGCCTTCGCATTTCTGCCGGCCCTGCGGGAATGCGATTCGAATCGAGGTCGGCCAGCCTCTGGGGAATTCCACTGCCTTTGCGGATGAATGCCTGGACGCGCGGCGACGGCTCGTCCTGGGAGGTCGAGGTGACGATCGCACATATCGGCTCTTATCGCGGCAGGGTGGCGCCGGCGTGATGATAACTGCGCTTTATGTTCTGTTAGTGCTCGGCATGCTCGGAGCATTCGACACTCTTTACTACCACGAATGGCGTTTGCGGCTTCCCAGTACGCCGTCTGCGGCTCCTGAACTTCGCCTACACGCATCGCGGGACTTCGCGTACACAATTGTCTTCGGGTCGCTTGCCTGGAGATCGTGGAACGGATTATGGACTTGGCTACTCGCCGGGATCTTGTTGTTTGAAATTTGGATGACACTAACGGATTTTCTGGAGGAGGACCGCGTCCGTCGGCTTCCTCCGGGTGAGCGCGTGATGCACGCGCTCATGGGAATTGCGTACGGTGTTTTTTTAGCGCTCCTTTATCCCGAGGCATGCCGATGGTCGAAGTTCACCACAGGCTTCGGCAACGTCAACTACGGTGCCGTCTCTTGGATTCTCACGGTCTTCGCAGCAGGGGTCTTCCTGTCCGGAATTCGTGATTCGCACGCGAGCGGGAGACTCTCTCGGAAGCCTTTATAGGCTGTATCCGTCGGAGGAGACTGTTATGTGCAGGCCCGCGGCGCTGCGTTCGCACCTGAGTCCGAACTCTAATGCTGGGTCTTCAAATAGTTCGATGACAGGGCTTCATGCCTGACGCCAAGGTTCAATTTGTTGGCCAAAGTAGTCTCAGCGCCGCCCCGGCTGTCCGCGCTTCCGCTGCAAATACAGCCCAACACAGCGTGAAAATGAGGCAAGGTATCCCAAATGCGGCTGCGGCGGCTCTGTTCGCGCGATTCTGTCGCCCTTCTAAAAAGGGCCCACTCGACATAATCATCGCTTCGCGCCAGTGATGCTTCAACCGACGCCCCCGGTGGCTTTGGGAATGACCAAGGCGAGTGTACCGCGATTTTTCTCTGGCGGCGACGTTCGGAAAACAGGTGTTTGTCGAACGGTAAACCACTGCTAGGTAAAGGGTTGTGTTTGCGCCGTTCTCAGCGCCACCCTTTGGAAGGGATTTCCGAACAGGCGTCGATGACCGTCGACATGGGCAAATTCAGCGTTTTGGCGACGTTTCTCCAGCTCATCCCCTGCGCCCGCAGCTTGAGAGCTTCATCGCGCCGCTTTTGGCGGGTGCTATGTCGAAGCCGTACTTTCCATGAAACCCCTGGTTAACGCGAACGTGCATCTCGCCGAGGCTTCAACAGGCACGGCGTAAGCCGTGAAGACGAACCGGCGCTGGCTTCTCGCTCTTCACTGCATCGAAACCGGTTTTCCTTTTGCCGTTGGCAAAGGAACGCTTAGAAGTTTCGCGATCGTAGGGGCAACGTCAATATTCGCAATCCTGCCGAGTTGAGCGCCGGCACGAACTCCGTATCCGCTCGCGATGAAGATTGCGTCCATTTCCGGGTCGGAAGCTAGGTATCCATGGCTTCCCGCCTGCTGTAGGACTTCCGATGTAACGGGACCTCCTGAAGCACCTGAAAATGAGTAGCCGTCTTTAGCCGTGAGAAGCAACTGGTACATCTGTGGCTCCCGGTCTGGCTGCGGCAACCCCAGCGCTGCGAAATCGGCCGGACCGATGATCCTATCGATTCCCTCGATGCCTTCGAGCGCCTTCATAACCTTCGGAGGAAGCTGCGCAGATTGCGTTGAATCGAAGTAAACGTATGCTGAGCCGCCCTCCGGCAACACGTAAACGCTCTTCGCAAGCCCGGCTGCCTCCAGGGCTACGGCTGGGCGGACCTGCTTCGTAAACTTCTTGAAGCCGTGGTCGGACACGACGATGACGGTCGAGCGGTCCGCCATTCCGGCGGCACGAATCGCTTCGGTGACCTGCGTAACGCAACTGTCCAGGAATGCGATCGCAGCGGTGGCAGCCAATGTGCCCGGGCCATACTGATGATGCATCGAGTCAAGCGAGAGAAAATGGACCAGTAACAGATTGGGTTTATGCTCGCGAATCAAGTAGACTGCTGCTTTCGTCCAAATCTGGTCGCGGAACAAAATGTTCGATTTGGTGAAAGTATCGAGATCGGAGGCGCTCACGACGCCCTTGCGGATCATTTCCTGCTCGACCGGTCCATCTACCGACGCCCATTCATTGAACGCCCACGTTATGGTCGGTGCATGATTGATAGCAACCCAATCGATTTGGGCCGTGCTGAGTCCGGCTTTGTAAGCGGCATCGTAGACGGTTGGCACGCGCACCATCTTTTCCTTATCGATCATCGGCTCGACCTTCACTGGAGGCCAACCGCCGGTCTGCACAATTGTTCCGTTGGCCAAAAGGC
>Ga0209006_10006387_pt1 | contig 10667 bp, 10 predicted proteins | sample JacPin_JW_Ref_O2_FD_188567 | JGI IMG/M metagenome (GOLD analysis project Ga0209006, IMG submission 188567) | Forest soil microbial communities from Algoma, Ontario, Canada - Jack Pine, Ontario site 1_JW_Ref_O2 (SPAdes) (version 2) | ecosystem: Environmental > Terrestrial > Soil > Boreal... | reverse complement strand
CTATCGCTGGTGAGGCCCATCCGGCGCGCAAGGCCGCTGAACAGGCCCTCGGATTGCTCGGCCGGTGCCGCGTTCGCCACCCGGGTCGGCGTCGTGGAAGCCGTCACGGCGATCTTCGGTTCTTCCGGTGAGCCGGCCAGCAGGCTATCCGACGGGCGCGGCGGATTGACGTGGGCGGGGATGGTGCCGGGCGCTGGCGTAAACGCCACCAAAGACAAGCCCTGGCCTTCGCCGCCATCCGACAATCCGGTACTGCCGTTGGTCAGTTTGGAGGCGAACACCTTGTTCATGCCGCCGTCGATGCCGGTGTTCAGCCGGGCGACCGGCGTTCCCCTGGCGATCAGCCTGGCGGTCTCTTCCTGCTCCTGCTGCTGCTTTTCGCGCACCGCATCGGCGACTTCATCTGGGATCACATAAGCGGGGCATTTGGCGGAAGCCTGGAATACCGGATCGTGTTTGGCGTCCGGCGGCCTCGCGGCATCGAAGACATATTTCTTCTCGCAGAAATCGACCTTCGGCTCCTGCCGCGTCACTTCGAAATGATCATAGCCTTCCTTGATCATTTTCCAGAACGGCATGTTCGGGTTGTTGCGGTGCTTGGCCATGTTCACCGGCGTCATCCGGAACGGAAAGGCCCCAAACTGAAACGCGCGCTGGCCGCCGAAGAACGATTCGCGACCCAGCGAATAGATTTCCGCGATCTGTTCGTCGGTCATGGCGTAGCAGCCGCGCGACGAGCAGTCGCCGTGCACCATCAGCTCGGAGCCGGAATGTCCCAGCGCGCGGTCATAGGCGTTGGGATAGCCGGTGTTGAAGGAAAGATAATAGGCCGACTGCGGATTCATCTGCGCGGGGCTGATGGAGTAGAAGCCTTCGGGAGCCTGGCGGTCGCCCTCGCGGACCTTGGGTCCGAGATCTCCCGACCAGCGGCAAATCGGATAGGTTTTCAAAAGCGCGAAGCGGCCGGAACGATCCTGCTTCCAGACTTCGAGCTCGGCTTCCTCCTTGAACAGCCGGATCAGGATAGGCGATTGCATATCCATGTCCTTCTCGAGCATCGCGGCGATCAGTTTTGGCGGCACCGGCTGGTTGGCTTTGGCGTTGGTCGCCAGCGTGATTTCGTCGGTATCGCAGCCGGCCAGCAGCACACTGGCCGCGAGCGCAGCCGAAGTGATGAGCGCGCGTGCGAGCGAGCGATAGATCAATGCAAAGCTCCACACCCAACGGGCAATTATCGCACCCCAATCATAGCGTTCATGCCCTGAAGCCATTGATTAAAATACTATCCTCTGGCCCCCTTGCTCGCAAGCCGATCAGGGCATCGCGGCCGGTTCCCGACCAGGCATGGTCAATGGACCTTAAATATCGGCGTCTGGGCCTAATTGGGGCCGAAATTGCCACATTTTGAAAAAATCGGAGGTTCTCCGCCCATCTTTTGGCGGCCGTTGCCGCAAAAACACAGGTTCAGCCGAGTTTCCGGCCGATATCCAGGAATTTCTGGCGCCGCTGCTGGCGGATCATGTCAGGCGGCAGATTGCGCAGTTCGTCAAAGGCTTGCGCGATGGCATCGCCCGTGGCGGCGATCATGGCGCCGGGATCGCGGTGCGCGCCTCCCACGGGCTCCTTCAGGATCTGGTCGATCACGCCGAAGCGGAGCATATCCTGGGCGGTGATTTTCATGCTGGTGGCGGCTTCCTGGGCCTTGGTGCCGTCGCGCCACAGGATCGACGACGCCGCCTCCGGCGAGATCACGCTGTAGATGGCGTGTTCGAACATCAGCACGCGATTCGCCGTGGTGATGGCGATGGCGCCGCCCGACATCCCCTCGCCGGTAATGATCGCGACATTGGGCACGCCGAGCGACAGGCAGGCGTCGGTGGAGCGCGCGATCGCCTCGGCTTGCCCGCGTTCCTCCGCGCCGATGCCGGGATAGGCGCCGGCGGAATCGACGATCGACAGCACCGGGATGCCGAACCGATCCGCCATTTCCATCAGGCGAACCGCTTTGCGATAGCCTTCGGGACGGGCCATGCCGAAATTATGCTTGATGCGTGATTCGGTGGTGGCGCCCTTTTCCTGGCCGATCACGCAGATGCTCTCGCCGCGGAAGCGGCCGAAGCCGCCGAGCAATGCTTCGTCCTCGCCGAATTTGCGGTCGCCGGCGAGCGGCGTGAATTCCGCTATCAGCGCGCTGATGAAATCGGCCAAATGCGGGCGCTGCGGATGGCGCGCGACCAGCGTCTTCTGCCAGGGCGTCAGGTTGGCGTAGAGATCGCTCAGCGCCTGCGCCGCCTTGACCTCGATCCGCGACACCTCGTCGCCGATGTCGCTGCCGGAGGCCTCCAGCGCGCGCAGTTCGTCGACCTTGGCCTCGAGTTCGGCGACGGGCTTTTCGAAATCGAGATAGGAGCGCATTTGATCCGGCATTGACGATATATGGGGCCGCAAATGGCGGGCGAAACTGGCGTCGCAGGCTTTTCAAGGTAAACGGGTGGACAAGTCAAGTTTTCCCGCGGGACAAACGCAAGGGGTTTGCCCGGAGATCATGCTCAAACAACGAGATAGCGCGCGACGACGATTCGAAGAAAAGTCATCGCACGCTATCGGGTGATTGCGTCGGTCGGTGTTACAGCCGCTCGATCTTTTGCGCCACTTCGTCGATCAAGGCCGCGGCGTCGTGCATGCGGTCTTTGCTGAGGCCTTCGCCGAGACGGGCGTGGAGCACGCTGCGCAGATTATGCAGGGCGCGACGGATCGGAACGGCGTCGGTGCGCTCGCGCATGGCGCCCAGCGCATCCAGCCGCGCAAACGTCGCGGTGACTTCAGCTTCGCGTTCGGCGAGATGCGCGGTGCCTTCGGGCGTGATGGCGAACTGCTTGCGCGCGCCCTCCGCCGATTGCTCGTCGATCAATCCCATCTCGCTCAACATCGTCAGCGTGGGATAGACGATACCGGGGCTCGGCGCATAGGCGCCGCCGGTTCGTTCTTCGATGGCGCGGATCAGGTCGTAGCCGTGGCGGGGTTTTTCCGCGATCAATTTGAGCAGCACCAGACGTAGCTCTCCGCCGTCGAACATCCGTCGTCGTCCGCCGCCGCGTCCGAAGCCCTCGCCCTCCTCGCCCCAGCCCCTCGGTCCTTCGCCACGGCCGGACCAGCCGCCACGAGGCCCCGCGTGATGGCCGTGGAAGCCGCGACCGTGTCGGCCTTCCCGCATCGCGTGTCTAAATCCAAACATGTATCTTCCTCTCAGTTTCGCTAAAGATCGAACTAAGATATATCTTATCTAGCGATGCGAAGCAAGAGGAAGATATATCTTAGATTTAGAAAAGATATATTCTTAGGAGGCGCTCTGGCCCTAGCCGGGCGGAATGAGAGGGGCCGGCGGCGGCTAGGCCTTCTCCGCCAGCGGGTGCAGGTCGCGCACCAGGCTTTTCAGCCGCTCCTCCACCACATGGGTGTAGATCTGCGTGGTCGAGATGTCGGTATGGCCAAGCAGCGTCTGCACGATGCGCAGATCGGCGCCGTTATGCAGCAGGTGGCTCGCGAAGGCATGACGCAGCACATGCGGGCTGACCAGCCGTAGCGCCAGCCCTGCCGATGCCACCAGTTCCTTCAACTCGCGCGCAAAATGCTGCCGCGTCAAATGACCGCTTTCGCCGAACGAGGGAAACAGCCATTTCGAACCGGCCGCGTTTTTCTTCGGCTCTCGCTTGAGCGCTTCGATCGCGGCGAGATAATCGGCCATCGCCCCTCGCGAAGCCTCGTTCAGCGGCACCAGACGTTCCTTGTCGCCCTTGCCGCGCACGACGATCATGCGCGCGTCGCGCCGCGCCGCCGAGCGCGGCAGCGCCACCAGTTCCGAAACGCGCAAGCCGGTGGCGTATAGCACCTCGAGCAGGCAATATAGTCGCATCGCGCGGAGCCGCTGCAGGCTCGATGCTTCGGGCATGCCGGTCAGCGCCTTGGCGCGGGCCAGCAGACGGTCGACATCCGCGATCGACAGCACCTTCGGCAGGCCGCGTCCGCGCTTCGGACCCGACAGAATCGCCGCCGGATCGTCGCTGCGAATTCGTTCGCTGAGCAGAAAGCGAAACAGATGCCGCATCGCCGACAGCCGGCGCGCCGCGCTCGAGGGCTTGAAGCCGCGGATGTCGAGATCTTCGAGATAATTGCGCAGCAACTCGGTTTCGACGCTCGCAAAGTCTCCGCCGCGGGCGGCGATAAATTGCGAAAAATCCGCGAGGTCGCGGCGATAGGCGTCGAGCGTGTTGCGGCCCGCCCCCTGTTCCGCCGCGAGCATGTCGAGGAACAGGTTCGTCAGTTTGGCGTCGGAGGTCCTGGAATGCATCGGCCCCTATATTCCCATAGCGGAGGTGCGCCCCCTCTCCCATGGGGAGAGGGTTGGGGTGAGGGGGTATGGTCTAGCGTTCGGCCTTAACCCCTCACCCGGCGCTGCGCGCCGACCTCTCCCAACGGGAGAGGTGACATCGAGCAGTCGCACTTCCACGAATCAGATTCTAACGCCTATTTCTTGAGGAACTTGTCGGGGGGGATGGTGACGCTGATTTCCCGCGGTTTCGGGTTAACGAAATTCGCCAGCGCGAAAATCACGCCATAGACGATCCCGCCGATCACGGCGACCACCGTCAGAAACCGGAACAGGCTGGGCATCTGAAAGCCTCGAGGGGCGAATTAACCATTGAAATCACGGGGATTACCAACATGTTCGCCATGGCGTTGCAAGAGTCTCTGGCAACGCCGTCGGCGGGGGTAGTATAGGTGGCGTGGAACGCGGGCAATCCCGTGGCGGCAGAGATTTGAGATGCCCGAGGCAACCTTACCGGCCCTGACCAGCACCTCCCAGGAGGCCGTGATCGCAGCGGCGCTGGGAACGCGCTCGATCGTGCTGGTGGGCATGATGGGCGCCGGCAAATCCACCATCGGGCGGCGGCTGGCGGCGCGGCTGCGGCTGCCGTTTCTCGACGCCGACAGCGAAATCGAGACGGCGGCCGGGATGTCGATCCCGGACATTTTCGAAACCCACGGCGAGGCGCATTTCCGGGACGGCGAGGCGAGGGTGATCGCGCGGCTGCTCGAGGCAGGCCCCTGCGTGCTCGCCACCGGCGGCGGCGCATTCATGCGCGAGGACACCCGCGAGCGAATCCGCGGCAAGGCCGTCTCGATCTGGCTCAAGGCGGACGCCGACATCATCATGCGTCGGGTGAAGCGCCGGGCCGACCGTCCGCTCTTGCAGACCGCCGATCCCGCCGCCACCGTCGGCCGCCTGATCGAGGAGCGCGAACCGGTCTATCGAGACGCCGACCTCACGATCTGGTCGCGCGACGTGCCGCACGAAAAAATCGTCGATGAATGCATCGAAGCCTTGCACGCCTTGCTGTGCGACGGCGCGGCCGCCGCCGTCAGGGAAACCTCCGCACCATGAACGCTATCAGATGACCGCGCCCCTGAAACATTCGGCTTCCATCAACGTCGAGGTCGCACTCGGCGCGCGCGCCTACGACATCGTCATCGGCCGCGATCTGCTGCCATCGCTCGGCGCCCGGCTGAAAACCTTGCGGCCGGGGGCGCGTGCGGCGCTCGTCACCGACCGCAATGTCGCAAAACACTGGCTGACGCAGGCCGAGGCCTCGCTATCCGAGGCCGGCATCGCCACGTCGCGAATCGTCGTCGATGAAGGCGAGGGATCGAAGAGTTATGCCGGCCTTCAGGAGGTCAGCGAGGCGCTGATCGCAGCGAAAATCGAGCGCAACGATCTGGTGATCGCGCTCGGCGGCGGCGTGGTCGGCGATCTCGCGGGCTTTGCCGCGGCGATCCTGCGGCGCGGCGTCGATTTCGTGCAGGTGCCGACCTCGCTTTTGGCCCAGGTCGACTCGTCGGTCGGCGGCAAGACCGGAATCAACTCGCCAAAAGGCAAAAATCTTGTCGGCGCATTTCATCAGCCGGTGCTGGTGATTGCCGATACCGCTGTTCTCGACACCTTGGCCCCGCGCCAGTTTCGCGCCGGCTATGCCGAGATCGCCAAATACGGCGCGCTCGGCGACGAGGCCTTCTTCGCCTGGCTCGAGGCCAACCACGCCGACATCTTCGCCGGCGGCGCGGCGCGCGAGCATGCCATCGCCACCTCGTGCCGCGCCAAAGCTGCGATCGTGGCGCGCGACGAGTATGAGACCGGCGAGCGTGCGCTGCTCAACCTCGGCCACACCTTCGGCCATGCGCTGGAGGCTGCGACCGGCTTCTCCGACCGGCTGTTCCACGGCGAAGGCGTCGCCGTCGGCATGGTGCTGGCGGCGGAGTTTTCCGCAAAGCTGGGGATGATCTCCGACGCCGATGCCGCACGCATCGCGCGCCACCTGGCCGCGGTCGGCCTGCCGACGCAATTGCAGGATATCGCCGGATTTGCCCAGGAAGGGCTTGGCGATGCCGACGCCCTGATGGCGCTGATGGCGCAGGACAAGAAGGTAAGGCGCGGCCGCCTCACCTTCATTCTGTTGACCGCCGTCGGCCAGGCCGTCGTCGCTCCCGACGTCGAACCCGCTCTGGTTCGCGATTTTCTTCAAAGCAAACTGGCGCGCAAGACCACGGCATGATCCTGGATCGGCGCAAGACCCGCTTTTCTCGAAAGACCATCCTGCAATCTGAGATGAAGTGAAGATCAAGTCATGGACTGGCTCACATTCTCCATCGTCATTTTCTGCCTGCTGGCGTCGGCGTTCTTTGCGGCCAGCGAGACCGCGCTGACCGGCGCCTCGCGCGCCAGCATGCTGCGGCTGTCGAAACAGGGCAATCGCGAAGCCGGCGTCGTCTCCAGCCTGTTTGCAATGCGCGAGCGGCTGATCGGCGCGCTGCTGCTCGGCAACAACCTTGCCAATATCGGCGCCTCGGCGCTGGCGACCGGCATCTTCACCTTCTGGTTCGGCGAAGTCGGCGTGCTCTATGCCACCGCCGTGATGACGGTGATCGTGGTGATCTTCGCCGAGGTGCTGCCCAAGACCATCGCGATCAATGCGCCGGACCGGATCTCGCTGGCGGTGGCGCGGCCGATGAAGCTGACGGTATATCTGCTCGGACCGCTGCTGACCGTGATCGAGGCGGTGGTGCGCCTGCTGATGAGAGCGTTGGGCATCAAGATCGGCGCCAACCAGCCGATCCTGTCGCCGACCGAGCGGTTGCGCGGCGCGGTCGATCTGCTTCACCACGAAGGCAAGGTCGAAAAGCAGGATCGCGACATGTTCGGCGGACTGCTCGATCTGCGCGAGCTTCAGGTCTCCGACGTGATGGTTCATCGCACCGAGATGGTGATGATCAATGCCGACCTGCCGCCGGAGGAACTGGTGCGCGAGGTGCTGGCCACGGAATTCACCCGAATTCCGCTGTGGCGCGAAAAACCCGAAAATATCATCGGCGTGCTGCACGCCAAGGATCTGTTGCGCGCGATTCGCGCCGCCGACGGCGACACATCGGCGATCGATGTCTCGGCCATCGCACTGCCGCCATGGTTCGTGCCGGAGATGCGCCCGGTATCCGAACAGCTCAAGGCGTTCCGCCGCCGCAAGACCCACTTCGCGCTCGTGGTCGACGAGTACGGCGAAGTCGAGGGCATGGTGACGCTGGAGGACATTCTGGAAGAGATCGTCGGCGATATTTCCGACGAGCATGATGTGGTGGTGGCCGGCGTCCGCGCCCAGCCTGACGGTTCGGTGGTGGTCGATGGCTCGGTGCCGATCCGCGATCTCAACCGCGCGATGGACTGGCATTTGCCCGACGAGGAGGCGACGACGGTCGCAGGGCTCGTCATTCACGAGGCGCGCTCGATCCCGGAGCGCGGCCAGAGTTTTACCTTTCACGGCTTCCGCTTCCGCGTACTGCGCCGCGAGCGCAACCGTATCACGGCGTTACGGATCGTGGCGGTGCCGCGCGAGGCCGAGGTCGAGGAGAAAAAGCCGAGGCGGGCGGGTACGGCGTTTTAGGGTGTGCCCGGCATGAAGCGGCGTAGTTTCATTGGTCTTCTGGGCACGGCGGCAGTGAGTTTGGCGACTACTGCGCGCGCGCAGCAGTCGGCGATGCCTGTGATCGGCTACTTTCACTTCGCCAGCCCCGGATACACACCGAGCGCCGCCCCGTTTCTCCAGGGCTTGAACGAAGGCGGTTACATCGAAGGAAAAAACGTCGCGATCGAGTACCGTTGGGCTGAAGGCCGCTACGACCGGATGCCGGCGATGGCCGCGGAACTGGTCGCGCGCAAAGTCGATTTGATCGCCGCGTTCGGTCCTCCTCCTGCCCGCGCGGCAAAAAACGCCACCGCCACGATACCGATCGTCTTCGAGGTGGGGAACGACGCGGTGGAGGCCGGACTTGTGGAGAGCCTTGCGCGACCAGGCGGAAACGCCACAGGCTTGAGCATTCTCTTCACCCAGCTTACGCCAAAGCGCCTGGAACTGCTTTGCGAGTTGCTTCCAACGGCTGCAACGATCGCACTTCTGGTGAATCCAACGAGTCCAACCGCCGTGCCATCCATCAAAGGTGCGCAGGAAGCGGCGGCCGCGAAGGCGGTCAAGCTTCTGATCCTGAATGCGAGCACCGAAAATGAAATCGACGCAGCTTTTGCGTCAGCTGCGTCGGCGAAGGCCGACGGACTTGTTATCTCCGCAGACCCGTTCTTCGACACGCGGCGCGACCAGCTTGTGGCGCCTGCCGCGCACTACCGGATTCCTACGATCTATTTCGAGCGCGAATTCTCAACGGCCGGCGGCCTGATCAGTTATGGAAGCAGCCTTCCCTCCGTGTATCGTCAGATGGGCATCTATGCCGCAAGAATTCTCAGGGGTGAGAAGCCCGCCGATCTGCCCGTGGAACAGCCCACCACGTTCGAATTGGTCATCAACCTCAAAACCGCCAAGGCCTTGGGGCTGACCGTGCCCCCGAAGTTGATCTTTACGGCGGACGAGGTGATCGAATAACCGTGCTGCATGCATCGGCTTGGCTGCTTTTCGGAATGAACGCCAGCTCTGTGTCATAAAAGCGGAATAAATGGCGACCGGCCGGCCTGTTCACTCTTCCGCGCGCGTGGTGGTACCCACGTAACTCAGTGCTTCCACGAGCAATTGCTGCGGTGAATTGGCCGATGTGTCCAGCACGAGCCGTTCGTCGGCCCAGGCCTCATATTCGGCGCGCCGTTGCAGCACGCGCTCCCAGGTGACCTCTAGCATGCCCGGAATGTTCCGGATCCGCGCTTCGATGCGGCGGCGATGAACCGTCTCGTCCGTGCAAATGCATTCAATGATCTTCAAATCAGCGCGATATTTGGCGCCAAGATCTCGCCAGGCGGCGCGGGGCGCCTCGATCGGATTGACCGCGTCGACAATCACGGAATGTCCCAGCCGCAGATGCTCGTCGGCCAATGCGATCGCGACGTCATAGGCTGCGATCCCGGTTTGCGTCTTGGCAAGCCCACCGCGCCACATCGCCGCTTCGATCGGATCGATGGAGAAGACCGGCAGCGACAGCGCGCGGGAAAGGCCTTCCGCGACAGTGCTTTTGCCGGAACCGGGCAACCCGGACAAAACGATGAGCTTTTGCGATGTCATCGGTCCTTTAAATTCCACCGAGGTGGGCTCATACTCCGCCCGTTTCCCCCGGCGCCTGTGCCTTGATCGCCAGCGCGTGGACTGAGCCCGCCAGTTCCGCCGCGAGAGCGGTATTTATCATGCGATGGCGCTCGATCCGGCTCTTCCCTTCGAACGCCGGCGACACAATATAGACCCTGAAATGCGTCTCGCCGCCCGGCCTGTGGCCGGCATGGCCCTCATGCAGATGTGATTCGTCTGACACCGTGAGGCTTTCCGGAGAGAAAGCTTCGCGCAACTTGTTTGTGATAGTGTCTCTGACGGTCCGATCAGCGTTCATAAGGGCGCAATACGTCCGTGATCGCGTTTCGTCAACGGTGCTTCGAGAGTGAGAGTTTCGCAATGTCAAGACTTGAAGCTTTTCGCGTTGCGTTGTCATAGTCAGCCATGCCGATCGATTCATCAAAATTCTTCGACTCCATCCGCATCAAGCCGAACAAGCTGAGCGCGAAGCAACAGGCGGCCGCGCGCGAAGCCTCGGCGATGTGCGAATGGCCCGACTGCAAGAACAAGGGACCGCACCGCGCCCCCAAGGGCCGGACCAACGACAAGGAATACTGGCACTTCTGCCTCAACCATGTCCGCGAATACAACCAGTCCTATAATTTCTTCTCCGGCATGAACGCCGACGCGGTGGCGCGTTACCAGAAGGATGCGCTGACCGGCCATCGTCCGACCTGGAAGATGGGCGCCAACACCTCGGCCAAGAAAGGCAAGGGCGGCGCGGAGGCCGATCTCGAAGGTGCCTCCGATCCCTTCAGCATGTTCTCCGAACTCAACGGTCGTGGGCGTTGGCGGCCGGGCCCCGGTAGCAGCGGCGAGGCCAAGGTCGAGACCCGAAAAGTCTTCAACGCCGAGCGCAAGGCGCTGCAGGTGATGGGGCTCGGATCGGATGCGACCCTCGAAGTGGTCAAGGCCAAATACAAGGCGCTGGTGAAACAGCACCATCCCGACGCCAATGGCGGCGACCGCTCCACCGAGGATCGCCTGATCGAGATCATCAAGGCGTATAATTATCTCAAG
>Ga0209006_10006386_pt1 | contig 10668 bp, 8 predicted proteins | sample JacPin_JW_Ref_O2_FD_188567 | JGI IMG/M metagenome (GOLD analysis project Ga0209006, IMG submission 188567) | Forest soil microbial communities from Algoma, Ontario, Canada - Jack Pine, Ontario site 1_JW_Ref_O2 (SPAdes) (version 2) | ecosystem: Environmental > Terrestrial > Soil > Boreal... | reverse complement strand
AGAGATCTTCTGGAATCCCGTTCGCAAAAGCCGGATCGTCATACTCAAAACGCGTGTCGAGCTCGCGCAGCGCGATCCCATTGGGCCGATCTCCATAAACCTTGTTGGTCGACATATGAATGAACGGCGATTCGGGACAAGATCGCCGGGCCGCTTCGAGCAGATGCAGCGTGCCCAGCGCATTCACTTCGAAATCGAGGAACGGAATGGTGGCCGCGCGATCGTGCGAAGGCTGCGCGGCAGTATGGATAATTAAGTCCGGACGGACTTCGTCCAGTAACGCGAGCACACCCTCGCGATCGCGGATATCGAGTGCGGCGTGCCGGTAACCGGGGATCTCCTGTCGTAAGCGCTCCAGCACCCAACTGGTGTCGCCCTCCGGCCCAAAGAAAACCGCGCGATGATTGTCGTCAATTCCGTGGACTTGAAAGCCTTGGCGGGCGAAGAATCTCGATACTTCCGAGCCAATTAGTCCGCAGGAACCGGTAACCACTACCTTCGGCATGTGTTTTTAGCGGCGCTCCAACAGGTCATCTCTTCTCCATAGGCTACCATCTGGTTATTGAGCCACAACGGCCAATCGGCATAGCTCCCCGGCTTGAAAGAAATACGCATCCCCAGGCGCGCCGTCTAGCCTGGCATAACCGACCCAACTCACCTTTCCTATTATGTTAGGCTCCAGCGCGCCGAACCCGCGCACCTCGCCTCGGATGTCGGTAAGGACAATTTGTGGCAGTTTGTTGGATCGTCGGACGGCACGAACCCAGCCTTTCACCGTCACGTAGGTGCCCTTCAGGTCTCTGCCGGAATCAACCGTTAGAATCGAACCCGAGCAAGAACGATCGAAAATCGGTAGTTCATTGATTTGCCGCCCCAACCAAAGCGGCGGCGTGTCCTGAAAAACCGACTGTCCTGTACGACGGAGCAAAGCCGCCTGCGACTCCTCGAAGGGAATGGTCGACGGATTCGATTTATCCCAGAGATTGACCATCCCCCAGGCCGAAACGTCGTAAACATCGGAGGCAATTGCCGCGCCCCCCTGATTGAGCGAAGCGCTCCAGTATGCCCATTCGGCGCTTTTCCCCGGAATCCAGGCTGCAAAGGCGATCGCCGCGCATAGGGCGAGCGCGCTCACCAACGTCCAGGCGCGGACACTGTTCCAACAGGCCGGGACGGATATCAATAGATTTGCCCAATAAAGCGCCCGCAGAATATTATAGTGCTCAGTATAAGCGTAGGATATTCCATAACTCGTGCGGCCTCCCGCGACAAGCGCGGCAGACATCAGGTAAAATGCCGCCGCCGTCAGAGTAAACAGAGCAAAATCCGGAAAGCTACCACGTTCGTTTCGATATCTATTCACAAACACAAAGGTATTTAGGGCGAGTATTGCGATAGAGACTGCGCCGATGCAGATCGTGAGGCCAAGATAGGCCACTGCATCAGACCGCCGCAGCGCCTGCGTGACGAACGATCCAAGAAAGGCGAGAAAGAACTTGCCTACTAAGACAGGAGTCGATTTGAGAGCGCCGATCAAATTACCCTGAGCGGGATTGCCGTGCAGATAATACCAGGTGGACGCAAGCGCAAGCAGGCCGAGCCCGGCGATCACGCGGCGTCTCATTCCCAGCAAAGCCGCCTGAGGAATCAATAGAATCGGAACCAGGACGCCGGGGGACGAAACCAGGCTCGCGAAACCACCAAAAAAGATTGCAGCGGCGAGCAGAAGGTAACCGGAGATTTTATCTTCGGGGCGCGCTCGTGCACTCCTGGCCAGACAAAGGAACGCGAATAATGCGCAGACATTCACACCGACGTTTTGCACATGCATCGCCCACAGCAGCACGACGACCGTTAATGGGGATATAGCGAAACATAAGAAGATAGCAGCGGCGAGTGCAGCCCGCATTGGGTTCGATCCTGGTTCGAGTTTGACGGCGCCCCAGTACGCTGCGCCTAACGAGAGAAGCATCAGGGCGTCAACTGCGAACTCCGCGATGTGCTGGCCGTGGAGAAACCGCATGTCGGCCAGGAACACCAGTTTCGATAGGACAATCCGGTGCTCGCTATGCAACGCAAAAAGTCCGAACCAAAGACTCGAAGGATCCAGAAACCCCCAGTCGTCGAAGGATGGCACGGGCGACAAGTTCCGGAATCCCATTTGGAACGTAACGGCCGAGAGGATAACAGCCATCACCACAAGGCACAGCGCAAACATCCGGTCCACGCTGCTTGATTGTTTCAGAGGATCTCCAAGCATTGAACAGTATAACGATGCAATTACCCGTCAGTCTAACGTTTAAAGACCAGCCGGCGCTGGGCGCCCGACAGGAAGCGGAGCGACGCTTGATCCGCTACGCGGGCTTAGCAAATACGGCCATCAATGCGGAGCCCGTCATTCGCTGTGGGATCGGCTCGCACCGGGACGCCCACAGGAGCAGCCGATTCATGGCGGGTCCACGGTTGTCGAATCCCGCCGAAATGATCCCCTCGTAGGACCCGCCGGTTAGCCACAGTTTTCTTACGAGCAGCAAGGGCGTCAGGGGAAGGCCCCAATAGCTTAAGGCGGCAACGGTCATTCCATTGCGCTGAGCGATACGCCGGAGTGAATCGATATCGTACCGGCGAAAATGTCCAACCGCTTGGTCGAATTTAGAGTACATGGACTGGAGGGCGGGAACGTTGATCACAACGTTGCCCCCGGGGGCCAAGTGAAACTGAACCGCTCTTAAGAACCGGTCCTCATCACTAACGTGTTCCAAAACGTCGAATAGGAAGATCAGGTCAAAGCGGTTTTCAAACTCGGGACGTTCGTGAAGGAGATCGTAGCAACATATCGGGCTGCTTCGGCTAACGGTCTGCTTCAGCGCTACGTCGTTCAGATCGAATCCGGTCACTTCGCGGTTGTAGAAATCCTCGATCTGCCGCTGAAGAAGCCCGTGCCCACATCCCACCTCCGCGATGGCGGATGCCTTGGGAATTAACCCCCCGGCAACCCGGCGAAGCACCTCGAAGCGCCGCTGCGTCCAAAAGTGATCCAGGGTGGCAGCTCCATACCAGTCGTCGCTCATACTGACGGCCGCGGGCGGCGATAAGTAATGGATTCGTCCGGTTTGGGCGGCGCTCATAAGACGGAGACGCTCTCCCTTGGTAGAAAGCGAGCCGATTCGAACGGTGTTAGCTCCATGAGCGAGGCTTCCACCGCAATCTTCCGGTTAATCTGTTCCAACAAGACCATAGTGACTCACCTAGCGCGGGCTGCCGCCATTTTACAATTCCTTATCTTAACGGATGTGAGTGGCGCCCGTACGGAATTTGATCTAGTTTTGATGGATCGATGATTGGTATACTCGGTGCTTTGCGAGAAATCCAACAGTCTGTCCCGTAATGACGAACTCCCCTTTGCGGCAGATCGCATATTCGTATTGCCTGTTAGTCTCCAAACTCTTTAAGCTGCTTGGCTTCGATGGTTACCAGATTGGCCTTAGCTTTGCTCTCCTCGCCATTTTGTGCGGCATCGCATTCCTGGCGAAGTGGCGTGGCACTGCCGTTGTCAACCGTTTCTGTCCGCCCTGGTTGTATTGCCTGTTGCTGATTGTCTCTCTGTTCATTGCCCGATTACCAACATTTCTGCCCGGCAGCCTTAACCCGGATGAGGCCATGTTTGTTGCCGGCGCCATGAAACTCCGGCACTACCCTGTATTCTGGCAGTCGATCGATGGCGCTACCAGCGGTCCGTTGAACTATTACCCGCTCACAGTCTTGAATCTTCTTGGGATGCCGTTAGACTTCGCCACAGCGCGTGTGCTGAATGTCGTTTGCATTGGAGGCGCAATCGCCGTCGTCTATCGTATAGCACGTCTCTCTATGGCGGATTGGGCTGCCCGCCTCACCCCGCTCCCTCCGCTTGCTGCCGCGATGGCTTTTCGTGGTTTGGATTTCCTCCATTATTCCAGCGAATGCGCCTCCGTCCTCCTTATCGCTATTGGCACGTGGCTACTTTTCGCGGAAAACCTGAGTAATCGCGCGGACTGGGCCAGAGGTGTCGCAATTGGAGTCGTCGCGGTTCTGATCCCTTTGGCGAAGCTTCAGGCCTCGCCCATCGCGGCCACAATCGTAGCCGGAGCCTTTGCGAATGCCCTCTTCTGGCGACGGCGGGATACATGGCGGCGAGTTTTCTATGTTTCGCTGGGGTTGACTGCCGGCATCGCAGGCCTGCTCCTTTTCCTTGTGGTCTTCGGGATATTCGGAGCTTTTCAACACTCGTATATTACCGCCAATCTGGTGAAGGCAAATATCTTTACCCCCGTATCGTTAGAGACCTTCCTGCGCTACTGCCTGCCTACGGATCTCAAGTGGTATGAAGGCGGTATTCTGACGTGGCTGCTCTATTGCATAGGGAGCTCGTACTTTCGTTGGCGACGGGAGGGCTACCCGAAAACCTCGAATCGATTCATTCAAACCATGCTGGCCGCGACACTGCTTTCGGCCGCCGGCGCCTGGCAATGGAATCGCTCTGGCGGTTTCACGTGGAGCACAGCGCTTGCCTTTCTACTTATAGGAGTAGGATTAGCGATAGGCACCCTACGAACACTGAACCAGCACCGGAGCTTAGTCTCCCTGCTCTCCTTTCGCGACCTATTCGTATTATCGATTCTTTGCACGAGTCTGTATGCTATTTACCGGCCGCGGACGAACTATCCCCATTACCTTGCGTTCCTGATTTTCCCTCTCGCTTTGGTGGGCGTACGGACATTGGTTTTCAGCCTGCAGGTAAGCACAACCGCCGGCGTACCCGGTTCGAACTTCATGACCGTTCGGCGGGCAATCCTATTCGTCTGTTTCACAGTAGCGTTGCCGTTCTTTCTCCGTAGCAACGAGCTGCGAGCGGGGCATGAATCCGAAACTTGGATGATAAGCGATCCTGCTTCTACGCAATGCGCCGCCTGTCAACTCGTGAACCGTTTCGCCAAGCCAGGAGACCTTGTCACGGTCTGGGGGTGGGAGCCTTACTTGTACGTTCTAACAGGAACGCTGCCGGCATCTCGCGAACCGCAGACGCCGTATCAGATTTCATTTGGCGGTCCACAGCTGAATTATTTTCGGAGCCGGTATCTGAAGGATCTCGAGCTCCACCCGCCGAAGGTTTTTATCGACGCCGTCGGACCAGGTCAATTCGCTTATGGAGAAAGGGATATGTACGGCTTTGAATCCATCCCGGAACTTCGTGAATACGTGACAAAGAACTTCTATTTGGCGGGCGACGTGGACGGTGTACGCGTCTTTGCTCGAAGAGGCCAAACAACCAGGTAAAGCCTCAATTGCGGTCGCTCGAATCGAAAGTTAGATCCGCTGGACCACAACGGCAGCCTGCCAGAATCGGTTTGGATCGTCGATAAAATCCCGAACCACAAAATAGGGCGCCCAACATTTCTCCAGATAGGATCGCGGAACCATGGCATCGCCGTAAACCTCGGGACCGCGGAAATTGCCACCACCGGTAGGAAGATAGACGAACTCGCCGCGATCGTAGCCGGCACGCAGCTCAGCGGCGCGGGGGGCATAGCCGTGCAATGCCCATTGCCAACCGGTGCTGGTCCCGTCTGGCGTGGACTCGATGAAATCAATGAAGCGCCGAGGCTCGACAGTGAAAGAGAACACAGCTCCACGCTGCAGCACCCGAGCCAGCTCCAGCATCCAATGACGATGCACCGGTTCCGGGAGATGGGTAAAAACAGAATAAGCCATGGCCCCTTGTAAAGAGCCGTCCGCATAGGGGAGCTTGCCATAGGCGTAGAGCCGGTCCAAATTGCCCGGCACGCCCAGGTTGCGCGCGGTTTGAATTACGTCGGCATCCACGTCGCAACCATAGAGATTTTGAACGTTCACGTCTTTCCAAAAGAAGCGCAGGAAACGTCCCCACCCCATACCGAAATCCAGGAACCCGCGATCCCCACCGATTGGCATACCGTTGGCTGCGGCATGGGTCTTCACCAGACGGTAGAAATTAAAAGCCTCCCGGAGCGTGGGCTCGTTAGCGGAGCCGACGAAATTTCTCTGTACGGTTTCATCGGGAAAGCCCGGGAATAGGACGCCATCGATCTCACGTTCCTGGATGCTGCGGATTAATAAATCCAGCCATTGCGGATCGTCTAGCGATCGAATATGCTCTGGGAGTTGATTATTCATGGCTGTGTCCCCTTAGGCTACCATCTGCTTAGGAGACAGCAATCTTGAAGACCGACGCTGCGATTGCAGCTTTCGAAGAGTCAGCGCGCAGCTTGCAATCGATCTGCTCCACGCCCTACCCAGCGCGGATTTCCCAAGCCGTGGATTTGCTGGTGAAACAGCTTTCGGCGGGCAATAAAGTGCTGGTTTGCGGCAATGGCGGATCGGCTGCCGACGCTTTGCACATTTGCGCGGAGCTGGTGGGCCGCTTCTTCAAAGAGCGTCGGGGGCTGCCGGCCATTGCGCTGAACGCCGACCCGGCCGTGCTGACGGCCTGGAGTAACGACTACGGTTATGAACTCGTGTTTTCGCGGCAGGTGGAGGCGCTGGCGAAACCCGGCGATGTGGTGTGGGGCCTTTCCACCAGCGGGAACTCCAGAAACGTCGTGGCCGCGCTCAGGACGGCGCGTGAAGTGGGAGCCTTCACGATCGCAATGACCGGGCAAGGCGGCGGGGCGCTGGCGGACTGCGCCGACGTCCTGATGGCCGTGCCGCTGTCAGTGACGCCGCGTATCCAGGAAGTTCACGCCGTCACGTATCACATCATTTGTGAAGCCGTGGAAGAGGCGCTATGCAATCGGGCGTCGGCATGAGTGCGCAATGTCACTTAGTTTTTTTGTGAGCTAACACTTTAAAGGACTCATGTTTGACCGCCCCAATGCTACGCCAATCTCGATGTCCAGCGTTCACATGAGTGTGAACGCGGCACGCAGGAGTGCGTGCGCCACATGGCGGTTCAGAACTAGCGCGCGACGCGTTCCAGGTCGCCGTTAGAGGTTGCGGCAGTGAAGTAACGACCCGTCGTTACCGCAGGCATGCGGATTACTTCGGCCGCCGGGGCCCCCGTCTTTCTGGTTTCCAGTCCGCGTTGCACCGCCTCCACAAAGGCGCTCAGCACCAGAGGGTTCATGTCGGAATCGAAATCGCGCGAGAAATTCACGTATTGCGAATCGGACAACGGGATTCTCAACTGCCAGCGCGCCTTCACAGGACCCGAGCACGCTTCCTCAAACACGCGGCCACCCAGGCTCATCCGAACTTCGTGAAATCCAAATGCCTGGCTACCGGTGCGAACGTGATCCCAGCATTCGTCCACTGTCGCGGACTTCGAAAGCGAGCTCTCAAAATCGGCCATGCGGGTTTCGACGTCAATGATCCGGCGAAATTTTCCACCGAGGAACATGCGGCTGGCCGAAGCGAACTCGGTATAATCCAACTGCCGGATACCGATCCAAACCGCGCCGCCGAACACAATGACGATCAGTCCGCTGAACTGATTATGCAGCGCACTTGCCAACAGCGACAGGATGGCCACCACGGCGCAGACGCCATAGATGGTGAGAACCGCGTTCTTGGGGCTCAAGCCCAGATCGAGAAGCCGGTGATGGATATGACCGCGGTCGGCTTGGAAAATCGGGCGATTTCGCAGGTAGCGCCGCAGGATGGAGAGCACCACATCGATCAGCGGAATGGAAACGGCCAGCAAAGGCACCGTAAGCGCCACTAAAGTGACCGATTTTTCGCTCCACAGCGCGCCGTAGCAGCCCAGCATGAAACCGATCAGCAGGCTTCCGCTGTCGCCCAGGAAAACCGAGGCGCCGTTGAAGTTGTAGCGGAGGAAGCCAAGCAGGCAACCGGCCAGCGGCATCGTCGCCAGCGCTAGCGGGAGGTTGCTTTGGGTGAGGGCGGCAACCAGCATCGTTACGCTGGCCACCAAACCTACGCCGGCGGCCAAGCCGTCCATGCCATCGATCAGGTTAAAAGCGTTCGTGCAGCCCACCAGCCAGATGACAGTGATCGCGAAGCCCAGCCACGGCCATTGGGGCAGCCCGCGCAATAAATGAATGTCCACGTGGATACCGGCGAAATAGGCCAGGACGCTGGCGCCTAAAATTCCCATCAGTTTCTGCCAGGCCGCCAGCCCGATCAAATCGTCCAGCACCCCGGTCATGAACACTACCGAACCCACTAAAGTAAGAGGAAGAATTTCGGGAAGCGACCGATGCAGGTGATCGGTATAAGTGAACGGAAGAGCCAGAGCAATCGCGAACGTGATGATGTAGGAAATGACAATGGCGATTCCGCCTACCCGGGGAACCGGCGCCGCGTGTTTCTTACGGACACCGTCCGGATGATCCAGAAATCCTAATTTGCCCACGTAGTCTCGCACCAGAGGAGTGAGAACCAGGGCTAGGACAACCGAAAGAGCGCCTAGCGTAAATATGAGAAACAAGTTATTCTCCTAGAAGACTGGCTCTGGCTAAGGGTGCAAACTCGGGGCGGCTTCCTCCTGAAGCTGCGAGCGATTCTTCAGAGAACAACTCGCCTAACCTCAGCCTACCCTATTATTTCACACCCGAAACCATTTAAAACCAAGAACTTTTCCACCGAACCCGTACTAGTACGTTATCTTTGAAACTAGGCTACCACCTTAGCGTCTATAACGGGTGATAGTGCGTCAGAACTGATATTACAGATTGACGCTTGGCGTCCGGATGGCCGCCTTGCCCCGGCGAACCGCTAGATAACCACCAACCATCAGAAAGAGAAGCATCCACACCGCTCCACGCGGCTCCGGCGTCGCCATGACGATCTGCTCTTGAAACCCGCCCGTTCCCACTCCGTTGGTGAATGTCATGGTAGGGTCGCTGACGATCTCGAATTGCGATAAGAAGCTGTTGAGAGCAGTCTGGTTCGTGTTCATGCTGCCGTACCAGCTTGCAGCTTGCTCCAAGTAGCTGTCGGGGTTCGCACCGGACGGGTCGATCGGCGCACCTTCGGCGCTGGGATCCAGGATGGTCCAGATTGCCTCCTGAATGCTGTTGTTTGAGGTGTTATTTCCTTGGCCCATGTTGTAGAGGGACACCAGGTAAGCGGCCATTTCATAGCGCGCCAGGGAGCTGGTTCCGTTTCCGCTGTTGAAGAACGAATTGTCCTGATTGTCGAGCGTGGTATTGCCGTCGCTGAGGGCAATCGCGGTCCAATTCGTGGAAGAGACGTCGCCGAATCTGGTGTCGCTCAAGTCGGCGCTGGTTCCGAGCGTGGTTACGTTGGCCGAATAGGTCCCGGGGACCCATATCTCGTCGTCAAAGTTATCGCAGAAGATTTCCACCGGAAGGCCATTCAAAGTGGCTGCAGCGCCGCCACCGCCGCCGTCCAGCTGGAAGTTGTAACTGGTTGTATCAAACGGCACGGTTCCGGCATTCGCGCCAAGCGCTACAAGAAGGAGAGCGCATCCTGTTCCAAAGATTGATTTGCTTTTCATTGCAGCTTCAGATTAGGGCTCGCTGGCGGTATGGGCAATAAGACGCTGGTCATGACCCGGAGGGTCAACGTACCGGTACTTTCCTCTTCCGGGTTTTCGTTTTCAAGCACTTACCGGCGATCTAAGGCTTTCAGCTCGGGAAAACTAGCGGTACGTTCATTACTAATGGTATCGGGGGCGCTCCAGAATCGTTGAGTAAACTGACTATGCAATGAGCTCTCAATGTATCCCGGGCCGCCTGGCGGTGATTGTTCTTCCATCGATTCTTCTACTTGCAGGGTGCCACAGCGCGAACAGCTATCTTGAAAAGGGCAACGCCTTGTTCGCTCGCGGCCAGTTTGAAGAAGCCTCTTTGGACTTCCGGAAGGCCGCCCAGAAGGATCCCGCCTCCGGGGAAGCCCGCTATAGAGCTGCTCTAGCCGAACTAAAACTGAACAAGGCGGCGGAAGCCTTGCAGGATTACGAGCAGGCCGTTCGCCTGATGCCGGAAAATCAGGCCGCCCGGACGGAACTGACCAATCTACTGCTGGGCGCCTACATCGGCGACCCCAAGCATCCCAAATTTCTATATGATCTGCTGGTGAAATTCAGCGGCGAATGGCTGAAACGCGACCCCAATTCGCTGCAAGGCTTGCGTATTCGAGGATATCTGGCCATGCTGGAGCGGCGTCCGGAGGAAGCAGTTGAGGTGTTCCGGCGCGCGCATCAATCCAATCCGCGGGACGAGAAGATTGTCGACGGTTTTATGGACGCGCTCTTCCTTGCGAACCAACCGGCCGAAGCCGAAAAGGTGGGTCTGGATTTCCTGGCCAAGGAACAAAGCGCGCCCGGATCTGCCGACGTCTATGACGCGTTGTTCCGCATGTATGCCGCGGCCCATCGCACGGACGACGCTGAGAAAATCCTAAGACGCAAGGTTGACGCCAATCCGAAAGAGAACTCGTACGTACTGCAGCTGGCCGCCTTCTACGCCGGAGAGCACAAGAAATCCGAGATGGAGCAGACGCTGCGGATGTTCCTCTCCAATCGCGCTAGCGATTCGCGAGCTCATGCGGAAGCCGGCGACTTCTATCAATCCATCGGCGATCTAGAAAACGCTCTGGTTCAGTATCGTGCCGGAAGCAGCGCGAGCAAGAAGGACCGCCCACTTTATCAAAACCGGACCGCTCGCGTTC
>Ga0209006_10006385_pt1 | contig 10668 bp, 11 predicted proteins | sample JacPin_JW_Ref_O2_FD_188567 | JGI IMG/M metagenome (GOLD analysis project Ga0209006, IMG submission 188567) | Forest soil microbial communities from Algoma, Ontario, Canada - Jack Pine, Ontario site 1_JW_Ref_O2 (SPAdes) (version 2) | ecosystem: Environmental > Terrestrial > Soil > Boreal... | reverse complement strand
TATTACAAGAACGACGCGCTCGGCGATCCGATGGTGTCGGAGGAGCACATCACCGCATTCGGTTGGGCGACGCCGCAGGAGATCGACGACATCATGGCGCTCGCCATCCGCGTCAACGATTTCCTCTCCGGCGTCTTCCTCGGCGTCGGCATCCGTCTCGTCGACTTCAAGATGGAATGCGGCCGGCTGTGGGAGAACGACATGATGCGGATCGTCGTCGCCGACGAGATCTCGCCGGATTCCTGCCGCCTGTGGGACATCAAGTCGAACGAGAAGCTCGACAAGGACCGCTTCCGCCGCGACCTCGGCGGACTGCTGGAAGCCTACACCGAAGTCGCGAAGCGCCTCGGCATCATGAGCGAAGGCGAGCGCCCGCAGGGCTCGGGTCCGGTGCTGGTCAAGGGTTGAATTTGGAGCGAGGTTGGGACATTCGCTCGGGGTGAAAACGGGAGCCGCAAGGCTCCCGTTTTTGATTCTGGGGTGGAACGCGGAGGTCCGCATGGCCCGCGGCGACGGCGGTTCCCATTTCGCGCCGTCATTCCGGGGTGCGCGTCTTCGCGCGAACCCGGAATCCAGGGCTGCGGGTCGACGAAGTGAAGACATCTGGATTCCGGGTTCGCCGCTGCCGCGGCGCCCCGAAATGACGGTTCCTGGCTTGCACACAGCCCCCGTTGCCGCCGCCCCGATTCGCCGCTATCGACGGGGATCATGAGGAGCGCTGAGATGAAGGCCCGCGTCACGGTCACGCTCAAGTCCGGCATTCTCGATCCCCAGGGCAAGGCGATCGAGGGCGCGTTGAAATCGCTCGGCATCGCCGGTGTCGCCAGCGTCCGCCAGGGCAAGGTGTTCGACATCGAGATCGCCGATGGCGACCGCGCCGCGGCCGAGGCGCGGCTTAAGGAGGCGGCGGAGCGCCTCCTGGCGAACACCGTGATCGAGAACTATGATGTGAAGGTGCTGGGCTGAGGATCGTCGGCAATGGCCGAAGTGACCAACGAACTGATCTATGAGGTGCTCAAGAAGCTCCAGGCGGACGTCGCTGGAGTGAAGGACGCGTGGGTTGAGAATACCGCCGCCTTGAATGCCATCCGCACGCACATGATCGCTCAGTCACAGGACATCCAGAACATCTATTCCGTCCTTGCACGGCACGACGCCCGGCTCGCGCGCATCGAGAGCCGGCTTGAGATCGTCGAACCGGTATGAAATCCGCCGTCGTCGTCTTCCCCGGCATCAATCGCGAGCGCGACATGGCGCGTACGCTGAGGCTCGTCTCGGGCCAAGCGCCGGCGATGGTGTGGCATGCCGACACCGTGCTGCCGGCGGGCACCGACCTCGTCGTGGTGCCTGGCGGGTTCAGCTATGGCGACTACCTGCGCTGCGGCGCCATCGCGGCGCGCGCGCCGATCATGGACGCGGTGCGCGGCTTTGCGGCCAAGGGCGGGCTCGTGCTCGGCGTGTGCAACGGCTTCCAGATCCTGTGCGAGGCAGGGCTTCTGCCTGGCGTCCTGATGCGCAACGCGCAGCTCAAATTCATCTGCAAGGACGTGCATCTGAAAGTGGAACGCTCCGGCACCCCGTTCACCCGCGGCTACAATGCCGGCCAGGTGATCCGCGTACCGGTCGCCCACGGCGAGGGCAACTTTGTCGCCGACGCCGATACCATCGCGCGGATCGAAGGCGAGGGGAGGGTGGTGTTCCGCTACTGCGCCCCGGACGGCACGTTGTCGCCGGCCTCGAACCTCAACGGCTCGACCAATGCGATCGCCGGCATCGTCAACGAACGCGGCAACGTGCTCGGCATGATGCCCCATCCGGAGAACCACGTGGAGGCCGCGATCGGCTCGACCGACGGACGCGGCCTGTTCGCGGGGCTCGCGGAGCATCTGCGGGCGGCGTAGTTCGCCCGACCGCGCGAGCTTGCTTTTTCCTTTGGAAATCGGGTGGATTTGCGCTCCGAGGCGTCGGTTCTTATGTGCTACTGAGAATCCCGATGAGATCATCGACACACAAGGCCCGTACGGTGGGCGAAGCGAAACGTGCCCACGCTGCGGCGTACCGCGTGGGCACGGCGCAAGCGCGCCTTTGCCCACCCTACGGGCGACTTCACGCGTCCTCCGTTCGATTGCGCACATCCTCTCGATGACCACCAACGAACCGAAGATCACGCCAGCGCTCGTCGCCGAGCACGGCCTCAAGCCCGACGAGTACGCGCGCCTTCTCGAGCTGATCGGCCGGGTGCCGAGCTTCACCGAGCTCGGCATCTTCTCGGCGATGTGGAACGAGCACTGCTCCTACAAATCCTCGAAAGCGCACCTGCGCGGCCTGCCGACCACCGGGCCCTGCGTGATCCAAGGGCCGGGCGAGAACGCCGGCGTGATCGACATCGGCGACGGGCTTGCCTGCGTCTTCAAAATGGAGAGCCACAATCATCCGAGCTACATCGAGCCTTATCAGGGCGCCGCGACCGGCGTCGGCGGCATTTTGCGCGACGTCTTCACCATGGGGGCGCGGCCGATCGCCTGTCTGAACGCGCTCTCGTTCGGCGACCCCGCCCATCCCAAGACCCGTCATCTCGTGTCCGGCGTCGTCGCCGGCATCGGCGGCTATGGCAATTCGTTCGGCGTGCCGACAGTCGGCGGCTCGGTGCGCTTCCATTCGCGCTATGACGGCAACTGCCTCGTCAATGCCATGGCGGTCGGCCTCGCCGAGAAGGACAAGATCTTTTATGCCGCGGCCTCCGGCGTCGGCATGCCGATCGTCTATCTCGGCTCCAAGACCGGGCGCGACGGCATTCACGGCGCCACCATGGCGTCGGCCGAGTTCGGCGAGAACTCCGAGGAGAAGCGCCCGACCGTGCAGGTCGGCGATCCCTTCTCGGAGAAGCTGCTGCTCGAAGCCTGCCTCGAGATCATGGCCAAGGGCTGCGTCATCGCCATCCAGGACATGGGCGCGGCTGGGCTCACTTGCTCCGCGGTCGAGATGGGCGCCAAGGGCGACCTCGGCGTCACGCTCGAGCTCGACCGCGTGCCGTGCCGCGAGACCGGCATGTCGGCCTACGAAATGATGCTTTCGGAGAGCCAGGAGCGCATGCTCATGGTGCTCAAGCCGGAGAAGGAAGCCGAGGCCGAGGCGATCTTCCGCAAGTGGGGCCTCGATTTCGCAGTGGTCGGCGAGACCACGCCGACCCGGCGCTTCATCGTGCGCCACGCCGGCGACGTGATGGCCGATCTGCCGATCAAGGAGCTCGGCGACGAGGCGCCGGTCTACCATCGTCCTTTCGTCGAAGCGCCGAAGCTGCCGGCGATCGATGCGCGCACCCTCGTGCCGCCGATGCCCGTCGCCGATGCGCTCGAAAAGCTCATCGGCAGCCCTGATCTCGCGTCACGGCGCTGGGTGTGGGAGCAATACGACTACGTCATCCTCGGCAACACCGTGCAGCGCCCCGGCGGCGATGCCGCTGTGGTGCGGATCGACGACGGCCCCAAGGCGCTGGCACTCACCACCGACGTCACCCCGCGCTATTGCGAGGCCGATCCCTTCGAAGGCGGCAAGCAGGCGGTGGCGGAGGCGTGGCGCAACCTCACCGCAGTCGGCGCGACGCCGCTCGCCATCACCGACAACCTCAATTTCGGCAATCCGGAACGGCCGGAGATCATGGGCCAGCTCGTCGGCTGCATCCGCGGCATCGCCGAGGCCTGCTCGGCGCTCGACTTCCCCGTCGTGTCCGGCAATGTCTCGCTCTACAACGAGACCAACGGCCGGGCGATCCTGCCGACGCCCTCGATCGGCGGAGTCGGGCTGATCGCCGACTTCACCCGCGCGACGAGCCTCGCCTTCAAGGCGCCGTCCGATGCGATCCTGCTGATCGGCGAAACACAGGGCGTGCTCGGCCAGTCGCTCTACCTGCGCGACATCTGCGGTCGGGAGGAGGGCGCGCCGCCCCCGGTCGATCTTGCCGCAGAGAAGCGCAACGGCGACTTCGTGCGCGCCTTGATCGGGGAGGGCGTGGCAACCGCCGTCCACGACGTCTCCGACGGCGGCCTCCTGGTGGCGCTTGCCGAAATGGCGATGGCGGCAGGGATCGGGGCGCAGGTCACCGCGCCCGCCGGGATACCCCCGCATGCCTTCTGGTTCGGCGAGGACCAGGCCCGCTACGTGATCACGGTGCGGGGGGGCGATGCCCAAAACGTGATCAGTCGCGCCGCGGCCGGCCGCGTTCCCGTCACTCGGCTCGGTCATACCGGGGGTGACGTCGTGGTGGTTTCCGGAGATCGCCCGGTTCTGCTAAGTACTTTGTCCCGGCGGCACGAATCTTGGTTCCCGGACTACATGTCAGGAGCCGATGGATGAGGGGGCGGCCCGACAGGGAGAAACGCGGAGGAGACGGGAACGATGGCGATGGCGGCGAACGATATCGAGCGGCTGATCAAGGCGGGAATCCCCGACGCCGAGGTCACGATTCGTGATCTCGCCGGGGATGGCGACCATTACGCGGCCACTGTGGTCTCGGAGACCTTTCGCGGCAAGTCGCGGGTCCAGCAGCACCAGCTCGTCTATGACGCGCTCAAGGCCGAAATGGGCGGAAAGCTCCACGCGCTCGCGCTCCAGACCGGCCTGCCGGCACGTTGATTTGGAGCGATGCGATTTGGGGCAATGCCCTTGCGTTGGGCAACGAAACGCACGATTTTGGGGGCAGAAAACCGCCGGCGAGGGGCCGGCTCGTTCGCACGGGTTTTAACGGGATTCCCGCCGTAACCAGCAAAGGTCAGCCATGGGCATCGCGCAATTCATCGACAACGAAGTGAAGAACAACGACATCGTGCTCTTCATGAAGGGGACGCCGCAGTTCCCGCAGTGCGGCTTCTCGGGCCAAGTGGTGCAGATTCTCGACTATCTCGGAGTGTCCTACAAAGGCCTCAACGTGCTGGAGTCCAACGACCTGCGCGACGGGATCAAGGCCTATTCGAACTGGCCGACCATTCCCCAGCTCTACGTGAAGGGCGAGTTCGTCGGCGGCTGCGATATCATCCGCGAGATGTTCCAGGCCGGTGAGCTGCAGGACCTGATGAAGGAAAAGGGCCTCGCGGTGAAAGAACCCCAGGCCTAAGGCCTGCAGGGTGTTTCTTCCCTCCTCGGCTTCGGGGAGGGCAGGGTGGGGGCTTTTTCTTTCTTGCTTTTGGCCCGCGCCCTTTTGAGAAGACCCCACCCCGCCCTCCCCGAAGACGGGGAGGGAGAAGGGGAGAAAACGATGTCAGGGAGAGCCGTCGCCGCGGCCTTGGGTGCCGTGGTCGCCGTTACCATCGTAAGTCCGCCAAGCCCCGCCCAGGCCCGCATCACCGAGATCAAGATCGGCACCATCGAGCCGTTCGCGGAAAGCCAGCCGTTCGGCGAGGCCGGGTCCTATGAGCGTGTGACCGGCACGGCAAAGGGCGAGCTCGACCCGCAGTCCGCCCAGAACCACGACATCGCCGATCTCGACAAGGCGCCCCGCAATGCGCGCGGGCTCGTCGAATACGAGACCGACTTCTTCATGCTGCGCCCGCTCGACCCGGCGCGCGGCAACGGCGTCATCTTCTACGAGGTCAACAACCGCGGCCGCAAAGCGCTGCTCACCCGGGTCGACGAGGCGCCGGCGGACGACAACGATCCCCGCACCATCCTCGATGCCGGCCTCGGCTTCACGCTCGGCCGCGGCTACACCATCGTGTGGTCGGGCTGGGACCCCGACGCGCCGCGCGCCAACAATGGGCTCGCCGCGCGTTTCCCGGTCGCCACAGACGACGGCAAGCCGATCGTCCGCCGCATCCGCGAGGAGTTCGAGTTCGGCACCCGCAGCAATGCCAACGGCGATCTCGCGAAACTCAGCTACCCCGCCGTGAACCTCGATGCCGCCGCGGCGCGGCTCACCGTGCGCGAACGGGAAGGCGACCCGCGCATCGACATCCCGGCGCACGCCTGGAGCTTTGCGAACAATCGCGCCTTGCATCTCGTGCCGGCCGGACGAAGGTTCGCGCCGCTGGCGATCTATGAATTGTGGTACGACGCCACCGCGCCGAAGGTGGTGGGCATGGGGTTCGCTGCGACCCGCGATTTCGTGTCGTTCCTACGTTACGAGCGCGTCGACACCAAGGGCACCGTCAATCCGGCGATGGGCAGCGACGGCGACAGCGGGCGGCCGCACCACGCGCTGATGTTCGGCATATCCCAGAGCGGCCGCTTCGTGCGCAGCTTCATCGAGCTCGGCATGAACAAGGACGAGAGCGGCCGACGGGTGTTTGACGGGGCGTTCGCCCACACCGCGGGCGCCGGCAAGGTGTTCGCCAACGAGGCTTTCGCTGAGCCCGGGCGCACCGCCACCCAGCATGAGGACCGCCTCTACCCTGAGAACTGGTTCCCATTCTCCACCACACCCGAGACCGATCCGGCAAGCGGACGCACCGGCGCCCTGTTCCGCGGCGACGGCAGCGATCCCGTGCTGATCTCCACCAACACCTCGACCGAATACTGGCAGAAGGGCGCGTCGCTCACCCACATCGACGCCGACGGCAAGGCGGACCTGGTCCAGCCGCCGAACTCGCGCGTCTACCTCATCGCCGGCACCCAGCATGGCGGCGCGGCGGGGTCGCCGTCGACGCCGGGCGCCTGTGTCAACCCGCGAAATCCGCACAATCCGTCGCCGGTGCTGCGCGCGCTCATCGTGGCGCTGGAGGATTGGGTGGTCAAAGGCATTGCGCCGCCGCCGAGCCGGGTGCCGTCGCTCGCCGCCGGCACGGCGGTGCCCGCGGCCTCCGTCGTCATGCCCGCGCTGCGCGGCATGGCGCTGGTGCCGAGCGACAATCCCATCACCGAGCCGGTCGACTGGGTCAACCCGCCGAACGCCGAGGCGAGGGCGCGCGACGGCCGCCCGCTCTACCGCTACGGGACACTGGTGCCGGCGGTCGACGCCGACGGCAACGAGACCGACGGCATCCGGCTGCCGCCGATCGCCGTGCCGCTCGCGACCTATACCGGCTGGAACGTCTATCGCAACGAGCCGACCGAGCTGTGCGACCGCAGCGGCACCTATGAGCCGTTCGCCACCACCCGCGCCGCACGCGAGGCCGCCGGCGATCCGCGGCCCTCGATCATGGAGCGCTACGGCTCGCACGCTGCCTATGTGGCGAAGGTAAAGGCCGCCGCCGACACGCTGGTCGCCGAGCGGCTGCTGCTCCCGGCCGACGCCGCGCGCTATGTGCGCGAGGCGGAGAGGAGCGATAGGTTTTAGCTACATGGCAATGGGCCCATAACCGGCCACCAACTTGTCTTCGAGAACGGTTCCAATGCAGCCTCGACCACGATAGGCTCGGCTAACGCCAAGGTACAACGCGGGCCGGGGCTCAGTCATGCAACGTCGAACATTCATAGTCGGAATGGTGGGCGCCGCAGCATGGCCGCTCGCGGCGCGTGCGCAACAGAGCGAGCGTATACGGCGCATCGGCGTCCTGATGGTATTCAACGAACATGATGTTCACGCCAAGATTTTCCTTTCCGGGTTTGTTAAAGGGCTAGCCGACTTTGGTTGGGTCGATGGCCGCAACATGCGGATTGACGTTCGTTGGGCATCGGGAAATGTCGATCTTCTAAACAAGTTTGGGAAGGAGTTGGTGGACTTACAACCAGAACTAATTCTCGTAGGGGGAGATGCGGCTACTGCGGCGGTCCAACGAGCAACTCGCACGACCCCGATTGTCTTTGTTAACGTCGCTGATCCGGTCGGTTCGGGCTTTGTTGCGAGCCTGCGCCGACCGGGGGGAAATATAACGGGCTTTGGCAATCAAGAAGCTTCAATGGCAAGCAAATGGCTGGAGGCGCTTGTGCAGATTGCGCCGAACGTGAGGCGGGCCGCCATCCTATTCAATCCGGATACGGCGCCAGGTGCCGGATTGTATTACATGGCCTCCTTCGAGGCGGCTGCATTGTCGCTGGGCATAAAGCCGATCGCAGCCGGTGTTCGCAGCGACGATGAGATTGAAACAGCTATCACCTTGCTTGGAAATGAACCTGGTGGCGGCCTCGTCATCATGACCGACTCGTTTACGGTAGTTCATCGCGCACCGATTATCTCCGCGGCAGCCCGCAATAAAGTTCCTGCCGTCTACTGGTCCTCGAACTATGTGAGAGAAGGCGGCCTAATTTCTTACGGGCCGGACGTCAGCGACAGCTACGCTCGCGCCGCGCCGTACGCCGATCGCATTTTGCGTGGTGCAAATCCGGCCGATTTGCCGGTTCAACTTCCGGTCAAATTTGAGATGGCCGTGAACCGCAAGGCAGCGACCGCGCTCGGGCTCGAGGTACCGAATTCGGTCCTCCTCCGCGTCGACGAGCTAATCGACAACTAGACGGTCTCACCCTGCCGGCGCGGCTTCGCCCTTGACCTGGGTGCGGTGCATGACCCGGCGCTGGCCGGGGTCGAAGGCGTCGCGGCGGTGCATGGTGCAGCGGTTGTCCCACAGCACGAGGTCGCCGATCCGCCAGACGTGCTCCCAGGCGAATTCCGGGCGCTTCACGTAGCTCCACAGCTCGTCGAGCAGGGCCTCCGAGTCGGCGAGCGAAAGGCCATCGATGTAGGCGTTGCGGCGGCGGCCGAGATAGAGCATGCGCCGGCCGCTGTCGGGGTGCTTGCACACGAGCGGATGCAGCGCGCCGGGCGAGGTGCGGGGATCGTCGGTCGCGGTGACGCCCTGGCGGAGATAGCCGCCGCTGTTGTAGGTGCCGTCGTGCTTGATCTCGAGCCCGGCGATGCGGGCCTTGAGCGCGGCGGGCAGGGCCTCGTAGATCGCATACATGCTGCAGAACGAGGTGTTGCCGCCGACGTCGGGGATTTCGAGCGAATAGAGCATGCTCGCCTTGGGCGGCTTCTCCAAATACGACATGTCGGTGTGCCAAACCGCTTCGCCGTCGCCGAGGCTCCCGATCGCCTCGCCGTTCACCTTGACGTTGGAGACGATGTAGATCTCCGGCATGCCCTCGACGAAGCGGCGGCCGTTCTCCTGGACCGGCGCCCAGTCGAGATCGCCGAACCGGCGGCTGAAGGCGATGAGGTCGTGATCGCCGAGCGTCTGGCCGCGAAACAGCAGCGCGGCATGACGGTACCAGGCGTCGAGAACCTGCCCGAACGCGGCGTCGCTCAGCGTGCGCAGATCGCCGGCCCGGATCTCGGCGCCGAGCGCGCCTCCGTTCGGGATGACTTCGACCGCCCCGGAAGCTCGGCCGGCGGTCGCGGCTTGAACGCTCGTCATCGTTTCCTCCGCCGCGCTTCGTGAAAGGGCGCGCGCGCCCGAATGCGGTCTGCCGGAAACTAGCACTGCTGGCGGCCGCCGCAACGACCGCAGCTTGCCTGCTCCCTCTCCCCACCCGAAGTCGGGCCTGCCCGACTTCGGCACCATGAGTGTCGAGATCGGCAACAGCCGATCTCGATTGCGGGGAAAGGGTCGGGGTGAGGGGCGGTTTCACGATTCTGAGCCTCAAAGAGAGGCTCAGAATCTCGAAGGTGCTGCCGCTCGCTTAGTCCCGCTTGAGGTCGCGGGTGAGCCGCTCGGCGCGCCACAGCGTCAGGGCGAATGCGGCGAAGGCGGCGGTGATGGCACCAACAATGAGGATGGTTTCGGTCGTCATGCTGCATCTTCCCTCGATGAGGCGTGCAGCATTCGCGATCGGGACCGACGCGGCTTTGATCGAAATCAATTTCACCCGTTTCGCAGCCCGCCCAGCCGTCCAGCGCGCACCGGATGAAGCCTGCGGAAAACGCGCAACGGCGGGCGCCGGTGCGGACGCCGCCAGTTAACTCGGCTTTGACTGGAATAGGGGGTTAACGGTACAATCGGCTGGGGCTATGGAGCGGGCGGGGAGCACGATATCATCGACAGAACCACCTCTTCGGCGGGCCTTACGGGCCGCGCAAGTCCTTGCGTTGTCGCCAATTTCTCCTCTTTGATCGTGTGCGGGCACCGTGTCTCCTATCCAGAAAATCGCTGATCCTACCGACCTTGCGTTGATGCGACGGTGCATCGAGCTCTCGCGCGCCGCCATCAGCGAGGGTGAATACCCGTTCGCCAGCGTGATCGCGATGGACGGCAAAGTCATCGCCGAAGCGATCAATCATCAGGTGCGCGAGGGCGACGTCTCGCGCCATGCCGAGGTGATCGCGCTGTCGCAGGCCCAGAAGGTGAAGAGCCGCACGGCGCTCCGCGCCGCGACGCTCTACACCAATGTCGAGCCCTGCGCGATGTGCTCGTACTGCCTGCGCGAGACCCAGGTCGGCCGGGTGGTCTATGCGATCGGGTCGCCGGTGATGGGCGGCGACACCAAGTTCAACATCCTCCGGGACGACCACATGACCGATCGCCTGCCGCAGGTGTTTGGCGTGGTGCCGGAGGTGGTCAGCGGCCTGCTGCACGACGAGGCCGCCGCGGTGTGGCGGGAGTGGAATCCGGCCGCCTGGCACATGATCGAGCGCCTCGGCTTCATGACCGACCCCTCGGCGCCGGTCGTGCGCGTCGCGCCCGGCCGCACCTGGTCGCTGTGGCGCTACCTCAGAAGCCTGGCGTCGGGGGTGTGAGGCCGGTCCCACGCGCCGGGGCGCGACGTGGGCCTTCCCGATTGTGTAGCCCCTCCCTGCCGTCATGG
>Ga0209006_10006384_pt1 | contig 10668 bp, 10 predicted proteins | sample JacPin_JW_Ref_O2_FD_188567 | JGI IMG/M metagenome (GOLD analysis project Ga0209006, IMG submission 188567) | Forest soil microbial communities from Algoma, Ontario, Canada - Jack Pine, Ontario site 1_JW_Ref_O2 (SPAdes) (version 2) | ecosystem: Environmental > Terrestrial > Soil > Boreal... | reverse complement strand
TTCCTCGGCAGCAACACCCGCCTCGCGGACGCCATTCACCTCTACGAGTCCGTCGGCTTCCGTCACGTGCCACCCTCGTCCCTCCCGCCCAATCCCTACACCCGCGCTAACGTCTTCATGCAGATGCCGCTCTAAAAACCGCGCAACGCCCTAAACGGAGGAAGCTCGCTGCGTTTGGGAAAGCTCAGGGAGTTCCTTCAGTTTGAGCGACAACGGGAATCGAGACGGCCAACTGTGCAACCAGACCTCTCGCGCAATGACTTGGGTTGTTACAGGCGATACTCAGCCCGCAACAACTCCGCAGCGCGTTCGCCAATAATGACGCAAGGGGCCATGGTATTGCCTGTGGTCACGCGCGGCATAATCGATCCATCTGCAATTCGCAGGCGTTCGATGCCATAGACCTGCAAGGCGCCGTTCACCACCGACAGCGAATCGCGGCCCATTTTTGCGGTACACGTCTCATGCCAACTTGTCAGTGCTGCATCCCGAAGGAAGTTGTCAAGATCGGCGCCCTGCAAATTGCCGGGCGCAACCTCACGCCGGGTAAACGGGCGGAGAGCCTTTGAATTTCCAATTGCGCGGCTAATCTCCACCGATCTGCGCGCGGCCTTGAGGTCATCCGGATGCGACAGGTGATTCGCTTCAATGAGGATTGCATCGCTCGGGTTCGGACCGCTCAGACGAAGCCGACCCCGGCTCTTCGGACGAGCGAGAGTCCCGAAAAGTCCCCACCCGGTGGCTGGCAGAGCAAATCGCTTGCTGTTTTCAGGACTCGACATCACAAATTCCGCAAAGAACGTATGCAGATCCGGAGTGTCCAGGCTGGGGTCACTCTTCGCGAAGAAGGTCGCGTCCACCATAGCACCACTGCGTGGCTCCCGGTTCTCCCAGACGCAATTAAACCCGACATGGTCCTGAAAATTTTGGCCGACACCTGGCAGATGCTCCACGATCGGGATACCCACGCCATTTAACTCTTGCTGGTCGCCGATGCCGGATTGCATAAGTATCTTGGGAGTATGAATTGCACCGAGCGAAAGGATCACCTCAGAACCCGCGCCGATGCGCCGGACCGCACCCTGATGGTCGATTTCGACACCGGTTACCCGTTTACCGTCGAACGTCAATCGGGTAACCAACGCGCGCGTCAGCACTGTAAGGTTCGCTTTGTCCATGATCGGGAAGACATAGGACTGAAAGACAGATTGTCGTTTGCCCTCGCGAACGCGCAAGTCGATAATTGAGGCGCCGCCCGCACTCTCCATCAGTCGGCCGTTCTGGTTCTCAAAGGTTGGAATACCAACGCTCCGTGCCCCCTCAAGCACCGCAAGAGCAGGACTGGAAGTGGGCCCGGCCTCTACATAGAGAAGCCCTCCAGTACCGCGATGTTCAGGGTCAGGCGTGCCGTGCCAGTCTTCGATCCGACGATAGATCGAAAGGACCGATTCATAGTTCCATGCGGGATCGCCGGCTTCTTTGGCAAAGAAATCCCAGTCGTTCTTGTGTCCGCGTGCCCATATCATGAGATTTATTGACGAGCCACCACCCAGAACTTTGCCCATGGAAAGCGGCAAAGAGCGTCCATTGACGGACGGATTGGGCTGGGCGCTGAAGTTCCAATCATGCTCGCCTCCAAGATTCATGGGCCAGCTAGCCGCTTCTCTAATGCTCGCGACTTCATCATCGCCGCCTGCCTCCAGCAACAGCACGTTTACTTCAGGGTTTTCCGCGAGACGACGGGCCACAACCGATCCCGAGGAACCCGATCCGCATACGATGAAGTCGTATTGCGCCTTCAACTCGGTAGTCAGGCGCGCCTGGTTGCTTCGCACCCGGTCTCTAAATTCCACCTCGGCTGGATTCAACTGAATACCTTTGTTCACTTTGTATGCCTCCGTTATCCTTGGATCTCAAATTAACGACAACCCCAAAGGCGTGCTTGGCTAAAAGTGTCAACCTTGTACAAAAGCGCTGCAAACTGCGCAGGGAATGCCGTTGAGCGTGGACGAACGATGGTTGGCACGTAGACGTTCCGTGCGAACAGTTGGGCCGAACGCGGAAAAACGGTCTCAGCGGAGCGTTTCTTCTTGATCAGAACGAAAAGTTTGAATGCTCGTTTTCTTAGACAAGATGCGCATTGCCGACACATGCCTGCCGAACAACTGGCGCAGACATTGATATGAAGGTACAGCCACCGAGGTGGCGGGGCTTGTCAGAACGTAGCGATTGTCACAGGATTTGTTTTTCTCGAGATGTTCAGTGAGTCCATGGAGAGTTCAAGAAAGTATGCCGCGACGGTAAGCGCTCGGTGTGACCCCAACAATCCTATGAAATATGCGGCTCATGTGGGAATGGCTCGAAAAGCCGCAGTCGAGAGCGATGTCAATGAGTGACATCGACGGGTTTTTCAGCAATTCTCGCGCTCGTTCCAGCTTCAAACTGAGCAAGTAATTGTGCGGGCTATACCCAGTAGCTGCCTTAAACATCCGAATGAAATGGACGCGACTATAGCCGCTCTCGTTCGCCAGAGACTGAAGGCTCAGATCAGAACTGAAAGACCGCATGCGCTCGATGATCCGTCGCAACACGTGTCTAGGAAGAGCGGATGCGGTCCTAACATTGGTCTGAGGCTTCGTCTGCGTAGCCACGAAGAGCATCCTCACAGCCAGAGCATGCGCAAGGTAATCCGTGTACAGCCTTTCGGTGGTATGGCCCTCGTTCGCATCGGCAGCCAGAAGCCTCATGAGTTGCTGCGTGGCCGGGTCGTGGAAGTTTACCTGCAAACACAACTCTCCCTTTGGGCGACGCTCCAGCTCGGAATCCAACCCGCTGACTAATGTGGAATCGAAGGCACAGACTACAAGATCGAACTCGGTCTCAGCGCGCATCGCGGGGGACACGCCAGCGGGTATTAGGGAAAGGGCCCCCGGCTGCTTGACGTAAGAAACCCTGTGACATTCAAAACGGGACGGATGTTTCGAACCCATCGTGAGGATGTGGGTGTCCGACGTAGCTTCCGGTATGTCGCCTGGAGAACCACCATACGGCCCGATAGCGACACCTCTAGCGAACGCATCCCTTGAGGTTGCCTGCGAGGACACGCGGGCCAGGAACGAACCAAAGGACTCATTCATACCTTCCAAGATCGACCTCCGTATCCTGACTTTGATGTCGAGTATCAGCCTCACGTCGCACAGATTGCATTCGCACAACAGAGCTGCAACGCATTTCGCCGGGCTTTGTGGCTGTCCTCGATCCGTTTGTCTTAATTCCATATATACGATACACTACGTAGCGTAGCGATCACAAGTTTGATGGCGGCTCGCCACAGGAAGGAAGCTATGGCCAAGATCGTTCAATTCCACGAGAAGGGCGCACCGGAGGTTCTCAAACTAGAGGATGTGACGCTTTCACCGGTCGCTGAAAATGACGTCCGTTTCCGGGTTCACGCCATCGGCTTGAACCGAGCAGAATCTATGTACCGAAAAGGAGCATACCTCCAAGACTATACGTGGCCGTCTCGTGTGGGCTACGAAGCGTCTGGCGTGGTCGAAGCGATAGGTAAGAATGTCGCCGGTTTTGTGCCCGGTGATGCAGTCAGCGTTGTTCCAGGAAGCATCAGCATGGCATCGTATGGAACGTACGGCGAAGTTGCTGATATGCCGGCGAATCGCCTTACACGGAATCCTGATTGGTTTTTGCACACCGATGCAGCGGCGGCATGGATTCAGTATGTGACGGCCTATGTCGGTATCGTTGAAATCGCCAATTTGAAGGCGGGTGAGACGGTGATGATCAACGCGCCGTCGAGCAGTGTTGGTATTGCAGCCATCCAGATCGCGAAGATGGTGGGCGCGAAACCGGTCGCGATCACTACTTCGCTCGAAAAGTCGCCTGCGCTTCTCAGTCTTGGTGCGGTCGCAGTCTTCTCTTCGACTGACACCGAGCTGCCGAAGAAGATAGCCGACCTAAGCGAAGGCTTCGGCGCACGAGTTATCTTCGACGCAGTTGGAGGCCCTGGCGCAGCGCTGCTCCAAAGTGCGGCGTCAATGGGAGCAGTCCATGTTATCTACGGATCGCTGAGCGACAAGAACACGGAGATGTCCGCGATGACACTCTACGGCTTTCCAAACGCACCCTTAGACCCTTGAAAACGAACAGGATTCAGAGCGTGGCCGGGATGGGGAATCTACTGCGCCACCAAATTCATGGTGGAGGGGTTCAGCGAAGCCATGCACGCGGAACTCGAACCGCTTGGAATCAAGGTCACCATCGTGGAACCAGGACCGTTCCGAACCGATTTCCTTGACGATTCCTCCTTGGGACGTTCAAAAACTGTCATTGCCGACTATAGTGCGACCGCGGGCGCAGCGCGTGAGTGGGCGGACAACTCCCACAACGCGCAGCCTGGAGATCCAGCCAAGGCCGCGGCTGCGATGGTAAAAATCACAGAAGTCGAGCGGCCTCCGCTTCGCCTGCAACTGGGTCATGACTGTGTTGCCGCCGTCGAAGCCAAGCTGGAGTACGTAAAGCAAGAATTGGAGCAATGGCGTCAACTTGCGGGTTCCACCGCATTCACGGAGTAAGCGGAAACCGCGGGAGAGCTTCTCGCTCTCCCCTTTTATCTTTTGCCTTTAGGATGTTTGGAAGTGCCGTATCCCTTGATGACGGAGTGATAGAGTCCGTTCGCATAGGCATTGGAAATGGGCCCGGTCTCGAACATGAGCCGGTAATAGATCGGCGCATAGAGCGTATCGATGACCGTGTCCACATCGAGATCAGACCTGAGGTCACCTTGCTTCATCGCAAGCTCGATGGTGTTCCTGGCGAGTTGTCTTCGCGGTAAGATCCAACGCTGCCGGAAGGCCTCTAGAACATCAGGATCGAATTGCCCGTCGCCGACAAGCGAGCGGATCATGTTCCCGTACTTGCTGCGAAAGGCCTTTACCTGGGCCTTCATCTGCAACTGAATGCTGTTGATGGCACGGTCAGTGGAAGGAAATATCGTTTTTGGGCCAACAATGGAAAGAAAAGCATCCATGACAACGGCACCTTTGTTCGGCCAGCGCCGGTAGATAGTGGTCTTCCCGACACCGGTCTTGGCCGCAATTGCTTCCACGGTAAGAGCTCTGAAGCCAACTTCGAAGGCCAGGTCGAGCGCGGTGGTCAGGATCAGCTGGCGAATCTCATCGTTTCGGGGCCGTCCTCTGCGGGCATTTGATTTGATGGCGTTCGGCGCTGATTTCGTCACAGAGAGATCGTATCTCTTTATCGCATGCGAACGCAACGTATCGTATCGGTGCGAACCGATTTGTACTCGTAATCTCCACATCTCCCCGTAACGCGGTCGCAAGTAGTGAGTGAAGTTTGTGGCACTCATGTGACAGCATGATCCAGTCGTGCAAGCAGCCATCCGCCTCCCAAACTATGCTCGTTTCAATCAGGAGGGACGAATGCAGTGAAAATGTCCCGAGCGATAGCGCATATCTACAAAGGAGGCAACAAAGATGGAAACAACATTACTTCCGACCCAAGGAGAGCACCAAGGAGAGCACCAAGCCAACATTTACGAGGATATTTTCAGTCGCCAGAAGGCATATTTTGCCAGCAACGTTACGAAGTCATATGAATGGCGCATTGATCAACTGGACCGCCTTGCGCGAATGCTTTCTGAGCATACCAACGACTTCTATGACGCGCTTAGTCGTGATTTCAAGACCGCCTTGTCGGAAAAGGTCTTTGAAGTCGCCGCGATGCAGGGAACAATCGAGGTCACAAAAAGCCTGCTCAAGTCCTGGATGCAACCGAGCGAGGCGCCGGTTCCCAAGTTCCTTGCAGAATCGGGACATAAGGCGATCGTTTATCGCGAACCCTATGGCGTTACGCTGATCATGGGACCGTTCAACGGACCGTTGCTTTGTCTGTTGCGTCCAGCTATCACGGCGCTTGCGGCAGGAAACACATGCATTCTGAAAGTTTCAGACGCGCCCAATACCGGCAAACTGCTGGTTGAGCTTGCGTCAAAATACTTCGCTCCTGAAGCTCTCGTTGCGATTGCGGGAGGTCCTACAGAGGTCGCCGAGTTGTTGCGACTGCCATTTGATTTCATCTTCTTTACGGGGTCTACACGAGTCGGAAAGATCGTACTGCGTGCGGCGGCTGAAAATATTACTCCGGTAGTGCTTGAGTTGGGAGGACAGAACCCGGCCATCGTGGATCAAACCGCCAACGTGCCCGATGCAGCGAAGAAACTTGTGTGGGGAGCGACGGCATGGGGCGGCCAGTGGTGCACTTCTCCTGGGTACGCATATGTTCACGAGACGGTGGCAGATGAGTTTGTGGCGGAGTGCCGTAAAGCTGTGATTGAACTCTATGGAGAGAATCCAAAAGAAAATCCCGACTATTCCCGGATCATCAACGGCCGTGAGGTAACACGACTGGCGAAACTCGTCCCTGAGGAAAAGGTAATTGTGGGAGGAGGCTATGACGAGGCTGAACGCTACTTCGAGCCGACCATTCTTTACCCGGTGGTCTGGACGGATCGAGTGATGCAGGGCGAGATCTTTGGCCCGATCTTGCCAATTCTCAGATACTCCAATCTGCACGAGGCAATTGCGGAAATCAAACGTCGCCCCCGGCCACTCGCCGGCTACATCTTTAGCAGGAACCAGAGAACAATTGACGAGTTTGTTTCAGGTTTCTCATTTGGGGGCGGTGCAGTGAATCAGACCAACGTTCATGTGTACCTCGACAGCGTTCCTTTTGGCGGCGTCGGAGAATCAGGAATCGGTTCCGCCGGCGGAAAATATGGATATGACAGTATGACGCATGCGAAATCGACGTTGATTTCACCTGCGGATGCAAGCATCGAGCATGTCTATCCTCCTTTCACGATGGATAAGGTCCAGGCGTTGAGCCAATGGCTCGACTATTAGTACCTCGTTTCCGTAGACACGTTCAGTGCAACCGATCCCATTCGCTGCGGTGATCAAATTATTTCAAGGAGTAAAGAAATGCCGATTTTGCAGATCAACTTCAAGTTAAATGTCCCCTCCGCCGAGTATCGGAAGGTCGTTAAATCCGTGGTCCAGGCAATCGCCGATGTGCCTGGACTCGTATGGAAGGTCTGGCTGCTGAATGAGCAGGATGGCGAAGCGGGCGGTGTCTATCTCTTCCAGGACGAACAATCGCTTGCCGCCTATCTCTCTGGCCCGATTATCAGCCAAATAAAAAGCCTCGCACAGTTGCGCGAAATCAGCGCGAAGCGGTTCGCGACAATACCGGAATTAACAGTCGTTACTCGAGGTCCGGTTCCCGCGCTGGCAACTATTTAGCAGGCGACAGCCTGCAGTTCATGGCGTCCGCCTCAGGTGTTCTGAAAGGAGGGTTTTGATTTGAGAAGAACGGATGAACAAAACAATGTGTCGGGGACCAGTCCCACGCGAGAAGCGGAGTTTCCTAAAACGCAGGACCAGACTACTTATGTGTTGGTGCACGGGGCATGGCACGGTAGTTGGTGTTGGAAGCGCGTACGAAACAGTCTGCAGAACGCCGGGCATCAGGTGTTTACGCCGACTCTTACGGGCCTGGGTGAGCGATCTCATCTGAACTCTGCCGCGGTTAATCTTTCGACCCATATCGCGGATGTTGTCAACCTGCTCCGATGGGAGGACCTCTCGGATGTGATTCTCTGCGGGCACTCTTACGGTGGGAGCGTAATCAGTGGCGTCGCTGATCAAATTCCTGAGCGAATTCGCGCGCTGGTATATCTCGACGCGTTCGTGCCGGAGAACGGCGAATGCTTGTTTGACCTTTCGCCAGAGCGGGCGCAACAAATGCGCTTGCAGGCCAAAACGGCAGGCGACGGGTGGAGTGTCCCTCCGATTCCGGCCGAGAGTTTCAGCGTTAACCGAAGGGATGCAGCTTGGGTAGACGCCCAATGTACATCCCAATCAATCGCGTCGTTCGAAGAGCACATCAAACTGAATCGAGCGGCATCTTACACGCACGATGCTACTCACATCTTGGCCACAGGCTGGGACAACTCACCTTTTCTAACCGCCCACGAACGGGCTAAAGCGAAAGGGTGGAAGACTCGCACCGTTAGCTGTGGACATGAAGTGATGCTCGACCTTCCCGGTGAGCTTACGGATCTGCTGCTGGAATTCGCGACGTCCGCGGTGGTGTCACCGTTGGTGGCTTGACCGATATCCCACAGGCGGCGAGCCACTCTTCGGGAACGAGTCAAGGAAGAACTTTGAAAGGAAAATATGAAGAAGAATATTGGAATCGACCTGTTAGATGACACAAAGGCTGAGATAACAACAGACGTCCTGGAATCGGTTTCCGTTTTCATCTCTGTTTGGCGACAGTTTGCGGAAAGCTTCCAGAACGCAGACATTGCAACACGCAACGGACTGTCAATTGGCTGGCCCGACGTCCCACTCCCCATGTACAACAATATTTTTCTCGTGCGCAAGGTTGAGGACCCGGAGATTCTTACAGCCCGCGTCCGGCAAGCTACTTCATTTGCTCGCACAAAACGGCAAGCAGGCTTGATCACTGCTTGCCATGAATTACTCAGGGGCCAGGCTCGATCCGAAGTAGATGCCGTCTTCGAAAGCGAAGGACATATGCCGGCAATCCCGCTTACGGGAATGGCGGGCAACATTCTGCCGCTCGAGGCTCCTGGCCATCCAGATCTTCGCATTGAGCGCGCCGAGGACAATGGAGTCAGCGTCACCGACATCAACTGCCTGGCGTATGCCTTTGCTGTGGAAATTGGCCGCGCATCGCTGCTCCGGCAATCGTTCTGGCAGGGCGCGTTCCCTTATGTGGCCTTCAGGGGAGATCGCGCGGTGGCAACCGCGACCGTGATTGTCCAGCGCGAGTGTCTTTATCTCGCGCTCGTCGCAACTCTGCCCGAAGCACAAGGGAAAGGTTACGGACAGGCCGTCGTTCGCCACTCGTTGCAGAGAGCATACGAGGCCACCGGTCTCACGCGCACGATTCTTCATGCAACTCAAGCTGGATATTCGCTTTACGACCGCCTTGGATACCGTGAGGTGGCGCACTTTACGGGTTATGCGCCTCGACCAACGCAATGATCCTGTTGCGATGTTCTGTACCTCTAAAGACTCGGGTTGGAAGAACGGTCGTTACTCGTGGCCCATTTCTGCACTGGCAACGACTTAGCATGCGACGTCTGCCGTTTATGGCGCTCGCGTCGGGATCCGAACCCACAATGAAGGAGTTTGGAAATGGTAGATACGCGGAAAACAGCAATTGTTACTGGTGCCTCGCGAGGGATCGGAGCGGGGCTCGTCGAAGCATTCTTGAAGCGTGGCTATAACGTTGTCGCAAACTCGCGGCACATTACCGAAGCAAACCCATTCGCTGCGTCTTCGAATCTCGCACTGGTCGATGGCGACATCGGTGATCCAAGCACGGCCGCGAAGATCGTGGACACTGCCGTATCGCGATTCGGCCGAATCGATGTGCTGATCAACAATGCGGGTGTTCTTATTCCGAAGCCCTTCACCGAATACACGACCGAGGACTTCAACACTTTAGTCTCCACGACGCTCGCAGGCTTTCTCTACGTCACACAACTCGCCGTAAAGCAAATGCTGCGGCAAAAATCAGGCAGCATCGTCAACATCTCAACTACGGTGGTTGACCAACCGATTGCGGGTTTGGGGGCGGCTGTTCAAATCATGGTGAAGGGCGCTTTGCATGCTGTCACGCGCGCCCTTGCGATTGAATACGCGAAAGAAAGTATTCGTGTAAACACGATAGCGCTCGGAGCGATTAATACTCCCATGCATAAACCGGAGACACATGAATTTCTCAGGGGTTTGCAGCCAGTCGGTAGGCTCGGTGAGGTCAAAGAAGTCGTCGATGCAGCCTTGTTTCTGACTGACGCCACGTTTACCACAGGCGAAATTCTTCACGTGGATGGTGGCGCGCACGCGGGCAAATGGTGACCGGAATAGCACTTCTGGCCGAGTTGAAAGTCGTCACAAATGAAATTTATGAGGAGAACATGCATGTGGCCTAATGATCGCTTTATCAAATTGGCTGGTATTGAGTTGCCAATAATTCAGGCACCGATGGGTGGATTTGCGTTGTCCGAGATGGTCATTGCTGTTTCGCAAGCGGGAGGCCTCGGTTCACTTGGTTGTGCGTTGCTAAGCGTGGAGCATGCGCGCAAGGAGTTCGAAGCGATCCGCCGAAAAACCTCGCGCCCCATCAATGCAAACTTCTTCTGTCACAAGCCGCCCCGGGACGACGGCGCTCGGGAGCTGAACTGGAGACGACGGCTGGATACCTATTACACCGAGCTACAGGCTGAGAGCAATCCTTCTTCAATATCCGGCCCCGCTCCCTTCGACGAAAAAATGTGCGATCTCCTGACGGAGATTCGTCCGGAGGTCGTCAGCTTCCATTTCGGTCTTCCGGATAAGAATCTAGTCCTCCGTGTTAAGAGCACTGGGGCGAAGATTCTATCCTCTGCCACTTCTGTCGATGAGGCACGCTGGCTTGAGGATCAAGGATGCGACGCAATCATCGCCCAGGGTTTTGAGGCAGGCGGACATCGGGGAATGTTTCTCAGAGAGGATGTCTCGATGCAGGTCGGCACGATGGCGCTGGTGCCACAGGTGG
>Ga0209006_10006383_pt1 | contig 10668 bp, 9 predicted proteins | sample JacPin_JW_Ref_O2_FD_188567 | JGI IMG/M metagenome (GOLD analysis project Ga0209006, IMG submission 188567) | Forest soil microbial communities from Algoma, Ontario, Canada - Jack Pine, Ontario site 1_JW_Ref_O2 (SPAdes) (version 2) | ecosystem: Environmental > Terrestrial > Soil > Boreal... | reverse complement strand
CTGCATCAGCTGTTCGGGATCGTCCGCCGCCGTTTTCATCGCTTCGGTAAGTTCCTCATAGGTCCGCGGCCGGACCGCATTGCGCACTTTGGGGCGATTGATGGTGATCGTGGCTATGCCCTCGTGCGTCTCGTAGAGGATGTCTTCGAACATGATCTGGTCTCCTTGGGCGCTATTTTTGGCTTCGTTCGCTAGTTTCGTAGGGTGGATAAAAATCCACTAGGCGAACCGTATACCGCAGACTAAGATAAATGCTCGTTCTGCCGCAACGCCAAATTCATCCGGCGTCCGCGGCATCCAGGCTGGCGTTACCGACCACAAGAGCGAGACCCAATAGGATGACAGCTTCGGCGGCCCCCGCCGGCTTCGCGCCGGACGCGATGTTTCCGGCACTGGCCGCTCGCACGGCGGGCACGGGCTCTCCCTTCGTCTTGCTCCACGGCGGAGTTGGTTCATCGGCGCATTGGGTTCGCAACATTGGCGTGTTGGCCGAGAAGTTCCGCGTCACGGCGTTCGATCTGCCGGGTTATGGCGCTTCACCCGATGTACCGAAGGGGATGACGCCCGAGATGTATATCGACTGGGTATCTCGGGCGATCACGGCTGTGGCGCCGGATGGTTGTCATCTGGCCGGTTTCAGCTTCGGCGGTGCACTCGCGGCCCGCGTTGCCGCGCAGCTTGGCAAGCAAATTATCCGCCTGTCGTTGCTGGGGTCGGCTGGGTTTGGCGTTCCCGTCGGGCGCGTTATTCCCGTCGTCAAGGTGCCGGGACCGGAGGTGGGGTTGCAGGCGCGCCGCGGCGCTGCAGCAGCCAATCTTGGTCGGTGGATGCTCTCAAGCGCGCCGCCGGCCGACGATCCGATTGTCGATATGCAACTGGCAAACATCGATCGGACCCGGTTCGACAGCCGCCGTATCAGTCTCAAGGCGACGCTGCTCGACGATCTGGCGCAGATCACTGCGCCGGTCCAGCTCATATGGGGGACGGAGGACAGGCTGGCTTATCCTTCGGTCCAGTCGCGCGCCGACAGTTGCCGCGAGGTTCGGGCGGATATTGGGATTGAACTGGTACCGGATGGTGGGCACTGGATCCAGTACGAACAGGCCGCTGCGGTCAATCGGCTGTTGATGGAATTTCACGGCGCGTGAAGGAAAGCGATTATCGTTTGAAATGATGCAATCACTGAGGGTAATGATTCGCAGACCCGCTATCGGGTAGTGTGGTCACAACGCAGCTTTTTTTAGGGGCGAGACACAAGATGATCCGAGCCGTAGAGCGCGCCTTCGCGATCTTCGAGGCGTTCGATCCCGAACATACGATGCTGACGCTTCAGGAAATTGGCCAGCGCATTGGCCTTTCCAAGGCGACGACCTATCGGCTGGTGAACTGCCTTCACGATCTTGGCTACCTGGTACGGCTGGAGGACAACAGGTACTGCCTCTCGTTGAAATTAACGCGCCTGAGCGGAATGGTGCGCAGTACCATCGGGATTCGTGAAATTGCCCGGCCGATCATGCTCGATCTGGTGCAAAAGACCGGCGAAACCATCACACTTAACACCATCGCCAATGGTCAACGGCTGTGTATCGAGGTGTTCGACACGCCGGCCCCCTTGATGAGCATTGTGCGCGCAGGCGAGCAAATGCCGTTGCTGCACGGCGCGACCGGCAAAATTCTGCTGGCTTATCTGAGCAGCTCGGATCTGGACCGGATTTTCCGGGAGACACCGCCCAGCAAGCGGCCCAATCGCGCCGCGCTAGAAAAGCAGCTCGCGCGCTATCGCGGACAGGGCTACGCTTTGACGAGCAGTGAGCGCGTTGCCGGCGTGACAGCGATCTCGGTTCCGCTTCACGATATCAAGGGGCAGGTCCGGTACTGCATCAGCGTCACCGGCCCGGCGATCCGTGTTGATCGACGCACCGATGAATTCATCGCGTTGATGGTCAATGCCAGCAAGGTCGTTTCAGGCCAAATGGGCGCTCGGGCCGACGAGATCGACGATGCCGGCCCGCAATTTGGTAAGAAACCGGCAAGCCGCAAACGCGCCGCTGGATAGTCGTTTCGCGCTAGGCCAGGTCGGCGGTCCTGTTGTGACCAGCCTCCATTTAATGCGTTAAACTCAACCACCTTGTGAAGCGACGATTGGTCACGATCGCCAAAGGCAGTGCTTTTGGCGACTATCGGCGCTGGCCTCTAAAACCATCTGAATTTTGCTGGACGAAACCGGTTTCATGTTTTAGATTTTAGACACTGGCCTGTAAGAGCCCCCCGGAGGAGACATATGTATCTATCTCGCTCGTCCTTGATGGTTGCATTTAGCGTGCTCGCGACCGTTGCTTTGCCTGCGATGGGCCACGCGCAAGACACGATCAAGATCGGCGCACCTTTGTCGATTTCAGGGAAGTTCGTTTCCTACGGCGCTGCTGCGAAGCGTGGTGTCGAGATGGCCGTTGATATTTACGGCGGCAAGATCGGAAACAAGAAGATCGAGGTTCTGTTTCGCGACACCCAATCCGACCCGCAGGTCACGGTGAATTCCTTCACGCAGTTGCTGGTCGAAGAGAAGGTCAATTTTCTGATCGGGCCGATCGCAACGCCGATGGCGATGGCCGGCCTGCCGGCCTGGCGTCGGACCAAGGCACTCTGGGTCGTTCCGGGGGCGACCACGCCGCTGCTCGAAGAAGAAGCCGGCAAGGAGCCAATGCTCTTCCACACCTTCCCTTACGCATATTATTACCATCTTTCACTTGCACGCAGCCTGCGGGAGAAACTGGGGCCCGGAAAAACCGTCGCTATCATTTATTCTGACGACGCCTATGGCCGCGAACATCTGCCCTATGCCCAGAAGTACTTCACCCAGGAAGGATTCAAGATTGTCGCGGAAGAGCTAGTCCGTTCCGGCGCGACCGATCTCAATCCGGTGCTCGCCAAAATTCGCCGCGTAAAGCCCGACATCCTGCTGGGGGTGGTGCAGACCACCGACGGCATTCAACTGACGAAGCAGGTCTATGTGCAGCGTCTCAATATCCCCTATCTTGTCGGCACCGCGTATCCGCAGCTCAAGCAGTGGCAGGACGCTTCCGGGGACGCGCAAGAAGGCTGGGTCGGCGTTACCACCTATATCCCGGGCATGAAGGCCAAGGCGGATCCCAAATATCCCAAGCTGTTCATGGATTCGGACGCGTGGATTGCGGAGTTCACCAAGCGTTACAACCGTGTGCCGGAATTCATCGACGTCGGCGCGTATGTGTCCACCTGCATGCTTTTGATCGCGATCGAAAATGCCGGCGGCGTGGACGACAAGGAAAAGGTCGCCGAAGAATTGAAGAAGCTGGACGTCAGCACGATGATCGGCCGCGGCCATTTCGAACCGAGTATCGGCGGCACGCTTAACCAGGCATTCGCCGACGTTGTCGTCCATCAGCGTGTCAAGGGTACCGACGCTATTCTGTTCCCGAAGGAATTCGAAACTGCGGACAAGCTCGAGCAGGCGACATACGCCAAGTAGATGTGTCCATCAGGAGTGAAGGTCTTGCCGGGCAGGGGTTGTGCGCCTCGATCCGAAAGACGAGGTAACCGCTGATAATGGCAAGTCTGATTTTCCAAATTATGGTCGACTCCCTTTTGCTTGGGGGAGTCTACACGTTGATGGCGGTCGGACTTTCGCTCGCCTTCGGCGTGACGCGCATCATCAATTTTGCGCATGGCGACGTCGTCATGTACGGCGCGTATGCGGCGTTCTTCGCGTTCGTCGGACTGAACGTCGATCCTTTGCTGAGCCTGGTGTTCGTCGCGGTTTTGGGCGGCATCGGCGGCTACCTGCTGTTCAAGCTGACGCTCGACCGTATTCTCGACGCGGCCAGCATCAACCAAGTATTGTTGACGTTTGGCCTCGGACTGGTCTTGCAGAATGTGGCGGTTATCCTGTGGACCGGCGATGAGCGTTCGACCACGCCATCTTATGCGTTCGATTCCTGGTTTATTTCCGACGACGTCGTCGTTGCCAAGGGGCGGTTGATCGCATTCGGTCTCGCGATCGCTTTCGTGGTGCTGCTGCTCGCCTGGCTGCGATGGAGCGAGCTCGGCCGCGCGACCCGCGCCGTTTCGCAGAACCGCGCGGCGGCATCGCTGATGGGCATCAACGTTCGTGCCATGTATGGGCTGTCTTTCGCACTAAGTACCGCTTTTGGCACGGCGACCGGTGCGATCATGAGCTTCTTGCTGCCGATCACGCCGTTTATGGGCTTTCCAATTCTGGTGAAAGCATTCGCGATCATTATTCTGGGTGGGCTTGATAGCATCGTCGGCACGGTGATCGGCGCATTTTTCCTGGCGACCGCCGAGACAACCATCGCTTATGTGGTGCCGCAGGGCATAGGCTGGGCCGAAGGTGTCGCCTTCTTCCTGCTGGTGATGGTGCTGATCGCGCGGCCCAACGGAATCCTCGGCACTGTTGGGCGGGACGCATGAACTCGACCCGGGTATGGATCGTCTTTGCCGCGGCAATCATCGCCTCATTTGTGGTGCCGCATTTTCTGCCGCCGGGTCTAAGTGACTGGGTGACGCGGCTATCGACCCTGATGCTGGTCGCGATCAGCTGGAACATGATGGCGAATGCCGGGCTGATTTCGCTGGGGCATTCCGGGTTCTGGGGTCTCGGCGCCTATTCGGTGGCTTTACTGGCCAACGCCTTTCACATGCCGTTCTGGCTTTCCCTTATTCCGGCCATGCTGCTCGGCGCGATCTTTGGCGCATTCCTGGCCTACATTACGGGCCGTTTGCGCGGTTTGTTTTTTGCAATCTCTACCCTCGCGACATCGGAAGCGCTTCGGGTGGTCGCGCTGATGGTGCCCAAGCTCACCGGCGGTGCCGAAGGCGTCTTTGTGTTCGACCAGATCAGGCCCGATCGCGTCACCATGACGAGCTTTGCGCTGTGTCTCGCCGTCGTCGCCGTCGCAATTTCGTACTTCCTGTCGCGGTCCCGATATCAGTATGCGTTGCGGGCGATGCGCGATAGCGAAAGTGCCGTGCAGATGCTCGGTGTAAACCCGGCGCGATTCCGCATCGGCGTGACTACGCTGTCCGGGGCGATTGCGGCTTGCGGCGGCGTCATCAGTGCCTGGTACACCGGCTATCTCGATCCTGGCTCGGCATTCGACCTGAAAGTCACGATTTCGGCGCAGATCGCACCGTTGTTCGGCGGGCTCTATACGGTTACCGGCCCGGTGATCGGATCGTTCGCGATCCTGGCGCTGTCGGAACTAACACGCTTGTATTTCAACTATTCCGGCGGTGTTGGCTTGCTGGTTTACGGCTGCATCCTTGTGTTCGGTGTGTTGCTCATGCCGTCCGGACTGGTCGGCCTGTGGAAACGGCGGAGAAAGCGTGCAGGGCCCGTTGCGGCGATTCCGGCGGAGGTCAAATGACAACCGCCATGCTCGAGCTCGACACTATCCGGGCCGGTTACAATGACGCGATCGCGATCGAGAATATCAGCCTGACGGTCGGGCAGGGCGAGGTCGTGTGTCTGCTGGGCGCGAACGGTGCCGGCAAAACCACCACCATGCGGGTCGTCACCGGCCTTATTCCGCTGTTGAGTGGCGCGATCCGCTACAACGGCGAAGATATTTCGCATATGCCGGCGCATGAGCGAGTGGCCGCGGGCATCTGTCTGTCGCCGGAAGGACGCCAGGTATTTCCCGATCTGACGGTGATGGAAAACCTCTCGCTCGGCTCGTTCAACCGACGCGCGCGGCCGAACCGGAAGCAAAGCCTCGAACGGGTGCTGACGCTATTTCCAAAACTGCATGAGCGCAGGAGCCAGGCCGCGGGTTTGATGTCGGGCGGCGAACAGCAGATGCTCGCGATTGGCCGCGCGCTGATGGGGGAGCCGAAATTGCTGGCGCTTGACGAGCCCTCGCTCGGCCTGTCGCCAAAGATGGTCAGCACGGTTTTCGAATCCATTCAGACAATCGCCAAGAGCGGCATCACCATCCTGCTCGTCGAACAGAACACGCGCGCCGCTTTGGCGATCGCGCAGCGCGGTTACGTGCTGTCTGCCGGTCGCGTGGTGCACGAGGGTACCGCGGCCGATCTGGCGCAATCTGAAATGGTACAGAAAGCGTTTGTCGGCGCCGCCTTCACCAAGCAAAGCGTACGAACGAGTCGCCGTGAACGGCGGTTGGCCCAAAGCAACGAGGGAGGCGCCGGTGCTTAGTGTCCGAGGCGTATCCAAGCACTATGGCGGGGTCACAGCGATTTCCGGCCTGTCGTTCGAGCTTGCGCGCGGCGAGGTACTGGGCGTCATTGGCCCGAATGGCGCCGGCAAGACCACCTTGTTGAATCTGATCACCGGCTACAACGCCCCCAACGAAGGCTCCATCCTGCTGGAAGGCCGGGAACTTCGTGGCCTTCCGCCGTATGAGATCTGCCGGCTCGGCGTCGCGCGCACCTTTCAGGTGGTTCGGCCGTTCGCCGAAATGACGGTGTACGACAACGTCATGACCGGCGCACTCTTCGCATCGAATAAGCGGATATCGGCGCAGGATGCGGCCCTGCGCGCGGAACAGGCGCTCGACATGGTCGGGCTGCTGCACAAGCGCCAGGCGCTTGGCAGCGATTTGACCATCGGCGAAAAGAAAAAGCTCGAACTGGCCCGCGCGCTCGCGACCAAATCAAAATTACTTTTGCTCGACGAGGTGATGTCGGGTTTGACCGGTTCCGAGATCGATGCGGTGATGGATGCCATCGAGCGCGTGGCGGATTCCGGCGTGACCATCCTGATGATCGAACATCTCGTCGGTGTCATCCTGGCGCTCGCGGATCGCGTTCTGGTGCTGAATTTCGGGCGCGAGCTGTTTCAGGGAGAGCCCGAGGAGGTCATCGCCCATCCAGACGTAATCGAATCCTATCTGGGGCAACCGCTTGAACGGCTCCGGACCTGACGTCCGACAAACCATAACTACGCAGCGGTCTTAACCGCGATCGAAGAGGTCCCATGCCATCCACACTGTTTTCCAAATTCAAGATGCGCGATCTGGAACTGAGCAACCGCATCGTTGTGTCGCCGATGGGCCAGTATTCCGGCGACCACGGCAGCGCGACCGAGTGGCACATGATGCATCTCGGCCATTTGGCAGTATCGGGAGCGGGCTTGCTTCTGACAGAAGCGACAGCGGTCAATCCCCAGGGCCGGCTGAGCAAGACCGATCTCGGACTTTTTTCCGACGAGAATGAAGCGGCGCTTGACCGCGTCATTGCGTTCTGCCGCCGCCACGGCGGCGCCAAGCTTGGCATCCAGCTCTACCATGGTGGTCGCAAGAGTTCGATTACGACGGCTTGGGAAGGACAGAGGGCGATCCCGGTCGAGAAGGGCGGCTGGATCACTTACAGCGCAACGGACACGCCCTATCCGGGCCGCAATATCCCGGAAGCGCTGGATGAGGAGGGTATCAAGCGTGAGATCGCCGCTTTCGCAAAGGCTGCCGAGCGCGCCAATCGCATTGGCTTTGACATTCTCGAAATTCACGGCGCCCACGGCTATCTCATTCACAATTTTCTGTCGCCGTTCAGCAACACGCGGACCGACGGCTACGGCGGTTCGCTGCAAGGCCGTATGCGCTTTGCGATCGAGGTCTATGAAGCCATTCGCAAGGTCTGGCCGGATCACAAGCCGCTCGGGATGCGCATATCCGCCACCGACTGGGTGGAAGGTGGCTGGACGCTCGACGACAGCGTCGAACTGGCCAAGGAATTGAAAAAGCGCGGCTGTGACTACATCACGGCCTCGAGCGGCGGCTCGGTTCCCGAGCAGCAGCTCAAGGTCGGGCCGGGCTATCAGGTGCCTTTTTCGGAAAAGATACGGCGGGAATCCGGCATCGCGACGATGGCGGTCGGTCTCATCACCGAGGCGCGCCAGGCGGAAGAGATCGTCGCGAGCGGGCAGGCCGACATGGTCGCGCTTGGGCGCGGTATGCTGTTCAATCCGCGCTGGCCGTGGCACGCGGCGATGGAATTGGGCGAGCAGGTGTATTACCCGCCACAGTACGAGCGCTCGCATCCGAAGATGCGCGCCGGCGACTTCCTCAAGCCCCGCGCCGAAAAATAATCGGCGCAGCCTTCAGGAACGAACGATCAGGGCGTCGACGGCAACGACGCCCTGGTCTTGTTTGCCGACAATCAGCGGGTTGAGTTCGGCTTCGGTAATCCGGCTATCTGGAAGCTGCGCCAGTCTCGACCAGGCGCTGACGGCTGTGGCAAGCGCCGCCAGATCGCCCTGCGGCAGATTGCGGTAGCCGCGCAGCGGCGCCAGGCCCCGAACCTGCTCGATCATGGCGCGCGCGCCATCGACGCTAACCGGCGCCAGCGCTACCACAACATCGCGGTAGATTTCCGCCAGCACGCCGCCGACTCCAACCGTGATGGTGGGACCAACCCGCGGATCGACGCGGTAGCCGACCAGAACTTCGGCCAGGCCGCGGCGCATTTCCTGGATCGCGAAGCCTTCGAGCCTGGCGCCCGGGCGACGCTGTTTCACGGTGTCGCGCATTTGACGCAAGCCGGTGCGCAAGGCGTTGATATCGGCGACATCGAGCAGCACACCACCGGCTTCGGTTTTGTGCGCGATATCCGGTGAGATGATCTTGACGGCAACGGGGAATTGCAAGCCAGCTAGCCGCGCATCGAGATCCTGATCGTGCGCGTCGATCGCAACCTCAACGGTGCGGGCCTGCGCGATGCCAAGCTCATCCAGCAATGTGGCGGCATCTGTGGCAGTTCCGGTTCCCTGTGAAATAGCCGTCAGCGCCTTGCTGGCCGCCAGTGCCGGCACTGCTTCGCTTACCGGCGCTTGCCAGCTGAAATAAGCGCGCATCGCGTCGGCACAGGCTTCCGGCGTACGGAACACGGCGATCGACGCATCGCTCAGCAGGCGAGAGGATTCGTCGGCATGAGGGGTCAGAAATACCGCAACCGGCTTCGCTGCGCCCCTGGCGCGTTCGATGATCGGTAGCACGGCACGGTCAGGTCGAAACTGAGACGACGAGCCGACCACGGTTATGACAGCGTCATTGTCCGGCGATGCCATCAGCGCGTCCATCACGGCGCCAAAGACCCTGGGATTGGTGCCGGCCAGTGTCAGGTCAATCAGCGGCGAGTCTGAAATGCGGATGTCTTGGGTCGCGAGTTGCTCAATGATCGCCGGTGTCGGGCCGGCCACGGCGATGTTGCGCAACCCGAGATTATCGACCAGCAAGGCGCCACCGCCGCCGGTAGTGCCCATCACAGTAACGCGACCGCGCGCGCAGGGCTTTCGGCCGATCACGAGCGGGGCCATCTCGATGAGCGTCTCCAGCATATCGACGCGGATGACGCCGTTTTCACGCAGGAAGGCTTCGATCGCGGCGTTGCTGCCGGCGATGGCGCCGGTATGTGACGCCGCTAATTGATTTCCGATCGGACTGCGGCCCAGCAGAAAAGCAATCACCGGTTTGCCGGCGGCATAGGCACGCCGCGCCATCGCGGAAAACCGCTGCGGGTCGCGGATCGTCTCGAGGAACAGCAGGATCGCATGGGTATCGGGATCGTCGACCAGTATCTCGCCGAGTTCGCCGACGCCCAGATCGGCTTCGTTGCCGACCGAGACCATTTTGGCGAAACCCAGCCCGCGGCTCTGGCCGCGCGACAGCAGCGAGCCGAGCAGGCTGCCGCTTTGCGACAACAGCGAGATATGCCCCTTCTGCAGCTTCGGCGTTTCCAGGGCTTCGTTAGCTGATATTGCTACGCCCCGGTTGGTGTTGATGACGCCCAGACAATTGGGACCAAGAAGGCGCATACCGGTGCGTTGCGCGCGTTTGAGGATGTCTTCCTGGAGCAGCCATCCGGCATCTCCGGTTTCGGCGAAGCCGGCGCTGAGAATCGTCGCGCATCGCACACCATTGGCGGCGCATTGCGACACGGCCTCCGGCACCAGCTTCGCAGGAAGCATGATGAAAGCGTGATCGACGCGCTGTGGAATGAGGTCGGCCGAGGGATAGGAAACTTCCCCGAAGATTTCGGGATGGCTTGGATTGACCGGAAAGATCTTGCCTGTGTAGCCATGCTTGCGCAGATAACGTTGCGGCAGCGAGGTATGCTTGTTGGCGTCGCCCGACGCGCCAATCAGGGCGATGCTCTCGGGCGCGAACAGCGCCTTCGACAGCGTTGCGCCAACATTTGCGTCGGCGGTTTTTATCGCTTTATTCACTTCGATTCCTCAACCTCAGCCGGCGGCAATGCATCGGCGGTTATCGGCGCGACCTGGCGCTGGCCTCACTACTAGCGGCCCTTGAAATTGGCCTTGCGTTTTTCGAGGAACGCCGAGATGCCTTCCTGCTTGTCTTCGGTGCCGTAAATGGTCGAAACCAGGAAGGTTTCGAACTCCAGGCCGGAGGCGAGATCCATCTGCATCCCTCGGTGCACCGCCCGTTTGACCAGCGCGAGGCTCAGCGGCGCGCGTGTGGCGTAAAGTTCGACCATCTTCTTGGCTTCGGCCAGCGCGCCGCCCTTGGCGGTGAGGCGATTGATCAGGCCCATGCGGTGAGCATCTTCCGCCGAGAACGGATCGGCCGAGAACAGGATTTCCAGAGCATAGGCCTCGCCGACCAGGCGCGGCAGGCGCTGTGTGCCGCC
>Ga0209006_10006382_pt1 | contig 10671 bp, 14 predicted proteins | sample JacPin_JW_Ref_O2_FD_188567 | JGI IMG/M metagenome (GOLD analysis project Ga0209006, IMG submission 188567) | Forest soil microbial communities from Algoma, Ontario, Canada - Jack Pine, Ontario site 1_JW_Ref_O2 (SPAdes) (version 2) | ecosystem: Environmental > Terrestrial > Soil > Boreal... | reverse complement strand
AGAATGAGCACTTGCTCATCATAGTGCTCCCCTATGACCGTCTCTACGGCTTCTGTACACGCCATAGCGGCTTCTTTGCCCATAAGAGCGGACGCAGCACCGAGACCGAAGCCAGCGACTTTTGCAACCCCGGAGAGAACGGTTGGTCGGATTCGGTGTTGGTGCTGCAGTTTGTCCATGACAGCGAGATGCTTCTTCTCTTGGTCCCACATGTCCTGCGTAAAGATGTTATTCGTTCAGTGTATTGACTTTTATTGTCAATGACGAACTTGGATGAGAGGGGCCACTGAAGGGTCCCGACCGAGCACGAACATTTGACCCTTGTAAATCCAGTTGGCCGCCACTTCTCCCGCCTGGTCGACCCGCAATGCGCTGTCAAGAAGTGCACGCTGATCAGACGTCAAATTTTGTGGTGTTGTCGATACAGCCGGATTGCTCAGATTGCAAGGATCCATGTACGCCGACGACGCAGCCGTATGCACCGTCGCAGATCGCAGTGCCATATTCGCGTAGAAGCTAACTCGGCGTGTGTGTGATGATAGCATGTACATCCTGCAAGACTGCAAGTCCGGGTATTAGATTTATTTATGTAACACCAGATAAATATTGTGCTTGCTTCACTACCACCACCATCAAATATGTCTTCGTCGACGTGCGTAACTTCGACTTACAAGACGATGGCTGAACCATGTTTCATCAATCAGGTTTACCCCGACCGATGTCATAGAGTCGTCTAAAGAGAAAGATTGGCCCGTTCGCCTAGGTTTATTATCGCGCTTCTTTCAGACCGGGATTGACTCTAAAACGTTTCCTTACACGTCAGGAATGCTGGACTGGGACACTACCAGCATTGTGTTTACGAAAAGAACCTTAATCGAATTCTTAAAGTGAGCCCTTTTTGCTGCTGCTGATATAAACCATGATTTAGGAAATTTGTAGGTACACAGGTACCACCGTAGACCCCAATTTTGCGAATATTCAAAAACTTCCACGTGAGTGATACATCAGCTTGCCCTGCCCTACGTGTCTCTAGCGATAATCTTCAGGGTATGCTCAATTTGGAAAGCTATCTGCTACAGCTACAGCAGGAGAGAGCGACGAGCCCGTTGATGATCCTGGTCAATCCTTTCCCGTTGCCTTTTGCTCGGGCTAACAATTCAGAACAGCTGCACCCGCCTTCAAACCGTCTCGTCGGGTACGTTCCGTGCCAGGTGGTCCACACACAGATATTTTCGATAATTCAGGGGAAAATGAGGGGGACGCCTTGTCGCAAGCTCCACCAAGGCCTGAAGCATTGGTATTGACCGATGTTTTCTTTTCTTGAAACATCACTTTTTATGCGCTTTTTTTTCCACGTAGAATCCTATTGTTGCGGAAGTTGCACCACAACAAGTACCCGAAGTAGAAGATGACTCGGAGTCGGGTATTAATTTCTCATCGAGTGTCAAACCGAGCAGGTTCGTACAGCGATGTCATCCTGTCGCACTCCCATCTGACTCAGGGACAGGCGTGTAAGGACTGTCCCCGGTGGACCGAGCAGTCTTTCTAACTTTTGGGATACCGACCAAGCGGAGGAGCAGTTTAAACCATCTCGCAGGCACGCCTATTAGCACCTTTTTGCTAATTGATATTATCTTACTCTTCTGCGCAGAGTCAGGCAGGGACCAGGAGGTCAAGACAGTGTCGCAGGAGTGAGTGTCGTGGTTCATTCGTAGTGCTTAAAGATCTAACCTTGCGTCTAGATTTTCTGAGAGACATATAAATGTTATGTTTTTTTTTCGTACTTGAATAAATCGTGTAAATAAATGTGTCACGTGAACGGTTCTAACTTACCTTCAATTAATGAGAGCAGTCGTTCCCTATGTTCACACCACATTCCTTTCAACGTCCATCAGAAGTGAACGGTCATCTCCATGCTCCCCCATCGTCCCCGTCATTCCAGATGCCAAACGTATTCGTTATCCCACCAGAGGAGGAACAGTTACAGACCCCACCATGGTGCTGCTTTAGTGCTGCACAAGATGGCCACCTAAATCTCTCTACAACTCCGGACTTCGGTTCACTGGACATCGCGTTGCATATACTACAAGATACCACTCCCACATTCAGCCGATCGTCAAATGATGATTTCGAAAACATTGTCATGCCAAAGAAGGTCGGCGAAAATATCCCCATGTCCGGCGAAAAGTACGATAAACAGCCCGCCTGCCCAACAATCTCTACGGCAGAAACAGAGAGCGACTCAATAGTCGTCGAACTTGTCGAATTTGAGGAATCCGATGTGGTGCCACACACTCACACCACAGCTCCTACAATGAAAAGGTCTAAAACTTTCATGTCACGGGCTTCCGGGGCCTTCCAGTCGATAAAGAGTGTAGGAAAGATCAGAAATCGCAAATTATCTGCCAAGGATACCTGTCCCTCGAATACTAGCACCCCTACATTAGGGAACCGGCAGCCCGTGGAAAAATACCCTTTACCGGCCCCGCGAGCGCTCAATCGCACCCTCTCACGGCGCAGTACTACCGTGCTCCCTCCATTATTTCAGTCCCCGAAAGCGGACTCTTCACCCCCTTCCACCGCCGAGGCCGCATTCTCGCCACTTTCGCCTCCCGAATCTTCGTCATCACCTTCCACCTATCTTCCTCATCAAGGAACGGCCCCCTTCGATGATCAACCAAGTTGCATCGCAGACGAACCAACGGGAAGCCACTCGACCCTCAGATCCTCATCTTCGTCCACGAAGTCCTTCCGTCGGCGTTTCTCCGTCCTCGATCTCCATCGTTTTTTCTCTTTCCCCTCCTCACCAACATCAAACACTTTTTCTTCCTTATCAACATCCACAGCGTCCTTAAGCATATCCCGCGGCGTCTCCTCATCTTCGGACGGTTTTCCCGAAACACCTGTCGATGACATTCACGAGACGGAAGTTTTCCCGAAAACAATGCTAGCGGAGGGGCGTAATCTAGCTGAGGAAGGGGGGGGATTGCACCGGGATCTCAACTTCGACATGACGCTCGGCTCTCTTCACTTTGATTCCTTGTCCTTTGACCCTCATAATTTCTGAGCGCGACACACTCATTCCAGCCTAGCGATTCCTGGTATCACACACTCCCGTTGTCCCATTCATATTGCGATGCCCACCTCGTATGTTGCGACTTCCAGACCCACAAAGATATCATGCACATTTGCTCCAGAGGCCTTCACGTCACGTCAAAGTAATTAGCACTATTGAAAAACCATGATCTTAATCACTAATTCAAGACGCAATTTTACTGCCCATATCTGTGGTAACTACCTCCGAGACAGGTCAATACTTCTCAGCTAAGACTAGAACGACGGGTGATGAGGAGAAGTTGTATGATCGATCTTCGAACACTTACTCAGTGTGACTAGCGATGTCCACCCAGTAAATGGATGACTACGAACAAGCGTTGGATTAGAATAGGGCAGAGACACGAAAGGATCAGACCAACCTTCTTCTTCCTTCCCCACTGATAGCGTCGTATTGCTCCCATACATATCCCGAACGTTCATATTCCTATGCCATGACTGAGACAAGAAGTAGCTAAAGTGAGCAAGGATGGGAACATACCTTGAACACATTATCGATAATATTCCTCCGAAGCTCTTCATATATCTCCCTGGCTCTTGCCTGGTAGGGACCCTCCTGCAGTGCGTAAGTCTAAACGTGAAGGCATCAAACATCTCGTCAGGCCAAGCCATTTTCCCCGACACCATGTTCGTCTATCCCACCTACCTTGTGCAACGCCGCCAGCACGAGATAATTCATCTGGACCCAGATAGGGCCTTTCCAATAGTTTTCGCCTTGTCCAAACTCGGGATGCGAGAGTGAGAGGCTGCGAATGCCATACGGTGACCAGAGGTGTTTGGGATCACGGAGGAGGTCGAGGATGGGCCCTAGGTGGGGCGAGGAAGGTGGGAGGAGAGACAACATGAATGGGAAAAGTGAAAGGTAGCCCTTGTGGCAGACGTGGTAGGATTCTTCTGCACACAGAGAAGCGATCAATTGGAATGGTAGAGTGTGGGGGGCGTACAAACCGTTATTGTCGACGTTGGCATCGCAGTACATCTGGTGCTCATTACTCCAATGCAGGTCTGTGATAAGACAAGGTGTCAGGCCGAACATTCCGATGTCAAGTATCCCACCTTCAATATTATTAAGTATCGCGTCCTCGATGCTCTGGAAAGACTCCTCGTCCTCTTTTTCTCCTACAAACCCTGCGATCTCCTTCATAGTTCTCGTGAAGAAACCCATCCAGCTTATTAAATCCAAGTGTAGCTCCCCCGCGTGTGGCGGACCCCGGGGGTAATCGTCCATCCCACTTGTTAGTACGTGTTTTTCCGTGCGTCCACGCCAGCGATACGCCTCTGTTCGCGAACGGGCCACGCGCGAGTACTGCTTGATCTGACCTCGTTGCATACGTCTGAACCAGTCGTAATGCCTCTTCAGTGGCCTGTAGATCGACTTGAGATAGCCAAGCGCGAGCTCGGGGGACTCCAGGTATCGGTTTCCTACACCCGAGAACGTAGAGGTTGTCGTCGGGGAAGTGAAATTCGGAGCTGTGAGTGGCTGTTGCATACCGCCCATGCCAAGATCCATTCCGAGATCTTGATCGGTGGGTTCAGTAGATTGTTGTTGGGCACGCTTGAGGCGGGATATGAACGCCGTGACCGCCATGGTAAGGGTAGGGGGGTTCGCGAATTGAGGCACCTGCGTCTGGAACTCTGCTGGAACCTGTTGTGGATCAAAATACGGTCGAGTCAATGGTGGAAAGAGGGTCGACCTTGCTGCGCGCTTCTTCGCCAAGGATCTGCTCGCGCGCAACCCAGCCGTTCTCGTCGATAAGGTCTATCCAACTCTTCAAAATCTCGAGACTGACTCACGTTGGCATGCATGGATTCAAAATTTGGCGAAATTGACATACCTGAAATCGTTATCCCATTCTCCGATATGCAGTAAATGAAAGCCTTCGTCCCTATACCGGCGCGGTCAACAGCAAATCTGTATGGAATGAGAAATGATAGATACCAATAGAATCCTCTGGGGAAGAAACTTCGGCTAGGCGTCGCCGTCAATAGCCCACGTGGCTCCGTCAGCCGTGCGCCCTTTTCTTCATCGTCTCCCTCGTTGCTGCTGGTATCAGTATCCTCGTCCCATTCGTACGAGAATTGTTTGTTTACTATGGACGTTCCATAAAAGTAGCCAACACCACCAACGAGGTTGGCGGTTATAGCTTTTGAGAAACTCTCAAGCGATCTATGATCGGGTGTGGGGTATGACGGCGGAATGGGGAACGTATTTTCGAAACGTGCAGCACATGCAGTAGTGAGTGCAGGGATGCCTTGATCCAAGACAGCAGCTGTGCAATTTAAGACACAGGAGAAGGCACGATGATCAAACCGGTGCTTACAGCTGAGCTTTTGTTTGGCACTCGAGCTCTCAAAGAAAACGTCAAACTGGAAGTCCCCTTCAAACGACTTTTGGACAGCAAATAGATTGCTGGATGAGTACACATCATCGGACAATTGTAAGACGAACGACGGGTCAGGCAGTCCGGTGAGTGGATCCTTGTATGCCTGAAGAATATCTGTAGCACGATCTATGACTGTTGCCATAATGATTTCTAGTGTATTAGATATGAGAATTACGGAAAGCATGTAGAGAGGAGGGTAATTGCCTTTCGCTTGCCATATATTACCCGCGGGTACTGGGCGTCCTGTGAAATGAGTCTTACCGATCCGATCAGTGAACGCACTGGAATGAGGACCCGAGGTGATGAAAGTATTGTGAGGTCCTGGAAACAATATCAGACGCTACATTCTTGATCTTGAGAAAACTTCCCATTTACCATCTACTATACGAACTGTGAACTCGTCCAGTTCCGGAGTCGAGCCGGAGAAAGTGACCTCGCCGTCCAAACCCTACATTTAGGTCAGTACCATGAGACGTGCGGTAGAACTTCCAACGACAAGGTTTCAAATTACATGATCGTCTTCAGGAGTTTCCATGTCTAATCCTCCTAGACCTTCTAATCCCAAGTAAAATATCATGGAGGTGCGCGACAGTGCGGCTTGATTTGAAGTGAGCAAGGGCAGAATAGTCTGTTTATAGTTTGACGTACAGCGATTAAGTGGTACACCTTTGATTCGGGCGGCCCAACTACCCCCATGATCACCACCGGCAAGCTTGAGAAACTCGGTCGTGATTTTTACATTATTCTTCTTGTCTTTGAGCACCTGCACGCCGCCTTGACGTACGTCAAAGTCAGTCCAAGTATAGCCATCAAGCTCATCTCCTTGATCGCATGCGTGTCGAACTCCTATAGGACATAAAGTATGATTTCATGCAATACCACCGAGATTTAGCTAACTGACTGCTGATGGACTGGTAATCGTTGGTGCCGAACCACATTAGACCAACCATAAGCGATTGCGGGATTCTGGGTCGAAGACCGAAATATAAATTTGGTCTGTAAGGTCCCCATAGGAAAGCCTGAGAGTCATTTGCGAACTGAGGGGAAACTGCCTGCGCTAGAGGCAGCAACAGGAGCCAGAATGATCGCATGTGCCAGCAGGAATGTTAGGTCACATGACGAACCTCTATGGATAATGGCAGTAACAGAGTATCCCGCAATCCCCAGAGCAATTCTACGGCCGCGCCCTCCACACCCTCAAATATCTCAGCGATATTGACTCCCATCTGCTTTCCGGTACCTTCGGTACACCGGGACTCTCTGACGAGACTTGCCGCCTTCTGCTGTATCTTGATTTGGCATCGAGAGCAAATCCAGGTCGAGAATCCGCAATTGATGATTTTTCGAGAGAGATTCTACGACTACTCGGATATGAAACCCGCGGCTTCATTCTCCGATCCCGTTATGCCATTCCGCCGCTGATATGTGGGGAGACGAACCGATCAGCACAGACAGATCTGTGCCTTGTTCAAGGTATGTCCACCATTCTCCTTTTTTCCAAGAGGACAAAATCACTACCAGTCAGCGCGACCCCGAGGCTTTTCAGCACAATAATCGAAACAGAGAACAACTGGGCGAAGCCGAGCTTGATTCAATGACTATTCCATGATCGGCACTCGACCCATCTTCTACAATATTCCTGTCACGAAACAGTTAAGCGAGGCTGTTGTGACAGCACAATATCCGCCACTGCCCACAATTGTCGAGAAATGCGTTGTTGCATCCACAAGTCGTCGTCTGAGCGAGGGTATGGAGACACCTGATTTTCGACAACTAGCACTTCGGCATTATGTTGCCTTTCGCACCCTTGCACGGTCGCATTGGTCAGCCTTTGCTGCTTGAACTTCATACTTACGAACTCTGTGTAATTATCAACGAAGCTATAAGCGAGGAATGGCACGCAAATATGTATCAAGTGTGGTTTGTCCAAGATAACGCTACGCTGGCCTTCCATTTCTAATATCAACAGGTGCGTCAACTTGTCGGTTCCCTTGGACGATCCGCTGTGATGGCCTTAGAATGTCATTTGGTGAATCACTTGCTACTAACGGCCTTTTTGTCGACCTTGTGCCTTTCATCAACACGGTCGTCAATTGAATTCAATGAATGCAACTACGCATACGTGAGTCGACTACGGCTCGTGATACACCTCCTGGATGGCTTGTAAAGCATCTTCCCGATCAGATGATGCGGGAATACCAGCACCGTGGCAGTGCTTTGCGACCTTGTGCGCGGTCGAACTCTTTCCGGTGCCAGCGAGGTCAGACAACAAGAATATCTCGGGGGACTGTCGTTGGGTAGTTGATGCTGTTCCTGTTCCTGATCGGTGACAATACAATGACAAATTGTCACAAATATCAGGAACCACCTTGCAACTTACGTCACGCATCTGTACAGCATCATATTGGCACACTCGCCCTTATAATATGCCTCAACTGTCCTTTGAATATGAGCTGTCCCTCAGATCTTGCTAAGCTCGCGAGTTTTGCAATACCTCCACCCTATGGTCAGATTGTTTGCATTGGTGCGGTCACCGACTGTGTGACTTTCCTTGACTCACTTGTTTTTCAAAATAGTAACCCAGATATACAAGACACTTGATCAAGTCAAAGTTTGCCGGGTTCGTAGACCCATTTTCGATGTCGGCGTCTTGAACTCATTTCAATACAGCAACAGTGTAAAAGTCTGGGTGATCGATGTGTAAGTTTACTATTGACACTACAAGAAAATTCAGGTGGAATGGAGGGTACCCCGGCGATTCAGTTGATGGACGAAATCGAAGTGTCAGTCAGCATCTGAACCTGGTACCTTATCTATGCTCATCGACAAATAGAACCGTTCTTCGCATTCGGTCTCGCGTAGAGGAGTGGGGGGAATTGGGCCTTCTGCCAAGCATCATCAAGCATGCCAAAATTACTGAACAGATTCAGAGGTTCAACCAGGATATCGAGACCTGCATGATTAAATTTTCAGTGTGTCCTATCTTTTGTGTGTCCCTGCCCCCTCTTAGAGCCCTTGTGTTCAGGTGACCATGCAAGTACAGCTGCATCGTGGACATAGAGACCTTCGTGAAGCACTGGAACGTGAGGCAGCCGATATTCGCCAAGCTCTTCAGACAGTTGTTGGAAATAAACAGACTATCTTCGGTACAACGAATCCGGACGCTGTGAGTCTTCAAACCGTATGTTCTGTATCTTCCTTCGAAGATTTTCCAACACGTCTCATCTAGGAACATCATCCCTCGGATCTTGAAGCAAATCAGGAGGAAAGTTCCCGAAGGGAAAACCACCAAGAGACTCTACAATTACTACCTCTGCTTGATTGTAAGTTATGCCATGTTTCGGCCGTCTCCTTGATGAATACCCTCTTTAGTGACAGGACAAGTTGAGAAGACTAGTGACGAACCCGTGGCGTATGGCTCGTATAACGATGTTGGTGATGTCGCCTTTGATCCGGAGTTTTCAGTCAATTTGGATGACGATGGCTCCGTGCTGTCGGGGACAGTAGAAGGCCTGATGGAACATTTGATCTGTGACTCTTCAGGTTAGTCAACGATAACCAAATTGGTGGCTAGTAAAGGAATAATGCTAACCATTCCAAAAAGACATCAGGAGGACAACGGAATACCGAAACATATTCTTGATGACATATGTGGGTTTTACAGCGGCGGACACCGTGTTCCAGTTTCTTGTCCGGAGATTTCATGGCGCGGAAAAGTTCTCAACCCAACGACGGGTGAATCTCCGCGTAAAGTGAGGCTGTCGGCTTGATTGATCTCATTTATCTACTAACTATACGTTAGTGTTATATCGGTGATGAAGCACTGGTTGACAAGCACTCATGTTCGAATTGACACGAGTGTGCTAAGGAAGATCCAAGATTTCGCCCTTGCTGTCGAAGCTGCCCCTGCCACTCCCCCTGCCATAGTAGATATGGCACGGAGCCTAGCGAACATGATCAACATCAAAGTACATCAGCGTTTCCCGGTGTCTATAATCACCGCTGACTCACCCAACCGTCAGACTTCTTCTCAGGATCCTCCTCCACCAACCTCGCCTGTTTTCACCGATAAACCATCTCCTGACAGCCTGGCAAAGGCACTCACGATTCTGGAAGGAGAGGAATACACACACATACTTCCATCAGACTACATCGTCCATCTTTTACAACCCTCAATCCTAGGACATATCGCTGCAATATCCACCACAAAGAGGAAGATTGAGTTTTGGGTCAGCAAGTCCATTCTTTCTCCCAGGCATTTCAAGGAGAGAGCCAATGTATTCAGGTTTTTCGCGAAAACCGCCATTGTACGTTCTGCGTCGTGAGATGTGCATACCAGACGATGTCATTAATATTTGCTGTTTTTTCGCCGTTATGTCAGGAATGTCGTAGCCTTCGCAACTTTGCGTCCATGGCAGCCATTGTCTGTGCCTTGCAGTCACCCCTCCTCAAACGTCTATCTTTGACAAGGAATGAGAACGCATCCGACCTACTGGACTCGTTATCCAGTTTGGAGGAACTGCTCACAAGTGGTCCATATCATCAGGCGTATAAGGCAGCTCTTGGAAGCCCGAGCGACCCGTGCGTCCCGTGGATTGGTGTGTATTCCTCTAACGCAACGTATATATCACCAGAGTAGGCATTTTTCAACTAACCCATGCCGCTTTTTCCATTTAGACGCTCACCTCGACGAGTTTCGGGCGGTTTTCGAGACGAATCGAGCCACGGTTGACGACGATGGTCAGCGGCTGATAAATTTCGTGAGATACGTCAAGTTCAACTCTCGGATGCAAGACCTTCTGCAGTATCAGGTACCCAACTGGAAACACGAACCTTCAGCAATATCGTCATTAGCTTATCTCGAGGGCCAGCTCCGCGCTGTCAACATGGATTCTCGCGCGATAACGCAGCTCAATGATCGCAGTCGCGCGGTCGCCGCTGAGGAAAAGCGATCTCATGATCAAAGGCAACCTGAGATGATCCGTCTCGGCTTCAGGATATAAAGATTATATATGATTCCATTAATTATGCTACCCTCATACCCTGGGATTTGGTACACATTTTCTTCTGGAGAACCACTAATTGGGACATCTGTCTATCTACTTTCCAAGCAATTATTTAATGTTTGCGGCTACGTGGATATGTTGATGCATAACGAACTATATACACAGGA
>Ga0209006_10006381_pt1 | contig 10672 bp, 17 predicted proteins | sample JacPin_JW_Ref_O2_FD_188567 | JGI IMG/M metagenome (GOLD analysis project Ga0209006, IMG submission 188567) | Forest soil microbial communities from Algoma, Ontario, Canada - Jack Pine, Ontario site 1_JW_Ref_O2 (SPAdes) (version 2) | ecosystem: Environmental > Terrestrial > Soil > Boreal... | reverse complement strand
CTATCGTCCTGGTGGTCAAGTTACACTATTCGTGACATGACCCGTTACCCCCGGTTCTCGACTTGAGTAATCGTCGCACTTTCTTCACAACTTCTGCATCACACTACTACATCTGCCACACTCACGTCAATCATCCAAACCATGCCTCATTTGTCACGTCACATTCACGCACGTTCCTCGTCCATCTCTGTGTACTACTGGCTTGTTCACGAACACTCCATTCCTTCCTGAGTTTCTCCCTCCCTCCCCCCTTCTATCCTGATCCCCGTATAAACAAACCTTCAGTACCTCACTTGGACTGAAGTGGAATATAATGACTGGTCGCCCCCTTGATTCTTGATTACACCTTTTTCTCGTTATCTAAATGTTATTCATGTTTTGCCGGTCTCCTCCCTTTTCTGTTCTCTATTTGACCCTGAAAGGACAGCCAGTGGTTGAGGGATGTATATAGGGTTTCTTTTTGTAACACTACCTAGAGCAATACACAGGGTTGAATATTTAAATAATTGGAAATTAGGGACAAATTGTAGGGAATACCGGCTGCTGTTCCTTGAAAGCCTAATGGCACGTCTATCAAAAGAAGTATTCATTGAGGAGGTCCTCGTGGACAAATTCGGATCATACGTAGAACATACCATATAATAATACCATTCTGTTCAATTTGATTTATGAAGATCATTTTATGTATTTTATTTTGATAAGTAACATAACTTGAATTACAGATCTAGATGGTAATATACGAGATAACCTCCTGAATTTCCAGCGACATCCGGGATAGGCAACGAGTGTGTGTGTAAGCGAGTAAGCGAATAGCTACCCGTTTGCGTTATGATTCAAGTGCAATTTGATTCAACAAGGCAGGATACATACGAATAAGCGGAAATGGCGGCGGGCAAAAAGGAATGTATTTGAACCTTTGGACTGAAATGAAAAGGCTCACGGAAATGCTGGAACAGGAAACGTGAAAAAAAGATGGTCTAAAAACCATTTGACTTACGAAACCACCAATCACCATCACCCAGGCCTAAAACGAATCCATTGCAGGATATGGCGTACCGTCGGGAAAAAAGGATGAGCAGGTATCCTGGCCCAGTTACTCCATTGAGGTTGATAGGAAAAACACCCCCCCACCAGCTCATTGGCATTTTTAGGATTGCGATCGCCGAGGCACCGAGGAACGCAGGAAGCTGCAGCAGGTCTTCTTCATCTAGCCAATGTTCAAGTGGGTGCTGAGGTGAAATTATGACGCAGGTACATTCTCTGCCACAGCTTATAGACATTGTGTGCACTTGCTCCAAGGGGTGTTCGAGGGACCGAAAACGAGCATTATAATACGAAACGTGATGAATAAAAAAACGACCTGTTCTTCAGTACAATTGGCCGAGTGGACAAAATGGCGGAGTCAACAAATGTCTTCATAGTCCTCGCCTATACCAAGGTATCTGCGAACTTCTTCAGGTTCGACTCCGTTTTGCCTGGTAAAGTGAGAGATGAGGATAGAATAGTTGTCTATCCGGTCATGGGGGGTAAAGGTTCAATTATTTGTGAAAATCGAAGAGACTGAAAAAAAGCAGGTTTGGTAAAATAAACTTGCTTACCAGTCCAACGAAGGGCGGCCTCCTTAGCTAGTGTTACATTTCTTTCCTTCTCTTCGACTTTGACAGGATCGCAAGCGCCGTACTGGCTCAACTCGTTCTCAAGCATTGCTAGTTCTTTCTTCGCATTGGTCAACCTTTCCAGCGCCGCAGCACGATCTCCCTGTTATGGAAGTATTTAATTATCGGAGCGGAGATAGACAGATAAAAAAAATCGAGATGTTATGAAGATCTTTCCGGCTGGGCGAGGGAAGGGCCTACAGTTTCGGGCCTGAGCGTCTTTTCGACTTCAATGCAAGAGGTCAGTTCAGCTAACTGAGCTTCGAGGTTCGCCTTCGCTTCATTGGCGGTGTCAAGTCGACGTTGCATCTAAAATGGTTGATGGGTGTGTGTGAGTGGTTAGAGCGGTCTGGTCAAGAAAAATCAACCAAGGCTCCATGCTGTGACGGGAAGCTCCAGAAGACTGGAGAGAGAAAAATGAGATGGAGCATGGTCTTTACTAACTGATGTGAATTGATGGGCTTACAGTTCGATGCGCCGATCTTGTCCATTTGGACCAAGCCATCGTCTACGAGAGACTGGATGACCTCCTTTACTGACTGAGAGACTGGACCATATCGTATATCGGGTGTCAGGGTAATGCTCAACGGTAAATAACATCATTGTCGCACCTATTCCTTTCAACTTGGGGGCGAGCTTCTCGAGTTCTTTCAACTGCAAAATGAAGTGGTGGGGTCAAGTGTGCAAAGATAACAAATTTTAACGCTGACTTGGAAGAAGTCTTTCTGAAAGGGAGGAGGGGGGGACAAGAGTCAGTACACCGTGAACAAAACGTGTTCAAAGGTTTCGAGTACTGACAGTTTCGTGGAAAATCTCGACCAATTTTACGCGCTTTTCTTCAACGGAAAGACCACGAGGTGCCTATAGGATGAAAAGGTTGCTCAGCCCCGAAATGTAGGCTCAGTCGCAAGTAAGTACCATTGACAACGATCAAGATGTTGAAGGCTAATCGAAGTCCGTGACTCGGAGACCTCCGATATAAGGCTCAATGGGTACCATTAGAATTGGACCATTTGGCAATGCATGCCATTATATAGTGGATGCCCAATACCTCAGAAATGAGACTGTAAGATTTTTAGAATTATTTTAGGGCGCTACATGAAGCTATCATAACGGTAAGGCTCAACTCCTTGACAACCGACAACGATCAAGGTGTTGAAGGCTACATAATCGGCCTTGAGAGTCGGAGGGCCGCACTATAGTCTATACATATGTGGACTCGGAACGCCGATGCTTGGCCCAAACTTGTGTCACAACTCCAATGTGGTTAGGACACGAAGTCTGGTGTATGAGATACATGTCTTTCGAGCTAGTATTCGCAGGTTTCCTCTTGGTCTTGTCGTATCTGTGGTCCAGGACTGGCAAGAGCGCTGATTTACCTCGTATTGGGCCACCAACTATCTTCGGGTATATCTGGACCGCCCTACGATTCACCTTCCAAAATGCAACCCTCATTGCGGAAGGTCGAGAGAAGTTTTCTGGACGCCCGTTCATTGTCCCTACCTCTAATGGATCTTTAATCATCGTTGGCCCAGACAATATTGAGGTTCTGCAACAGAGCAATGATACTGTTGTACGTTATTTTCCTCAACAATTTTTTATGCAATGATCACTCACGACTCCATGTATAGTTCAGCCAGCCGGTTGCAATAGACGAGGTTCGCCGTCGTGCTGTTGGATCTGCGACATTCACTTACGGGACTATCAATAGTTTCTTACACTCCACCAGACGATGAACAAACATCAATTAGAAAACCCATACCATCTTACCGTAGTACGCACCGATCTGACTCGCGGCATCCCTTCTCTGATCCCTGAGGTCTTCGACGAAATGACTCTCGCCATGAGCGAAACCTTGAACATTCCCGACGAGTCAGGTACGCACCTGCAATCTTTCTGAGTAATTCATTCACCGGCGATGCCTGGCAGATTCTTTCTCCATCCCCGTCTTCAACACGATGGTTCACATGCTAGGCCGGATCACGAATCGAGCTTTGGTAGGGGTACCATTATGTCGAGACCCAAAGTATGTCGATGCAATGGTGCGTTTCGCGGAAGGGGTCGTTTTATACGCCCAGGTGCTCAAGTTTTGCCCTGTACCGCTTCGGGAGTAAGTGGTTCATTTATTTTGAAAGAGAATGTCATTTACGTGTTCCAAGCATGATCTACCTAGTTTTGTCCTCAATATTTGGTGGAAAGAAAGAAGGGCTGAAAAGGTTGACGCCTTTGATGAAGGAGCTTATTGCGAACAACGAGAACGTCGAGGACCAGCCTGTGAGTGCCTATTTTTTTCTGGAAGACATTACGTCCAAGCGGTTAACACCAGCACACCTTTGCCCGATCTTTGGTGCGAGTGGCACCTCCGGAAGAACTGGCGGACCCAGCCCGCCTAGCGATGCGGGTGATGAACATGAACTTCGGAAGCATACATACATCGTCCGCATGCTCGCATTTACTCATGTCTGATAACTCAATGCTCGTATTTGCTTTTTTTTTAGTTCTTTGACTGTGACCGATGCCATCTTTGAGCTGGCTTTGCTACCACAGGCGCAACAAGACGAGATCAGAACAGAGGTTCGACAGGCGCTCGCGGACGAAGGTGGATGGAACAAGGAGTCACTTGCGAAGTTTCGGAAGCTCGATAGTCTTCTGAAGGAGATAGGCCGAGTGCAGGGTCTCTCAAGGTGTAAGTTCTCCAGTTATCAACATCTTCTGCTTGTTTTCAAGCCATTCACGTTCCCTATAGTGGTCATGATACGTACAACCATTCAAGATGGCACCCTTCCTGATGGCACGGTTATACCCACGGGATATAAGGTTAGCATGGACATGACGCAGGTTCATATGAATCCAGAAATCTATCCCGAACCGGAAGTCTTCGATCCGTTCCGGTTCTCGAAATTGGCGGAGAAAACTGGGAACAACGCGAAATACGGATTCACGGCTGTGGACAAGAATGTATGTTTTGATTCTCCTCCCCCTGAACTTTGTTCACCAATTCGTCTATCCTGCGACAAATTTTCAGTATTTGCTGTTCGGATTAGGAAGGCATGCCTGGTGAGTGGCGTTGAATTAACTTCCAGCCCGCTCGTCAAATCAAAACTGATATCCTATGTGGATGCTCTAGTCCAGGCCGATTCCTTGCCGCTGTGCGTCGTTCAGCTCACAAAAGAAAGCCTTTGGTCAAACTGACAAACACATCACAGATGCAAGTTAAGATGGTGCTTGCGTACATACTGCTCAATTACGACATTGCCTACCCAGGTGTCGCTTCTCGCCCGGAAAAAATCAACATTGCCGGAACAATCATCCCAGACACGAAGGCAAGGCTTGTGTTCAAGAGACGTATCTAAGGGTCCTCTGGTCACTGGTGATCGATCAAGGGGTGAAGAGGCTTGTTGGATTCACTTCAACGTTGTAATTATATATTTCGAGGCAAGAGCACATTTTCTCGACCGATAGAAATAACCAAGCTGTTATAATTCGCACACGATTTGAGCAAGAATGGGAACCCTCGGCCAATTTGACGTGTTTTTCTTTAGCGGAAAGACCAAGAGCTTGTAGGCGACGAAAACATGAAATACATGTCCCCAACCGCCAAGTCTTGCGTACATATTCGTCAATTACGACCGGAAGGTGTCGCTACTCGTCTTGACAAAAATCAAGTTTGGCGCAACAATCCTCCCATAAGCCATACGCCAAGGCAAGGCTTGTGTTCAAGAGACGTATCTAATGGTCCTCTGGTCACTGGTGGAAAGGTTTGTCTAATTCACTCCAACGTTGTAATTTTTTCATGATTATATGTTTCGAGTCAGCCGATAGCCATGCAATCGTGTTCAATTGGAAGAGGATTAATACTGGGGTTACAAAGTGAGTGACTATCTATACATAATGTCAATATTTATTTGTAGGTTCCACAACGTCCCTAAGCATGTCAGAATCATTCCATACGAGGCCAGAATCATCAACATAAAGCGTGCAGAGAACACCTACCTGCAGATGGCGACTTGCTATATCTTTTATTTGAAGATGAGTGTTATCGGCTAGGGGTACCATCCACGTCATTTATAATGGACAGATTCAGTCGGACGTGCAAACAAGGAGCACGAGCCACAAGATAACCCCTACAACCCTACAAGAAAAAAACATCAGACCGTGCCATTCACACCGTGTTTACGCTAACATCTCACGCACCAAAGTACAACAATTCCGTCTTCCTTCTCCGGAGGCTGGCAGGCATGGTGCACCTGGTTCTCGCCGGAACCATGTTCGTTACATTGTTCTCGATTTAGATGTATTGTGATATGTGGAGGTTGGTTCCATGGCGCCAGGGCTGGCGCAGGCGGTTGAGCTTCCTCCGCGAGAGTAACCTCGACTTCCCATTGGGGGCATTGGCAAGTTTTCCAGCGGGCTTGACAAAGGTAACAGAATTGGACCTAATAATATCTTGTTAGATGGGAAGAACTTGCAGGTATAGTACATCCACTCGCCTTGCACACACACGTTATATGATAACACCCCATATTGAGCTCGATCATTGTCCTACATCCAGGACATCTCGCCCATCCCTCTTGCTCTCCCAATACCAAAACATCACCGGCTCCTGCATCCGTATTGTCGCTACAAGTATGCTTCATATGATCATGGCGTGCATTTTTACACCTCGGACAGGTGGCCGCCCCACATTTACATTTATATATTTTCCGGATCCGAAAGTGTTTCCTTTCCACTTGAGGACCGAGGAAACGACCACAAGGAGGCATCGAGCAGTATACCCTCTTTCGGGTTCTATATTCTCTTGATTTTTCGATGAACATGGCACGAAGGGTAGGTGAGAAATGTTTCCGGACGGTGCGGAACGGTATGGGCTTCTGGCAACAACTGGGATGGAAAAGAGATTCATCGCGTATTGAAGCTTCGAAAAGAGAAGTTATGCAATCTTTGTCATAGTAGTGTCCGCAAGGGGCACGTATCCTTATGCCTGGGATATGTTCTCGGCAGGCTACGCAGTCGTGGGCGGAGCTGACAATTGTCGTGAAGGCCTTTTTGAGTCGATTTCAGAAACAGAGGGTGCTTACCGAACGTGAAATTTGAATTTGAGCCAAATCTTTTTGAAAGCGAGCGTGTATCGTCGTCTGGGAGCATTTGTTACAAAAACAGTGGTTTCCTCGTCATCCAAAGCCTGCACTTGCTCTGCCTGTGCGTCGAAATATGACTGCCGTTCTCCTCCACTAACACCGGCCCAGATCATGCCTAGATCTTCGCTGACATCACCACATTCCATTGCATGGTCGCTGGAACAGCCAGGTTCGCGGGGTGTGGGCGTGAAGAGAGGGAATCGACCTGGGAGAGCCATATCACGGCGGGCTGACTCACAAAGGTGAGGCATAGCGCGCGAAGGCTATTCCAGCACATCGATAACGCGTCACGCGCTCGGCGCTCATCTACGCAGCACGGCGTACACGTTTCCCACGTACCTACACGTTACCAAGTACATACACTACTGGTACCGGGCTTCTTTCGAGACTTCTTTGGGCAGGTGCCCCATGCAAGCCCCTCAAGAACGGTCAAAAGGCCTCCTGTGTATGTATCGTGACAAAGCGAAAACGAGATGATCAGCAATTCGCGGAGAACTCTGGGCTGCTTGGCGAGTTTGTAGTGATTGGGCATTTATGACTGAGAGCCTGAGCCAGAACTGCCAATGGTTTTTCGAAAGACGCCATGGCGCTGAATTGGTCTGATGTATCCTCATATGCGAGTTTGAAATTCAAGCCGATGATATGTTTTTTTAGAGGTGTCTCCTGAACAGGCGGTATCTTCGTGACAGTCCCGTGCATACTCCACTTAGCCCCTACCCTCATCATCATGTTCCTCCAGCTAGCAATTGCCCTCTTTCTCCTGTTCTCATTCATTCAGTGGCGTATCTCTACGAGTGGTCTCAACTTACCTCGTGTAGGCCCACCAACTGTCTTTGGCTATATCTGGACCGCCTTGCAGTCTTCGTATCGAACCCCGGCGCTAATTTCTGAGGGTCGGGAAAAATATTCCGGCCGTCCGTTCGTCCTACCCACCTCATCTGGCTCTGTGGTAGTTGTCGGCCCCGAATGCCTTCAGCTTTTTCAACAGAACAATGACACTGTTGTATGTCTCAATAGGTTTTGAGCCATGGATAAACCTTGACGACTTGGTATACAGTTCAGTCAACCCGATGCAGTGAACGAGGTTCGCCCCCGGAAACATCAGACCCATGACGTTCACTTATTGGTTTCCAAGTAGATACTTACGCTCCCCCAAACGATGGACAAACATCAAACCATAAACCCCTATCAAATAACCATCTTGCGCACAGACATGTCTCGCTCTATCCCTGTATTGATTCCCGAGGTCCTCGAAGAGATAACTCTGGCCATAAACGAGTCTCTGAATCCCCCAAATGCGCCCGGTATGCACATACTTCCCGGTTTTCTTGAATGCAATCAAATTCATTTACGCTTCTTGTCAGAGTCTATTGCCATTCCTGCCTTTGAGACCATGACTCATATGGTAGGCCGTATCATGAACAGGGCCTTAGTAGGCCTCCCAATGTGCCGTGATTTCAAATACGTCAATTCGATGGTCCAATTTACGGTTTCGGTCGCGATGTGCTCTCATCTGCTTAGGTGGTTTCCCAAACCACTTCGAGAGTGAATCAGTCCTCATCTCTATCTCCTATTGATGCGATCCCGTTTTTCAGTCCGGTTTACGTTTTATTGTCCTACATTTTCGGTGGAAAGAAGGATGGACTGAATATCGTAGTACCCTTCATAGAAGAACGCATGCGGTATAAGGAGGACACGGAAGCCAAACCGGTAAGTAACACAAGACTTCGTATTCATTTGGCTGATCGTGCCGGCGTGCAAGCACACTCTGGCTGAACTCCTGGTGCGAGCCGCCCCACCAGAAGAACTGGCAGATCCAGCTCGCATAGCAATGCGTCTGATGAGTATGAATGTTGCGAGTATACACACAACGTTTGTCCAGCCCCCCCAGATCATACAGCTTCTCTCTCTGATCGAATCCCCATGTCTCATAATTTTCAGTACAATGTTGACGACACAATCTCTCTTCGAATTCGCTGTACTACCACAAGAGCAACGAGATGAGATCCGAGAAGAAGTTATACAAGCACTCGCAAGCGAAGGACACTGGAACAAGGCATCACTCGCTCAATGTCGGAAACTTGACAGCTTCTTGAAAGAAGTGGGCCGTTGCCACGGTCTCGCCACGAGTGAGTTGAACTGAGTGTGTGTTTTATTTACTGAATAATATCGCCGAAACTATGCAGTCGGACTATTCCGTAGGGCCGTACAAAACGGCACTCTCCCAGATGGATCGTTCATCCCTGCAGGCTATATCATTGGCCTAGATATGAAGCGTGTGCATATGGATAAGACGACGTATCCAAACCCGGAAACATTTGATCCGTTCCGTTTTTCAAAGATGGAGGACGATGCGAAGAACGGGCTGACAGTCCTGAGTAACAATGTCTGCTTATCCCAACTATTTCTTTTGTGACTATCCATTTCCTAACTGATAGAGATTTTTTATAGTATGTGACATTTGGGGTTGGAAGGCATGCTTGGTGAGCGATGTTCCGCATTCATATAACAAATCGAGAAATTTAGTAAGAATCCTGACACGTCCCTCAGTCCAGGTCGATTTATCCTCGCCGTTCGTCTTTCTTCCAAACATTTATACTGCGTTCTTTCTTTGACTTGACCATACCACGATTTCTAGATGGTAGTCAAACTAATGCTTGCGCACTTGTTGCTCCACTACGATTTCCAGTTCCCAGGCGGTGTGAAGACGCGGCCAGCCAATATTGCCTTTCAAGAAGCGGTCCTCCCGGACCTCAAAGCCAAACTCGTGTTCAAGAGACGATGCGAATGAATACACTTTTGAAGTGAAAAGTTGATTATCACAAAAAAAGAGAGAGATCCTACCACGATGATTCGTACGCATGTATGTATGGTACGAGATATCCCTGTACTCTGTGTGTGCCGCGAGCATCAATATTGGTTGTTGTTTCCCCCAACACTTCGAACTGATAACGGTTATGACAAGCAAAATAATACGAGGTCGGATGCGTATACATGCCATTAAGTATATCTGACAGTGACATACAGACGTGGGTGAGGGGTGTTCGAAGAGGAAAGGAACAATGCCAAAAACCAAAATGTGAGAAAAAGAAAAAGAAAAAAAGTGAGCGTGAGTGATAGCAAATATATATCAAATATACCAAGGAACTTTCGATGGGTCCTCCTGCAAGAGATGAATGTGGGATAAATATGACGAATGAAAGAAAAAAAGGGCGTAAGATGTCCGGGCGGAAATTATGAGGCCAACATCATCTATCATCAGCTGCTCCCTCCTACGCCCTCCCCCCTTTTTTTTTATACATAAAAATCAGACGACACCAGTGAAAAAACTACAACGTACTCCCAAGAAGAACCAATTCACCCCAGAAGATCCAACCGTTGGTCATGCGACGGGTAACGATACGCGACGAATTGGGGATCCTGCTCGACCAGCTCTTCCAATGCCCTGCGAGACATGACGGACATACGTGGTGCCACCGTACTCTGCCGTGACGTCCCTCCTCCTCCGCCAAAACCAACGTTATTATTGTCGTCCGGCACAAGCGTCATCGACTCCGAAAATTGACCTGATCCTAAATGCTGAGAAGAAGACGTCGCACTGTCCTCCACATAATCGTTCGAACTCTGTTTCTTCCCAAACAGCGACACGACCGCGAATCTACTTTTCCGTTTCGTATTAGCAGCAGGGATAATTTGGTGTCGGGTACCATCAACCCGACCCAACGACCCCCCCGAGAGCCCGAATTCGTCGTACCTCGACATGACTCCTCGACCTGGATCTACCGCTCCCAATGGCAATGATGCTGGTGGTGCGAAGGACTGTCTCTGACCCTCAGAAGCGCGGAATCCAGCCTGCAGCTGCAGCACATTCTGTGGCGG
>Ga0209006_10006380_pt1 | contig 10673 bp, 11 predicted proteins | sample JacPin_JW_Ref_O2_FD_188567 | JGI IMG/M metagenome (GOLD analysis project Ga0209006, IMG submission 188567) | Forest soil microbial communities from Algoma, Ontario, Canada - Jack Pine, Ontario site 1_JW_Ref_O2 (SPAdes) (version 2) | ecosystem: Environmental > Terrestrial > Soil > Boreal... | reverse complement strand
ATGATCGGGATCGCCGGGTCAAGCCCGGCGATGACGGTGGGTGAAGTTTACCTCCTCCGATCCCTCATCACCGCCCGGCGAGCTTGCGTCCCTTTTCCAGCGGCGCAAGGCTGCGCACCGGCGACGCCATGAGGAAGCGGTAGCCTTCCTCCAGCACGCGCTCGACGTTGTCGTTGCCGACATGCGGATGGCCGACCGGCACGTTGAACTCGCGGCAGGTGGCGACGACCTGCGCCATCGCGGCGCGCACCTCGGGGTGGTCGTATTGGCGCGGCACCCCGAGCTCCTGGCTCAGGTCGCCCTCCCCGATCAGGATGCCGCCGATGCCGGCGACGTTCTTGAGCATGTCGCGCAAATTCACGATCCCCAGCGTATCCTCGATCATCAGCATCACGACGATTTCGCCGTCGGGATCGAGCGGCCAGACGTCGGCCTTGGCGTAGTAGTCCTTCTGCGAAAGCCCCCAGTACCGGCATGCCGAGGTCGGCCCGTCGCCGCGCAGGCCGGCGGGCTCGTAGCGCGGCGCCCCCTTGGGGCGGGGATAGCGACACGCCGCAACCGCATTCGTCGCCTGCTCGACCGTTCCGATGTGCGGCCACACGATCCCATAGGCACCGCGATCGAGCGCCTGCTTGGCGAGCCACTGATTGTACTCGCCGCCGTTCGGCGGAATGCGCACGAACGGCGTCACCGTGGGCGCCACCGAGCCTGATTTGGCGATCGCCTCGCGATTGAGGAGATATTGAAGGGCATCCTGGAGCGCATTCGGGTCCCAGGGATTGTGCTCCATCTCGAACACGAGCCCGTCATAGGGCGACGTGGCAAACGCGATCGCCGCCGTTCGATCGGCGCTCGCGAACGAGGCGAAAGCCGGCTTGCCGCTCTCCCAGGCGCGGATCACTCCATTGAGGCGGCCTGCACCGGCCATGCGCACTCCTCCGTTTCAGGGTTTTAGGCCCAGGTTCAGGCCAAGGTTTCAGGCGAGTCCGCGCTGGGCGAGGACTTTGTTGAGCCGACCGTAAACGCGGCGTGCGTTGTCCTCGAAGATCTGGTTGCGCTGCGCCGTCGACAGGTGTGCCGCACCATCGATGTAGCGGCGCGTGTCGTCGAAGCGATGCCCGGTTTCGGGATCGACGCCCTTCACCGCACCGACCATCTCGGAAGCGAACAGCACGTTCTCGACCGGCACGACACTGGTCAGGAGATCGATGCCCTTCTGGTGATAGACACAGGTGTCGAAGAACACGTTCTTGAGCAGCAGCTCGTCGAGCGTCGGCCGCTTCATGTCCTGGGCGAGGCCGCGATACCTGCCCCAGTGATAGGGGACCGCACCGCCGCCATGCGGGATGATGAATTTCAGCGTCGGAAAATCCTTGAACAGGTCCGACGTCAGGAACTGCATGAAAGCGGCGGTGTCGCCGCAGAGGTAGTGCGCCCCAGTGCCGTGGAAATTCGGGTTGCACGACGCCGCGACATGCACCATCGCCGGCACGTCGAGCTCGACCATCTTTTCATAGAGGGGATACCACCATCGGTCGGTGAGTGGCGGGTCCTTCCAGTAGCCGCCAGACGGGTCCGGGTTGAGATTGCACCCGACGAACCCGAGCTCGGTGACGCAACGCTCGAGCTCGGCAATGCAGGTCTTCGGCGCGACGCCGGGCGACTGCGGGAGCTGGCAGACGCCGACGAAGTTCTGCGGGTAGATGCGGCAGACCTGCGCGATCAAATCGTTGCAGACCCGCGACCACGCGCTGCTGGTCTCGAAGGTGCCGATGTGATGCGCCATCTTGCCGGCGCCCGGCGAGAAGATCGCGACGTCGGTGCCGCGCTCCTGCTGCAGCTTGAGCTGCGCCGGCACGAGGGTCTCGCGGACCTCGTCGTCGGAAATGCTCAGGCTGCGGGTCGGCGCGTTGGGATCGGTGAGCGCCGCGATCTGTGCCTTGCGGAACAGCTCGAGCGCCTTCGGCGCCGTCGTGTAGTGTCCATGGCAGTCGATGATCATGCTCGCCCCGCGCGGTCAGTCCTGCAGGACCGGATAGAGCTGCTGGGCCGTCTTCGCGAAGATCCAGCTGCGATCGGCGTCGGACAGCGCGCCCAGCGCGAGCTTCGAGGCTTCGACGATGTCGCTCATCGAGCCCGGGCTCGCCGGATAGTTCGAGCCCCACGCGATGCGATTCGGGCCGAACACCTCGACGAGCTTCGGGATCAGCGTGTCCGCGGTCGCCTTGCCGACCAGCACGGCTTTCAATGCCGACGGCGTGAGCTTGAGATAGCAGTTGGGATACTCGCCAAGCGAGAAATAGTCCTTCGCTGCGGCATAGGGCGGTCCGTCCTCGACCGGCGGCCGGCCGAGGTGGTCGATGATCAGCCGCACGCGTGGAAAACGCGTGAGGATGCTCTTGAGCTGCGCGAGCCCGGCACCGGCGCCGTGGACGTTGGTCGCGACCGAGATGCCGAGCTCGCCGGCGCATTCCCAGGCCGGGAAGATGATGGGGTCGTCGATCGCGAGCCAAGCCTCCTTGATCGTGCTGCCCCGCGCAAAGATGCGCATGCCGGTCATGCCTTTGCCGTACCAGTAGCGCATGCGCTCGGCGGCGTCTGGCTCGGTGACATTGACGGAGAACACGCCGGTGAAGCGCTTGGGGAAAGCGGCGACGGCGTCGACCACATAGTCGTTGTTGAAGCCATAGGTCGTCGAGGAATGCACGATCGCGGCCTTGTCGACCCCTGCCCCGTCCATTGCGTCGACGAGCTCCTCGAGCGTCACCGAGCGCTCCTTCGACCACTCCGACTGCTTGCCGCCGATCGGCGTCACCGGATAGCGCACGGTGTCGCGCGAGACGATGTGGGGATGAATGTCGACGATGTGCGACGGCATGGCAGCGCCTCGATGTTCTCAGAGCTACTCAGATGTCGACGAACAGCTCGTCGAGCCCGATCTTCTTCGGGATGAGCCCCTGCTGGAGCGCGTATTGAGCCAGCGTCTCGATGCTGCGCCGGTTGACGTCGAGCCCGTAGGGCAGCGGATCGTCGCCGACGACCTTCATCTGTTTGAGATAGCGTCGATCAGTGTTGGTCTCCGCCTCGCCTTTGAGGAGGCGATCGACATAACGCCGCTTCGATGCGAGGAACGCGTCGAACAGCGCTTCGGCGAGCCACGGGTTCGCTTTGAGAATCTCGTCCTTGATGACGAGGGTGCTGTGCATCGGATAGATTCCGCTGCGCCGATAGAGCTCGGCGCCGAGCTCGTCGGCATTCGCGAATAGCTCGCGATAGCTCGCCGTCTCCTCGCGCTCCTTGGCCTTCCAGCCGGCCTTGGGCGGCCCCTCGCGCCCGATCCCGGCATTGGCGACGAAGCCCGCCTGGATCTCTCCCGCCGCCATCATCGACGCGAGCGACTTGCCTTCCGGCACGTGCTCGACGTTGGGCGGCAATTTGAGCTGCGTGACGTGCTCCTCGTCGTCGACGACCCAGGTCACCTTGGAAGAGTCGAGCCCGAACTCGTTGACCAGGATGCCGCGGGTCCACACCCCCGTCGTGACCGAGTAGGCGCGCACGCCGACCTTCTTTCCTTCGAGGTCCTTCGGCCCTGCGATACCCGCGTCGTCCCGGACCAGCAGTCCCGCATGGTGAAACCGCCGTTCGAAGAAGATCGGGATCGCGGTGAACGGCGCGCCATAGGCCTTGGCGATGATGTAGGTCGTCGGCGCGAGCTCGCAGACGTCATAGGCGACGTCGCGCACCATGCGCCGGAATGCCAGGATCTGCGGCTCCACCTCGATGAAGGAGAGCGAGACGCCCGGGACGGGCACCTCGCCGTTCTTCAAGGCGGCGGTGTGGGGATGGGTGCGCAACGCCGTCGTCAGCGTCAGGGGTTTTGTCGAATCAGCCAAGGAGTTTCACCGCATCTCGAGCCAGGGACATATCGCAAACCTGTTCATAGGGAAGCACGCGCTTCTGCACGCCGAGCGAAACATTGAGGTCCTGCATGTAGCGGACGCGCTCTTCGCTGAGCACGAGATCGGAGGCGAACGGCTTGTGCTCGTGGTAGAACTGCCACTGCGCCTCGCCGTCCTCGCGATTGTCCTTGCTGATCGCCGTGGTGAACGCCTTGACGAAGGGCTCGCGCGATTTCTCCTCGCCGAGGAACCGATAGAGCCGCGCGTAGGCTGCGAGCGTGCGCACGATGGCCTCGCGCTTCGAGGCGATCGCACGGTCGGACGCGTAAGACGCCTGATAGGTATATTCCTGCAAATCATTATAGAACCGCGCGTCCTCGAGCACGTGGGTGCCGAACCTCCCCGCCAGCCAGATTTCGCAAGGCCCCGCATCGATAGTGCCGGCGACGATGGCGCGGAACACGTCGGGGCTGCCGCCGACATTGACGAACTTGACCTTCTTCTCGTCGACGCCGCGCTTGCGTAGCATGGCGACGACGAGTTGATGCAACAGCGCGCCGAGCGATCCCGTGCCGACCGTGCGGCCTTCGAGGTCCTTGACCGTCTTGATGGCCGGGTTCTTGGTCAGGATGCCCTGCAGTCCCAACACCGCGCCGCCGGCGAGAATCTTGAGCCTCGCGCCTTTCTCGATCGCCGGGAGCACCTGCCCGAAGCCCGACAACGCGCACATGTCCGACTCGCCGGACAACAGGCTGCCGATCAACTTCGAGCCGTCCGACACGTGCAAAATATTGGCGTCGAGCGCGAGGTCCTCGAAGAATCCTTCCTGCTTGAGCAGCGTCGCCAGCACGACATTGGTGTTGCCGGCCGTGTTGACGATGTTGATCTTGAGCCGATCTGCCGCGCGCAGCCGGTGCGGCGCGATCAGGCCGAGGGCAGCGGCTGCGGCTCCAGCACGCAGGACGTTACGCCGGCCGAGCCGATTATCCTCATGCTCGCAAATCTGAGAGCGGGCGGTGCGCTTCATAGTCCCATTAGAGCAGCGTTCTCGGACCGCGGGTCATAAAAAGCACGTCGGGTCTTATTGGTTTATGGTGCTCCCGCTGCGGAGCAGAAAATTCCGCTGAAAGCCTTGCCCACGCCGCTGCCTCTAGGAAAACGGATCTTGCACGTCGAGCGACTGGAATTTTCGGAAATCACGGTCGTTCGTATAAAGCGTCCTTACGCCGTGCTGGAACAAGATCGTAGCGAGGTGAGCATCAGGGACGAGATTCCCGCGCACCGGTATATCGCCGGCCACGTGCCTGTACGCGTCCAGAAAGCCATCCAACTCCGAGACAGCGCGCACGTGAGGAAGCCCGATGAGCGCTGAGATATTGCCGAACGCTTCATCCGGCGACAGCGGCGCAGAGAAGATGCGCGGATGTGTGGCAATACGGAGATACGACATCAGCGTCGGCCAAGTCAGGCAAAGTATCTCGGGGCCGGCGGCACACGACTCGATGAAGCGGCGAGCGCGAACGTGACGCTCGCTGGAACGATCCGACCCATAGATTAGCACGTTTACGTCGAGTGAGTAGCTCACTGCCGATCCGCATCGAGGGCCGCGTAGAGGGCCTCTTTGTCGGATATATCCACCAGAGACTTCATGTCGCGAGAGGTCCAACGGAATGGTGGACGCGCGCGCGACGTTCGACGTCGAGCAAGCGCTTCCGCAAGCAATTCGGAGACGACAGCTCCCATCGATCGGCCTTCCTTCTCATGAAGGGCCTTGACCTCCTTCAGAATGGGGGCGTCGATATCGAGCGTCGTACGCATGATGTTTGATGTTATTAGCGACGACATCTGATGTCAAGGAGGGCGGGCAGCGCCCGCCGCTCTCGGGGTCGCTGGCGTCAACTCATTTCTTCACGTATCGCCGCACGGTCCCAGCATCGTACGCGCCGAGATACACATTCCCCGCGTCGTCCGCCGCGACGGATTCACCCCAGGTGTTGCTGGCGGCGCCGGTTCCCTCCTTTGGCGGGTCCGGATCGGGAATGAAAGCGGCCACCTTGCCGTCCTTCACGCTGCCGATCCTGATGCCCCGTTTGAAGCCCGGATTCTGCGCCATGTTGGACTCGGAATCGCTCACGTAGAGAATGTCGTTCTTGTCGATGAAGAGCCCGCTCGGCCGGCCGAACTGCTTCCACTCCTCGATGAATGCGCCGTCCGGACTGAAAATCTCGATGCGGTTGTAGCCTCGGTCGGCGACGTAGATGCGGCCGGCCTTATCGATCGCCAGCGAATGATTGACGCCGAACTCGCCGGGGCCCGCGCCCCGCTTGCCCCACGCCTTGATGAACTTGCCGTCGGGCGTGAACTTGACGATCCGCGCATTGGTCTTGCCACCATGTCCGTCGCTCACGAGGATGTCGCCGTTGGCGGCGACCGCGACGTCCGTCGGGGCGTTGAACTCGTCGGGACCATCGCCGGCGACACCGGGCTTGCCGAGCGTCAGCAGCACCTTGCCCTGCGGACTGAACTCGATGACCTCATGACCCTTGCCGTCGGCGCCGGTGTTGTCGGTCGCCCATACGTTGCCGCTGTGATCGACATAGAAGCCGTGGGGGTGATTGAAGAGACCCTTGCCGAAGCCGGTCACGAGCTTTCCGGAGGCGTCGAATTTCTCGATCGGATCGAGCGTGGAGTTGGCGCAGGTCTTCACGCCGCAGCGGTCGAACACCCAGATGCTCTTGCCGTCGGGATCGACGTCGACGCCCGTCACCTGCCCGATCTTGCGGCCCTCGGGAATCTTGAGCCAACCCTCATCGAGTCGATACGGATTGGGGGCGCCATTGGGGTCGGCCGGCGTTTGCGCAAACGACGCGGACCCCAGCGCCGTTGTGATCCCCAAAGCCAAAATGACCGTGCTTGCGCGGAACATGGATTGTCTCCTCCCGAATGGTCGCGTCGTTCTTGCCGCTTATCGCCCGTATTTTTCTTATCACATCAGCCGATCGATTTTGAACGCGGCTCCTCCTCTACTGGGCACCCGCTTGCGCGGCCAGTCCAATCGAACCCGCGCCGCCGGATATAAGAATCGTGAAAACCGTCTGGGCGCGCGCCCTACCTGACCTTGACGTATTTGCGCAAGATCCGGGGGCGCGGCTCTCCTGCGAACACGCTGCCAAACTTGTCGACGGTGCCGAATTCGGCGCCGCTGCCGGTCGTCGTCCCCGGATTTCCGCCCGGATCGAGGATGAAATATCTCACCCAGCCGTTGAGCGCGTCGCCGATCCGGATTCCCTGCTCGAAGCCGGGGTTTTCGACATTGTCCGACTCGGAGTCGAAAACGTAGATCAGGTCCTCGTCGTTGGCGGAGAACGCGATGCCGCTCGGCATCCCGAACTGGTGCCAGGTCGCGAGATATTTCCCGTCCTGATCGAAGATCTGGATCCGCGTGTTCATGCGGTCGCACACGAACAGGCGGCCGCGCTTGTCCATCGAGATACAGTGGGGCGTCCGGAATTCGCCCGGCGCATAACCGGTCTTGCCCCAGGCCTTGATGAACTTTCCGTCCTTCGAATATTTGACGATGCGGTTGTTCGAGCCGTGGCCGTCCGCGACGAAGATGTCTCCATTGGGAGCCGTCACGACGCCCGACGGTGAACGGAAGTGGGTTTCGTCGTTTCCGGCGACACCGGGTTCACCGAGCGTCATCAGCAGCTGGCCGTCCGGACTGAACTTCCGCACGACGTGCCCCGCCTTCACACCCGCCTTGGCTGCCGTCGCGACGGCGTCATCGGACGCAGCATCGGTTGCCCAGATGTTGCCCTCGCGATCGACGTAGAGGCCGTGCGGCCAGATGAACATCTGGGCGCCGAAGCTTTTCACGACGTCACCTTTCGAATTGAATTTGTAGATCGTGTCGAGAGGCTTGAGCTTGCCGTCGGGATACATGCAGTCGAGCCCGAACCGGCCGCCGCGCGCGGCGGGCAGCGGGCTCGTTTCGTCGCAGCGGATGAAGGCCCAGATGCTCTCGCCATCGACGTCGACATGTACCGCGGCCGGCGGGCCCATCTCCCGCCCGTTCGAGAGCTTCGCCCACTCGGGCCCTGGCACCGCGGGGCCGCCGCCATCCGCCAATCCCCTGACGGGACGATACGGATTATAGCCGGGGGCCTGGGCAAAGCCCGCGAGGGGACCGGCGATCAGCATCGCGATGCCGCACAGCACCGTCCATCCGACTCGCGCGTTATTCGACATGGCGTTCCTCCCGGTCTGCTTTTTGGTTTGCGTTCGCTTGATAGCGCGCCGGCGGCGTCGCGCCAATTGGCATCGCGCCGCCCCGAGATCCGCCCCGTTGCGGCGGAGGCTGCGGGTGTGAGGGATGTTCCGGCCGGCAAATTTCGCAGCCGCCGGCGGCGAAACCTTTGAACCCGACCGCTGCGTCGAATCACCAATCGGGCTGAGGCCCGTCTGTGGCAATGGAGATTTTCCGATGCGGATATTCATGATCTTTGCGGTCGCCGCCATCGTCGTCGCGATCGGTTACGGCGCCGGCCACGCCTACTTCGCCCGATCGCGCCCAGTGGCGAGCACGGCGGCGGTGTCGAACACGCTCTCCCCGCACGAGATCCATCTCAACTACAAGGCGATGAAGACGCTTCCGGTTCACGACGTCAAAGACGCGTTCTGAACGCGTTCGGACGAATGGACCCTTTCTCGGCGTCATCGCCGGGCTTGACGATTCCATGTGAGGACAGGCTCTAGATCACTCCGCCGGCGTGGCGGACGGCTGTGCCTGCGGCTTGCGCCCGGCGCGCGCCGCCTGCTCGAGCCACAGACTGTGGTGCTCCTTCGCCCAATTGAGGTCGACGGTTCCCTGCCCCATGGCCTCGAACGCGCCCTCCATGCCGACGGTGCCGATGTAGATGTGCGCGAGGATCAGGGCGATGAACAGCAGCGCGATGATGGCGTGTATCCCCTGCGCGATCTGCATCCCGAAAATATTGGTGACGTAGAACGGGAACAGCAGCAAGAACCCCGATGCGATCACTGCAATACCGGCTAAGAGAGCAAGCCAGAACACCATCTTCTCGCCGGCATTGAAGCGGCCGGCCGGCGGATGCTTCGACTTGATGAAGCCGCCGCCTTCCTTGATCCACTCGATGTCGACGCGCCGCGGCACGTTGTCCCTGATCCACATCGCGATGATCGTGGTCAGCCCGATCACGAAGGCGAAGCTCGTGAAATTGTGCACGTACTTCGCAAGCTGAGAGACGACGCCGAAATTGTCGGGCCCGATCAGCGGCATCAGGACGAACCTGCCGAACGTGATGTTGAGCCCCGTCAACGCCAGGATCACGAAGGCGGTGGCGTTGAGCCAATGGGCGAAACGCTCGAAGCTGGTGAAGCGCAGGATCCTGATGCCCGAACGGCCGGCCGTCATCCGGATCGGCCCGATGACCAGATAGGCGATCACGAGCAACGCCAGCATTCCGACGAGCACGATCACGCCGAACCAGTTCAAGAACACCTCGTGGAAGCGCTGAAACATCCGCCCCGCCGGCTGGATGAGGACGGCGGCCCGTTGATCGGGAATGTCGATGCGTCCCGTTATGCGGGGGAACTCCTGGAGCAGCGTCTTCTCGTTGACCACGCTCGCGGTCGGATCGGGCGAACCGTCGGAGTTGCGCTGCTGCGCGACCGCCGGCATCGCCGCCGCAACCACAATCAGCACCGCGATCGCCGCGAGCAGACAGCGGCAATACGCAAGAGGCATCGTCATGGTCATTCTCCTGCGCGAACCTGATCTCGGTCACTCTGCGCCACGGCGCCGGCCGACGCGTCGCCGTCGCCATAAGCCGTGCTCCAGCCCCAGGTACCGGAGCCATAGCCGCGCGCCGCCACGCGCTCGCGATAGATTTCGCCGATGACTTCGCCGTCCCCAGCGAGCAGGGATTTGGTCGAGCACATCTCTGCGCACAGCGGCAGCTTGCCCTCGAGCATGCGGTTGGCGCCGTATTTCTCGTATTCCTCGATGCTGCCCGGGACCTCGGGGCCGCCGCCGCCGGCGCAATAGGTGCATTTGTCCATCTTGCCGCGCGTGCCGAAATTGCTGGTCTGCGGATATTGCGGCGCCCCGAACGGGCAGGCGTAGAAGCAGTAGCCGCAGCCGATGCAGAGGTCCTTGTTGTGGAGGACGACGCCGTCCTCGGTGGAGAAGATGCATTTCACCGGGCACACGGCGGCGCACGGCGCGTCGGTGCAGTGCATGCATGCCATCGACACCGAGCGCTCGCCCGGGATGCCGTCGTTGATGGTGACGACGCGCCGGCGGTTGAGGCCCCACGGCACCTCGTTCTCGTTCTTGCAGGCGGTGGCGCAGGCGTTGCAATCGATGCAGCGGTCGGCGTCGCAAAGAAACTTCATCCGGGCCATGGTCGCTCTCCTTACGCCGCTCTGATCTGGCACAACGTCGCTTTCGGCTCCTGCATGCCGGTGACCGGATCGAAGCCGTAGGTCGTGAGCGTGTTCACGCTCTCGCCGAGCACGATCGGATCGGAGCCCTTGGGATATCGGCTGCGCTGGTCGACGCCCTCGAACCACCCGGCGAAATGGAACGGCATCCACGCCACGCCCTTGCCGACGCGCTCGGTCACCAGCGCCTTGACGCGGGTCTTGGAGCTGTATTCCGCGCCGGTCACCCACACCCAGGCGTTGTTGGTGATGCCGCGCTCGGCCGCATCCGCGGGATTGATCTCGACGTACATGTCCTGCTTGAGCTCG
>Ga0209006_10006379_pt1 | contig 10676 bp, 8 predicted proteins | sample JacPin_JW_Ref_O2_FD_188567 | JGI IMG/M metagenome (GOLD analysis project Ga0209006, IMG submission 188567) | Forest soil microbial communities from Algoma, Ontario, Canada - Jack Pine, Ontario site 1_JW_Ref_O2 (SPAdes) (version 2) | ecosystem: Environmental > Terrestrial > Soil > Boreal... | reverse complement strand
TGCTTGTCTGCGACGCTGCAAACCGTCTCCGACGAACCGTGATCGTCTCCGAGGGATCGATCGACCGCTCCCTCCTACCGGTGAGAGAGATCCTAAACGCGGTGCTTCGCCACGACGGACGGGCCTTCGCCATCGCCCACAACCATCCGAGCGGGACCTCGGAGCCAAGCGAAGCCGATCACCGAGCGACAGCCGACGTGAGAGAAGCGGCGAGGGTTGTCGGGCTTCGGTTTCTTGGGCATGTGGTGGTTGGCGACGGAGCTTGGGCGTCAGTTGCTACGCGAACTCAGCAAATGACTCATTGAGCACGGCGGGGACGACTGCCGAGATCCGTACGGCCTGTTCATCCAAAAGGCCCTCGATTAGGCTTGCTCTTTTTTGAACCTTGCGAAATCCGGAGACAAGCAATGCTTGCATCTTCAAGCTCGGAACGGGCACCATAAAGCGCTCGAGCTTGGTCTTACCCAGCTCTGTCTGTTTTGTAGTATTCGCTCCCTTGGCTTGATTGACCTGCGTTTGTCCGTCGCGACTGCGAAGGTAGATCGCAAGGAATTCTGGCAGCAATATGCTCTTGTCGCATCTGACCACGAGTATGTGGGAGTCGAACGGTATCCCGTAGGCCGTATCATCAGCAAGCGTTACGCGGCCGATGGTACCCTCACCAGTCGAATTGACTAGTACATCTCCAGCACGGACTCGACCGGTCTCAGGTACTGCACTCCACCACTCTCGTTCGACTTGTCGCGCTCCTGTCAGGTCAAGCCCATCCCACCGGATACAGGCCTGGTTGACCGCGAGGAGATCTGTTCCTGCCTCATAACGTGGACTACGACCGCGAGTCACAACCGCTATTTCAGCAAGCTTACGGCGTTCATCAAATCGACCTATCGCACTACCAAGCCAACCGCCGAGGATCAGGGCAACCGCTGCCCTGGTGGTCGCCGACTGCCCCGAGATAACTCGGATCCGGCTCGAAGATCGGTCGAGCCTGGACGCAGCGTGGCGCTGCTTTTCGATAGGAGGGAGAGGTATCTCAAGCTTCTCGAATCGCGCCATTGAGAGCGTACGGTTTCTGTCGGCTGAGCCGGGCGAAGCCCGCTGGATGAGAGGAAGTCCTTGCTCGCTGAGGAAGAACCAGCGTGCCCAACCCACGTCGATTCGATCATCTACAGGGGCGTACGAGAGAAAGCGATTTGACGCGAGACAGCCATGGTCGTTAGCGCCGGAAACCGCTATCGCACCCTCCCACCCCTTGATATTGCTGATGACAAGCCGATCGGGTTGTACCGCGAAGAAGCGAAGACTGCCAAGTTGTTGTCCAATCTTGGGCTCATAGTGAAATAGGCCACGGCCAAATGATCGTGCACCTATTGTTACGTACTCTGTAGTCGGGTCTGGCTCCACCGGAATCCGCTCGAGTCTCAAAACCTCGCCAACTCGTACCCGCTTAGCGACCATCAGACAGGGCCAATCTCGGTCTTTAGCTCCTCGAGCAGCCCTAGGATCTCGTGCTCGGTCGCGATCAGCTCCTGGAGCAATTCCTCGGGTGGACGATGCGCCAGATCCTCCGGGCCATGGGGATTTCTCATGTCGAGGTTGAAACCAGAGGCCTCGATCTCGGCGATCGGTACCCGCCAAGCCCGCTCGTTCTCTTTGCGTTTGTTCCACCAAGCCTGGCAGTCCGCAAATTCCTCGAAGCGCATGGGCTTCGTCTTCGAGTACTTCTTCCGCCCCTCCGGAGGAGGTATCTCATAGAACCAAACCTGCTTGGTTCTCCCGGTCTTCTCGAAGAAGAGCAGGTTCGACGGAATCGCCGTGTAAGGCTCGAACACGCCGTCCGGAAGCCGCACGACCGTATGGAGATTGCACTCGGTGAGCAGCTGTTGCTTGATTCGAGCGCCTAGTCCTTCGCTGAACAGCACGCTGTTCGGCACGACAACGCCGCACCGTCCGCCGTCCTTGAGCTGACGGATCACCAACTGGAGGAAGAGCCAGGCCGTCTCCGCTGTCTGCTTGTCGGCTGGAAAATTCGCCTGGATGCCCTTCTCCTCCTCACCCCCAAAAGGGGGGTTTGTGATGATGACATCCACGCGGTCTCTTCTGCTGATCTGGGTGATTGGTCGAGCGAGAGCGTTGCTGCGGACGAGGTTCGGCTGTCCGACACCGTGCAGCACGAGGTTCATCATGCCCAGCAGATAGGGCAGTGGCTTCTTCTCGATTCCCCGGAGGTTGGTGTGCAACTTACGCAGTTGCTGTGTGGTTTTCACCTGCGGCTTCAGATGATCCAGTGCCTCGACGAGAAAGCCTCCGGTCCCACACGCGGGATCGAGGACGATCTCAGCGAGCTGGGGGGCGACCTGTTGGACCATGAAGCGGATAACCGGTCGCGGCGTGTAGAACTCGCCCGAGTCGCCCGCAGCATCGCGCATCTCGCGGAGCATCGACTCGTACAGGTGCGCCATCGTGTGGATGTCGTCGGAGGAGGCGAAGTTGATCTCATTGACCTTGTTGATCACATCACGCAGGAGGTAGCCGGAGAGCATCCGGTTGTTGGTCTCCTTGAAAACTTCGGCGAGTACGTCGCGGGGATCGTGGCTGCCCGTGCCACTCAGGCCGCGGAGATAGGGAAGGAGCTTGCCGTTGACGAACTCGAGCAGGGCCTCTCCCGTGGGTCCGTTAGGGTCTGCCGCCCAGTCCCGCCACCGGTAGGGCGACTCGATGGCTGGACGGTGGTTGGCTTCGGTCACCTCGCGATTGACTTCCAGACCGTCGAAGGCCTTCAGGAAGAGCAACCACGCGAGCTGGGGAATCCGGTCGAGGTCACCGTTGAGGCCGGCGTCCTTGCGCATGGCATCCCGAGCAGACTTGATAACTGCAGCAAGCTTTGCCTGGGGAGAGACGGGCGCAGTGGTCTTTTTTGGTCGGGCCATCAGTGATTAGGTCTCCTCGGTTGGGAACATCTCGGTCCACATCGCCGCCATGGTCGACACGGCTGTGGGAAACGACGTGGCTTCTACGCGATGTTCGGCTACGAGCCGTTCATACCGGCCGAGCCAGCTGGGGGGAAGCGATGGGAGTGTGGCTGGAGGATTCACGCCGTCGCGCTCACTCCAGACCAGTCGGACGGCCGCGGCAACCGCAGAGGGTTCGAGGAGCTCATGCTCGTTGAGGATTATTAGGTCGATGAGGTCTCTCACACGCGTGTTATTGCGGTCACCGTGGTCTCTGAGCATCCCGTGGAACTTCTCGGCGGCGTGACGGTTGACGTCGATGATCTCGACGAGCGGAGCGACGATTCCTGCGAATTCGAGTGAATTCGGCAAGGGCACGAGGTCCGTCGCCTCAAGCTCGTGGGAACGAGGGGAGACGTCCACTTGAACCGCGCCAAAGGGCCTGCCGGCAAGCTCTGCCTCGACTTTGACCCGCCATGTGAGATGCCCACTGTCATCCTCCATCAGTTGCTTGACAGGTCCGACGACGAGCGTGAACTCGTCACCGTCCACGCGTGTTGCCAAAGCTTCTATAAGTCGCTCCCTTAGCTCGTCTGCGTCGGCAACATCGCTACGGAGCCCCAGGTCGATGTCCTTGGTGAGCCGAGCCTCGTCCAGCAGCCGGACCTCAAGTGCCATTCCACCCTTGAGCACCCATAGACCCGGCTCGGCAACCTGGAGTCTGTCGACGATTCGCTCGAAGAGTACCCGGCGGCGTAGCCGATCGAGGCTGACCTTGGTTTCCTTGGAGCGGGAGAGCAGTCGCTGCTCGAGCGCCATCCGGAATGACTCGGCGGTCTCGTAGGTCACGACGTAGCGATTTGCTGGATCGCCCGCTCGATGTACAACGCGGCTTGCGCATCGAGGACCTCAGCTTGCGTCCGCAGCTGACGGATCGTCAGGAGCCCGCTTTCGCGTGCTTCCTGAATCGCCCGCGCGAGTTGGTCCTCGTCGGCGGAAAGAGCAGCGATATCCACAAGCGAGCGGATCGCTGTGGTGAGCCTGAAGCCCGTCCGCTGGATGACATCGCTGTCTGCAAGATCGGTGTGGTGCAAGGTAACCGAAGGGTCCCGCATCGAAAACCCAAGGGGTACGGTGAGGTGCACGCGAGCGGACTCGAACTCGCCGATACCGTGGACTGAGAGCGCGCTCTCGTGCGAGACGACTGCTCGACCTCGCGACCATAGGGTCCATCGGATCAGGTCGTCGTGTACGTTCGGTATCCACTCCGCGAGGCGGAAGAGGCCTCGGTCGATGCGCAGCCAGTTGCCAACACTGACGTGGTGTGCCTGCGCAGAGTAGGAATAGCCGATCTTCTTGGCCTGGGCCGCAGTGAAGTAGCCGCCTTGGTTGGCCGCCAGTCTGAATAGGCTGCGTCGTAGGCCGCGTCGATCCACTGACATTGATACGTAACTATATAGAAATTGAAGTTTGGCCACCAAACGCTAGCTCAAACTAAAGTTTTTATATAGTATCAAGCAGCGTATAGGAGGTCTGCGAGGTCACCCACAGCCTCGTGGAGAGCATCGGGGGAGCCGAAACGATCCGCGATCTCGGCCGGCGAGCCCATCGAGGAGAGCGGCGGGACTTCGAGCACGCCCAGGTCGTCCAGCTGGCCGATGCCGTGCTCGGTGTACTTGTCCAACAGCCGGGCAAGAATTTCGCGGGCGGCGGGCTGGTAGGCGGCGAAGAAGTCGGCGTGTTGCCTGCGAACTCGACGAGCGCGGTCGGTGCGAGTGATCAATGGTTGGCTCCAAGCTAGGTGGACGAGCAGATCCAACGGGTCGGCATCACCGAGGCCGGTGCGCTCGACGAGTTCGCCGATGTCGATCGCGTACCGCTCGAGCGCATCGAGCACATCGTGGCGCCCCACACGGCTGCGCCACTTCGAGCGGAGGTTCTGGGGGTCTGGGAAGAGTGAACGAACAGTGTCGGCGACGAAATCTCGGTACTCGACTAGCCTCAGTCGAGACGTCTGCGGATCAAGGTGATAGACAGCCTCAGCGGTGATCCAAACCTCGACATCGTCAACATAGAACTTCGCCCGCGGCGCCATATCGAGGTCGTCGGGATCGATCGAGTCGCCGTTGGTGTCGTTGGGGCCGAATAGAGGTTCAGGCTCATCGACAACCGTCTCCTCGACCACGTTGCCCTCATCGTCGATCTCCTCGCGGTCGATGCGCTCGGGCGGCCCGTCGAACTTGGGATCATTGAAAAGACCGGTTGCGCCCGCGTAGTCGATGATGTCAAACGAGAGCTTGTCCTCGTCGGGGAACAGTCGCGTGCCGCGGCCAATGATCTGCTTGAAGAGGGCAAGGGAGCCGATGGGCCGGAACAGCACGATGTTGCGAACGGTCGGCAGGTCGACCCCGGTCGAGAGCAGCTGGGATGTCGTGGCGATCACCGGAAGGTCCTTCTCGGTGTCTGCGAAGTCGCTCAGGTAGCCCGTGCCGATCTTGCCCTCGTCGCTCACGATCCGAACGACGTAGTTCGGGTGCCCGCGAGTCAGATCGGCGTTCGCGTTGTGCAGTGCCCGCCGCATCTGGTCGGCGTGCTCCTGGTCGACGCAGAAGACGATCGTCTTGGCCCACCGGTCGGTGTTGGACAGCCATTTCGTTAGATGCTTCGCGGCCTCCTCAGTGCGTGTGAGCAACGACACCACCCGCTCGAACTCTTTGGTCGTATACAGGCCGGGTGGGATTTCCTTGCCGAAGCGGTCCAGCTGCTCCGCCGTGGGCGCCCAGCCGTGAGCGTCAGGACTGAGCACCACGCGACGCACCCGGTAGGGCGCCAGGAAACCGTCGTCGATACCTTGGGCGAGGGAGTATTCAAAGAGGGGGTCTCCGAAGTACTCGTAGCTGTCAACCGTCTCATCGCGCTTCGGTGTGGCCGTCATGCCTAGCTGCGTAGCCGGTGAGAAGTGCTCGAGGATGGCCCGCCACGACGATTGGGCGTTCGCGCTGCCCCGATGACACTCGTCTACGATCACCAAATCGAAAAAGTCGGGATCGAACTGCCGAAAGGTTCCGTTCTGCTCGTCGGACCCGTCGGCGAGTGACTGATAGAGCGCGAAGTAGATCTCCCGTCCCGCCTTGGCCTCGCCGCTCAGCTTCCAGACAGGTCCGTCGCCGAAGGCCGGGACGAAGTAGTCGCTCTGGGGCTGGTCGATGAGGATCTTGCGATCGGCGAGGTAGAGCACACGCGGCTTGCGGCCTGGGCGCCATGCGCTCATCCAGAGCTTCCAGACGATCTGCATCGATACGAACGTCTTGCCGGTGCCGGTAGCCATTGTGAGCAGGACGCGCTTCTCGCCCCCGAGGATCGCCGCGACCGCACGGTTGATTGCGGTCCGCTGGTAGTAGCGGGGCTCCTTGACGCTGCCGTCGGCGTTACGGAGTGTTCGGTTGAAGGGCACGACAACACCCTCAGCCACCGGGTCATCGGTGATCCCCTTCCAGGTGCGGTACCTGGACCACAGCTCCTCTGGTCCGGGGAAGGCCACGAGTTTGTCGTTCTCCATGCCAGTGTCGCGATCGTCCTCGACGATGCCTCTGCCGTTGGTCGAGTAGGCGAAGGGGAGGTCGAGCAGCTGGGCGTAGTCCTTGGCCTGCTGGAGCCCCTGGCCGGGGATCGTGTACTCGCGCTTCGCCTCGACCACCGCAATGGGGACACCCGGTCGGTACTCCAAGACGTAATCGGCGCGAAGCGCCTCGCCTCGCCGGTACTTCTTGCCGACGGAGATGATGCGGCCGTCGGTGATCGGAAACTCCTTCTGAATCTGATCATCGCTCCACCCCGCCGCTTTCAGGCGGGGCAGCACGTACTTACTGCACGTATCACTCTCAAGTGGGCCGGCCACGCGCAATACCGTACCGGTCCCCTTGGAATCGTGGTAATAGGTGGTCTTTGAGTGCTCTGTGCCAATGGTTCGCTACGTTGGACCCGCATCGTCGTCGTGGCTTCGGCAAGCTGAGCCTGGGCGTTGGGTCGGCCGGACCGCCGCCTACGGCGCTAGATTCGACCGACGGTGTCTGCCGAGCCAAACGTCGAGCCAAGCGAGCTGAGAATCGCCCACCTGGATGCCGACGCCTTCTACGTCTCGGTCGAGCTGAATCGCAGGCCCGAGCTGCGGGGCAAGCCGGTCGTCGTCTCCGGCACCGGCCCCAGGGCGGTCGTCACGACCGCGAGCTACGAGGCGCGGCGCTTCGGCGTGGGATCGGCGATGCCGGCTTCGCGTGCGCGCAGGCTGTGCCCTCAAGCGGTGTTCTTGGCGCCCGATTTCACTCACTACCGTGAGGTCTCGCGACAGATGATGGGGATCGTGCGCGAGAGCGTCGACCGCGTGGAGGTGGTGGGCTTGGACGAGGCCTACCTGGATCTAACGGGCCTGTTCTCTCCACGCGCGGCTATGCGTCGCGTCGTGGAGCGCATCAGGCGGGAGACGCAGCTCGTCTGCTCGGTGGGGATCGGGCCGAACAAGCTCGTCGCCAAGGTCGCCTCCGACGCCGAGAAGCCGGCTGGGTTCTTGGTACTCACACGCGAGGATGCGTGTGCACGCTTTGCCTCAGCATCACCGGGCTTGATCCCCGGGATAGGACCGAAGACCACACTCAAGCTGGAGCAGATGGGGCTGCGTACGCTCGGCGAGCTGGCGCGTGCCCCCGAGTCGATGCTGGCCGAGCGTTTCGGGCCCAATCACGGCCGCGACCTCGTACGCAGAGCACGCTTCGAACACGAAGGTGCGGTCAGCGAGGAACGCAAGGTCGTCTCCGAGTCACGCGAGCGCACCTTCGATCACGACGTTCACGACGCCTCCCGCTTGCGTGAGGCGCTCGGGCAGATGGCTGACGAGCTGTGCAGGAGCCTTGACGCACACGACAACCACGGACGCACGATTGGAATTAAGGTGCGCCTCGACGACTTCTCTACCGTGACACGGGCTCGCACATTGGCGGCGCCTACGTGCGACGCGGAGCAAGTCAAGCAAGTGGCGCTCGCTTTGCTGGATGAGTATGCGCCCCCGCGACCCGTACGCTTGCTTGGGGTGCGTGTGGCAGGGCTCATGGCGCGTAGCGCCTCGGTCCGGATGCCCGATCGGGACAGCACAGCAGACCAGCTGGCACTGCCGATGTAGTCTTTGCTGAGGATGCCGCTCGCCAAAGCTGGACAGATCGACCTGAGCTATGACCGCGCCGGCGAAGGACCGCCGCTGCTGCTGATCATGGGCATGAGCGGAACCAAGCACCATTGGGGCGAGCGCGTGCTCGAACAGCTGCAAGGCGATTTCGAGACGATCGTCTATGACCACCGTGACGCCGGCGACTCCACCAGGACGGGCCAGCCGTTCACGATCGCCGACTTGGCTGTGGACGCCGCCGGCCTGCTGGATGCGCTTGAGCTCGAATCGGCTCACGTGATGGGCATATCGATGGGCGGGATGATCGCCCAGGAGCTAGCTCTTGCCCACGCCGAGAAGATCGTCTCGCTCACGCTGGGCTGTACCTATTGCGGCGGTGAGGGTAGCGTGCTCGCAAGCGAAAGCGTCATGCGGCGGCTTGCCGAAGCGATGTCCTCGGGCGACAGGGCGACCGCGATCAGGGCTTCATGGGAGGTCAACGTGTCGCCGAGCTTTGCCGCCAACCAGGACGAATACGACCGATTCCTGAAGACTGGCATGAAATACGGTCTGCCCGTTGAGGTGATCGTGCGCCAGATGCAAGCCATCGGTGGGCACGACACCAGCACGCGCCTGCCAAGCTTGACCCCGCCGACATTGGTTGTGCACGGCACGCTCGACGAACTGCTACCGGTCCAGAACGGGCACATGGTCGCCGGGCTTGTTCCCGACTCCCGCCTGGAGATCCTCGAGGGGATCGGGCACATGTTCTTCTTGGAGCAGCCCGAGCGGACGGCGGAAGAGCGCGGTAACCGCGAACCAGTCCGCGATCCCGCCGACCATCGCCGCCTCGGCGCCGGCCTGTACGTAACCGAGCGGCGTCCCGTGCACCCCGACCGCCGTCACCGCGATGAACAGGGCCGTCACCACGCCAAGGAGAGCGGTCGCACGACGGCGGGCGACGGCCAGGCGATGCGTCCGCAACTCGATCGACTCGCGCTCCAGCCTGGATGCCGGCGCCGGGCCGGCCACCGGAGGCGTCGTCACGGCAGGTTCCATGCGCCCAGTCTTGCAGAGTCACGGCCCCGGGCGTGACCACGACCGGCCCCCCCCGGTACTACGGGGTGCATGCGCATTACGGGTGCATGCGCGCCGCCCTGACCTCGCCGGTCAGCCTTGCTGGGTGAACGGCACCGTCACCGTGATGGTGTCAGGGAACCAGTGGGCACCGCCCGGGTGCTGCGGCGCCCCGCACGCCGTCTGCAGGTACCGCATGGGCGCGCCGAAGCCGTCAAGCGTGTCGCCGGCCGGAAACCCGTAGCTGTCGCGGATGACGTAGGTGAGGGTCCCGACGTACTTCGCTTCCTTCCGGCCGCCGCTCCCGGTGACGGTCAGGCCCTGGGTACCGCGAAATCCCCAGTACAGGTCGCCGCCCGCCGAATCGAACGACACCGTCGGCAACTGCGCGGCGGTGAGCTTGACCCGGCTGGCGCCCGCGCGCAGCTGCCGTGTGATGGCCGCCTGAACCTGCTCGTTCACCGACTTGAAGGCGGCGCTGGCCAGGGCCAGCTTCGAGACTCGCGATCCCGCCTGGTAGCTGACCCCGGTCCCCGAGCCCGCCAGGAAGTGCCGCAACAGGTCGGCCGAGGCGGGCAGGTTGGCCACGCTGAACCCGGAGGCGATTTCACTGCCGGTCCGTTCGTCCGACGCGAGCTGCGCGGGGTCGCACGATTCCCCGTCGGCCTGCGCCGAGGTGTCCTGGCTGCCGTTGACGGGCACCGGCCGGTCTCCGGCCACGGTGAACTCCCAGGCCGCGGCAGCCGAGACGGTGGCCTGCAACTTCGGCGCGGCCGGAGTGGAGCCGCCCGAGCACGCGGCCAGCAATAGCGCGATCAACCACAGCAACGGGATGGAGCCGGCTCGCCGATTCATCGGCCTCCCAGTGGAAGTCGCATGCCTCAAGCATCGCATGCTTCGTGGTGTCTAGCCGGGAGGCGCGGACTAAGCCCGCCACCGTTCGGCATGACCTAAATCTTCAATCCGAACGAGAGCGGTCTCCACGCGGTCCCCGCCACTGACTGCCGTCGGCCGGCTGGCCGTCGGCCAGGAGCGGCTGGCGGAGGGCCGATTACGATGTCGCGACTTCGGGCATATTCCAGGCATTCGCCCCGGAGTGGCGGTCGTTTGGGTTAGCAGCTGTCAGTGTGTCCGGAGGGGCCGTGTGATCTCGTCGGGCCCTTCGGAGGTCACCATATTCACCGGGCTCGACACGCTGCCCCTGCCGCTGCTGAAGCTCCTGGCCGCGCCGAGCCCCGGGCGGATCGTGGTGATCGAGCCGGACGCACAGGAAACCGCGGTCCTGATCGCGGACGGGTTCTCCGAGTCGGCTATGCAGGCCGCGGGACGGCTGGCTAGCCTGCACCCGGGTATCAACTTCTACGTTCGGGCTCCCTTGGGTGAGGGAATCTCCGAGCCCATCTTTAACCAGTCGCACCTCTACCGGCTCGGACTGCTGGTCGCGGGCGGCGCCTCCGAGGATACTTGGACGCGGATCGCCCGGCACTGGCACG
>Ga0209006_10006377_pt1 | contig 10680 bp, 12 predicted proteins | sample JacPin_JW_Ref_O2_FD_188567 | JGI IMG/M metagenome (GOLD analysis project Ga0209006, IMG submission 188567) | Forest soil microbial communities from Algoma, Ontario, Canada - Jack Pine, Ontario site 1_JW_Ref_O2 (SPAdes) (version 2) | ecosystem: Environmental > Terrestrial > Soil > Boreal... | reverse complement strand
CGTAGTGGATCTCTACGCCGTTGACCTTGGGCTTGCCGTGCGTGAGCCGGACTCCGGCGTGGTCAGTGAGGTTCATCTCGGCCACGATAATCGGTGCGGGCGTAGTAGCCGCGCGCCGGACCGCGGGGCCGGCCGCGCAGCTTACGGAGCCAGCGCGGCGACCTTGCCGGCCATTCCCGCTTGCTCGCGCACCCAGTGGGCCGCGGCCGTCTCGCTGTGGGTGATCCAGAGGACCACGTCGAGGATGCGCAGGATACTGGCGCCCGCGGCGGCGGCTGGCCGGAGTGCCTCTACCTGGGCGCGGACGGCTTGATCCTGCATCAGGCAGCGCAGCACGTCCCAGGTCCGCTGGGGGACACCGACCGCCTTGATGACCACGCTGTCGCTGATAGGGCACAGCCGCGGGCGTTTGCGGGCGAGCAGCTTGGTCGCGCTGGCCGTGCCGATGCCATCGATCGCTACGAGCGCGTCCCAGAGGACGTCGATGCGTTTAGATACCTCATCGCCGGCCTCCCAGAGATCAAGGTCGTCGGGGAGTGCGGCGAGCATCGCCGACAACTCGCGCTGCTGGGTGCCGAGCAGGATGCGAACTACCTCGGGCCTCCAGGTGATGTCCAGCAGGGCGACCGCGAGCAGGTCATCGGCGATGATCTCGTCTCTCGGGTTGCGGCCCAGGTCGCTGAAGGTCATGCCTGCGAACGCGGGATCGGTGAAGTAGGCGGCGACGGCCTTGCCCAGGCAGTCTGCGGACAGGTCCGCACTGAGACGGCGGGCGGCGGCACGGACTGCGTGGTCAGATCGTAAGGAGCGCATGGCGACAGTATGGCGATAATTCGTGAGCTGACAGGCGATAACGCCGGCTACCGCGACTGGATCGGCTGCTGTGGCTTACTGCGGCCCGCGTGGCTTACTGCGGCCCGCGCGCTCCGAGCCCGCTGACAAACCGGCGCACCTTGTCGGTAATCTCTTCCACGCACTGAGCGATCAGCACTATGCGGCCGTCGGCTGCGAAGACCGGGCCGTTCACCGGGCACCAGAACCGTTGCGCGTATACCCCCGAACTGCCTGGCACCTCCACGTCGTACTGCTGGAAAGACAGCTCGTCGGGCTGCCCGGTGGCCAGCACGCGGTGCAGCGACTCGGCCAGGTCGCGTACCCCGCTCGCGTCCGGATCGGATGGGTTATCCGGAAATGCGTCGAACACGTTGCGGCCCAGCAACTCCTCCCTCGTGCGCCCGGCCACCTGCAGGTACGCCAGATTCATATCGGCGATGTCGAAGTCCGGCGTCAGGAGCAGGACTGGGACCGGGAGATGCCGGAATACGTCCGCATAGTCCACCCGAGGTCCTGTCATGAGCTTCTCCTCCCCGTGGCGCAGGAGATCTGGCCTGTCCTGGCCGGTCAAGTCCCTTGTCCTCGGTGGTGCTATCCCCGCTGGCCAGCGCTAACCATCCTCGGCCGCCTACCCGATCTAGTTCTGGCGCCGCCGGATCCTACGAATGTCCAATCGAAACTGCCGCTTTGCCACCTGAGTCGGAAGCCGTGAGCGAGAGCCGGTATCTAAGGTCGGGGTATGGGCTGGTGGGTGGCGTCATGACCATGGATTTCGGCCAGCGTGACCTGCGCGGAACTGGTGTGTACGCGGCGGTGGAGGAGCATTTCCGGCGGCTCCATGAGCCGGCGTTCGGGCGGCCGGCTGCGGCGGCGGATCCGGATCCGCGGCCGGATGGCGCTGCGATCGCGTTTACCGGAACGGTCTTCGCCGAGCTGGCCGGGCCCGGCCGCGCGCGGGTGTGCCTGGCCGAAGCCGGCGCGGTGACGATCTTGACTGGCGGGCCGGGTGAGCAGCGGTGTCCTCGGTTCTCGCCGGACGGATCGCTGCTTGCCTACGTTTCCGACGTGGCCCGGGACGGCGATTTCCAGCTGCGGATCCGGGACCTGACCGCCGGCACCGAACTGGCGCCGGACGCGGTGCCCGGCACGGTCGAGTACCTGCAGTTCTCCCCGGATGGCGCGCAGCTGCTGCTGGGCGTGGCCGGGCACGGCGCGGACCTATCCGGCGGTGAGGGGTCGGGGACGACGGCCCGGCTCGAGGACGGGGATCTCCCGGACTGGATGCCCGAAACCTACGCCGGCATGACTGAAGATCAGTGGCGGTCGGCGTGGGTGGTGGAGGTCGCGACCGGGAAGGCCAGGCCGGTCAGCCCCGACCGCGTGAACGTGTGGGAGGCCGCCTGGGCCGGGCCGGGCGCGCTGCTGGCGGTGACGAGCCCGGAGCCGGGCGAGGGCGCCTGGTACGCGGCCACGCTGCACCGGATCGATCTCGCCAGCGGGTCCGCTGAGCTGCTGTACACGCCGGAGCAGCAAGCTGGCTGGCCGGCCGCGGCGCCGTCGGGGGCTCGGTGGGCGTTCGTGACGGCGACGTGCTCGGACCGGTGGATCGTGGCCGGGGACCTGCACGTCGCCACCGGGCCCGGGCCGGGCACCGTGGTCGATACGGCCGGGGTAGATGTCACCTGGGTGCAGTGGCTGGACGAGGACCGGGTGGGGTACTTCGGGCTGCGGGGGCTGACGACTGTGGCGGGCGTTTACGACGCGGTGGCGGGCACCGTGAAAGAGGTCTGGTCTGCCACGACCCTGACGTGCGGTGACCGCTACCCGCAGGGCCAGTTCCGCCCGGACGGGTCCGCTGCGGTCGTGGCCCACGGCTACACCCGCTATCCCGAGCTGGCGTTCGTGCGGGAGGAGACCATCACGACGGTGGCGTCCCTGGCGCACCCCGGCGCCGACTACCTCACCAGCGTGGCCGGGTCGATCGAGCCGGTGTCCTGGGCGGCGCCTGACGGCCTGGAGATCCAGGGACTGCTGTGTACGCCGGCCGGGCCGGGGCCGTTCCCGCTGATCGTGCACGTGCACGGCGGCCCGGTTTGGGCATACCGGGACCGGTGGTCGATGGGGTATTCGTTCACCCCGTTGCTGGTCAGCCGCGGGTACGCGGTGCTGCACCCTAATCCGCGGGGCAGCAGCGGCCGCGGCCAGGACTTCGCGGCCGCCGTGCTGGGCGACATGGGCGGCGCCGACACCTACGACTACCTGTCGGGCGTCGACGCGATGGTCGAGCGGGGCATCGCTGACCCGAAGCGGATCGGGGTGGCGGGCGGATCGTACGGCGGGTTCATGTCGGCGTGGCTGATCACTCAGGATCAGCGGTTCGCTGCTGCCGTGCCGATGGCGCCGTCCACCGACTGGATCTCTGAGTACCACACGTCGAATATCCCGTTCTTCGACGCGCTGTTCCTGGCCGATGATCCGCGCGCCCGCACGGGCACGTTCCTGGACCGTAGCCCGCTCTTGTTCGCCGATCAGGTGCGTACGCCGACGCTGCAGACGACCGGCGCGCTGGACCGGTGCTCGCCGCCGGGTCAGGCGGTTGAGTTCCACCACGCCTTGCAGGAGTGCGGGGTCGACTCGGCCCTGGCGGTCTACCCCGGCGAGGGACACGGCGTCCGCAACTTCCCGGCCCTGATCGACCAGTGCGCCCGGATGGTGGGCTGGTTCGAAGAGCACATGCCGGCCTGACGGGGCCGCGTCGCGACCGCGGCCCTGACCCCGTAGTGACAAAGGAGCCCTGACGATGGGAACGACCGGCATTCCGGCATTCGACGCGTACTACGACGAGGGGCTGACGGCCCTCGTCACGGGAGGATCGGTTGTCCCGGCCTGGTCGCCCGATGGCTCGACGCTGGCGTACGTGGACGGGCCGGCCGACGACCGCCGCGCGTGGCAGGTCGACATAGCGACCGGCAACCGCAGTGAACTCCTGGACCACGCCGCCGTGCGCGGGGCGATCCAGGCCCATACCGGCGAGACGCCGTCGGGACGGGGACTGCCGTTCGCGCGCCTCCGCTTCGTGTCCGATCGCGTGATCGCCTTCGGGGTCGGCGACGCCGCGCTCACGCTCGACCTCGACACCGGCGAGATCGGTCCGGAGGCGATCAACCCGCACGCGGTGCCGCAGCCGTTCTTCCGGGTGGCGCCCATCGAGGATCCGTGGCCGGCGCTAGAGATCCCGAGCCCCGACGGGCTGCACCTGCTATCGACACGCGACGGCAACGTCGTGCTCCGCTCGACGGCTGATGGCCGGGCGGTGCCGCTGACGACCGACCGGACCGACGAGGTTCAATGGCGCGTGGACTACAGCGATCCGACGCTTGGCTGGTCCGGAGTGGGCCTGCCGGTAGCTACCTGGTCGCCGGATGGCAGCCGGATCGCGGCTACCCGCGCCGATATGCGCGGCGTCGGCCAGATGCCGAAGATTCGCCACCTGAAGCGCAGCGATGAGGTCATCTACCGATACGGCGCGAAGGCAGGCGGTGTGCTGGAGCGGATGACGCTGCACGTGCTCGACACGTACGGCCGGCCGCCCGTCGAGATCGACCTCGGCGACACGACCGACTTGTATCCGGTCCATGCGGCCTGGTTCTCCTCCGGACAGGAGTTGCTCGTCTTCACGATGTCGCGCGACTGCCTGCGCCTCGCCGTGTACATCGCCGACGCGAAGACCGGTCAGACGCGGCTCGTTCTCACCGAGGAAGGCAAGACTTTCCTGCGGATCCAGCACGACATCTACTTCGGCCGGAAGCTCGGCGTCTGGATCGTGCCCGGCGAGGAGCACCTGCTCTGGCTCTCCGGCCGCTCGGGCGTCCAGCAGCTGTACCTGTATGACATGTCGGGGAACCTGGTCCGCCAGCTGACCGACGGCACGGGGCCGGTCGACTACGCGGAGGTGATCGGCGGCGGCCACGTGTACTACACCGCGCACAGCGACGTGACCAGGCCGTACGACCTGCACCTGCATCGCGTGCCGCTCGCCGGCGGCCCGTCAGAGCAGCTCACCGAGAACGAGGGCCAGCACGCCGTGGTCTTCTCGCCGAAGGGCGACGCGTTCGTCGACACCTGGTCGAAGCCGGACCAGCCGCCGGCGTCGGTACTGCGCCGCGCGGACGGGCAACTGCTCACCGCGCTCTCGACCGCCGACCGCAGCCGGCTCGACGCCCTCGGCTGGGTGCCGCCGCGGGAGTTCACCACGGTGGCCGCTGACGGCGAGACCGAGCTCTGGGGGACGATGTACTTCCCGAACGACTTCGACCCCGGGCAGATCTACCCGGTGATCGAGCACATCTACGGCGGCGCGCAGTGGACATTCGCCGCGCACTCCTTCGAGCCGGACGGATTCGCCAAGGCCGAGGCGGGCGCGCCATCCTGCAGCGCGTCGTACTCCCAGGCGCTGGCCCAGCTCGGTTTCGTGGTGGTCATGGTCGACGGGCGCGGCACGCCGGAGCGGACCAAGGCGTTCCACGACTTCATCGTCAACAACTGGGGCGCATGCGAAGATCATGCCGAGACGATCCGGCAGCTCTGCGAGCGCGAGCAGTTCCTCGACGGCGGCCGCGTAGGCGTCTACGGGCACAGCTGGGGCGGCTACCACGCGTTCCGCTGCCTGGTTGACCGGCCGGACGTCTATAAGGCGGCGGCCTCGAGCGCGCCGGGCTTCGACGTCTACTCGCTGCTGCTGTACGAGGCCTACCTCGGTTTCCCGCAGGAGAACCCCGAGGGCTACCGGGCGGCCGAGGTCTTCCGGCGGGCCGGCGAAGTGCAGGGCGACTACATGATCATCAACGGGACAGCCGATCACTTCACGTTCACCGACGCGATCAAGATGTCGGAGGCGCTGATCCAGGCGGGTAAGTCACACGAGTTCGTCGTGCTGCCCGAGCAGCTTCACGACTACGACAAGGTGCACGACGGGTACTTCTGGCGCAAGGTCGGCGACTTCTTCGGCCGCGCTCTGCAGTGACCCAGCCCGGGCGCCGGGTTTAGGCGGTCCTGGCCGCGGACAACACGCCAAGATCTCCCGCCATCGGGGCGGAGCGCGGTAGGCCAGGCGCAGAGCCGGGCAGACGGGGGCACAGGGGGCTTGCCTACGCACATGGGGGCAGCGAGGACTTGGCGTGTCGCAGTGCTGGCGGCTGCCACGATCGCCGCGGCTGCCGGGTGCGGCAGGAGCACGCAGGCCGCCAGCGCCCGGCATCCGGGCGCGGTCATCAGCAGCGAGACGGCCGGGGGAGTCGACGTGTCTGTGGCCGGCACCTTCACCTGTCAGGCCGGCAATCGCTACCTGCTCACTGTGGCGGTCTACGACCTCCGCACCCAATCTCGGGAGACGGCCGCCTACACCGGGCGGTGCGGCGCCAGCAAGCCGGACACGCCCAGGCTGGGCGGCGGCTATACGGTGACGTACGCGCCCGCCGCGGTCGGCGACGAGACCGCGGCCTTCCGCGCGCCCGTCGTGCCGGATGCTGAGGCACCAGCGGAGAAAGGGACAGCGAAGCCGCCCGACCATCCCGGAGATCCGTGCATTGCGTCCGCGGGTATCCGCACCACTGCGGCGGGCCGGCCGCTCGTGTATTCCGCGCAGCGCACGGACACCATTGGCCCCGACTGACGATCAGGACACCGGGGGCTTGCTGAGCGACGCCGCGGTTCCCCTGGCTGCCATCGACATCGCGACCAGCCAACCGATGACGGTCCAGCCGAGCAGGGCATTCGTGACGACGACCGGGATAATGTCCGGCGTCCGCCGGTAGTAGCCGATGATGCTCGGCAGCCAGTACATCGCCAGGACGATCAGGACGAGGGCAATCGTCGCGAGTAAGGCGATCACTTCCATGCTGATCATGTCCGATCTTCAGCGGCTAAATCCAGAGTGACGCCACTGTAACGAGTCGAAGGCGGAATCGTCGCGACTCAGCGCAACGTCGCCTGCACGCTGCGCTACTGTGTCCTTCTTTGCGTCTTATCGGCCACCGCGCTCACTGCTCATCCGGCTGGCGGGACGACGACGATCATGACCATTTCAGCGGGCTCGGGACCGGCGTTCTCGTAGCGGTGCGGGGCGCCGCCGGGGAATCTGGCGCACATTCCCGGCCCGACCTCGTAACTGCGCCCGGCAACGGTCAGCGTGATGGTCCCGTGCTGAACCCAGATCATCTCCCTCGTCTCGGCCGCGTGCGGGTCACCGCCGACGGTCTCGCCGGCCGCAAGCCGGAAGGTCCACAGCTCCGCGGCCCACGGAGCCTCGGTGGCGCCCACGATGACCCCGGTGCCGCCGTGCGCGCCGCGCCACAAGGTGCGGAAGGCAGTCTCGCCCGTGATCGTGACCCCTGGCTCGCCGGAGGTCTCCACCAGCCTGGTCACCGGGACGCCGAACGCGTCACTGATCCGGGCGAGCGTGGCGAGGTTCGGGTTGGACTTGGCCTGCTCGATCGCGACCAGGACGCCCTTGCTGACCCCTGACCGGCCCGCCAGGTGGTCCAATGACCAGCCTCGCTCGGCGCGCAGCGCCTGCACAGCGCGAGCGACCGCGGCCGTAACGTCGGGTTGGGATGTCGTCATGTGGGTCCGCGGCTCCGGATCTGCGGTCGGTATAGTGAACTAACTAGAACTATAAACCGACCGGAGGCCGGCGTCTGTGGTCACCATCTTCGCGCTTACGGCGGCGCTGCTGTACGGGTCCGCCGACTTCCTGGGCGGCGTCGCCACCCGGCGAGCGCCCGTGCTCGCGGTGCTGCCCCTGTCGGTTGGCGCCGGGGCAGTGGTGATACTCGGGGCCGCGCTGCTGTCGGGTGATCCGTTCCGGACGGCCGGCCTTGGCTGGGGCATCGCCGGGGGTGTAGCTGGCGGCGTAGGACTGATCATCTTCTACGCGGGCCTGGCGGCCGGGCCGATGAGCGTCGTGGCCCCGGTGTCCGCTCTGATGTCCACGATCTTGCCGGTGGGTTTCGCCCTCGCCGAGGGCGAGCGGCTCAGCGCCCCCGAGTACTCCGGAGCCCTGCTGTGCCTGGTCGCCATCGTGCTGGTCAGCTCCACCCAGGCGACACCGGGCGAGGGAGGCGGGCGACGGCGAGGCCGGATCGCCGGAGTGCTGGCCGGTACGGGGTTTCACGGCCGGGCGGTATCGTACGGCCTGGCCGCAGGCACCGGATTCGGGCTGTTCTTCTTGTTCATCCGGTACGCGGGGCAGTCGGGGGCGCTGTGGCCGGTCGGTTCGGCTCGGGTCACGAGCCTGGTGGTGGTCCTTGTCGCGGCGGCCGTGACCCGTACGCGCCCGGTACTCGGGCGGGCCAGCCCGAGGCTGCTGGCGGCCACCGCAGGCTCGGGGGTCCTGGATGCCACCGCGAACATCTGTTACGTGCTGGCCACCAGAGCCGGGCTGTTCGGGCTGGCGGTGGTGCTGACTGCCCTTTATCCGGGTATCACGGTCCTGCTCGCCCGGTTCGTCCTGCATGAGCGGATGCGCGGACCGCAGCGGGCCGGACTCGTGCTCGCAGCCGTCGGCGTCGTGCTCGTGACTCTGTGAGGCTGGCCGGAGGGGGCTGTCGACCTGGCCCAGACAAGCTCGTGCGGCCGGACGCCATACGCGATGCCATCCAGCCGCACGAACCCCGGGGAAGGGGACCCAGCGCAGTCTTTACTGAGCGTCCTTACAGGTCGTCATCATCGGCCGCACTGTCTTTGAAGAGCATCCCACATACCAGCAGGTAAAGCTGCTCGGGATACGGAATAAATCGAACACGGTCGAGGGCCTGATTCTGGCCGGCGGACTCGATGATGAACTCGCCGTAGCCCATCAGCCGACCAGGGAAGGAGCGCTGGAAGCTCATGTCCGTGACCTTGTTCATCGGCATCATCGCTGCCTTCCTGGTCAGGAAGCCAGTGACGTACAACAGCCGCTCGCTGGTCACGACGAAGTAGTCGACTGCCCAGTTAAAGATCTTCCAGATCAGTCGCAATAGCAGGACACCCCACGCGATCCACAGGATGCCGCTCATCAGCCCGCTGACAATCGTGGCGGTCAGGACGCCGACAATGATCAGCCCGCCCAGTGCCTGGGCGCTGGCCGGGATAAGGACCGCGGGATGCTGCCGGACAGTAGCGACCTGGACTTCGCGGGGGAGCAGGTACTTGTTGATTGCTACGGGTGCCCTGAGGCCTGAGGCCGTCTGCGGTCGCATGGCGGGCTACAGCTTGTTTACGAACTTCGACATCGAGTTGCCCGCGTCCTGCAGGCCATGCAGAGCGCTCTTGAGGAACCCGGCCGCACCGTTCGGGTCAGTGGCGAGGTAGTAGATGATGAAAATGACAATCGCCCATGTTATGACCTTCTTCAGCACGTGATCACCTCCTAGGTGCGCTCGCAGCTAGCCGTTACTGCCGGTGAGCATGCAGTTCTCGTCCGCCGTTGGGATCAGCATAGCCGAGTGCATTTTGCTGACCAATGCCACAACTGAAGCAACCATACAAGATCAGCAACCTGCTGGCGCGCCGGCGCGCGGTCCGCCTGCAAGCGCTGGCTTGTCGTGTAAGGTGCGTACCCGCTCTGCGGCCAGAACCATGCGCGAGAACCCAGAGTCTGACACCATTTCCCTTCTGGAACCCAGGCTGCGGAGTTTCGATGACCGATATGAGCGCCAGCGACTTTGCTGTCGTCGTTTACCGGGAAGATGACGTCTGGGACGTCGATGTCCTTCCCGCTGCGCTGACCGGCAACCTCGACGGCCTGATCCTGGCCATGAGGCAGCAGCCGAGCAGGGGCGGCGCCATCGCCCTGGCCGCCGTCGGAGATGACTTCTTTGTCGCTCTCCGGGCGATCGGCCTACAGGTGTCGGTTTTCCTGTCCGACGTGACAGCATCCGTGGACTGGTCCCTCGCCCGTCAGGTTCTCGATTACCTGGATATACCCGTCCCGGAGGATGAGGATCTCGACCAGGTTCTGCCGGTCGGGGATATGTCGATCTTCGCCGACCTGGGCCTGGACGAGATGGATCTCGGGGCGCTATCGGGCAATCTCGATCTTTTTCCGGATGAGGTGCTGGCCAGTATCGCCAGGAGGCTCGGATTCGGCCCGGCCCTGGAGCGTGCTCTCGACTTCGCCGTGGGTGCATAACGGGACTTCGCCGGGCTGAACTTCCACGCAGATGACGGGCTACCAGGCGCAGTTCGAACCGGCTATGCGGGCTGCGCTGTCCGAGGCGGCCGCGGCCGGCGAGGACGTGCCGGTAGGAGCCGTGGTCCTGGACCGTGCCGGCACGATCATCGGACGCGGCCGTAACCAGCGCGAGACTCTGGCCGACCCGGTCGGGCACGCGGAGATCGCCGCCATCCGGGCCGCAGGCGAGCAGCGCCGCAGCTGGCGACTGGAGGACTGCACTCTCGTCGTCACGCTCGAGCCGTGCACGATGTGTGCCGGGGCGGTCCTGGCAGCGAGGATTCCGAGGCTGGTGTACGGGGTCGGCGACCCGCGCGCCGGCGCAGCCGGATCGGTCTGGGATGTGCTGCACGACCCTCGGCTGGGGCCGCCGGCCGAGGTGCTCGGAGGAATCCTCGCGGACGAGTGCGCGGCCATGCTGCGGGACTTCTTCGAACGGCGCAGGCCCGGCGAACCGCAGTGATCCTGCGCAAGCTCCGGCTCAGGTAGGCTCTGCTGCGGTGGAGTCGCCTAGTGGCCGAGGGCGCACGCCTCGAAAGCGTGTGAAGGGGCAACCCTTCCGTGGGTTCAAATCCCACCTCCACCGCCATTGTGATGTCGCAAGACATCGGAATGACTCCGAACCCACATCA
>Ga0209006_10006376_pt1 | contig 10680 bp, 12 predicted proteins | sample JacPin_JW_Ref_O2_FD_188567 | JGI IMG/M metagenome (GOLD analysis project Ga0209006, IMG submission 188567) | Forest soil microbial communities from Algoma, Ontario, Canada - Jack Pine, Ontario site 1_JW_Ref_O2 (SPAdes) (version 2) | ecosystem: Environmental > Terrestrial > Soil > Boreal... | reverse complement strand
CGGCGTACGCATGGGCCAGCGCATAGCTGGAGTTCAGCGTGAGTGCGCGTTCGAGCAATACCAAGGCGTTTGTTGCGCGATCGGGCATGCCGGAATAGACATCGGCCTGAGCCTGCAAAACGAGATCGTAGGCATCGAGGCTTTCCGGCCGCTTGCGTTTGACACGCTCAACCTCGGCAAGCCGTAGGCTCGGCTCGATGGCACCAATGACGGAGAGCGTGAGTTCGTCTTGAAGCGCGAAAATATCATCAGATTTGCGGTCATAGCGCTCAGCCCATACGTGCGCGCCAGAGATGGCATCGATGAGTTGGCCATTAACACGTACGCGATCTGATGCCCTCCGCACGCTGCCTTCGAGGACATAGCGTACGCCGAGTTCACGTCCGACCTGCTTCACGTCAGCGGGCTTGCCTTTGTAGACGAAGCTCGAGTTCCGCGCGATGACGAACAGCCACTTGATGCGTGATAGACCGGTGATGATGTCATCGACGATGCCATCGCAGAAATACTCCTGCTCGGAGTCGCCGCTCATATTCTGAAACGGCAGCACAGCGATCGAGGGCTTATCAGGTAACGCCAAAGCGGGCGGCGTTGATGCTACGTTGCCGCCGTCCCCAAGTTCGATGCGATAGACCCGCACGGATCTGGCGATGTTCTTTAGACTTTGTTCGCCGGCATCGACGAACTTGGCCACGACCTTGTCTCTAACTTGACGCCAAGCGTCCTCAGAAATCGAGATGCCACCAGGTTCGGCGATGCTTTCGATCCGCGCCGCGATGTTGACGCCGTCGCCCAGGATATCATCGCCCTCTATAATGATATCGCCGACATTGATACCGATCCGGAAGCGAATTGGATCGGCTTCTGAGCCATTGGCGTCGCGATCTCGAAGCTGCCTTTGGATTTGGATGGCGCATGTGACGGCGTCAACCGCACTTGCAAATTCCACCAGCGCACCATCGCCCATGAGCTTGACGATGCGGCCCGAATTGGCGTCTATCGCCGGGTCGATCAAATCGCGCATCAATGCGTTTAGACGCGAGAGAGTCCCCGCCTCATCGAGGCCCATGAGGCGCGAGTAGCCGACAACATCGGCCGACAGGATCGCTGCAAGCCTTCTTTGCAGGCGCTGGCTCATTACTCCTCGGGGGTAGGGCCGCCAGATTATGGTTCACAGAGCACGGTGTCTACCGATCCGGCCACGTCAGAATCGGGTCATAAGCGGAAGTCACGACGCTTCGAGGTGATGTCCGCTTTACCCCCGAAAGCGACTGAACAGCAGACATTGAATTAGGTCAGCTCAGGGACCATGAGCCGACATGGCGGCAATACAGTACTGGTTCCGGGTGGTAGTCCGCGATGATCAAAGCCGCTGCACGTTATCTTTTTCGGGCACCTTCGCAATACCGCTGCCGCTGCCTTGATTTGCTGGCCGCATTGCCCGAGCGGTGGTGACGAAATTTCGCGCGGCCGGCGAGCGGTCATCGCGTCGATGTGCCAGACCGATCAAGGCGCGTGGCGCGTCTTCATCAATCGGGCAGTACGCAACGGCTGGGGCGGGGTTAAGCTCGCGCGGAAACAGCACAAAGGTCTCCTTGGCAAACGCCGCCAGCGGCGCCGAGAGCAGCCACCAGTCAGGGTCTGTCGAACCTGGGAGCGAAAAGTCGGAGTCCGCTGCGATTAGTAGATCGAAAGCGAATCATCAGACTGTGTGACCAACCCACCACTAAAAATCAGCGGCAACGAGATCGTAAGATCCCATATGACGGCGCTCGTAAACCTTAGCTGCCGTCGCGTATATCAATTTGCGGTTCGAATCGAATACGTTGAGAAGTCCAACTTCGTCAAACGGCATGTCGGGCTTGATTTTCTTCAACGCGTCGGCATTCACGAAAAACGATGCCTCCATCGCGCTATCGTGCCCCCAGAACCGCACTGAACGCCGCGTTGCATCATAAAAGCGGCTTTGATTTGGAAAACTAAGCGGCATGTTTCAGCTCCAGCTCTTGGGTCGCCTGGAGGTCTCTTGGATCAATAGTCACCATCTCGACCGCAGAAGCGTTACCAAATTCCGCCGGTGCGAAGGCCACCCTGGCCACGCGGCGATAGACGGGGAATGACAACTCCTCGATCTGCCCTTCATCCGTTGCGGCCCGATAGGTCCCCGGTGGCAGGGTTCGGTCCACACCTTTCAGCACGAATGGATGACGGAATAAGACCGCTTTACTGGTCGCGATCATTGCACTAAGCCCGCCCCGCGGCGATCCAGGGGATAGTCCGCGCTTTCGTACAAGCGGCGAATTCCCGGGCCGTCGTATCTTTCCTCGTCAACTTCGAGATGGGTACCGAGAAAAAATTCAGGATTAAGCTCCTCGATCGCGAAGCGGACAGCGTCGGCAGCGTGCTCAAAACGTCTGTATCCCATTCGTTGTCGTATCGATCTCCGATTGCGGGCGGGGAAAAGCTCCGCCTCGGCTTTGTAATCAAATCCAACGTTATTTGTTTGTTCGACCTTAGGTCCGTATGTCATTTGATCATTCTCCAAATGAACGAAGTAAAATTACATGTCGAATAAATCAATTACTCGTCCTTGCATATATATGCGCGAAACGCTGGAAAGTTAGCGCGTGGCACAGGCATTTTTCAGATCGCGCTGCGCAAGTCAGGGGGAATTGGACTCACTCCCGGGGTAAGAAGGCGCTATCGCGCCGATGGCTTACTCGTCATTCAACGGCAGTTGACTTCACGGCGGCGATATTCCCGGGACAGCCTGCAAGCGAGGGACCTCATAATCGGAGGCCAAACTGATCCGGCACCAAAATTCTAAGCACTAATATTTAAAGCGCTACTGTAGACTCTCCCGGTGTGACTGAGGAATCAGATCGACGGCAAGTAATTGATCTGCTTGCCGAACGGCGGCAAGCAAGAAGACGCGGGCGATCCAGTTTAATCGCCGTGGTGGGGGAGCTAATTCGGTAATTCTAATTATATGGACAGTTATGGCTATTTGCAGCCCGTATTTATTAAGACCTCTGCGAACCTTTCGGCAGGCTTGCAGCGATATCTCGGCATCACATCCAGAATTGAAATCTCCCGGAATTAATATGTACACCAACACCGAGAAGCATGCCGAATACGACTACAGCCTCGCTATCAAAAACAGAGGTCGTCCCTCCAAACCGTGGCGATGGGAAATTTACACGGCTGGCAAAGGCAAACCGGTGCGGCAATCAGAATTTTTCCAAACGATGTCCGAAGCGACCCGAACGGGTAAGGCGGCATTGGCAGAACTCCGGGCCAAGCGAGCCCACCCCTAACACCAGCGCCGCAAACTAATTATCGACGCATCCTTGTGCTTTGGTCTCTGGAGCTACAGATACAGAAGGGACAGGCAGTAGCCTGCCCGAGCTGCCCACGAAACGGCGACTTGCCGAAGTTTCCGTTTAGCCACTGGCAGCACTGGTGTCATCGGCAGGCACAAATTCGAATCTCAAAATTGATACTGGCTTGCATCGCAGGTGCCTGCGGATTGGCCGGCGCGTGGCTGCGGCACGTCACGCGCTAAAGAACTTTTCACTGAGGAGAGCACCGATGAACAACGGGAACCTGACCGCCCACTTCAAGGTCAAGGACTTCAGTACATGGCGCGCTAGTTACAATGGAAACGAGAAGAATCGCGTGTCCGCCGGTTTCACGAATGAGAAAGTGTTCCGTAGCCCCGACAACCCGAATGAAGTAGTCATCCTCCAAGATGTTTCCGACGTGGGAAAAGCCCGCGCTTGGCTTGCCTCAGATGAAATGAAAACGGCGTGGGAAAAGAGCGGAGTACTTGGCTTGCCCAGCTTCCGCTTTGCCGCTGCGGCCTAACACGTAGCTGAAACAGATCGCAGCCGACTTGGTGCGTAGCGCGACTGTTTGTTGCGTGGCCGTCCGAAGATAGAAGATCCAGCCCCTCCCGACTGGCCGGAGCAACCAAAGCAATATCGAATTTAGACGACACGGCAGATTGGTCGGCCGCGCGACCTTGGTTGCGTGTGACTAATCACATTCACACACAACTCAAACGAAAACATCATGAGTCGATCGATCGTACTCGGACTCGCAATGCTCGCATGCACGGTCACCGCGGCTACAGCTGTCAATGGACTGCATGCTCAGAATAAAGCTCTGGGGCGGTACGCTATCCTCGACCTCCGCGCCATCAACCGCCCCGACGTTTTCAAAACGTTTCATTCGAAGATGGGGGACTTCGACGGCCACACTGCCTGATTGGACGCTCAGTGCTCACGTCCCTGTCGCATGACGATCTCCCAATTCCGAGCCTTCTATCTAAAACCTGACGTCGCAAACTGTCCTAATCAGTCGTTTGGTGGAGTCGCGCTATGCAGTACCATGCACCGTCAATCTCTGCCATCGAATGCCCGCCTCTAGTACCGGACAATACGCCGACCCTAATTTGCCCATCTTGCGGCGACACCATGAAGCACGCGCGGACGATCCCAAAATTGGGAGCGCGGTTGGAACAGTTCATCTTCGTCTGCCCCTCGTGCGAAGGAATCGATGCAAAGGGAGCAAGGCGGGTGACCTAGGGGTGCGTCCGTTGTGCACTGTCCCAATTCCGACAATAGCTCCTTATTCGCCGGCAGCGCTGTCTTAATGCATTGAATGTGCCGTGTGCGGGCTTTTCTTTGTCTGATTAGCGCTTATGTGCGTCATGCTCCCCGATCTAAAGGGAATATCTAATAACGCCGCAAAGGGCCGAGTGTTTTGGAGAGCCCCAGCGGTATCGAGTGAGAGATACGATGGAGTTTCTCGGCGCCCTTGTGGTGACTGGTATTTTCGTTATTTGGTGCGATCTTACGGGCGCATGGAATAATGTGCTCCGTCCGATCCACGCACGTCTTCGGGCGTATTCGAAGCAACCCCCTACCGCGCTATGATTTCAGATCAGGCCCGTCAACGGGCAGAACGAGTTTTTAGGAAAGAAGAGCGCACACGGGATGGTCGCGCGGCGATGACTGAATATGAAGTTCACGCTATTGCTATTCGCGAGAAGACTGCTCGTTTGAAAGCGCTCCGATTGGCTAAAGGGGCCGTAATAACCCTTTGAACTGGTTCATGCGGATTCTATGAGCCGTTTCGGAGGCAAGCAGACGAGTTGGCGAGCTCCTTTGGCATTGAGGCGACCGCCCGCTGGACTAATTCAAATCTGCAGCTTGAACGGGAGCTTAGGGATGCCTGATCGCGCGCGCAAACGACCGAACAAGGCCAATGCTCTTGCAAGATGGGATAACGAGGGCGGCGCCGCGAAGGGGGCACGGCAAGAAGCTCGCGACGACATGAATTCCCTCGCAAGAGAGGAGGAGCATATTTTGCGATGCCTGGGGGCCGCAGTCATCATGCAATGGGATGATCTGCCTACGGACATCCAGCGTGAACTTTTTGAACACGCCGTTTCAATGGGTAAGCTGAACCATACAGCTGCGCTGAAGGGTCAGATCGCTCGATTCCTTCACAAGCATAAGGGCGATGATCGGGAGGCAGCTTAGATTACGATCCCACCAAGGGGCGTTTGTTCGAATCGCCTAGAGCTCTGACCTTCGCGGTGAGCAAGCGACACCGATCCGTTCCGTCAATTCGCGCGCGGAGCGGAACAGTCTTACGCACATAGATTTGCGCCGGAACATCTCGCGCTAGCATCTGCTTGTTAGCGCTCTGCTTTGCTTTCTGGCTGATGTTCTGATCACGTTTTGTGTTCGATTCGGATATCGGACTTTGGGCTACAGTGTTTAGTAGCTATGCACCGGCGTCGTCCTTGAGGATCTCGACAGTCATTTCGCGCGGCTTAAGGCGCGCGGAAGACGTGGAGTCGTCGTTGGCGTCCGGTAACCTTCAGACGGCTGCGGATTCCAAACTGTTGACGCATTCCCGATGCGGATTATCGTTCACCTCACAGATGCCGCCCGCGAATATGCGTATGACCGCGCGTCTTGCTTTTCGAGGAATACGGCCCGCCCAGGGCAACCACACCCAAGACCGAAATCGGCTCTTGGTATCTCTATAAATTTGGCAACCTTAACGACTGCGACGTCAAAGCGAATAAAGTTGCATCCGTGTGAGCAATATTGCTCAGAAATGCATGCAATCGGAGATCATTATCATCCCAAGCGAACTGCGGTCGGATCGGAAGATAGCTTATAAGGGAGTGGCATGACGATGGTGCAGGCAAACGACAATGTTGATTTTTGGGTCGAAGTGAGACATCGCCACCATCGACCAAAAAGATATACTTGGGAAATTCACCGCAAAGGAGTTTGCCTTTCCGTGGAAGAGTCACGCGGCCGGTTTGGTTCCTGGGAAGAGGCCAGTCAGGTAGGAAATGATATGCTGAAGCAGTTTTCGCGGGCGTCCTGAGCGGCCCCCGTTGATTAGATTTTTTATAAGGCCACGGCCGAAGACTGCGGTCTAACAAGCAGAAACGAATTGTTGAATTCAAGTGCAGTCATTCACCGCGCTGATCGTCCTAATTTTTTTCTAGGATATCCACTGATGAAATGCATTCAGCTCGCGTCGGCTAAGTCAGCCTCATGTTCAAAATCGAGACATCTGCTCGAGCTGGCTGGACAACTTGGGCCGCTTTCTTGATTCGTCGACAAGAAGATTTGGATAAAGCCGATCCTGCTCAAGTGGTGCGGAACGTTGCCGCGGTGCACGCGTTCGTAATCTGCGGGGAGTGAAGGTTAATATGAAAATCGCACAGGTCGCTCCCCTCGTTGAGAGCGTTCCTCCTCGTTTCTATGGCGGCACTGAGCGGATCGTCTCCTACTTAAGCGAAGAACTCGTCAGACTCGGCCACGAAGTGACGCTGTTTGCGAGCGGCGACTCGAACTCTAGCGCCCAGTTGGCGCCATGTTGTACTCGCGCGCTCCGCCTTGATCCTGCGATCCCCGACGTCATTCTGCACTCAATGCTGATGATCGATAACGTGCGAAAACGGGCGGAAGAATTTGATGTTCTTCATTTTCACACCGATCTATTCCATTTCCCGCTTTTTCGCTCGTTGGCAGGTCGGACCCTGACCACCCTCCACGGCCGACAGGATTTGGGCGATCTTGGAGCCTTCTATTCTCGCTTCGGCGAAATGCCGCTGGTGTCGGTCTCGGACGACCAGCGCAAACCATTGCCGAATGCCAAATTCATGACGACGATCCACCATGGCATTCCCGCTGACTTGCACCTGCCGGTGTTCGAAAAGGGAAGTTACCTAGCCTTCCTGGGACGGATTTCGCCGGAAAAGCGTCCGGATCGTGCGATTAGGATTGCTCGCACTGCTGGCATCCCACTGAAGATCGCAGCCAAGGTCGATAAGGCCGATGAAGACTACTTCCGCAATGAAATACTCCCCCTTATCAAGGGCGGCGGCGTGGAGTTCATCGGAGAAATCAACGAGCGAGAGAAAACAAAATTCCTAGGCGAGGCAGGCGCTCTGTTGTTCCCGGTGGACTGGCCGGAGCCATTTGGACTCGTGATGATCGAAGCTATGGCATGCGGCACGCCTGTGCTCGCGTTCCGTTGCGGGTCGATTCCCGAAGTCATCGAAAATGGCATCACCGGCACAGTGGTAGACAGCGAGCAAGAAGCTGTTGCGGCGCTACCGGCACTCTTGTCTTACGACCGCCGTGCGGTGCGGCGGCGGTTTGAAGAAAAATTTACCGCCACGAGAATGGCGAAAGATTATGTTAGTACTTATCGTCGGCTGTTGAGAATGCGCCCGTCCAGCGGACCAAGGCGGAGTCGCTGGCCGGGTCGAGACGGTCTCGACGGCGGCAACGGATCAATTCCCCTATCGATTGAGAAATCGCTCCCGGCCTTGGCCCAAGCCGGTATGAACTCCGGCGGTCGATCCAAACAGGATTCGCGGCGTCGATTTATGCACGATGCTGTGAAAGCCGTACCCCCACCCCAAGACGTTGATAGTTGACGATAAAATTATGCACCGTTTCTACGGTCGGCCGACAATTGCCTGAGTATTAAGTGGAAGCCGCGGTTTAAAACCCGTTCATCGCGTCCCACCCGATATGATCGAACTGGTCAGTTAAGCGAATGCAATGCCTTCTAAAACCGCCGTGCAGATTTTTTCAAGCGAGGCATCGTCTGAGGCCCCGTTTTATATTACAGCGGTGCAGGCCGTAGGCCGGTCGCGGCGTACCCTAAAAGATGGCGACACATTTGCGGTCCTCGACAGCTATGGGGATATCATTGCAACGCCGGGCGCTCCCAACGGCCTGTTCTATCAGGACACGCGGTATCTCTCTCGTCTCGAATTGCTGATCAACGAGAAGCGCCCCTTGCTGCTTGGTTCCCATATACGCGATGACAATTCGGCACTGGTCGTTGATCTGACCAATCCAGATTTAATTCTTGATCAGCACGTCGTACTCGAGAAAGACACTGTGCACATTTTGCGCACAACATTTCTCTGGCGCGAAACAGCATATCAACGGTTCGGGCTGCGCAATTATGCGGCCCAGAAGATCGACCTTCGCCTATCCATATTGTTTGAGAATGACTTTGCCGACCTCTTTGAAGTGCGTGGTTCGCACCGCGAACGTCGCGGTATCGCCACGACAAAGCTTCGAGGCGACGACCAAGTCCTAATGAACTATCTCGGCCTTGACGCAAAAATACGGAATACCACGCTGACGTTTGATCCTCCGCCCGATCGACTCACGCGCGGCGTCGCCGTTTACGACCTCCACCTGGCTCCCGGTGAGATGCGGCCAATCTTCCTAACTGCGGGATGCGATCAAACAAAAACGCGTCCGCTCCAGTTCCTGGGCGGTTTCAGAGCGGCACGCCGCTCGATGCGCGCAGCAACGCGCGACAGGACATCCGTTCAAACTTCGAATGAGCAGTTCAACGAGATGTTGTGCCAGTCCGCCGCCGATCTTGCGATGCTGATGACGGATACCCCGCAGGGCAGTTATCCCTACGCCGGTATCCCCTGGTATTCGACAACATTCGGCCGTGACGGTCTTATCACGGCGCTCCAGATGCTTTGGTGGAGCCCGGACGTGGCGCGTGGCGTATTGCAATGCCTGGCCGCGTATCAGGCCAAGACGACCGATCCGCTTGCCGATTCCGAGCCGGGAAAAATCTTGCACGAGAGGCGACGCGGCGAAATGGCGGCGCTGCGTGAAGTGCCATTTGGCCTCTACTATGGAAGTGTTGATTCCACGCCGTTGTTTGTCTTGCTTTCTGGTCTTTATGCGGAACGTACGGGCGATGAGGCCGCCGTCGCCGCGTTGTGGCCGGCAATCGAAGCGGCCTTGAACTGGATCGATGGTCCAGGCGATCCGGACGGCGATGGATTCATTGAATATAAGCGAGCAACCGAACAAGGACTCGCCAATCAGGGCTGGAAAGATTCGCATGACGCGATATTCCACGCTGATGGACAACTGGCGGAGGGCAATATCGCGCTGGCCGAAGTACAGGGTTATGTCTACGCCGCCAAACGCAGCGTGGCGGGGGTGGCGCACCGCCTTGGGCGTGACGCTCTTGCACTCAGACTCGATCATGAAGCGACCCTTCTGGCGGAACGCTTTGAAGCGGCATTCTGGTGCCCGGAGATCGAGACCTACGCAGTTGCGCTCGATGGCGCCAAAAACCCCTGCCGCGTACGCACGTCCAATGCTGGCCAGGTCCTGTTTAGCGGCATTGCCGGTTCCGATCGCGCCGCATGCGTTGCTGCCGGACTAATGCAGTCGCGCTTCTTCTCCGGGTGGGGAATCCGCACTTTGGCGAGGGGAGAACCCCGATACAACCCAATGTCGTATCACAATGGATCGGTCTGGCCGCATGACAACGCGCTTATCGCTCTCGGTTTCGCGCGTTACGAACACAAACGATCAATTGAAACCCTTTTCGAGGGCCTGTTCAGTGCCGCGACCTACATGGACCTGCGGCGGTTGCCTGAATTGTTCTGCGGCTTCAAGCGGCAGCGTGGCTATGGATCGACGCTCTACCCTGTTGCCTGCATGCCGCAGGCCTGGGCTAGCGCGACGCCGTTCACGCTACTCGAAGCTTCGCTTGGCCTGGAATTCGATCCGTTTAACGGCGAAATCCGGCTGCGCAATCCGCGCCTGCCGGCGTTTCTGGACGAGGTAATTCTGCGCAACTTGCAGCTCGGTCAATCGAGCGTCGATGTGAGAGTACGGCGTCGTAATGATACAGTTTTTCTCGATACGTCCCAGACCAATGGCGATATTCGCGTTTCGATTGTTTTGACCCGCTGACAACCGAAGACGCTGCCACCGAGGCGGACCTCCGGCAAGTTTTCGGGGCTGGTTTCTTGAAGCGGTGGCGCGCGCCCCATCCGACGCAGGCGTCACCGGCAACGATCCTCAAAGTCGATCTGGCACGGCGCTGGTGCGTAAAGCCAATTTAACGCTGCTCAACAAACAAGGTGGTGGCCATCTCTGGATGAGCAGTTGTTTTTGTATGGAGCAGCAAATGTCCAATGCCTCCAGATTTCCCCTAGTGCCCGACAAGCTGTGGCAGCCCATAAACCCTTGGACATTTTACCAACAAGGAGCGCAACTTGGATTCTTCAATATTGATTTGGGAACACCCAAAACCCCGAACTCGAACAAAAAATCCTTGATAATGTTGGGAGCT
>Ga0209006_10006375_pt1 | contig 10680 bp, 14 predicted proteins | sample JacPin_JW_Ref_O2_FD_188567 | JGI IMG/M metagenome (GOLD analysis project Ga0209006, IMG submission 188567) | Forest soil microbial communities from Algoma, Ontario, Canada - Jack Pine, Ontario site 1_JW_Ref_O2 (SPAdes) (version 2) | ecosystem: Environmental > Terrestrial > Soil > Boreal... | reverse complement strand
ATCTCGACCGCGGCGGGCTGGCTGGCCGCCGCCCGGCAGTCCGGCTCGAGCGCGTACCCGAAGCCGCCGTCGGAGTTCCGGTAGGCCGTCACCGCGTCCCGCACCGGGCCGGCCGCCCCGTCGCAGAACAGCCGCTGGAACATCCGCCGGTCGAGTACCCGTGCGTGCCCGGCCATGAAGGCGGCCGCCGCGTCAAAGTCTGGAGTCTTGTTCATGGAGCTAATCCCACCACCAGGCCGGGCAGGCGTCTTGAACGAAACGGCCATCGGCGCGAGTTTCCCGTCCCGTGGCATCCTGGTGACATGGGGCGTTCGCCGATCGACTGGGTGCCGCCCGGGGCGTGGCGCACTCCCGGGTACGCGGAGTGGGCGCCGCCGGCCGCGCTGCGCGGCGCGGTGGCGTGCCTGTGGGCCCGTGTCAGCCCCGCCGGGGCCGGTCAGTCAGACCGGACCGCCCAGCCCGGCCTGGTCCTCCCGGACGCCTGCAGCGATCTCATCTGGGAACGGGGCGTCGGCGGCTACGTGGCCGGCCCGGACACCGGTCCGGCCCGCCCGATGATCGAGCCGGGCACGGTCATCGTCGGCGTCAGGTTCCGCCCGTCGGCGGGCGGCCAGGTGCTCAAGACGCCGCTGAGCGAGATCGTCAACCAGCGGGTTCCGCTAGCCGATCTGCTGCCCCCCGCCGCGCGGCGGCTGTCGCCGGCGCTCGACCCGGCCGAGGCGGCCGGCCGCGTGGTCGACATCACCGGCGCGCTGATCGCCGAGGGCGCCCCCGACCGGGCGATGGCGCGGGCCGCGGTTCTGCTGCGAGACCCGGCCGCGCGGGCCGAGGCGGTCGCGGCGGAGGTCGGCCTGAGCGAGCGGCAGTTCCGCCGCCGCAGCCAGGCGGCGGCCGGCTACGGCCCCAAGACGCTCCAGCGCGTGCTCCGCTTCCATCGCTTCGTCCGCCTGCTCGACGCAGCCCCCGCACCCGCCGCCGCCCTCGCCGCCCTGGCCGCCCGGGCCGGGTACGCCGACCAGGCCCACCTCACCCGCGAATGCTCCGTGCTGTCCGGCTTCACCCCCGCAACCCTGGCCCGCGTCAGGCGAACGCGGGAGGGCTGACCAGAAGCGCAACGGAGGGGTCAGTCCGGCGGCTCGGCGATCATGGCGGTGCCGATCTCGCGGAAGCCGAGCCGGGCGTAGATCCGGGCCACGGTCGCGTCGGTTGCGGACAGGAACACCGTTCGCGCGCCGCTAGCCAGCGCGTGCGCCGCCAGGGCGCGGGTGACGCCGGCGGCCAGGCCGCGCCGGCGGCTGGCCGGCAGCACGCCGATCCCGGTGATCTCGGCGGTGCCGTCCGCGAGCTGGTAGCTCCCGGCCGCCAGCGGCCCGTTGGGACCGGACGCGGTGGCGAGGACGGACTCGCGCGACCGCAGCCGGCTACGGAGCAGCTCGATCGTGGCCGCGTCGTGGTCGGCCGCGATCTTGTCCCGCTCGGTGACCGAGGCCTCGCCGATCTCCGTCCCCGGGTAGTTGAAGGCGACCCCGGGCACCGCCCAGGCCAGGATGAGATCGGGGTCCTCGGGGCTCATGATCCGCACCCCGATCCGCTCCGGCAGTCGCGGCGCCGGCCCGAGCGAGCCGAGGACCAGCAGTGGGTGCGCGTGCACGGCGAGGCCGGCTTCAGCCGCGGCGGCGGCCATGTCGGGAGCGGTCCGCTCGACCCACTCGAACGATTCGGGGATGAGCAGTTCCCGCTGCCTGGCCCGGACTGCGCGCACGTCGGCGGCGGTGGCGGTCGGCCGCTGACCGGTGCGCGGCCGGGCATAGTAAGGGAACCCCGTGCCGACGGGCACGAATAGCACGAGTGCGCCAATCGCCTCGGCTCTGGCGCGCTCTCTCGGCACGGCGTCGCAGAAGGCGTCGATACGCTCAATTACCCCGGAATCGCTCACGGCACTACCCACCCTAGGCGCGCGCGCCCGGACCGCCAAACAGGATTTACCCGGCGGAGGCCGGCAGCGGCCCCGACCCAAGGCCGGCCGCCTGGTCCGAGGGCGGCCCGTAGTGCTCGATCTCGCCCCGGGAGAGCGACAGCATGGTCGCCACGTCATGGAACGGATAGCCGTCACGGGTCAGGGCGTCGATGGCCTCGCGGGTGGCCTTAATGGCGCCCTCGGCCGCCTGCCGGGCGGCGTGCCTGGCCTGCAGCGCCCGCGCCACCGGGACGGGGGCGTCGGGCAGCACGTCGACCTTGATCGACTCGGCCGGGACGCCCAGGTGCCGGGCGATGACCTTGCGCGTCATGACCTCGGCCTGGTCGAGGCTCCGGACCTGAGCGCTCAGCCCCTCGATCTGGGGAACATGAATCGTCCACCAGCGACCCGCCCGTTCGCAGAGCGCGGTGTAGGTCGTCGTCTCCATCGATGCTCCCCTGATGACCAATTGGCTGAACGTCTGCGCGGTTCCCCCCGAGCGCGGCGATCAGGCATAATTTACTCATCAGTAACTATATCCGGCGGTGCCTGGTAACGAGGTGACTAAGCTCTCATCGGCCGGGTCGTAACCGAAAAGATGACGGCTGGGCGCCGCCGCCAGCGCCGCCAGCGCGGGCAGCTCCGCCACCTCGAGCCCGGCCTCGGCCAGCAGCTCGTACCCCTGGGGGTCGGCCACGAACAGGTCAGGCTCGCGCGAGCCGATGACCACCCGGCGCAGCCCCGCCGCGATGATCAGCTGGGTGCACGTGCGCAGCCGGGACTTCCGCTGCGAGCAGGGCTCGAGCGTGCTGTAGATGGTCGCGCCCGCCAGTCGCGGGTCATCAGGGGCGAGCTTGGCCAGCGCCGACTCCTCGGCGTGCACCATCGGGTCCCCGCTCTCGCGGGAGAAGCCGCGGGAGATCTCGTCCCCGCCCGCGTCCACGATGACGGCGCCGACGGAGAACGCCGTCGGCGACGGCGGGCACTTCCAGGCGAGCTCGATGGCCAGGCGCATCCACCGCTCGTCTGGGCTGTCGCTCATGACTTCAGCCTAACCGGCAGACGTGGCAGGCCCGCGGAGCGACAACCGCCCCGAGGTAACTTGGACGCGGCACTACGAAGCGATGAGGGTGGCAGGCGATGGACAAAGGCACCCGCGGCGAGCTCCTTGACCGTCTGGCCGGGGCGATCGAGTCCGTCACGGCCTCGCACCCGCTGCGGGTTGCCGTCGACGGGCCTCCCGCCGCCGGCAAGACCACGCTGGCCGACGAGCTCGCAGTGCTCGTCCGCACTCGGGGCCGGGAGGTCATCCGCGCCTCGACCGAAAGCTTCCACCTGCCCCGGGCACAGCGCTACCGGCGCGGCGAATTCTCACCCGAGGCCAACTATCACGACTCCTTCGACTACGACACGCTCCGCCGGGTCCTGCTCGATCCGCTGGGCCCGGACGGCGACCGGCGATACCAGCACGCGGTCTACGACATCGACACCGACACCGCTCTGTCCCCGCCGGTGACGACGGCCCCCGCGGACGCGGTGCTGCTCCTCGACGGGGTGTTCCTTTTGCGCCCGGAGCTGATCGACCGATGGGACCTGACCGTCTTCGTGTCCGCCCCGTTCGAGCACACGCTGGATCGCGCCCGCACCCGGGACCTGGCGCGACTAGGATCCACCGCCGAAGTCGAGCGGCGCTTCCGCACCCGCTACATCCCCGCCCAGAAGCTCTACTTCGCCGCGGCCCGCCCGACCGATCACGCCGACATCATCGTCCACAACGACGAGCCCCGGCGCCCCGAGTGGGAAATCCGACCGCACTGACCAGCCCGCCGGATATCCCGCTGCGATTGACAGATCCCGCCGCGATCAGCCCTGCGGCAGGCGGCTTACCCGACGTCCCACTGCCCCGTCTGCGGCCCCGGTCCGGGATTGCCGTGTCCGCCCAGGCGCGCGGTCCCGGCAACCCGCCAGTCCCACAGTTGCTCCGGGCCGTTCTGGACGACAAGGCTTAGCCGATCGATCGTGACCTCGCAGCTGGGGGGTGCCTTGCCGAGCTCGGCGATGATCGGCGCGGCCGCCTGCTCGCCCGTGCTGTAGCAGACAGTCAGGTGCGGCGGCAGCGCCGAGGCCACGTCTTCGGGGCTGCCGCTCGTTCCGGTCACTTCGCGCGTTGCTGCCTGAGCGGCGGCGAGAACCGGGCTCAGCGCGCTCGCAGGCGATACGGCAAGCGCGATGCCTTCGGGGCTGTAGAGGAAGCGCCCCAATTTCAAGATGACCGGCGGAGCTCCGGCGAGGTGTGCCCTCGCCCTGGCGAGCATCTCGCCGATGTCATCTCTCGTTATCGCCGAGGCTGGGCCGGCGAGGAGGACGGTCACGTGAAGCCAGCGGACGGGGGTCATGTGCATGCCGCCGAAGGGCGTCAGACGCCGCTGGGCGTCAGCCACGACCGCGCGGACTCTGGCGTTGGAGCCGAGCAGCAGGTGCCAGCATACGGAGTCCTCGTAGGACAGGTCTCCGCGATTGCTTCCCCAGCGGTCGGTGAACTGCGCGGGGAGCGGGCTCATTTCTTGTCCTCGCGATCAGACCGTGGAGGCATTGAATTCGCTGATCTGCTGTCGGAGCCCGGTGCCGAGGGCGCTGCCGTCGAAGCGGGGCGCGGCGAGCATCGCTCCGATCTCATCCAGGTAGCCGGTGACGGTCTGGATTCGCACCTCCGGGGGCAGTTGAAACACCGGAGCAAGTTGGGCGGCCGCGCCGTCGAGAGAGTTTTTCAGCAGGTAGGCAATGGCCGCTCCGGCCCTGACCTGAGCCCAGGTGGCGGTGACTTTCGCGGCGCCAGCGTCCCAGTAGGCGTCCGCTGTCGCGGCGGCGCACAGGGCGGAGTCGGGGTCTCCGGTGTGCAGGCAGACCGACAGGGCGAAGATCGCCTGCCGCTGCCGTGAGAAAGACCAGGCCGAGGTGCCGTCATCGTGCAGGTCCTCTCCGGCCAGCTCCGCGCGCTTTAGCGCGGCCCGCGCTCTCTGCGCGTCTCCGAACAGGGCGATGGCGTTGGCTTCCCGGTAGGCCAGCTCGGTCCGCACCGGCGTCCGGCCGCTGACCTCGAATCCGCGCCTGGCCAGCTCTGCGGCTTCAACGAACCTGACCTGCCACCGGGCTGTCTTCGCCATCACGCTCCAGGTGATCCCCTCGTCGGCTTCAGCCTCCTGGGCGCACAGGAGCGCCGCGCTGCCGCACTGGCGGGCGGACTTGTAGTGCCCGAGGTCTCCGAGCAGCAGGCATGCGTGGGCGAGAAGCTCCGAGTCGATGCGCAGCAGATCGCGGGTCTGCCGCAGCCTTTGCCTGCCGTCCTGCAGGAGAGCCTGTACCGCCTGGTGCACTCCGAGGACTTCAGGGAGAATCTTCCGCGCAGCCACCCGCGTATGCGCCTCCGCCAGGTAGGAGGCGGCTCGGCCCATCTCGGCGATGGCGTCGTCGCTGGTGTTCGTCCCGGCTATCCACGCCATCACACCGCTGGCCTCATCGGCGGCATCCAGGTCGCTTCCCGGTTCGTGCCGTACGGCTCCTGACGGTTGGGTCGGAGCGTCGCCGAAGCCCATCGCCCGGTACAACAGCTCGTACCGCTCAGTCGTCAGCCCGAGGCGCTCCCAGCGTCGGATCATCCGCACTAGGGCGTCGTGGACGGGCATCTGGCCGTCGGTGGCGGCATGACGAAGACGCCGCGCCGTCTCTGGCACGTCCCATCCCCGCGACCGCCGCCATGCGCGGAGCGTCTCGCCCTCGATATGTGGCATCGCGCGTACCTTCGCGTAGCCGTTGACCGGGAAAAGGCCGCGTTCCCTGACGTTCCCGGCTGTTCCTACCTGTCACTGTGGCACACCCCACCGTGTCCGGCAGCCTGCTGTCTCGACGTTGGCACGCGTTGGCATGGAGGCAGTCGATGGAAACGGATCGCGCCGCGGCTGGACACGCAGCGGAGGAGCCAGCCGAACACGGGCGGCTTGGCGGCGTCGACGAGCGAGCGCTCGATGCGCTCAGGTTCGGGTGGGGCGACGCTTACCTGATCGGGCACGACGACCAGCGTGGCTGGTGGGCCGCGCGGCGCGACAGGATCGGGGCCTGCTGACCGCCGCCGACCACGACGCGCTGCGCGACGCGATCGCCGAGGACTACGCGCTCAAGCCCGTCCCCGGGAACCCGCGGCGCGCGGCGGCCGTGACTACGTGAAGCCTGTCCTCGGCTCCGACCCGGGCGCTTTGCTGACAGAGAGCGCCGAGCCGTGATGTGGACGTGGGACTGCTCCGTGCCGGCCGTAGCGCGGCGGGCGCATGCCACGACGAGCAGTGGGCGCACTGCGCGGCCGAGGCATGGATGCGGAGCACGGGGCCGCTGCCGCGCAGGTCGCGCCAGTGCGCCCGGGGGCAGACGTGAAGATCGTCCAAGCCCGGCTTGCAGTCGAAGTACATCTCGAACTCGTGCGGGACCGTCGGGACCTCGGCCGGACACCCGAAGCCACGCTGGGTCCCCCGGCAACGCAGGCCCAGCAGGCGCACCCGGCTGCGGAGTCAAGCCCTGGGTAAGGTATCGAACTTCCGATGCCGGGCCGAGGGTCAGTAGACTCGCAAAGCCGTTCTGCCATTTCCCCGGCGTCCGGCGTCAAGGGGATGAAATGCCACAAACATCGGTGAACACCGTCGAAGCCGGCCAACGCAAGGTCTCCCGCCGCGTGACCGTGCACGCGCCGGCCGCCGAAGTCTTTGCCCTCGTCGCTGACCCCCATCGTCATCCCGACATCGACGGCTCAGGGACCGTCCGTCACACGCCGGTGACCGGGCCAGGTCAGCTCAGCACCGGGGCCACGTTCACCGTCGCGATGAAGCAATACGGCGTCCCGTACAAGATCACCTCCACAGTCACTGCATTCGAGCAGGACCGGATGGTGGAGTGGCAACATCCGATGGGCCACCGCTGGCGCTGGGAGTTCGCCGAGATCGCGCCTGGCACCACCGAGATCACCGAGACCTTCGACTACACCACGGCCAAGGCCCCGCGAATACTCGAAATTCTCGGCCAGCCGGCGAAGAACGCCATCGGTATCACGAAGACACTCCAGGCGCTGGTCACCCGGTTCGGGTAGGCGGTGGCTGGACCGCGGAGCTGTGGAGCTGAGGCAGGCCGGCTGTCGCCGTCGGCGATCGAGCGCAATGCGAGAAGCCCGCAACGAGGTTAAAGACCTCGGTGCATGACGGATCGCCACGAGGCTCCCTCGTGAGGACACCGGCCCGGCTAGGGCTCTCCGCGCAGTTCCGGCCGCACGGCCGCACGGCTGGCGGCTGAGCGGCTACGCGTAATTGTCTATGAGATAATCAACCTTATGAAAAACCTTATAATCGTAGGCGGTACGATGGGTGTCGGCAAAACCGCGACATGCCGCGAACTACAGAAAATACTCCCAAGAAATGTGTTCCTTGATGGCGATTGGTGCTGGGATATGCACCCATTTGTTGTGACAGACGAAACAAAGGCGATGGTAAATAGCAACATCGCCCACCTGCTTAACGGCTTCCTCGCTTGCTCGGAATTTCAGAATGTTATTTTCTGCTGGGTGCTACACGAGCAGCATATATTGGATGACCTTATAAATGCACTGAACCTCAATGGCTGCACGACCCATTGTTTTTCGCTTGCCAGCACTGAACAGGCCCTAGTCGAAAGACTAAACCGCGATATAGCCGCAGGTAAGCGGGGCAGTGACATTACAGAACGCAGCGTGGCTCGAATATCGCTCTATGATGAGCTTGACACGGTTAAGATTGACGTAAGCACCATCTCGCCAGCAGACGCGGCGCGGCGCATTAGAGAGCACATGGCAGGCGTTCAGGTCAATATTGCAAACAGGTCGGCGTAACTCTTCGGTCCAGTCTGTTTCGCCGCCTTGGCCTACAAGGATGCCTGGTACGCCGTCGCCTGACAGTGCCCAGAACTCGTAGGTCTCGTCGAGAGGGACTGTGAACTTCTCGCCGTCCGTGAAGTCGAGGGTCAGCGTGCCGTGTCCTTCGACGCTGACGCTGGCCACCGTGGCGAGGAACAAGTCGATAACTGGGGCAAGCGCTGAACGGCTTGTTCCCGGGTGAAGTTTGTAAACTGAGCCGTCTCGACTCCGCAGCGCGAAAGGGGTCTCGATGACCAGCCATGCCCGAATTCGGGTAGTCGAATTGCCTCCGTCATGGCGGCATAGGAGTAGCGCGGTCTGATAGTCGAACTTGACTTGGTAGACCTGACAGCCGATGAGGCTGTTGGGGATCCGCACAATGAAATCCTACGCATCGAGCGTTCTACCGCATGTTGGAAGCCTGTTGGGAGTCGGACTGTAGGCCGGGTGTTGTGCATCCTGGGCGATCGACCGCACAACGCGAAAAGCCCGCAGCGAGGTTAAGGGCCTCCCTGCGAGCTTCCGCTACCACCACCTACGTCACTACCTCGCTGCTAGCAGTCGAAGTACATCTCGAACTTCCGACCGTGGTTGCCCTACCTGCGGGTATGCCCCCTGGCTTGCGATTTCACTGCTCATCCGTTCGCGTTGTTTGTTGCTGATCGGCATCTGACGGAACAGAGACGGAACAGGTCGGGCTTGACAGCACATCGTGGATGGGGATGACCTGGAGTTCCGCCACAGCTAACCATCTCGTCCGGTTGTCCCGCGTGTGCTTAGCTGGACTGGTTCCGAACGGACGGAGAGGTACCGCATGCCAAGGCTCCCTACCTTGATGCACACGGCGCTGGACGCCACGGATTGTCGGGAACTTGCCGAGTTCTACCGCGCATTCCTCGGGCTGCGCTATCGGCCCGGCGATGAGCCACCTGACCGTGGGCGCGTTGACGACGCTGACTGGCTCGTGCTGGTCGACGAATTCGGCCAGCGAGTCCTTGCGTTCAACCAGGTCGCATCGCTCGCCAGGCCAACATGGCCGACCGACGAGATACCCAAGCAGATGCACCACGACTTCCGCGTGTCTAGCGTCGCAGAGCTGGAGGAGCAGCGCCGACGAGCAGAGGAGCTGGGGGCAGTCTTGCTCTACGACCGCTCAGACGACGAGGTAGAGCCGTTGTACGTGCTTGCCGATCCCGCTGGGCACCCGTTCTGCGTCTTGGTGTCCGCTGGGTAGTTGAAGCGGTTCGTGGTTCGAGTTCCGCCACAGTTAACCATCACGAATATGTTTGCTCGCTTGATGCTTCTATCGGGCGCTTTCTCGATGGCGCGCCAAGCCATTTTAAGGGTCGCAGCGCCATTCGAGTGGGGAAGTACCAAGACCAAGACCTAATCTGCGCCGTTTAGTGTCAACCATCCTTGACAGCAAAACGGCGTAAATCCTTCCTGGTGCTTAGCGGCGGAAGTGGCGCTCAACGGACGGCCACGCGCCTGACAGAGGGGCGGATTTGACAAGGAGCCCGCCCCGGAACCGCCCGGCCGCCCCGCCTGCCCGAGCCCCTCGTCGTCGCCCGGCGGGTCTCGGTCCGCGGGTCAGTCATGATCGGCGGGCAGAAGATCCAGGTCGGCCTGGCCCACGCCCGCAAAACCGTCCAGGTCACCGTCGGACCCGACACCTACCAGATCGCCGTCGAGCCCGGCATCACCGTCACCGCAGCCCGGACCACCAGCCGCGACATCCGGCGGCACAAAGCGTCTAACTACGGCGGGCACCCCGCGGCGCCCGAAGAGTCGTTAACTGCTCGCGCATGCAGCCAGCGACTGTGAAGATTGGCAGGTGGACAACGGTACTGACGTGGAAACTGTCACACTCTGGCGGCCGACCGGGCCAGAGGAACTTGCGCTCGTCGAGGCAGCAGACTGGCGGGAGTGGCCGCCGCGGCTGCCGGACCAGCCGATTTTCTACCCGGTGCTCAACCAGGAGTACGCGACAATGATCGCCCGGGACTGGAACGTCAAGCACTCGGGCAGCGGCTACGTCACCCGTTTCCAGGTCCGCCGCGACTTCCTCGACCGCTACGAGACCCACCAGGTCGGCGGCCGCACCATCGTCGAGTACTGGATCCCAGCCGAAGAACTCCCGGCCCTCAACGCCAACATCGTCGGCCGCATCGAGGTCACCGCCGAGTACCACAAGGAATAGAAAACCTAGGGTGTTTTGAGCCTGACCCGCTTTGACGATCAGTCGAGGATGTACCGGCTGACCCGCTCTGTGACCTCTTCGGCCATGCCCGCCTCCCGGCGCGGCACCGAATCCTCAGCGCCCGTGACAGGGCCTCCGGCGGCAGTCCGGTGGGGGGCCTTTGCAGCTTCTGCGGTCATCGCGGATCAGGTGGCCATCGCCTTCCCGACTGCGGCAGGATGCCGCCTGGTAGGGCACGCCCGCCCGGCTGTCACCCAGCAGCGGGCTTACGCAGTGCCAAGTCGAGGAAGAACGCCGATGTGACCCACTCATACCCGCCGTCCTTCGCGGCGGCCTGGAGGTCTCGCACTAGGCCATCGATCCTCTCGGCCGCGATGCCCAACTGGATGCCGCGTTCTCGCAGCGCCGCGATGCTGGCTGCGTCTAGCTCGAACATCACCTCCGGGTCTATGACCCCGAAGAAACCGCTCATCGCAGTGACCTCCAAGCCCGCCTGGCGCGCCGACCGCGGCAGGTCCTCGACGACTCTGGCCGGTACTCCATTCCGGTGCAGCACCTCATAGATCAGATCCCAAGTGCCGGTGAGGGCCTCCAGGT
>Ga0209006_10006374_pt1 | contig 10683 bp, 4 predicted proteins | sample JacPin_JW_Ref_O2_FD_188567 | JGI IMG/M metagenome (GOLD analysis project Ga0209006, IMG submission 188567) | Forest soil microbial communities from Algoma, Ontario, Canada - Jack Pine, Ontario site 1_JW_Ref_O2 (SPAdes) (version 2) | ecosystem: Environmental > Terrestrial > Soil > Boreal... | reverse complement strand
CTCCAGTTTCCGCCGCCGAGATTGACCAGTTTGACCGCGGGATCGCCGCTACTGAATGATGCCTGGACACTTCCGCTGGTGAATAGGTTTCCACAGTTGTCGACCACCCGCGCCGACAGCGTCGCGGGCTGCCCGATAGTCACGGTACTGGTTGGATCGGTGAACGTAGTCGGATACACTAGCAAAGTTGTGCACCCGCCCGAAGCTTGCGCGACCTGTCCGCTCCCGCCGCTGGCCGCCGGTTCAACAATGTTCAGGACGCTCACCGTCCTCGCGGTCCCGTCCGCAAATAGAAGCGTCACAACGGCGCGCTGAACTCCAGGCTGCAGATTGGTTAGGTCCGGCTGAAGTATCAGCCCGACCGGTTTGCCCGGTGCGACTGTAGCATTCGCCGGTAGGTAGCGCAGCCATCCGGTCCCGGTAAGATAGGTGGCGCTCGACCCATAGTCTATAGAAGAAACGCCGGGATTCGATACCGTCACGCTCTGCGATGCCGGATTGTTGCCTGGCGTTCCAACGAAGACCACTCCGGTTGGTCGGACCTCCGGTCCGAGGTTGCTGCCCGCAGGCAGCACGTTCAATAACACGGTAATACTCTGCGGCGAGTTGGCCGCTCCGGCGACTTTGACCTGAATCCGCCCATAGTAGTTCCCAGCCGCCAGTCCGGTGGGGTCGATATTAACATTGACCGTCGAAACATCCAGAAACGGCCGCGCGACCGTGCCGCTGGTCTGGTCTATGCTCAACCAACCAGAACCTCCCGAGAGCGTCGAGGCGCTCGCCGCCCAAGTCATTGAGCCGTTTCCGGTGTTGAGAATCCCGAAGCTCTGCGGCTGCGGGGAGCCCCCCTGTGCCACCGCCATGAACGTGATTCCGGTTTGCGATAACAAAATGCTCTGTTGTGCTCCGCTGATCGCCAGGATTACGCTCACGGTGATACTTTCCCCCGTTGTCGCGCTTGTCGCCACGATGGAACCGCTATAGGTTCCCGCGCCGAGCGTGCCAGGCGTGGCCGTCACGGTCAGAGATGCCGGCGTCGACGCCGTCGCGATTCCGCTGGCCGGGGAAACCTGAAGCCATGGTCCGCCCGTGGCCGTTACTGCGGACGCACTAAAGGAGAGTGTCCCGCTTCCTTGATTGGAAATCGCTAATTGAGTGCTACTCGCAGCGCTTTCCCCTGTGAGAGAAAAATTCAAAGAAGCGCTGCCAGCCGCCAGTTTGGGAGGTACAGCGCTGGTGACCTGAAATGTGACTGAGATGGTTTGCACCGGCGGCACTGCGTAGGCGTTCGTGGCCGTGATCGTCCCGTGATATGTATTCGGCGCTAGATTGCTGGGATCCGCGATGACAGTGAAAACGCCTGGTGCCTGCCCCTGACTCAAGCTGGCAGCGAGCCAGCTTCCCCCGTCTTGCGTCGAGAATGAAAGCGAATAGCCTAGTCCCTGGGCCGTTGTGCTCACGCTAATGCTCCCTTGCGCAGGCGCTCCCGAACTGGGCGCGGAAACCGTCACCTGAGTCGAAGAAACGCTAAAAGAAGGGGCCGCAGCTAGAATTTCGCGAATCCGGTTGTTGAGCCGGTCGGCGATATAAATGTTGCCGGCTCCGTCGACGGCCACCCCCGCCGGCTGGTTCAAAGTAGCCGAGGTTGCCAGGCCGCCGTCGCCTGAGAACCCCGGGATTCCCGTGCCAGCGATGGTGGAGATGATGCCGTTCGAAGAAATCTTGCGGACCCGGGCGTTGAAGAACTCAACAAAGTACACATTGCCAGATTTGTCGATGGTGAGGGCAGCGGGCACCACGATCGATTGCGTCGCCGGTACACCGTCAATTTCAGATGTTCCGCCACCGGCGATGGTGGAGATGATCCCATTCGTCGAGATCTTTCTGATTCGTTGGTTTCCAAGGTCCGCAACGTAAATGTTCCCCGCGGAGTCCGCTGCCACGGCAGATGGCCCGTTCAGCGTGGCCGATGTGCTCGGACCACCATCTCCCCCGAAGCTCGCTTGGCCGGTGCCCGCAATTACGGTTGCCGTGCCGTTCGGCGTGACCTTGATAATCTGGTTGCCGGTGCTCGCGATCAGGACATTGCCCTGGGTGTCAGTCGCGATTCCGTAGGCGCTGGAGGTTCCTTGATAGAAGAGGGACAGGTTTCCCGCAGAATTCACGCGGAAAACAGGTCCTCCCGAAATCAAATAAATATTCCCAGATGAATCGGATGCCACCGCGCCCGGGACATGCAAATTTGCGGACACCGCCGGGCCCGGGCTCGTGAACCCAACCGCGCCATTACCCGCTACCGTGGTGATCGTTCCCGCGGAAGAAATCCGGCGGATACGCTGGTTGAACTGTTCGGCGACCAGCAGAGACCCATCGGCCGCCAGCCAAAGCCCGTTGGGAGCGCTCAGTCCCGCGAATATCGCCGGTCCGCTGTCCCCAAGGCCGAAGGTTGGAGCGAAACCGGCCACCACTTGAATGGTTCCGTTAGGCGTGACTTCCCAAAGACAGCCCGCAAAGGAATCCGCTATGTATAGATTGCCGGCACTATCGAGAGCCGGCCACGCCGGAGTGATTTCCGCTTTGGCCACTGGCCCTGAGCCGGCCAGAAAGAAATTCGAAGCGTTAGGATTCAGAATCGAGAGCACTCCGCTGGTGTCAATCTTCAGTACCTGGCCGTTGCTATAGCTACCGGTGTACAGATTCCCGTTACCGTCGAGCGCAAGGCCAATGGGGAACCCGACGGCAGTGGAGGTCGCCAGTCCGGGGACCGACGCACCGCTTTGACCGTTGCCCGCGATCGTGATTATCGTTCCTTTGCTATCGATCCGCCGAATTCGATTGTTGCCGCTATCCGCCAAGAGCAAATTGCCGGAGCCGTCAAAAACCATGCCGCTGGTGCTGCTGAGCAATGCTTGACTCGCCGGTCCGCCGTCTCCCCGATAACCCTGTTGCTGGCCTCCTGCAATAACCGTGACCGCGCCTTTTGAGTCGATGTGAAAGACTTGCAGGTAATTGGAGGCATACAAGGTACCATCGGGCGCGACGGCCACGCCCACGACAGCGGGGACAACCGCAAAGGTCGTGATCGTTCCCTGCGTGTCGATCTTTCGCACCGCGCCATTCCCGTTATCGGCTATAAAAAGATTCCCGGCAGTATCGAACGCGATTCCTTGCGGGTTGTTGAGCTCGGCCCGGGTTGATGGCGCGCCATCGCCCGAATATCCTGCTAAACCAATGCCAGCCACGATGCTGACGCTACCCGTTGCCGGATTGAGCCGCATAATCAGTGATCGGGATTCGCTCACGAAGTACACATCCCCGGCTGGGCCGATGGCGACGCTAATGAGCTGCCCGAAAGATGCGCTGTTAGCTGGGAACGGCGAACTCGGATAGGTTATGTCAGACCCAGCGAGAGTCGTGATAATTCCCTGCCCCTGGCAGAGCATCGCCGCGCAGAGACAGATCCCTAACGTGGTGGTCTTGCTGTGCTGACCCATATTTCGAAATGTTACCACCATGGCAGTCCACGCGACCTCCAGCCGCAGAACCCGTGCATCCCTATCGCGGTCAGGAGATCAGTCGCTCGAAGAAAAAGAGATTGTCCCGCTGACCTGTGGAAAACCTGAGTCATCCATTCGTGCCAGATCGTGTAGTTTTTTCGAAAATGTAACCGTCTTATAAAGGTCATGGAAATCGGCGTCCGGAATCGGTGATGGACCAAAGTGCCGATCGGGCTGTCCATAGGCAACAGGTTGCCGATCTTTATTCCGCGGAGCGAGATGGAGTGTACCGTTCTTTGATCGTGGTGGGATTAACCCGGGCGAAAGCGGAGGAATCGACGCAGGAGGCGTTCCTGCGGCTTTACGCCGAACTGCGGAACGGGTTGACAATAGAAAACCGGCGTGCGTGGGTTTATCGCGTCGCTCACAATCTCGGGGTGGATGTACTGGCGTCTCAGGCGCGGGAATCGAATCTTTCAGAGGCGATGATCGCTAACATCGCGAGCAACGGCAGGAATGTGGAAGACGGACTGATCGAGGACGAGGGGATGGAGAATCTCCGGATTGCCGTGAAACGGCTGTCCAAACAGCAGCGCCTCTGTCTGGAATTGCGCGCAGAAGGGTTACGGTATCAGGATATCGCGGAGGTGTTACAAATACGCACGTCGACGGTGGGGGAGTTTTTGCGCCGGGCAATCCAGCATCTAAGGAAAAGCAGTCAATGAAGGACCCACGGGAATACACCGCTCAGGCAGAGCATCCGGACGAGGAAACGCTCCGCGCATTTCTGCGCGAAGGCATTCGGGCGCAGGAGACGGAGCAGATCCTTCTTCATTTGGATAGGTGTACGGCGTGCGAACAGCGCCTGGAGGAATTGGAACCGCTGTTTCGGCTCCATCGCGAACTGAGAATCGCAAATTTACCAAAATCTCCTATTTGGGGCGACCTGAGTTCAGCCATGGATTCGATCGACCGCAAGCGGCGGACCCGAGTTCCAAGACCGGCGTGGATGGGCACGGTAGCCGCCGGTGCGGCGATTTGCGCATTCCTTCTGTGGCCCACGGGACGCCAGGCGGAACTGCGAGCGGAAACGCTGTTACGGCAGGCCGAAAGGTCAGCGTCAACGGAGAAAAACCGCCTGGAGGTCAGATCGTCCGCGGGTTCATTTATCCGTCCTGCGGTCCTGAAGGGAAAGACGGGGACGGATGCGGTCGGCTTGCGATTCGCGGCCGCTCATTATGACTGGGACGATCCGCTTGCGCCTGCCAGCTACGGCAAGTGGCGGGATCGATTGAAGACGAAGAAGGTTACCGTAGTCGAAAAGGGTGGACAAGCGCGAATCGAAACCGATACGTCCGAAAGCGATCTGGTGGCGGCCTCTCTCACGATCGCTGAAAATAGCATGACCGTGATCGCCGGCCGATTCGAGTTCGCGGACCGGCAGTGGGTGGAGATTACTGCCATTCCCGATGCCGTGGAGGGTACGGAGCTGATGCCTATGGCTTCTGTTTCGCCGCGGGAACCGGCACCGGCGCCATCGGGACGATTCGTCCAGACACTACCTGAGAGAGAATTGCACGTCTGGGCAGCCCTCGACCGGTTGGACCTGAGCGCCGGCACGCCGGTCAGCGTGGAAGCTGGACCTGGCGATCGCATACAAGTGATCGCCTATCGTCTGGAATCGGACCAGGAACGCCAACTGCGCGCGAGTCTCTCGGGTGTCGAGGGAGTCATTCTGGAACTACCGCCGGCGGATGATTCTGGAGTACCGGCCAGTTCGAAGGCAGTCGATTCGGCCATCAATGCCAGCGAATCGATCCTTGCCCGCGCACACTTCCTCGATCGCCTTGCCAGCCGGTTTCCCACGTTGATAGAGGCGGCACTGAGCCAGCCGGATCGCAAGACACTTTGGGAAATGCGGACGCGGCACATTGCCCTGATGAACCAGGACATCGAAGCTCTTGGCAACAAACTCGCAAAGATCGCGCGCTTTTCTCCACTTAGCCCATCATCGGCGACGCCATCAACCCAGGCTTTGCTCGAGTCCGCAACGGTCGTAGACCGGTTGGTGACCGGCGTGTTTGCCACGGCCAATTCCGATCCATCCTGGGACCGCCTGAGGGAGGAGTTCCCGCGGCTCCGGCAGATGTCGCTGGAATATGCCCGTTCGTTAGGCGAGGCACCATCCCGGTGAAGCTTCTACTGCTTCTTCTCTGCGCATCGCTCTGGGGTTCGGACACAGGCAGGTTGGAAGGTACGGTGCGCGACACCTCGGACGGGGTAATGCCCCTCGCTTCCATCTCTTGCATACAGGAGGAAACTGGATTTCGTTTCGCGCATCGTACCGATTTCCAGGGCAACTATGCGATCACGCTCCCTGAGGGCCATTACAAAGTTCTCGCCACCCAAGCGGGCTTCCGCGCAGCCGCGCAGATGGGGGTGTTCGTCGCGAGGAGGCACACGCAGCGCGTCGACTTCCGGCTGGCTCCCGAAGGCGTGTCCGACGTGGCTACGGTTTCGGAGCTGAGCGTCGGAATCCCACCGATATTTGCCGAGGAAGACGGCGCAGTCGTGCTACGGCCTGACGCTCTCAGGGGCTTGCCTCAGAACGATCGCACGGTAACCGGGCTGATGCAGCTCGCGCCGGGCATGCTGATTACTCCGGCCAGCGGGGGCGAGCCTGGACAGGTTTCGAGCCTGGGTGCCCGTCCGAACACCAACCGCTATACGGTGGATGGTGTCAGCGCCAACAACGCCGTCTCCGGAGGAGGATGGCCCAGCGTGCTGCCCGGTTCGAGGCTTCCTTCCATGACGGCTCTGGGGACCACGCACGATCTGGCTCTGCTGGACGCCATCGCCGAGGTTCGCATCGTTCCGCAAGGCTTCGTTCCTCAAGCCGGCTACGCGCCCGGCGGCAACATTTCCATCAGCACAAAAGCGGGAACCGGCCAGTTCCGCGGTTCGCTGTTTTATGCCGGCCGTCCCCCTACCTGGGGCGCCAATGACTGGTTTGCCAACCGCTATGATCTTCGGCCCAGCGCCCCCAAGCTGACCGATCGAGGCGGATCCGCCGGAGGCCCCTTACGCCGCGACCGCACATTCTTCTTCCTCTCTGCGGAGCGGCTGGACCTCCGGCAAATCTACTCCTGGACCACCACGGTTCCCTCGGATGCGTGGCGCTCGCTCGCTCCGCCAAATCAGCAGGTTTTACTCGACCTGTTTCCGCTGCCGAATGGTCCGCCGTTGAACAGCTTTGGCATCGGAGAACTGATTGGATCGAGCGCGCGGCCAAACGCTCTCTGGAGTGTCAACGGCCGTCTGGACCACGCTCTCACGACTCATACTCGCGCCTTCCTGCGCGCGGATCTTACGCCGTCCTGGAGCGACAGTGGTCTCACGCAGATCGATTTCTCCAGTTACCGCAGCTCCGCCGCTGTGCTGGGAATCGCCCATGATTCCGTGTCGGGAGTCGACGACATGCGGATAAGCTTCAGCCGGACCGTTGCCGCTTCCGCGTGGTCTCCGCCATCGAGTAGCCAAACCGGAGACGCGTTCTATTCGCAATATCCTAGTTTCGCGGCGGAGTTTTCGACGATCAGCATAGGCGGCGCGGGTTCCGTAGAGGCTGGCGATAGCGGTCGTACCAGCCAGAATCAAATTCAGATTTCCGAACTGGTGTCGCGCCACGCCGGCGCTCACGAACTGCGTTTCGGCGTCGACTATCTGCAGCTGCGGCCGATTCGGGGAGGACCCTCGTCGAACTGGGATGTGGCTTTCAGCAGTCCCACGAATCTGGTCTTCGATCCCGCGGCTCCTGTTTGGGTGACGTATTCGGCGATTCAGACGACCGCGACCAAGCTTCACCAGTTCTCCGGTTTCGCGCAGGATACCTGGAAAATCCACCCGGCGATCACGCTCACATTCGGCGTGAGAGCTCTGGCGATGCTTCCACCGAGAGTGGCGAATGGCGCCAATTTGTACTCGGTGAACGAATCGGCGGGCGGCGTGTCGTACAACGCCGCTGCTGCCGGAACGCCTCTTTGGCGGGGGGACCCTATGACGTTCGACCCGACGGTGTCGGCGGCATGGCGTCTCACCCGCCAGGGCGCCACTGTCTTACGAGCATCGTGGGCATCGTTCCACGATGGAGATTTCGCGGTCGCGACGGACCAGTTGAACGGTGCGCCCTATTCATCGCTTCGTTCCGCGGAGGCCTCAGAGATCGTCAATTGGGGGGCGCCTCTTCTGCCCGTCGCGTTGGGCTACGGGTTTTCCTCGAACTTGCACATCCCTGTCTACCGGCGTTGGGATGCTACTCTGCAGCACGCCTGGAGTCGCGCAAACTCATTTGCGCTCTCTTATTCAGGAATGTCCGGTAGCGGCCTGCTGCGCCGGGACACGATTTTCAATCCGCCATCAGACGCGCTCGGCCAAATGTCATTCGCCAGTAACGACGGCGCATCCAGCTACAACGCCTTCCATGCGATTTATAAGCGTTCGCTTGCCAACGGAATGCTGGCCAACGTCTCTTATTCCTGGTCTCATTCGATCGACCAGGGCTCCTCCGATTCGCTCCTGTACCTCGTTGTTCCCGGGCTCCAAAGCGGCGCTTCGGACCGCGGCTCCTCCGACTTCGATGCGCGTCATACGCTGAACATGAGTCTCGCGTACACGACACCCGCTCCCGGATTCCTGCATCGATTTCCTGGCCGATGGACGCTAGGTACCTATGCCTACGCGCGTACCGGGTTCCCGATTGACGTTCAGGTTTCGGAAACACTCGATGGCTCCGCCGTCAGTAATTACCGGCCGGATCTGGTTCCCAATGTGCCTCTTTGGTTGAGCGACGCAAGCGCACCCGGCGGACGCGTGTTGAATCCCGCCGCGTTCGTTTCTCCAAGCGGGAGCATCGGAGACCTGGGCAGGAATGCGGTGCGGGGATTTGGAGCATGGCAAGCCGACGCGGCTGCCGAGAGGCCGATCCGCTTGAACGATGCACTTCGGCTCGCGTTCCGAATTGAGGCGTACAACTTATTCAACCATGCGCAGTTCGCGGACCCGGTGCGCTTCCTGAGCAACCCTCTTTTCGGAATTTCGGAAGCTCCTTTGAACCTCATGATGGGAGCAGGCAGTCCGATCAGCGGCCAAGTCCCCGCATTTCAGATGGGTGGTCCGCGATCTTTGCAATTATCGTTGCGGCTGAGTTTCTGATGTCGTTTATTCCCCGCATTCGCAGTCTTAACAAGCGAGGCTTTATGAATATAAAAAATGCTTTCTGCGCACTCTTCTCATTGGCGATTGCCTGCTTCGGCCAGCCGCAATACAGCGTCACGCCCATCCTCAGCCCGACGGGAGATAACAACTACGTCGTCTGGGTTAGCGACGACGGATCAACCACAATCGGATATCTGGTGATTGCAGGTCCAACCCAAACCATCAATCAGTGCTACACCGTGAAAAACGGCCAGTTCACGCCGTATGCGACTCCTGGCTTATCTTGCGTTGAGGTCGGAGTGAACAAGAGTCTTCAGTTTGCCGGCACCCTCGGTTCGGGTAGTTCACCCTTCACTTTGAGTCCCTACCTGAATACGAATGGCACCTTCACTCCTTTCGGCTCGCTCATTTCAGGTTCTGAAACCCAGGCCCGGGGTATCGATGACAACGGCGATGTCGTGGGAGTCGCGGTAGGCGGCAATCCATTGAATTTCGGCTGGCTCTATTCCGGTGGTCAAATAACTGTCCTGCCCGCGAATTTCTATCCAGTGGCCATCAGCAACTACGGGATCGCCGGCTCAGCCTCGCCCTCGGGCAATTGGGACCCCAATAACTCGGACGCGGCGATTTATCGCGGCGGAAACATTACCATTCTAGGCACGCTGAGCACGATGGGAGGGGGATCCTTTGCGCAGAGGATCAATAGCTCAGGCCAAGTATCGGGATATTTTCTCAAGGCGGCGTTCAATACACAGGCCCCATCCGCACCCATCCCCGAACCCTTCTTCTACGATGGCACCACAATGAACGCCATTAATATCGCAAACGCCGCTTACGGCGGCTATGCCGACTACCTGAATGATTCCGGCGCGGTCGTCGGAAGATACTATCCGGATAATCTGGACGCCTGTTTCAATAACTCGGCTGGAGTCTTTACGTGCAACTTTACGCACCGCGCCTTCTATTACTCGAACGGGACCGCCGTAGATTTGAACAGTCTGGTGATGAGTCCTCCCGCTGGCATGGTACTGAGAGACGTATTCTATATAAGCAATAGCGGCCTGATTCTGGCGGGCTCTCCCAACGCGCAAGGCACAGGGGAAGCCACATTTCTCCTTACGCCCGTAAGTCCCGCAGCCAACACCGGTACGAGTCCATCCACCGCCGCCATCACCGCCAGCCCTGATCCCGCGATCCACACGGCCAACGGCGATGCCATCACGACGATTTCATGGAATGCTCCTAGCGGAGTAACAGCGGTAGAGGTCCATCTCTTGGGTCCCACCGGCCCATTATTCACAACCGGCGGCCCTGCCGGAGCCGCCGTTACCGGCCCCTGGGTCTCCAATGGCATGACCTTCTATTTACAGGATGCAAGTAATGGAACGGGCTCCAATTCGATCACCCTGGGGACGGTCGTGGTTACGGTGCAGTAACATGGGCAAATGAACAATATATTACGGGGCCTGGAATCCCATTAAACGATCCCGTCGTCCCGGCGACCTGACTGAATAAGCCGCTCGCCGGCTGGTTGGTTACTAATTTCGCAGACTTTTTTGGGCTTGACATTCGAGGAACGATTGATTGATACTCTCAGAGACTAGCCGGCCCCCAGTGACGCGTCCGGTACTCCCCGCCGAGTGGTTTCCTGGGAGCGATCATGATCAAAGCTCTGTCAGTCCTTCTCCTGCCTGCATACCTTTGCGCGCAAGCTCCGGAACTCGACTGGAAGAAACTCCAGGCTGAAACGCGTGAACATTTCTCAGCGATGGTCAAGATCAACAGCAGTAATCCGCCGGGAAATGAGACCGTGGTCGCCAAGTATATCCAGGGCGTGCTTGAGCGCGAAGGCATTCCTAGCAAGCTTGTCGGTGCGGATCCGAACCGGCTGAGCTTGATCGCGAGGCTGAAAGGCTCGGGCGCGAAAAAGCCCATCCTTATTATGGGGCACACCGATGTGGTGGGAGTTCAG
>Ga0209006_10006373_pt1 | contig 10685 bp, 9 predicted proteins | sample JacPin_JW_Ref_O2_FD_188567 | JGI IMG/M metagenome (GOLD analysis project Ga0209006, IMG submission 188567) | Forest soil microbial communities from Algoma, Ontario, Canada - Jack Pine, Ontario site 1_JW_Ref_O2 (SPAdes) (version 2) | ecosystem: Environmental > Terrestrial > Soil > Boreal... | reverse complement strand
GAATACGCCGGTACCAATGATGCCGCCGATCACTAGTAGCGTGGTATCGAACAGGTTCAGACTGCGCTCCAGAGGCGAGTCATCGCTGAAGGATTTCGGCATCGTCACGGTTCCGTTAGCAGCTGTGACGAAGGCGGATGTGGCACATAGTCTTTTTGAAACTTGGCTTTGGTTGCGTCTCGATCCACCACCGCGCGCTTAAACTTGGCTTGGAGCGCCTCGCGATCGATACGGACTCCCGACAGGTACACGCTATCTATCTCCCGCGTGTTGCGGATGTTATCCAGCGGATTCGCGTTCAACACGATAAAATCCGCGCGCTTGCCCTTGACCAGCACGCCCGTGTCCTTGATCCGCAGCACCTCGGTGGGCCGGGATGTGGAAGCGATCAAGGCCTGCGCGGGCGTCAGCCCTAGCCTGACGTACATTCCCAGTTCGTGGTGCTCGGCGAAGCCGTAGGAATATTTGGCGGATACGCCGGCATCGGTGCCGAGCACAATCCGGGCGCCAGCCGAGAGGTACTTTGGAAAATTGTAGCGAAGGTTCTCTTCGCGCTGGACAAACTGCGCGCTGGCTGGCGCCGAACAAGGGGGCGAGGGCAGCCAGGTTTTGCCCGCCTTGATATCGGCGATCACACTATCCGGCAAGGCCTGTTCGATGAACGGATTGTCACCGTCGCAAAGCTCGGAGCGATCGCTTAGGCCCATCACGGGCGTCCAGTACGGCTTCTTCGCCTTCAGGATGGCGATGAACTCGTCGTCCACCTTTTCGGCCATCAGCGTGTGCACCAGCACATCCACGCCGGCCCTCACTACGCCTTTCTGATCTTCTAAGTTGGTGGCATGCGCATGTACGGTCATGCCGTGCCGGTGCGCTTCCTCGATCAGCGCTGAGTACACTTCGGGGGGCATTTTCTTCCGGCTTCCCCGCGAGTTGTCCCGATTGTCCACCCAGAACTTGACCTCCTTGATCTGCTTGGCCGCAATTTTCCGGACGGCTGCAATGGCCTCATCCGCCGTTGAGACTTCATACACCGCGTGCAATGGGCCGGTGCCTTGGATCAAGAGCGCATCGGGACCGCCTCCCGGCGGCGCCAGACCTGCCGCGAAGAAAAACCGCGCGGCGGGCGGAAATTTCCCGGCCAGCTGGTTCTGCTGGAACTCGAGGGCGAAGTCCGTCGGCTGCTCTCCCATCGCCATGGCGGTACCAACACCATAAAACGCCTCGCGCTCCAGGTGGTCCAAAACATTTTCCGGCGTGTGGTTGTCGACGCTCCAACTCACAAATCCCTCGTAGCCCATATGGACGTGCACGTTGTTCAGCGCCGGCATGACGGTCTTCCCGGTGAGGTCGACACGAGCGGCTCCCGCCGGCGGCCTGATGGTGCCTGTGCGCCCAATGGCGATAATGCCTCCGCTGCGGACGACGAATGCCCCGCTCTCAATTGGGGCGCTCGCGTCACCGACGATCAAACGCGCGCCTTCATAGATGACGTCGTTGGGCTGGGAGTAGGCAGCAGGCGATCCGAGTGATGCGACCACCATACTGGCGGCCAGCATCTGCCATCGGCGCCGAGCCTTGTGCGGGATTTGCATTTTGATTTCCCCGAAGAGTAGCAGTATAACCGTTCTGCTTGGCGCAAGAGAGAGGGGTCACGGTGGCCCTGGTGGGCAGACTGACCGGGCCGCGCGTAGAGAGAGCAGCCTAAAAGCTAATTACGTCGGCGAAGTTTAAGTTCTGTGTACCCACCGTGTGTGACTCGGATGGTTGTAGTGGCAGGGTCATACTGTCTCGCGGCGTCCTGAATCTCGAAACGAACATCTCTGCCCATGAGTGAAGCTTCGCCCCAGATAACATCACCGTTGGCTCGGGTGTAGCAAGCGATTCCACGATCGGTAACAACGCGGAGGTTTGCCACTCCCACGCCGGTTCGTTCGTCCACCACTCGCATCTGGAAAGGTGGTCGGTTTGGCTTATCGGGCCGATGCCAAGCCGATTAGACCGATCGACAGCAGCAGTAGAAAGAATGCCTTCACCATAATCGGGATAGTAATTTATTGCAGCGAAAGCTGCAAAGGTCTGGAAGATTGGAGACTGGCGGCTCCCGAACACAGCCGCGTCCGAGAAACCACCCGCGTGTTTTCCTCTCCACGCATGCATAACATCTATCAGCTCCCCCCCCAACGACATCTCTGAACACGTCGAGCTTCCTCCGAACCCCTGCGGATCTTGTTGACCCAGTCGTGCAGTTCCCCGTCGTAATAGGCGATCCGAATGATGATCCGGTCGTTTACCTGGCAAGCATTTGACGTGAGGTACACCGAGCGTCCTAGGAACTCGCGTGCGTCCTTGCTCACGGACCGATTCGAGCGGTTAGAAGCCGACATAGCTCGACCGACCGGCCCAAACGACCACACTTTGACAGTGGGGACTAAAGTTCATCGTTGATCAGTCGAATACACAGATGTGCGGGAGATCGCGGCGGTAAGACCTTACATGACCCCAGGCCAGGGGATCTAGCCGCCCCATGGATACTATCCCCGCTTCCCTGCCCAGGCCGGCAGCCAGCGGCGTCCGCTCCGCCGCGAAGCCCGCGAAACGGAACAACCGCCGCTACTGGTGGCTACTGAACAGCCGCCTGGGCCAGTTCGCCAGAAAACACGCCCTGATCGCGTGCCTGCTGGCCGTGGCTTCCTTGGCAGGGCGGGCCGCGCTGCTCCATTTCATTCCGATTCCCCAACCTGGTATTCAAGACGAGTTCAGCTACTTGCTGGCTGCCGACACATTTGCGTCAGGCAGGCTGACCAATCCGACGCACCCCTTATGGGCCCACTTTGAAGCAGTGCATGAACTCGTGCGCCCCAGCTACCAGAGCAAGTACCCTCCCGCGCAGGGCTTGGTTCTGGCGCTGGGCCAAGTAGTGTTTGGACATCCCTGGTTCGGCGTCTGGTTGAGCGTGGCTGCCATGGTAGCGGCCATCTATTGGGCCGGCGCCGGCTGGCTGCCGCCTCGTTGGGCATTGCTGGGAGGGGTAATCGCGCTGCTCAAAGTAGGCGTGATTACTTACTGGAGTAACAGCTATTGGGGAGGGGCGGTAGCGGCCTGCGCGGGAGCGCTGGTAATTGGTGCGGTCCCGCGATTGCGGCGTGCCCCGTCTTTTCATGTAGCGCTGATATTGGCCGCTGGTCTGGCGGTGCTGGCCAATTCGCGGCCCGTGGAAGGAGCCTTGCTCGGGTTGGGAGCGCTGGGTGTCCTCCTCTATTACAGAGTTTCCTGGCACCGCCTGTGGGCGCCGCTTGCGTTGGTCCTCATCCCAACTGGCATCTGGATGCTTTACTACAATTACCGGGTCACCGGAAATCCTCTGGACACGCCCTACTCGAGCCATCACCGTCAGTACGACATCAGCACACCGTTCTTCTGGGATGACAAGCCGCACCCCCAACCTCCGGTGCAGAACGCGCACATCCGCGATGTGCATCGTTGGGAGTACGAATCCCGCGACGTGCAAATGTCCCCCATGATCCGGCTCGTCAACGTCCGCCTGCTGTTCCAACTCTACCTCGGCATTACCCTTTCCCTGATCACTGTGTTCGCATTCCCTTTCATCCGATGGTGGCGTCTTAGGACCGGACCGTTACTAGCGATGTCGCTTCCTATGGTCTTCATGCTTCTGACATTGGTGTGGGTGTCGCCGCATTATGCGGCTCCGGCGGCGGCGGCCTACTACGTCGTCGGCATCGTCGTGCTGCGGCGTCTGTTCCACGCCTGGCCGGTTGCGACGCAATGCCTGATCGTATTTATTCTGTTGAATGCGGTGTGGCAGTACAAGGATCCGACGAATCAATGGCTCTACGATAAACGGGACTTCATCGCAGCCAGGAAATCAGTCCTCGAAAAGCTGGAGCAGGTGCCCGGAAAGAAAGTGATTTTGGTGGAGTATGCGCCGGGCAGTGACGTGAATCAGGAATGGATCTACAACCGCGCCGACATTGACGGCTCTGAGACAATTTGGGTTCACGAAATGGGCCCGGAAAAAGACCGGGAGCTGATCAGCTACTACCCGGACCGCCAGTTCTGGCGCCTGGTGGCCTATGCGAAAGCCCGCGTGGCGCTCACCCGGCTGGAGGCACCTTAATGCCCGACGGCCCGTCTCCGGACGCGGCGGATCAACAACTCGAGCAAAGTGTGTGATACGGACAGAAAGTTTTTCCAGTTGAGCGCGTCGTTGAACCCGCGCTTCTGTTCGTGACGGGCCTTGATGCCAATCTCGATATAACTTGCCCCCTCGTCCAGCAACCGGGTGATCAGTTCCGCCTGAAAGCCAAAACCGAAGGAATAGGGACCCCAGCGCATCACGTTGTAGCGCAGATGGAGCGCGCTACCGTTGTAATAGCGCATGTGATGGCCGCTGACGAAGTTGATGAGGGAGGTGTAAAACCTCGAGATCCACATCCGTACAGCGGATTTTCCCTCGACGGCGGACAAATATGAGACGATCATATCCGCATCGCCCAGGTGACTGAATACAGTGATGAGCGCCTCTTTTGGTTCGGTGTTATCGCCGCACACCAGTTTGTAATACTTGCCATGGCCGATGAAAGCGCCGTTCACGTAGGAGGTCGCTAATCCGATATTCTTGCAGTTTCGATGCAGCAACAGCGCCATCCCCGGATGGGCGGCACGATATTCTTCGACCACGGCCGCGGTGCGATCCCTGGATCCATCATCGATCACCAACAGCTCGTAATTATAAGAAAACTCATTCATCGCTTGACGGATGGTCTCGAGCGTGGCAGCGATGTTTTTCTCTTCGTTCAAACACGGAACCACTATGGTGACGTCAACATCGTTGGTCATAGCGAATCCATGGTCAGATACGAAACTGTCGGTGCGGAGTTCTGCCGCAGGCGTGAAGTCACGGTCCTTGCGAGACTCTGCGGCAGGGCGACGAAAACCTGGCTGTCTTCGGGTGCGTGCTGGGGCAGGACGATAGGGATGCCCAAATGGTACTTTCCGGCCCGCTGCGGATCTTCGTCGACGAAGAAACTGACCCGATCATGCAACTCGCTGTAAAGCCAAGTAGCAGCGATAGAACTGCCAAAAATTCCGAAACGGCGTCCATCGCAGTTCCGGCCGGCCTCACCTCGCATGGCATTGAGCCAGCACAGTGCGGACGCAACCGCGTTGGAAGCTTCCGGAGCATCGGGGATCGCGGGCGCGGCAGAAGCGCCGGGTTGCGCGAGAAGCGTGATTTCCCTCGGAACCCAATCGGACAGGATTCGGATGGTGTATCCGGCGGAGCTGACAATCCTTGCCAGGCTGGCGGGGCAGAAATGGGAGCAATGATCCGCGACCGTCAGCTCAAATGGGTTTTCTTTATAGTTTGGAACCTGGATGAGCACATATCCCTGCGGTTTTAGCATGGCGGGCAGGAGTTCGAGGACCGTTGCCGGAGACGTCAGGTGCTCAAATACATGGCTCAAGGTAACCAGATCGAATTTCCCGGGCACTTCTGGCAGGGAACCGGTGTACAGGCCTTCTACCTTAGGGATGGACTCGATTCGGGCGCGATACTTATCGTCGAACTCCGTGCCCGCCAGGCTCCATTCCGGCAGAAGTTCACTTGCGGTAGATAACAGAGAGCCGTTGCCGCAGCCAATATCCAAAAGACGCCCGCGTTCGGGAAGCGCGACTTCACGCCGCAATCTATCCAGGATGCGCCAGGACCGCGCGGCGGCTTGTCCGGCGCCGTCGAAAACACTCTGCTCCGAGCCTCCGCTCTGATGCCAGATCGAATAGTTCCGATAAATTTGCGCAGCTTCTTCCCGCCAGCCATCGTCCGCCACCGCTTGCACACAACCGCAGGCCTGGCAGATTCCTAGCGCGCCTCCGCTCGGCCAAGGCTTGCAGTCTGAAGTGACGCGCGCGAAGCTTGCATAGCATTCCGCCACTTCCAATGCAGCGGAACCGCAAACATGACAGGGCGTGAGGGATGGCTTCATTGGCAACTCGTGAGGGCTGTCAACTTTTGATCAGATACGCCGCTGGAACATTGTTCCAGGGAAGTGTCTTCAATGTAACGCCGGGTTGGTCCGCCAAGAATTCGTCCACGGCCTTGGTTTCACCCGGCCAGTCCGCGATCGAGTATTCGTCGAACAACATCAGACCGCCGCGAGACAAAAGCGGCCAGAACTCCCGCAGGGCGGCTTTGGTCGGGCCGTACATATCGCAATCGAAATGAATCAGTGAGAATCGCACGCCCGGATTGGCAGCTGCGAAAGACGGCACGCTTTGTTCGATGTCCCCCTCCACCAGCTTGATCCGGGCCTTCCAGGGAATAAAACGATCGGAATCGAAGATCGCTATGGCATCCTTCAGCTCCGCCAAGAACTGTTCTGGAGAAAACCCGCCCTCCACTTTATGGATATGCGGCAACGCGGAGCCGTCTTGCTCGGCCACCTGGGTAAATCCCCGCCAGTTATCGAACCCATAAACAACTTTGGTCCGGTTGCCGACGCAATAAGACTCCAAAAGGTTGGCCCAGGTAAACAGGCCCGTGCCGCGGAATACCCCGAGCTCGGCAATGTCACCGGGCACATCGAGGGTAAGCTTGAAAAGTTCCACATGCGCCAGGAAACGTTTTAACCACTGGCGCCGCGCCAGAATTGGAAAGATTTTGATAGCGTCCAGCGCATCGATCCCGTGGCGGCGGCAGTGTTCCAATATCTGCTCCTCCACCACCGGGTCCAGACCGGTTTTCTTCACACCATCAAAGGGACGGGCGGACACAGATCTAATTCCTTCTCACTACGCGATTTTCAAATGGATCGAAATAGGACTTGGTTGTGTCTTCCGGCGCCAGGAAGACCCGAAAATCGATGCTGTAGCGCAGCTGCGTCGTACTGCGGTGGGGAGCGGATTCATGAATCAGCTGCGGCGGGAAGAGCAGCGCATCTCCTACCTTCATATGAACGGGATGCCGAACGTAGGGATGCGCCGCGAGTTTCGTCAAGCCATGGGCCCAAGGTCCGTTCGGAGCATGGTCCACGCTACCGCCCAGATGGCTGCCATCGTATAAGATGAGCCCGCCGACTTGGTCGTCAATGTCTACCAGTGGTACCCAAACAGTAATGAAATCGCCGAGATGCCGGTTGTAGGTGAAGTCTTGGTGGGGCGGAAGGATGCTTCCGGGAGCGTCCGCCATTTTAAAGCGCAGCATGGGCGGGTAATGTACATAGTATCGGGAGGTGCCAAGAAAGGCAGTGAGCCTTTCGCGAACTTCGGGCGAAGCAAGCACACCGCAAATGCGAAGGTCCAAACGAGTTTCGAGATCGAATTCGCCCACCAGGTAGTGGCGAAGATCTGCCGGCAATCCGCGATCGGTGTACTCGGGAATGCGGAGCTGGTGCCGAGCGAAGGTTGCGTTGTCCGCAACCGGCTCGCCGGTCCATTGTTCCAACAGCCGGTGCAGACGCTCCCTGCTGTCCAGCAGCAGATTTCGGGCTTCCAGGACGGCAGACGGATCTAGGAGCGAGCGCTCCAGGCGATAACCCTTACGGTCGAACAACATCGTAGAGGGGTACTCGTGCTTTACCGAACTCGCTTCACATTCGCCCATGTTGGTGGTGGCTGCGCCCGGCTCCCGAGCCCTAACTTGAACATCGGCTTACCGCTCACGGCACTTTAATGGCCGGGCTACTCAACCGTCCACCACGCGTAATCGCCGGTGTAGCCGGCTTCGGCAAATAACTTGATCCAATCCTCAGCGCTGAGCATGGTTTCGGCGGTCAGGACCCACTGCAACATAGCCTGCCGCTGTTGCTCGGTCCGAAACGCGTCCACCATCACGAAAGCATGCCGGCGGGAAACGCGCTGGATTTCCCGTAAACTTTGCTTACATTGTTCGCGCGGCAGATTGTGAATGGTGTTAATGGATAGAACTAGATCGAAACTTTTGTCGGGGTAAGGAAGCCTCTGAGCGTTGCCTATCTGAACAAAGGGTTTCACCGGCTGCAGCGCGTTCTCGATGGCGTAGCCTGAAATGTCAATGCCGGCAATGTGGGCTTCCGGCATCAGGAGCGTGAAATCGTACAGCATAAACCCTTTGGCGCAGCCGACGTCCAGAATGGCAGCGTCTTGCGGTAGCTGATAGACATCCCGGATGTGACGAACGGTGTCAGTCCAAAAGCGAGGATGATACGAAAACCCTCCGTAACCATGCCGGCGGTCGCCATCAAAATAATCGCGGCCAAATTGCTTGGAAATGCGCTGGTCTTCGTCCGTGATCGCGGGACGTTCGGTAGCCCTGCCCTTTCCGCTAGGGTAATGCTGCATTAAATTCATTTCTGGCATAGCGATTTCGTGTAATCAAAAGATGGCAGCGTATAGCTGATCCACGCTCAGCCCATGTGCGCGACGCAGTTGCTCGTGCGATCCGTAAAGATGGATGAACTCGTCCTTCAGTGCAAAAGTATGCAGATCGCAGTTTGCCGAAGAATCCCAGGCCAGTTCTTTCACCTGTGCGCCCAAGCCGCCGCGCTGGACGTGTTCTTCCAAGGTGACCACCGTCGGGAATCGAGCCAGGACCGCGGTTAATCCCTCCGTGTCCAATGGCTTGAGGGTGTGGACCGAGTACACCGCCGCCGACTTTGAACCCTCCGCTTCTATTTTGGCCGCCAACTCACAGGCCATTTTTGTAATGGGGCCGTAGCTCAACAAACAGATATCGGAGCCGGCCTTGATCTGACGGATTTTGCCGAAACGAAACGGCTCAGGAGCTTCCGCGGTCAGGTTCGCTTCGCCGGCCTTGCCCAGGCGCAGATAGACCGGCCCGGAGTGTGCGGCGGCGAAGTGCACCGCCTCTTCCACTTCCGCCGGATCGCAGGGGGCGAGTACGCTCATATTGGGGATGGCGCTCATCACAGCGACGTCTTCCAAAGTGTGATGAGTGGCGCCCAGCGGTGAATAGGTGATTCCGGCGCCCATGCCCACGATAGTCACGGGCAGGTTCTGATAACACACGTCGTCTCGTACCTGCTCGAATGGCCGGTAAATCGCGAAATTCGCGATGGTATAAGCAAAGGGCCGGAAGCCCCGCAGGGCGAGTCCGGCTGACAGTCCAATCAGGCTCTGCTCCGCCACGCCGACATCGATGAAGCGGGTTGGAAACTCTGCCTTGAAGTTCGTCATCTTGGAGGCCGGCGAAATGTCCGCCACCACCATGAAGAGCTTCGGGTCCCGTTGGGCGGACTCATAAAACGCGCGCGCGAATGCGTCCCTCATAAAGGTTCTTGATCCTAATCCTGTTCGGCGAGCTCCGCCAGGGCCTGCTGGTATTCCATTTGGCTGGGGGACCGGTAGTGCCAGATCGGCCGGTTTTCCATGAAGCTGACCCCCTTGCCTTTGACCGTTTTGGCGATCACCGCCAGCGGCCTTGCGGGATCTTTCTCGTTTACCGCGTCGAACAAGCTCTCTTGAGAGTGACCGTCGGCATGGATGGCTTGCCAGCCAAAAGCCTCGAACTTTTCTTCGACGGGGTAGATATTCCGATGATTCAAGCTGGTCTGGCCGCCAGAGATGAAGTCGTTGAGATCCACGAACACCACTAGGTTCCGGATGTGCAAGGTAGGTGCCAGCAGCACCGATTCCCAGGTGGAGCCTTCCATCAATTCGCCATCGCTGATCACCACGTAGACCGTCGATTCACGCCCCAATTCCCGTTCGGCGAGGCAAATTCCTAGGGACATGGGCAGTCCATGGCCCAACGATCCGGTGGAGGCCTCAATGCCGGGCGAGCCGTAATCCGGATGACCGCCTAACCGCCCTTCCGGGTGGCAGCATGTGTCCAGGTCCTGCCGGCTCATCACGCCCAATTCCTCTAGCACGGCAAACTGCGCCAGCGCGCCATGTCCTTTGGAAAGGATGAACGTGTCGTCGCTTGTGCCATCCTGCCTGCGGCGCATCAAGCCGTAATAAACCGTATCGACGATTTCCAGACAACTGAACGCCGGTGCGACGTGGAGCGCGTTCAATCTCTGGGACAGTCCCAAAATCCGGCGGCGCATCCTGCGGCAGCGGGCCTGGGAAGTGGCTAGGTCGAAGCTCACGGAATCTATTTCAGTGCTGATCGGCATGTTTTCTACCCGTTTACCGTAATCGTTTCTGCGGCGTTCAGGAAGCTCGCTTTACCCACATAGAATTCGCGAATGGTTTCCAAGGTGTAGTCGATCTGTTCCACCGTAATGAACTGATGCGCCGGAAGCGTGATCAAATGATCCGCCTGGTACTCGGCGACGGGGAAGTCGCCGCGCTTGTATCCCAGACCCGCAGCGGCCTTCTGCAAATGCAAAGGGACCGGATAATGCACCTTGGCTTCAATGCCGCGGCCGATCAAGAATCGCAACAGCTGATCGCGGCGCTCAAAACACGCCATGTAGAGTTGTTGCGCCTCCACGTGACCGGGCAAGCGTTCGGCTACGGTTACGAATTCGGGCAATTGGCGCAACCCCTCATCCAACTGGCGTGCATTTCGATTGCGCAGCTTCACCAGATCCGCTACCGTGTCCAATACTCGGCTGCCTACGATGGCCTGAAAGGGTTGCAGGCGCATGTTGACGCCCCAAAAATCGATGTGATCGCGGTCCGTCATCCCGTGGTTGCGATATTTCCGCATCCATTCCGCC
>Ga0209006_10006372_pt1 | contig 10685 bp, 10 predicted proteins | sample JacPin_JW_Ref_O2_FD_188567 | JGI IMG/M metagenome (GOLD analysis project Ga0209006, IMG submission 188567) | Forest soil microbial communities from Algoma, Ontario, Canada - Jack Pine, Ontario site 1_JW_Ref_O2 (SPAdes) (version 2) | ecosystem: Environmental > Terrestrial > Soil > Boreal... | reverse complement strand
CCGTGTTCGCGAGGCCGGACGAACGCGCCGCCATCGCCAGCGCGACAGAGGCGGCTGGGGTGCCGCTTCAGGGCCTATTCCTCACCGCGGACACCGCCACCCGGCTTCGCCGGGTCGGCGGCCGCATCGGCGACGCTTCCGATGCCGATGTGGCCGTCGCGCAGGCCCAGGAACGCTACGCGCTCGGTGACCTGGCATGGGCCACGGTCGACGCCTCCGACACGCCGGCAGCTACCCTTAGCCGCGCCAAGGCTGCTCTGCGGCGTCCTTGATTGACGGATATGGTGCGCCGCAAATATAAGCGCGTGGGAACCGCAGAACCGCAGACTAAGAGAGGCGCGATCATGGCGAGCAACGAGGCGACGATCCCCACCGGCACCCATGTGCAAGACCATGGGCCCGAGGGCACGCGCCGTGATTTCCTCTATATCGCGACCGGCACCGTCGCCGCCGTGGGCGCCGCGGCCGTTCTGGTGCCGCTGATCGCGCAGATGAACCCGGACGCTTCGACCCTTGCGGCCGGCGGCCCGGTGGATCTCGATGTCAGCAAGATCGAGGCCGGCCAGCAGGTGGTGGTGCGCTGGCGCGAACGGCCGATCTTCGTGTTCCGCCGCACGCCCGAGACGCTCAAGACCCTCGAGGACCCGAAGCTGCTGTCGCAGCTCTCCGATCCCAGTTCGCAGCAGATGCAGCAGCCGCCCTACGCCACCAATGCGACGCGCTCGCTGAAGCCCGAATACGGCGTGCTGGTCGGCATCTGCACGCATCTGGGCTGTATCCCGATGTTCTATCCCTCGCCGAGCGCGACTGTGCCGGTCACCAATTGGCTGGGCGGTTATTTCTGCCCCTGCCACGGCTCCAAATACGATCCGGCCGGCCGCGTCTATAGCGGTGTTCCGGCCCCCTACAACCTGCCGGTACCGCCCTACAACTTCGTGAGCGACACGACACTGCGGATCGGCGAGAATCCGGGCGGCGTTACCTGGGATTTCGGTTCCATCCGGCAGCTCTAAGCGCAATCGCGTCAGATTGGATTGATTTGCGTTCCTATATTTGCGTAGGGACGTAATCCTTCCGGAAGTTTTCCGGGGCACGCTCTCTTCGACCGGCCGCAGATAGCGCCGGCAACAGGCGTTGGCATGAAGCTCCGTTGGCCTTTGCGGCTAGGGCTGGTTCGGCTTTCCCTCTTGGCGATTGTCGTTGGGCTGGTGACCGGCCTTGGCGCGGTGGTGTTCCGCGACCTCATTGGGCTTGTCCACAACCTTTCTTTCCTCGGCGTCTTTTCGTTCGACTACGAGGCAAACGTGTTCACGCCGCCCAGCCCCTGGGGCGCGCTGATCATCCTGGTCCCGATCCTCGGCGGACAGATCGTCACCTTCCTCATCACCACATTCGCGCCCGAAGCGCGTGGGCATGGCGTGCCCGAGGTGATGGACGCGATCTATTACAAGAACGGCATGATCCGGCCCGTGGTCGCGGTGATCAAATCGATCGCCTCCGCCTTGTCGATCGGCACCGGTGCGGCGGTCGGGCGCGAAGGCCCGATCATTCAGATCGGCGCCGCCATTGGCTCGACGCTCGGGCAAGTCGTGCGCATGGCGCCCTGGCAGCGCATCACGCTTGTTGCCGCCGGCGCCGGCGCCGGCATCGCCGCGACTTTTAACACACCGATCGGCGGCGTCATGTTCGCCATCGAGCTGATGATGCCGGAGTTGAGCGCGCGCACCTTCCTGCCGGTGGCGCTTGCCACCGGCACCGCGACTTTCGTCGGCCGGATATTCTTCGGTATTCATCCGGCCTTCGAGATGCCGCACAGGCTCCTGGCGTCGCAGTCTCCGGCGTCACTCGACGCGCTGCTGCTCTATGCCCTGCTGGGAGCGCTGGTCGGCATCGCGGCCGCCGCTTTCATCCGCGGCTTGAGTTTCGCCGAGGATTTCTTCGAGCGCATTCGCAATCCGTATTTGCGCAATTTCGTCGGCATGCTGACCGTCGGCGTCCTGATCTATGCGCTCCTCGTCGGCGCGGGGCACTATTTCGTCGAGGGCGTCGGTTATTCGACCATCCAGGCGATCCTCACCGGCGGTCTCGACCCTTCCGCGTTCCTGATCGTTTTGTTTGTGGCGAAACTTGCGGCGACCTCCATCAGTCTCGGCGCGGGCTCTTCCGGCGGCATCTTCTCGCCGGCGCTGTTCATGGGCGCGACCTTGGGCGCGGCCTTCGGTGTCCTGGTCCAGGCCATTCATCCCATGGACCACTTCAATCCGACCACCTGCGCCGTCATCGGCATGGCGGCGATGGTCGGCGGTGGCACCGGCGCGGCGATGACCGCGGTCACCATGATTTTCGAAATGACCCGCGACTACGACCTGGTGATGCCGAGCATCGTCGCCGTCGCGCTCGCCATCGGGATTCGCCGGCTGCTCTCGATCGAGAACATCTACACGATCAAGCTGGTCGGCCGCGGCCACTTCGTCCCCAAGGCCCTGTACGCCAACATGTTCCTGGTACGCCGGGCGCGCGACGTGATGCGCAAGGACGTGACGTTGCTCGATGCCGACGCGCATTTCGACGCGTTTCTGCGCCAGCACAGCGACGAGCACGGATTGCGCTACGTGGTGGTGACCCGCGGCAATCGCATCGCCGGCGCGGTGCGGATCAACACCAGCTTCCGGCGCGGCATCGAGCAATCCTATAGCGGCGTTTTTCTAGGCGATATAGCGCAGCGAAATTTCACCATCGCCCGCGAGAGCGACATCATGTTCGATGTCGTTCAGCGCATGACGCGCCACGATGCAGAGATGGCCATCGTCATCAAAGACGGCTGCCGCGGGCGCCCCGCGGACGTTGTCGGCATGATCTCCAAGGACCAGATCGCCGACTCGGTCGGCGCCAGCATCCGTCCATTCGGACGATACTGGCACGCGCGGTAAACAGCGAACCAACCTATCTTGCAATCAATCAGAAGCCTGGATCATGACCGTGCCAGATAAATCCGTGCAGCAATCTCCGCGACCGTTCCGGGTGGCCGTTCCGCAAGCCACAATCGACCGTATCCTCAATCGCGTGCGGGACGCGCAATTCCCAGACCGTCTCGACGGCAACGATTGGCGATACGGGACCGATTGGGATTACATGAAGGCGCTCGCCGACTACTGGGCGAACACGTACGACTGGCGCAAAGCAGAAACGAATCTGAATCGGTTTCCGCAATTCCTCGCGCGGGTGAACGACTACGACATCCACTTCTACCACGTCAAAGGACGCGGGCCGAAGCCGATGCCCCTGATCCTGACCCATGGATGGCCGGGATCGGTGTTCGAGTTTCTGGAAGCGATCGGGCCGTTGAGCGACCCGGCAAGTTATGGCGGTTCGCCCGACGATGCGTTCGAGGTCATTGTACCGTCGCTGCCCGGATACGGCTTTTCGTCCAAGCCGAAAGGAAAACCGATCGGCCCCGCGACCACAGCCGCCCTCTGGCATGAGCTCATGACGCGCGCCCTCGGACACGCAAAGTATGGCGCGCAAGGCGGCGACTTGGCCAATGGTGTGCAAGTCCAACTCGGCCGAAGCTATCCCGACCCGCTTATCGGCCTGCATTTCAACGGGATTGCCGCCGTCGCCGCGCCGCTGCCCCCCGAGGCCGAGCAGACAGCCGAAGAGCGTGCTTACGTGAAGGCGCTCGCCGCCTATCGACTGACGGAGCTGGATTACAACACCGAGCAACGCAACAAGCCGCAGACGGTGGCGCTCGCGCTCAGCGATAGCCCGATTGGCGTAGCGGCGTGGATTGTCGAAAAGCTGAAAGCGTGGACAGATTCGCCGACATCGGAGCCGGCTTTCACGAAAGACCAAGTCATCACCAATATGATGATTTATCTTGTCACCAACACCATCGGTACAGCGGCATGGTTCTACCGCGGACTCATCGAAGATGCCGGAGTGCCCGAGGGAAGAGTGACGGTTCCAACCGGCTTTGCTTCCTCGCCCCATGAAATGACGCTCCTCAATCCGCCGAGAAGCGCATTGGAACGGAATTTCAATTTGGTTCACTACACTAAGATGTCGCGTGGAGGCCATTTCGCATTCTGGGAGCAGCCCGAGGCCATGGTGGAAGATGTGCGGCAATTTTTTAGAAAACTCCGCACCTAGACTGGCCATTGCACCAGAACTTGTAGCAAGCTGTCATGCATACCTAACAGTCTCGGCCGCCTCCGACTGAGCACTTCGGGAGTTAAGCATGCTTCGAACCGCATCCAATCTCGCACTGCCGCAAACGCTTGCGGAGATTGTAGACCCCTCTCGATCGGCCTTGCTCGTGTACGACATGCAGGTTGGGACTACTCGGCAGGTCAAGGATGCGCCTCGCATCGTGAACGTAATCAGCACCCTCATTGGGAAGGCCAGGGAGAGAGGGCTTCGGATTGCCTATTCACGTCATCTCTCTGCTCCGCGAGCCTGGCTGGGCGCCACTGCGACGCGTACGGGAATGAGCTGGCAAAGGCTGCAAGATCCGACAAATGTCGCGTTGCCGTTCGCTCGGGAAGCTGCGGCGACCCAGATCGTGCCTGAGCTTGCTCCGACTGCGGACGATCTCGTATTCGACAAATTCGCCATGTCGGCTTTTGAGGGAACGCACCTCACGACCATGATGCGCGACTGTGAGCTTTCCACGCTCATCATCTGCGGCATCGCAACTGAGGTCGGCATCGATCCGACACTTCGGCACGCGGCTGACCTCGGCTTCATACCCGTAATGATAACCGACGCCTGCGGTGCAGGTAACCTCGAAGCGGGCGAACGTGCTGTCGCTGCGCTCAGTTTTGCGGGTGATACCGTCATGGTTACGACTGAGCAACTTATTACCGCTCTGGGCTAAAGCTCGAGGGGGAGCTACGGCTTGCTCCGGTGATTGGGTCCATTGAGCAAACGCTTTTAAGCATCGCATTCGCAGCTGTCGCGGTCGCTTACGCCGCCGTCGGGCAAGGTGGCGCTACTGGCTACATTGCTGTCATGGCTTTAGCCGGATTTACGCCCGACGTTATCCGGCCGACCGCGTTGATCTTGAATGTGCTTGTCTCAGCCATCGGCACGGCGCAGTTCGCGCGAGCGGGCTTGCTGGAGTGGCGAACGTTCTATCCTTATGCCCTGCTTGGCGTTCCATGCTCCGTCCTGGGAGGCGCGACGCATCTGCCGGCGTATATCTATCAACCGGTCGTTGGCGCGCTCCTGTTGCTGGCAGCTTGGCGAATTGCACGATCAGCACATCATGCCACTACAGACGAAGTCACGAACCCTCCACCGCTCATGCTATCAACCATGGCAGGGGCGATTGTCGGTTTTGTTGCTGGGATAACCGGTATCGGGGGCGGCATTCTATTGGCCCCTCTGATCCTTGCCAGGGGATGGGCGACGGCTCGCCAGACCGTGGCAATATCGGCCGCCTTCAATCTACTGAACACGGCGGCGGCGTTGGCCGGTCTATGGGGGACCGCGCCGGTGTTTCAGGCGCCTCCGTCGTTGTGGTTACTGGCTGTCATCTGTGGTGGATCGCTCGGGTCTTGGCTGAGCGTCCGCGGATTACCGACATGGGCCGTGCGTTACGCTTTGGCGGCCCTTTTACTGGTTGCGGGAGCGCGTATGCTCGTGCCGTAGCGTCAGGAGCCAGCATGAGGGTCAAGACTTTCACCGGAACGCATCGTGAAGCGGTAGACAAACAGATTAACGATTGGCTGGCGCAATCCAACGTCATCGTGCGCAAGACCGATATTGCTCTCAAGCCGCTTCGAGAAAAGGGATGGGACGCAATCGCCGGCAGGACGGCCACGCGGCGGGCGCTCGCCGTCGCGATCTCTGTTTGGTTCGACGAACCTTACCACCAATCGCCCAAGCCCAATCCGGCCACTTGGATTTTTCGGCCCAGCTAGCGCGTGTGCACTCATAGGTGGCGGGTGAGAGCGTCGAAAAGCCCGCGCCCGCTTCGGCGCGTAGCCTTTTACGGCATGTAATAATCGTCGGTTAGTCTCAACGTGCTCGCTTACCGGCGGAGCATGTCCAGCAAGGAGCGCACGATGAAAGTCCTGATGGTTCTGACTTCCCACGACCAGCTTGGCAATACAGGGCGCAAGACCGGCTTTTGGCTTGAGGAACTGGCCGCGCCCTACTACGTCTTCAAGGATGCGGGCGCGCAGATTACGCTTGCCTCGCCCAAGGGTGGCCGGCCCCCGCTCGATCCCAAGAGCAACGAGCCGAACTTCCAGACCGACATCACCCGCCGGTTTGAAAAGGATGCCGCCGCCGAGGACCAGCTGAGCAAGACGGTACGCCTCGATAGCGTCAAGCAGGAAGACTTCGATACCGTCTTCTATCCCGGTGGCCACGGACCGATGTGGGACATCGCCGAAGACAAGAACTCGATCAAGCTGATCGAGTCGTTTCTCGCTGCCGGTAAGTACGTCGCGTTGGTCTGCCACGCTCCTGGTGCATTGCGCCATGTCAAGACTCCGCAGGGCAAGCCGCTCGTCGAGGGCAAGAACGTGACCGGCTTCACCAACGGCGAGGAAGAAGCGGTGGGACTGACAAAGGTCGTGCCCTTCCTGGTCGAAGACGAACTGATGCGGCTCGGCGCCATCTTCACCAAGGTGAAGGACTGGGGCGTTCACACCATCGTCGACGGCCAGTTGATCACCGGCCAGAACCCGGCCTCGTCAGGCCCGGCCGCGCGCGTGTTAATAGAAACGGTGAATACAGCAAAACCGAAACGCTGAACCCTTCCGGCCCTTGAGCTTGCGCCGGCTGGCGAGCTTCCGGCTTCAGGGGAGGAACACTCTGAACCTCACAATGGCGTTCAGGAGCTTGCCCCTCCCCTTATTCTCTTCCCAGCACGACGGCTGGATTTTGGGAATGTCTTTGGTTGCCCGATAGCCGGCGCGGTAAGGAACGCGGCGAGCAAAACCGCGTCGCAGAGGTACATACTGTTTTCGATTGATGACGACGCGCGTTGACCAATCGTCAAGGCAAACATTGCCGAGAGCAAACGCTGACTTTTGACGTACCAATTGTTTCTTTGTTTGTCTGGCGCGAGCTAAGAGAATGAAAGTCGTCGTCAGTTAGTCTGACCAAAATTTTTGGACTCGATCCAGATCATTAATTGTTTGTTAATCCGCTCATCCACCGCAGCAGGATCAGGCATTTGACGGCGTGACAAATAAGCAACGCTACTGAAGAAACGTTCTGATCGGGGTGGAATCAGTCGACGAATTTTGTATGATTGCACTGGGAACGCTGCCGGTAGACTCGGCTTTCGTTCAGGCGGCAGCGAGTTCGGTGGGGATACCATGGAAAACGCTATCGCCTCTCATATGGCTGAAGAGCATTTCGTCATCCGCGTCGATGGACGGATCAAGTCGCACCATCATCGTTTTATAGATGCTCTGCGCGAAGGTTTGTGGCTTCGCGATCAGCTTCCACACCACACCGTCAAGGTTTGTGTGCAGAGCGACCAGCATCACTGAAAAAAGGAACGTTACCGCCTTCTTTGAGGGGGCGGAATGCGGGCCTGATGGTCAGCAACGCGCCAGGCGCCGATCAAAGAGCCAATATTCGCTGAAGCCATATCGCTGAAGACCCTTGAGAATAGGAAGTAGAGGGTTACTTCAGTATGGGACCGTCATATCGTGACGGTCGGTAGCGCAGCGATGGCATGTCGTGAAGGCGGTCGTCCGGTCCTATTTGTTCATGCTGGGAATTTCAGCGTTCGCCATGACGCGGGCGACGGCACAGGTACCCCTGCCGCCCTATGTGCCACCTGTGCCCAATCTCAATCCCAGCAGTTCGATCGTGGTGCCACAGCCACCTCCGGTTCCCGTCTCACCCGGTGTAGGAGGGGGAGGCCTGGCTACTACGCATTTCTATCACTCGGGCTGCAGCGTCTTTCGCCATGGTCCCTGTTTTCCGCACTACCTTCCACCGATTGGGCAAGATTTGCGGCTGACCATCGTCTCGACCGATGAGAATACGGCGGCCGATCAAGCCGGCGGCGCAGCGGATGATCAACCTCTCAACTCAATCCGCGAGATGTTCACCGCACTGCGAGCTTGCTGGCTGCCGCCTCCGAAGGACGAGGCGCATCATGGCATGGAGTATACAATACGGTTCGCTTTAAAGCGTGACGGCACAATGATCGCGGTTCCGCGTAGGACCTACTCAAGCCATGATATCCCTGATGGTACCCGTGATGTTTACCGCGACGCGATCGATGCGGCGTTGAAACGTTGCATCCCATTGCATTTCAGCGCGGGCATGGCGGGAGCCGTCGCCGGCCGTCCAATCGCCATTCGATTTGTGGACGATCGCGCCATCGACCAACATCAGAATTCGCCTCGATAATTTTGGCGACCGTCTTTGCCGCGCGTCCAAATTTATAAAATCGTCTCGTACTCAATGCGAGATCAAGACATGGATGGCCGGACCAAGCCCGGCCATGACACGCGCGTGGTTATCTCCAAACACTAACAGACGTCCGGCCCTCAGCCGGCGCGCCGCGTCTTTCTCAACGCCTCGGTTGCCGGCACGTCGAGGGCGCCATCGACGATGACGACGCCATATTGCTCGCGCGCGACTTGCAGCGAGAACAAGCCGTCAAGCACGTTGTCGAGCACTGCCGCCGGATCGCGTCGCCAGGGATCGCCGTAGCCGCCGCCACTCGGGCCGTAGGTGATCAAACAATCGCCGCGCGTCACCTTTTGATACGGCACCTTCGAGGGCAGCGTCGTGCGCGTTCCATCTTGGCCCTGCAGCACCAGATCGCCCGGATAGCCGTCGCTGCCCCCGGCAAATCCCCAGGGCCGGTGTTTCTGGCCGTCGCCTTCGACCGAAAATCCGCCGTCTGACAAATAGGTGAAGGCCCGCACCGAGCCGACACCGCCGCGCCACTGCCCTGCCGCCACCACGCCCTCGCGCAATTCGTAGCGGTTCACCCGCAGCGGCAGATGCGATTCGATGTCCTCGATCGGATTGTTGCGGGTGTTGGCGTAGAGCGTGTCAACCGCATCCATGCCCTCGCGGCCAAAACGGCCGCCGTAGCTACCTTCGAAAATCTCCATATGGACCCAAGGGTGATTGTGCACGGCGCCGCTGAACGCGATCACGCGCAGATTGCCGACGCCGGCGCTGACCTGCCGCGGCACGGCCTGCGCCAGCGCCTTCATCACCGTATCGGCGAGCTGATTGCCGGGACAGAAACGGGCGATGACCGGCGCCGGGAAAATCGGATTGGCCAGCGTGCCCGTGGGCGCCACGATGGTGATCGGCCGCGTCAAGCCGCTGTTTTGCGGAATGTGCCCATACACTGCGCTGTCCAGGAGGATCGAGCGCAGCGTCAGCCAGATGGCGCAATCGGTCGTGCCTTCGAACGGCAGATTGATCGGGCGGTCGGAGACTTGCGGCGACGTGCCGGTGAGATCGACAGTCAGTTCGTCGCCCGCAATGGTGATCGTGACCACGAATTTCAGGTCGCGCCGCGTCGGGTCCGGATCGTCCAGATAGCCGTCGATGAACGTCTCCGCCGCATAAACGCCGTCCGGAATGTCGGCGATGGCGCGGCGCATCATGCGCTCGGAATAATCCATCAGGTCTTCGTAGGCGCCGTGGACCGTGTCGTGGCCGTAGCGCCGCACCAGATCGAGATAGCGTTGCGCGCCGATCTGCGCCGCCGCGATCTGCGCATTCATGTCGCCGACCACGAGGTCGGGGATGCGGATATTGTCGCGCACGATCTGCCAGACCGCTTCGTTGCGCCTCCCCTCCTCCACCACCTTGATGGCCTTGAACTGCAGACCTTCCGCGTACGTGTCGACCGCGTCGACAATGCCGCAGCTTCCCGGCGTGTGCGCGCCGATATCGAGATGGTGCGCGGTGGTGACCGAAAAGCCGATTAGTTCGCCGTCGTCGAACACCGGCACGCAAAACGCCACGTCGGGGCCATGCGAGGCGCCGCCATACGGATCGTTGTGCATGATCACGTCGCCGGGACGAAACTCGTCGCCGCGTTGTTCGAAGCGCTTGCGGATGCCGCGGATGTATCCGGGGATGGGACCGGACTGCAGCGGCGTGCTCATCTTGCATTCGCAGAGCTGGCGCCCTTGCGCGTCCGTCAGCGCCGCGCCGAAATCCTCCGACTCGCGGATGATGCTCGAATAGCTCATGCGCATGAGCTTATGGCCCATCTCGATGGCAATGCTTTCTAGCGCGCCTTGGATCACCGCGCCGGTAATCGGGTCGACCCGCGTATTCGCCTGTTTTTGTTTGATGCGGTTTGCGTCTTGCATCAGCTTTCCCTTCGCGTCTCAGTCATTCATCGCGATGGTCAGGATCAGATTGCCGGCCGGGTCGTTGATCGCGCTGCAGCCCGGCGGAATGACCGTCGTCGAGTCTTTCTGCAGCACGATGGCTGGCCCTGAGAAGACCTTGCCGACCGGCAGGAGGTGGCGCCGGTAGAAGCTGGTCTCGAACGCGCGCAGCGCGCCGTCGATGCGGAACACACACTCCCCGGTGCGCACGCGCGCGTCCTCCAAGGTCGTTCCCTCGGGCGCCGTAAGCTTGGCGATCTTCGGCATCTGTCCGACACCGACGACCCGCAGGTTCACGATTTCAATCGGGCTCGCGACAAAGGCATGCCCGTATTCGCG
>Ga0209006_10006370_pt1 | contig 10687 bp, 8 predicted proteins | sample JacPin_JW_Ref_O2_FD_188567 | JGI IMG/M metagenome (GOLD analysis project Ga0209006, IMG submission 188567) | Forest soil microbial communities from Algoma, Ontario, Canada - Jack Pine, Ontario site 1_JW_Ref_O2 (SPAdes) (version 2) | ecosystem: Environmental > Terrestrial > Soil > Boreal... | reverse complement strand
TGCGTTCTCGCGGCCTAACGCAAGCGAGGAAGAACTCATGCGTGCGTGCCGGATCGCTCGCGTCGACGAGTTCGCTGAATCCTTCTCCGACAAGTACGAGACCATCGTGGGGGAGCGCGGCGTGAAGTTGTCGGGCGGCCAGCGACAACGCATTTCGATTGCCCGCGCCATTCTGGCAGAGCCCCGCATCCTGATTCTCGACGAAGCGACTTCGAGTCTTGATTCCGAGTCGGAGCACATGATCCAGCAAGGCCTCTCTTATCTGATGCAAGGCCGCACGACGTTTGTGATTGCACACCGGTTGTCGACCATTCGCCGAGCCGACCAGATTATGGTCATGGAGCAGGGCCGAATCGTCGAGCGCGGCACGCATGCCGAGCTTTACGCCGCGCGCGGCCGCTATTACGATTTGTATACGCGCCAGCATGGAGTGGAAAACAACCTGTTTCTCGCTCCGGGCGAGGGCGATGCCGTGGCGGCGACCGGAAGCGAAAGTAACGGCAAGAAAGGCAACGGGAAGTCGGCGGACGCGCTGCAAGTTCTTCGAGGAGAAGTGCGCTAGCTCTATGACGGCTGCCCCGGTAGTTCCCACAACGGCTGGCACGATCGCAATCCGGAGTGAAAATCTTAGCCGGCATTATCGAATGGGCGAAGCGCTGATCCGCGCCGTGGACGGCGTGTCCCTCGAAGTACGCAGTGGAGAATTTGTAGCGCTACTGGGCAGTTCCGGATCGGGCAAGTCATCGGTGTTGAACCTGATTGCGGGACTTGATCGTCCGACTTCGGGAAGCATGATCGTGCAGGATCGTGACCTGGCGAAGCTTTCGCGCGAAGAGTTGGCGAAGTACCGACTGCGCGTTGTGGGAATGGTCTTTCAGTCTTTCAATCTGATTGCCAGCATGACTCTGGCGGAAAACGTAGAACTGCCACTGCGGTTCGCGGAAGTTGATCGCAGCCAGCGTGAAAAATTGTCCCAGGACGCCTTGGAGCGTGTTGGATTGCGGTCGCGTGTAAACCATCGTCCGAGCGAACTCTCCGGCGGAGAACAACAGCGCGCAGCTCTGGCGCGGGCGCTGATCAATCGCCCAAAGATTCTGTTGGCCGACGAGCCGACGGGAAATCTCGACAGCCATACTGGAACCGAGATCATGGACATTGTCCGCGAGTTTAACCGGGACCTAGGGATGACGGTGGTCATGGTGACGCACGAGCGCGCATTAGCGGAGCGCTACGCTCAACGCCTGATTTTTCTGGCGGACGGAAAGCTGCTTGACGACCGGTGCAACACTCCAACGGCAGTTCGTGCCGAAGTGCAAGGAGGGCAGTCGTGAAGATTCCCGATCTCGCCGAACTCGCCCTGCGGAATCTGCGCGAGTCCGTGCTGCGGAATTCTCTGACAACGGTCGGCATCTCTGTGGGAGTCGCGTCTCTGGTGGCGATGCTATCACTTGGCACCGGGCTGCAGCAGCTGTTTTCGCGGCGGCTGGCGAAGTCGGGGCTGTTCGACACTGTATTCGTGTCTTCCCGGCGCGACCAGCGCGGAATGGGACGCGAGGAGGAACGTAACGGAACGCCTCCGGGCGAAAGCCGCATTCTGGACGAACCGGCGCGACGGGAGATCGAGAGCCTGCCCAACATTGCCGAGGCTTATCCTGACATTCGCTTCACGACCGAACTGCGCTACGAAGACAAATCGCACTTGACCACGATCTCGGCGCTGCCCAGTTCGTCGAAATCGAACGACGCCTTCGATGGGATGCAGGGCAGTTTCTTTTCCTCCGACACGGCAGCCGAAGTGATTCTGCAAAAATCCTTCGCTGAAGAGTTGTTGGGGAAAACCCCGGCTCGTGGCTCACCTGAACCCAACGTCGCTGAGCTGTCAAAGCCGCTTCTTGGTCAAGAGCTGACGATGCGTTACGCGCAGCGCCAGGCGGCCCCGACTCCCACGCCTCCGCCGCGCTCGAGCGAAGGCGCGGGCGACAGCGCCGCCTACTCCGTGGTGTCCCGAGAACAGAAGCTCAAGATTGTAGGCATCGCAGACCTTGATCCGGAAAGCATGCGTGGCCCGACGCGCGCCAAGGTCTTCCTGCCTCTGAATCTGGCCGAGAGTCTGCATGTGATGCAGCCCACTGACCTGCGCGAGGTTTCGCGGGCTGCAAACGATCAGCCGGTTTACTCCTCCATCAGCGCACGCGTGAAAGATCCCTCGAAGGTGCAGGCGGTGGAGGATGCGATCAAGAAGATGGGATTCAGCACCTTCTCGATTCTGGATGCGAGTCATAGTTTGCAGCAGGTTTTCCGAGTCCTCTATGCGTTTCTTGGAATTTTCGGCAGCCTGGCGCTGGCGGTCGCGTCAATCGGAATCGTGAACACTTTGGTTATGGCAATTCTCGAGCGCCGCCGCGAAATCGGGATCATGAAGGCAATCGGAGCCAGCGACAGTGACGTAAAGCTGCTCTTTTTCGCTGAGGCCGGAGCAATGGGAATTCTCGGCGGGATCTTCGGCGTGGCGCTCGGTTGGGCGATCGGCCAGATTATCAACTTTGGCACTAACATCTGGCTCAAGAGCCAGTCTCTGCCGCCCGAAAATTTCTGGGCGGTGCCGTTGTGGCTGGTTGCGTTCAGCATTCTTTTCGCTTTCGTGGTGAGTTTAATTTCAGGCCTGTATCCGGCTGGGCGCGCCGCGAAGCTCGATCCGGTCCAGGCGCTGCGGTACGAGTAACTGACGCGAATGAATTGCACGGCCCGACTCGTGAATTTTCTATGTGGGGACAGCCGCCGCCTCCTGTCCGGGCGAGTGAAGCTCGCCAGTTGCATCCAGCATCACCGACTTCGAGGCAGGCAGCCGAGCTTCGCTCGGCCTCGACAGCCGGGTGCGGCTGTTCCCACACTAGTATTTCTGATTTTGCTGGCAGTGCTGCTTGCCACCGGCTCGGCAGCTGCACAGAGCCGGATCGATTGCAGCGCCGTGGACAGCAAGATACTCAAACGAACCGTCCACTACTGCGTCTACCTGCCCGCTGGGTACGATGCCGGTGCGGCGCAGACGCCTCCGCAGCGGTATCCCGTGCTTTATTTTTTGCACGGCCTGGGCGATAGCGAACAGACCTTGTTCAACAGTGGGGTCTGGACCTTGCTCGACGATCTGCGGAAGCAGCACAAGCTGGGCGACTTTCTCATGGTCGCTCCCGAGGGCCGGCGCAGTTTTTACATCAATTCCGCCGACGGATTGGTGCGCTATAACGATTTCTTCCTGCAGGAGTTCATGCCGCAGATCGAACGCAAGTACCGCATCCGCCCGGGGCGCGACGGTCGAGCGGTGGGAGGAATCTCTATGGGCGGCTATGGAGCCTTGCGGTTCGCGTTCGCCCATCCGGAGTTGTTCTCGGCCGTGAGCGCGCAGAGTGCTGCGCTGATCACCGAGTCTCCGCAGGAACTCGACGCCGCGTCCCAAACCGGTACGCCCTTGGCGGGCGTGCTCGCGCCGGTCTTCGGCAATCCGATCGACGTCTCCCACTGGAACGACAACAGCCCGCTTGTTCTGGCGAAACGGAACGCAGCAGGCTTGCGAAGTCTCGCAATCTATTTCAATTGCGGCGATGAAGACAACTTCGGCTTCGAAAAAGGGGCTGTGCGATTGCACGACGAACTACACAAGGAAGGCGTGAGGCATGAATATCACGCCTACCCCGGCGACCACAGCTTCACCTACTTCATGTCCCACTTCGATGAGGTGATGGAGTTTCACTCCAAAGCTTTCTCGTCGTCGCGCGACAAGTAGATCAGCAGGAAAATATCGCACGTGTTGTAAACTGGCGTTGGACGATCCGCCTTCAACGTCCCAAAGCGGAGAGTTGGCCGAGTGGTTGATGGCACCGGTCTTGAAAACCGGCATACCTTAACGGGTATCGGGGGTTCGAATCCCTCACTCTCCGCCATATCTTCAGCCGATCACCGGAATCCTTCGCTTCAAAATCGAAACGGATGCATCCCCTTGACTCTTACGAAACGACTTCTCGCTTCAGGTGTACTCAGTAGCCGAACAATTTCGGGAGCGCCGTGGTTAGCGCAGGAATGTAAGTGATTAGAAGAACTCCCAGGCTGAGGACAAAGACCACGGGCAGCACGGCGCGCAAGACCTCCGGAACTGACTTCTTGAAGCGATACGAGGACATCAGCAAATTCAAACCGACGGGCGGAGTCAGGTATCCAAGTTCCATGTTTGCCAGGAAGATGATGCCGAGCCGTACGGGATCAATCCCATACGCCGCTCCGAGAGGAACCAGCAGCGGAACTTCGATGACGATGGCAGGATAAATTTCCATCAGGCAACCCACCACGAGAAGAAATACGTTCAACAGAAGCAGGAACAAAAGCGGAGAGTGGATGGTCGCCGTCGTCCAGGCGACGGCCTTGGCCGGAACCTCAGCATCCACCAGATAATTGGTGAAGCCCAACGACACTCCGAGGATGAGGAGAACGCCGCCGATGAGCAATCCGCACTCGGCCATCACTCTTGGCAGGTCCCGGAAAATGTGCAGATCACGATGGATCACCGCTTCGACGAAAAATGCATAGAACGCGGTGATGGCAGCGGCCTCCACGGGTGTGGCCAGCGAACTGAAGAGCGCGACAAAAGCTACGAGCGGCATGGCGAGCTCCCACTTACCCTCCCACAACGCAATGCGCGCCTCTTTCCATTCGAATTTTCGTATGGCTGTGTTCGTTGCCGAGCCTCGCCTGACGCCCCAGATCGCCGTTGCCGCCATCATTACAAAAGCTGGGATAAGTCCTCCCAGAAACATCTGTCCAATCGCTACCTTGGCGACGATCGCGTAGACGATGAGAGGCAGGCACGGAGGCAACAGCAATCCGAGAGAGCCCGATCCAGTCAGCAGACCGAGCGCGTCTTTCTCGGAGTAGTTGGCGCCGATTAACACCGGCATGAGCAGGCCGCCGAGCGCGAGAATGGTTACGCCGGAGGCTCCGGTGAAAGACGTGAAGAGGGCGCAAACCAACACGGTCACGATCGCCGGGCCGCCCCGGAACTGTCCGAACATCGCGTAGAAAACTCGTATCAGACGCTTGGGTGCTCCGCCCTCCGCGAGGAAATACCCAGCCAGCGTGAATAGCGGCAGAGTCGGAAGAATCGGATTTGTCACCAAGCCGTATTGCGCGATTGGGATTGCCGCAATGGGCTGATCTGCGCCCCAAAACAGGATCAGTGCCGCGCCGCCCAGCGTCGCGAATGCCGGCATACCGAGTACCGAGGCCAAGAATAAAACAGACATCGCAATTGGGACGAAGTGGTGGAGACTCCCCGGCCAGATCATCACGATTCCCACAAGCAGCGCAGCGGCCAGAGTCGCGCATATTCGCGGAGTCCACTTCTTTTCTTCCGACGCGTGCAGAAGGATTCTGATTGCGATGATCGCAAACCCGAGGGGAAGCACCCATTCGACCACCCAGATCGGGATGCCGAAGGCCAGGATAGTTCCAGCGTCACGCTCGGTCGCAACGAACTGGTAGGAAGCCAGGGCCAGGAACGCTGAGATGGCGGCGGAAACGCTGCTGGTAAAGACGCGCGCAATGCTCTTCCAGCGGCCATGCAGAGCGGTTTCGCCGAGGGTTGACAGCGCTAGCAGTCGCCCTTCGCGCGCCGCAATTGCGCCTCCCAGCATTCCGACCACGAGTACCATGTGCTGCACGATGGTGGTCGACGCAGGGATGCCAATGTGAAACGTACGGCGCAGGAAGCTTTCGGCCAGCGGTAGCAGGACCATGGCGAACAAAGCCAGGGAGACGACGCTATTCTCCGTCGTTTTCAGCCAGCTTTTTCCGGAAGAGAAATTCGAATTGCCAGGATCGAAAGGGTCCACGGAAGTGACAAGTTCACCGGTCACTTTCCGGATGCTCCTTGCGTAGCGCGATAGTCGTGGAGCAACTGCATCACTTTATCGAAGGTGTCGGCAGGAACAATATGGCCGCGAATCTGCGGATAGAGACTCTCCGAGAAGCGGCGCCATTCTTCTTCGGCGTCCTTGGTGATGGGATGAACCTGAAGACCACGCTTTTGCATGGCCTCGATTGCCTCCTGATTTTCCTTGCGATTGTTGGTCTGGAATTCCTGACCGCAATCGGCTGCGGCTTTCAACATGGCATCGCGCTGGTCCTGGGGAAGTGCATCCCAGCTCTTCTTCGTGATAATCAGCGCACCTACGAGCGGGATCCAGTTGATCTCCAGCATGTGGTGGGTGGAAAGATAGAACTGGTTCGAGTCGGCGTGGAGGGGAATCGTGGGCAGCGCATCGAGCATTCCAGTTTGCAAGCTGGTGAGCACGTCCGACCATTCCAGGAGCACGGGATTAAATCCGGCGGACTTGTAAAGTTCGGACTGGGTCACGTCGCCCGCGGTAACGAAGATCTTCATCTTCTTGAAGTCCTGCGGCAGCATTCCGGGCTCTTTGGAAAAAAGCCTGACCCAGCCACCGTCCGCCCAGAAAAGAACAACGAAGCCTTTGTCGGCGAAGCGGCGATCGATTTCTGGAGCCAGCTTGCCGCGTACATAGGCCGCTTCATCGAGCGAGCGGTAAACCAGCGGCATTTTCTGCAGAGCTCCCACAGAAGGGTCGATTGCCGAGAGCCCGGACACGGTTAACACCGCGGCCTGGAGCTGACCCACCCGCATTCGGCGGACGACTTCATCTTCGCTCCCCATCGTGCCGTCGGCGTAAATCGTCAGAGTAATGGCGCCGTTAGTCGCCTTCTTCCACTTCTCCCCCATTTCCTGCAGGCTGTGATGATAAGAAGTTCCAGAAGGGATCGGAGTTGCGAGTCGAATTCGCGTCTGGGCCGACACATGCGCGGAGAGCGCGATCGCCAGCAGCGCGGCCGCGAGAATCGACCGCCCCTTTTGGTTCACTGCAACGTTCATTGAAAGATTCATAGACATTCGCAAACTCCACCTCACCTCTATTTCACAAACAATTCGTCTTCACGCGATAGCAGCCAGCGCGCGCGCCGCTGCATCACGATATTGGTAAGTCTCCACTCCGGCCGCTCGTCCGGATTTACGGCCAAAGCTTTCTTCAGCAAGGATTCGAATTCCTCAGAGTCCTGTTTGCTCACCGAGACGGTTTCGGCCAGAGCCACGTAGGGCGCGGCGCTTTGCCCCAAGGTAAGTTCGACAACACGCTCGAAATGCTTCCGCGAGCGTGGGGCGAAATCACCGCTTGCCGTTCTACGCACGGATTCATACGTGATCAGAAAATTATGGATCGCGCCAAAGTCATAATCTGGATTCAGTTCCAGCGCGCGGTCGATCAGCGCTTCGACGATCGGTTGATCCGAAATCATTTCCGGATTGTCCTTGGAGATCGAGATGGCAGCGCCCCAGGACGCCGCCGTCCAATAAAGCAACGGAACGTCCTTCACCGTAGCCTTGAGCACCGCTGCCTTGGGATCCTGACGAAGGTCGGTCGCGAAGCCGCGGTGGTTGACTTCCAGCCCGCGGAGCCCGTAGTTGCGCGCACGGATGTAGAGATGCCGAGCGCGGGTGCGCAGGAAATCGGCCCTGGCCAGATCCTGATTTTCGATCTCCTCGGCGGGCACCTGTACATAGACATAAGCGTATTCGGTAAACCCGCTGCACGTGGCAAACAGAAGTCCGCGGTGGTGCGGACTTTCTGCCAGCAGGCTCTCCATCAACTTAAGGCTAAAGGGCAGAGCTTCTCCGACGAGATCAGGATCGTCATCGGAAGTAAAGGTTGTACCGCCGCTGGCGAGCGAGTCGCCCAGCTTGTTGATTGCGACCTTCTTGATGGAGCATCCACTCGCACCAGCCATGATGGCCAGTAGTAGCAGGAGTGAACCCAACCCTCTGCAAGTCCTCGAAAGCGACGTGCTTGTGCGCGAACTCACTTCATATCTCCCTGTAATTTCCAGCTGAACTATATCTCAACGGGCCTGCTGCCGCACCGGAGTTCAGGGGGTATGGAGCACAGCAACTTTATCACCGGAGTTCAATCCGATGCGGTTCAAAAGCCGAGCGAAGCGAGGATCACCGCGCAGAGGGTCGGCCAGCGGCTCGCTGCCCAGGTAAACGAGGTATTCGCAACGCTCTTCGTAGGCTTTCTCGAGCCAGCGGAAGGCATCATCTTTCTCGTTGAGGCCGGTATAGACTACGGCAAAATAAACTGCGGGCACATATTTTCTGGTCGCGACTTCCTTCAGCTTAGCGAGAGTCCTGTTGGCGTTCACCGTGTCGCCCGCGACGGCATACTCATGTCCCATGAGGGAGAGAATGGCGGGGTTGTCAGGAGCCGCCGTGAGAATTTTTTGGAAAGCGGCGCGTGCCTGCGGGTGCATCCCCATCTGTTCATAGGCCCGGCCGATGTTGACCAGCGCGATGGCATAGCTGGGATCTAGTTCGAGCGCTTGCTTGTTCTGTTCAATCGTGACGTCGAACCGCCTCGCGTGGTAATACGCCTCCCCCAACGCCGAGTGCAGCAGAGGATTGATCGAGTCCAGATCGAGCGCCTTATTCCTCTCGGCGATCGCCTCGTCCGATTTGCCAATCGCCGTTAGGTAGTAGCCATAGAACTGGTGAGCCGTCGCGTATCCGGGACGGAGTCGGAGAGCTTTTTCGAACTCCTTGCGAGCTTCCGGAAGGTTCCATTCGTACACCAATTGGGAATAGCCGAGCGGTACGTGGGCTTCGGCCAGGGTGCTGTCGAGTTCGAGGGCCTTACGGGCCGCGGCTTCGGCTTTCGGAAACGCCTCTTTGGGCGCCAGGGTGGAGTAGGGTGCCGATCCCAGCAGTTCATAGCAGTCCGCGAGGCCCGCATAGGGCGGCGCATAGGTCGGATCAATTTCAATGGATCGCTGAAACAGAATGATGGCCTTGGCGAAGCCCTCTTCGGTGCGCTTGTTCCAGAAGTAGCGCCCTTCCAGATACGCCAGATAGGCCTCGCGATTGACCTGACGGATCACAGGTTGGGCATGAGGCAACTTATTCAGGACGCCGCCTGCGATAGCGCCGGCGACTTCGGCCTGGATGACGAGCACGCCCTCCAGATCGCGTTCGTAGCTTTCCCCCCAGACCTGAGTCTGATCGCTCACCTGAATCAGCTGTGCTGTAATCGCTACCCGCTTTCCGGAGACACGCACGCTGCCTTCGAGAACGTAATTGGCACGGACATCCCTGCCGATGCGGTCAAGGCCGCTCGAGGCATAGGCTGGACTCAGGCGAATCACTCCCATTTCGTCAGAATGGAGCTGCCCAAGACGGGTAATCATTTCCTCGGTTAGTCCATCCGCGATAAAGTCCTGGCCGGGATCACCGCTCATATTCTTGAAAGGACGGACCGCGAGAACTACTTTGGCCCTAGGGGGCCAGATCCGCTCGTGAATCTTGGGCCAGTAAATGCCTAGCGGTAACACCACAGCGATGCTGACGAGCAGAAACGCCAGCGCTCGTAACCTGCCAGTTCGATGATGAATACTCGTATTGCTTTGGGTCTGATCCGCGGGAGGTATCGTCGGAACATCCGATGCCGAGGAGTCGGCGTCTGCCGCCGATTTTTCTCGTTCATGCTTTTCCTGCTCCTGGTCGAGTTTGGTCTGGCTCTCGCGCCACCAGGCCTCCAGGTCCGGCTTATAGGCAAATACGGTGCCTTGCTTTCCATGGGCGAGGCGGCGTACCGGCAACCCCCCGGTCTTTTCCCAGCGCTGGACGGTTCGGACCTCTTTTTTCAGGTACGCTGCGATCTCCTTCCAGGAGTCGAGGCGGTCATTAGCTAGGGGATCGGCCACTGGCGAATCGTGAGCTGGGCGATCTTGTACCGGCGGTCGCGGTTCCATCTCCTCCCCTGCCATCGTCCTCCCTCTCCCGTCTCCGGCTTGCGGAGTGGCGCAAGGATACTCCCCGGATTCGTATGAGTTCAATCCCCGGCGAGGGAAGTCCGAGAACCTTGCATTATTGATCGATCACGATCGTTCCAGATGGGACCAACTGGTCAATGGTGCTATATTTCCCCAGAGAACGCTTGGGAAGTTGTCCTCTTTCGATTTTGAGTTTGTATGACGTAGGATGTCGCACTTTGTCGCTTGCGTGGTCCTTCGTGGGGTTGTACTTCATTCAGAGTGCCAATTGGCCACCTCCGCGGGTACCGAAACCGGCGGGGCGGGCCTAAGTGCTTATATAGCAAGCGCATTGATCTGCACGATCAAGCCAGCAGGAGTATCGTGGGAGTGTTCGAACCAGCGGATACTGACACATTGTCTCAGTGGCAATAGGAAGGAATGGCGAGTTGAGCATTTCGAGATGAAACTTTCTGACTTCAGCGGGAAGCAGTTTCGGGTGCTGTCAATCCTGATGCTGATCAATTTCGTGAATTATGTTGACCGGCAGATCGTGTTCGCCCTATTTCCTTCCATTCGTCACGACTTTGGCCTGAGTTATGCACAACTTAGCTATCTCGCAGCCGCTTTCACGGTAGTGCTTTCGTTGGCCAGCTTCCCTTTGGGAATGCTGGCGGATCGCATTTCACGCCGGGCTGTGATCAGTGCGGGAGTCCTCTTCTGGAGTGGCGCGACGTTCCTCAGTGGACTGGCTGGATCGTTCCATACCTTGTTGATCGCAAGAGGGATGGTTGGAGTCGGGGAAGCGGCTTACACTCCGGCAGGT
>Ga0209006_10006369_pt1 | contig 10687 bp, 9 predicted proteins | sample JacPin_JW_Ref_O2_FD_188567 | JGI IMG/M metagenome (GOLD analysis project Ga0209006, IMG submission 188567) | Forest soil microbial communities from Algoma, Ontario, Canada - Jack Pine, Ontario site 1_JW_Ref_O2 (SPAdes) (version 2) | ecosystem: Environmental > Terrestrial > Soil > Boreal... | reverse complement strand
GCTTTGCTGCACGCGCCGCCAACGCGCTGGCTCATCGCTGGATCGATTGTAAACCCGCCATGCGGCGCTTATCCTCGCGCGCTAGCCCGATACGGCAAACGCGAGGAAAACCCCATGGCCGAGCTTGCGACGGTTGCGCAGACCGATACGCCGATCACCGTGCGCCGCGTCGGCGCTTTTCTCGGCGCCGAGGTCACCGGCATCGATCTGACGGAGCCGCTCGCGCCCGAGACCGTCGAGGCGATCCGGCTCGCGCACGCCAATCACGAGGTGCTGGTCTTCCCCAACCAGAAGATCGGCTCGGAGGACCTCAAGCGCTTCGGCCGCTGCTTCGGCGAGCTGACCGTGCATCCGTTCTCGACCAACGCGGCGGATGCGCCCGAGCTGATCGTCTACGACAACAAGGAAGGTAATCCGCCGGCCGCCACCGACATCTGGCACACCGACGAGACCTTTCGCGCGTGTCCGCCCATGGGCACCATGCTGTGCTCGAAGATCGTGCCGGCGATCGGCGGCGACACTGTCTTCTGCAGCATGACGGCCGCCTACGAGGCGCTGTCCGACCGCATGCAGCACTTCATCTCCGGCCTCGAGGCCGTGCACGACTTCAAGCCGTTCAAGGCGCTGTTCGCCGAGACCGAGGACGGCTGGCGCAAGCTGCGGCAGTTCGAGGAAATCTACCGGCCCGCCGTCCATCCGGTGGTGCGCGTGCATCCGGTCACGGGCAAGAAGGTGCTGTTCGTCAATCCGCAGTTCACGCTATTCATCAAGGGCATGGAGGAGCGCGAGAGCCGCACGCTGCTCGATACGCTGTTTCGCGCCACCTCGGTGCTGGAGCATCAGTACCGCCACCGCTGGGAGCCGAACACGGTCGTGTTCTGGGACAACCGCGCCGCCCAGCACGCGGCCGTGCACGACTACTATCCGCAGCGCCGGCTGATGGAGCGCGTAACCATCCGGGGCGACCGCCCGTTCGGCACCGGCGAGGTCGCCAAGGTCTCCGAGCTGCGCAAGTTCAAGATGCCGCCGCTGTCGTCGCTGCCGGCGAGCCGCGCGGTGCGGCAGTTCGAGCGGGATTAGGGCGCGTACTGATCAACGCAATGCGATCGTCATCCTCGGTCGCATTCGCGACGTCTCCCTCTCGCTGAGCAATCGGGACGAACAACTGAAATGAGTGATAGGCGAGCAGTTGCGACATGTTTTGCCTGCGTGGTCGCGTGTGCGGGTGTCCTATTCTCTGTCATTACGGTGGCCCATCCACAAACCAGCCGAACCGGCGCTGACGAGTCGATTCTTGAAGCGGTGGTTCTGCTGTTTCACGGCAGATATGGTGAGCAACCCTATCGATTGGTCGACACGAGCAGCGGAGCGGTAGGGGTCGAGGAGATCGGCGACAGATCGCTCCGCTTCGTCGTACGTCCAGTTGCCGGAACCAGTTGCGTATTCCGGGCCACGTTCGAAACAGTCAGTGGCCTCAATATCGAGCAAATCGATTTCGCGAAATTCGATGGGAGCCACCAGATCGAAGAAGCATGCGGTGAAAAGGGAACGCCGCTCGAAAGCTCCTGCACCGCCGGTCTGCGATTCGGGCAACAGCCAGGAAGCTTCTGCCAATACATTTTCAACTCCGGCAATGTCAGTCTCGAAAATCCGTCCTTCCCGGAAGGAGCATGCCGCTATCTCGGATACGGTCTCCGCGAACGGGCTGACCTTCTGAAATATGCAGCCGCATTCGACAGCGTGTACAAGCGATGCACGACCTCAATAGAGCCTCAGGCGAGACCAGAACGGCAGCCCGACAAATAAAAGTAGCCGACTTGACATGGCGGACTTAGCTGCTCCTGACCCGCGAAGCCGACGATTTTATCAGTATGGGCCCTAGGCAAGCGCGATCGGCCGCGGCACGCGGTCGACATGCTCGATCTCCGCTTGCAGCAGGCGCTCGATCAGGCGCGCCTTTACGGCGGCGTGGGTAGGCTCATCCCACAGGTTATCGAACTCGCCCGGATCGTTGGCGAGGTCGTACAGCTCTCCCCAGCTTGCGCCCGCGAACAGGCTGATGCGCCAGCGCGGATCGACCAGCGTGTGCACGCGCGGCGGGCCGCCGAAAACATCCATCGGCCGCTGGTGGTCGTATTGGATGAACACTGCATCGCGACCCTCGCTGCGCGAGTCCGCGAAGGCGTCGAGCAGGCTCACGCCCTGCATGCCCGCATACGGCGCAAGGCGGGCGCGGGCGAGGATCGTGGCCGGGATGTCGATGGTCGAGGCGAGCGCCGCTGTGCGCGCGCCGCGCGAGGGCGCGTGCGGATCGGCCCAGATGAAGGGCACGCGCACGATGCTCTGATACTGCTCGGCGCCCTTGAGCAGCAGGCGGTGGTCGCCGAGATGGTCGCCGTGGTCGCTGGTGAATATCAGCACAGTGTCGTCGCCGTGCCCGGACGCTGCGAGCGCGGCGAGCACGCCGCCGATCGCGTCGTCGATGCAGCTGATCATGCCGCAGGTGAGCGCGCGCGCACCTTGCGCCTCGCGCGCCGTCACGGCGATCGTGTTCATGCCGGTGAGGACGGCCTTGCCGCCCTCGCGCGCCGCATGTGCGGCCGCCACATGCGGCGGCGGCGTCCAGTCGTTGCGGCGAAATGCTTCGGGCAGGAGGAAATCATCCGGTGCGTACATGTCCCAGTACTTGCCGGGCGGGTTGAACGGGTGGTGCGGATCGGGAAAGGACACCATGAGGAAGAACGGCTGATCCTCGCCTTGCGTCGCGCGCCCGCGCAGGAAGGCGCCCGCGCGCTCGCCGATATAGGCGGTGGAATAGAGCTCGGCCGGAATGGCGGTGCGGTGCGCCTGCGGGCAGATGTAGTCGCTCGGCAGCGCATTCTGCGGCCCGAGCAGGCGCTGCGCATCGGGCGCGCGCTCGCGCAGCCAGGCCACGTAGTCGCCGCCGACCTTGTCGCCGTGGCCGGTGACCAGCTCGACGTGGTCGAAGCCGTAGAACGGCAGCCGCAGGCGCGGGTTTTCCGTCGCCCAGAAGGCCGGGCTCTCCTGCGCGTAGCGCGCATCGGCGCGATCGTGGCGCACGGCCTCGGCGAGCGCCGGGGCGGGCGGACGCAGCGCCGGATCGGGCTTTTCCACGGCGAGCGGCGGCTGGCCGGTGAAATTCTGCAGATGGCTCTTGCCGATCAGCGCCGTCGCGTAGCCGGCGTCGCGCAAAAGGTCGACGAAGGTGACCGCGTCGGTCGACAGCGGGATTCCGTTGAGGCGCACGCCGTGCACGGACGGCATGCGGCCGGTCATCAGGCTCGCACGGTTGGGCATGCAGACCGGGCTCGCGACATGGAAGCGGTCGAAGGCGACGCCGCGCGCCGCGATCGAATCGATATGCGGGGTCTTGAGGATCGGATGCCCGTAGCAGCCGAGAAAATCGGCGCGCTGCTGGTCGGTGATGAAGAGGATGAAATTCGTCGCCATGAGACCTCTGGCCCGCCCACGCCGCCCATCAAACCACGGAACGGCGCCAGTGGCGAATTCGCCGCCGCCCGGATATGAATAGCCATCCGATCCAGGAGATCGCCATGCAGAAGCCCGGCTTGATCGTCGCGCCGCTCACCCCCTTCACCTCCGACCTCGAGGTCGACGAACCGGCGCTCAAGCGGCAGATCGACTACGTGGTGCGCGACTGCGGCGCCACCATGGTGGTCGCGGCCGGCGTCGAGACGCAGGAATACACTTATCTCAGCCTGGAGCAGCGTAAGTGGCTGATCCGCGCGACCGTCGATCTGGTCGATGGCCGCGTGCCCGTGATGGTCGGCATCTCGCACCCCTCGTTCAAGACCGCGATCGAGCTCGCGCACGACGCCGAAAGGCTCGGCGCCGCCGCCGTGCAGCTGTTGGCGCCGCTGCGGCCCTTCGCGGGTCCGCCCTCGCAGGCCGATCTCCTCGCCTATTTCGAGGCGGTGGCGCGCGAGACGAAGCTGCCGATCACGCTCTATCTCAATCCGGGGCCGGGCGCCGACGTGTCGATCCCCGACACCATCGCGCTCGCCAAGCTGCCGAGCGTCCAGCTCATCAAGGAAAGCTCGCGCGACCTCGCGCGCGTCTCCCGCCTCATTGTCGAGATCGACCGCGCCGGGCACGCGCGCTATTTCACCACCATGCAGATGCTGCTGGCGAGCATCGAGCTCGGCGGCGCCGGCGCCACCATGCCGCCGCCGGGCGCCGAGATCGCGCGCCACGTGATCGATGCGTTCGTCGCCGGCAACTACGCGCGCGCCGCGGAGCTGCAGCTCCAGTTCGCGCTGTTTCCGGCGAAATTCATGCACCGTGGCCTCGCTCCGGTGATGAAGGCGGCGATGAACCTGATCGGCATTCCGGCCGGCGAGCCCTATCCGCCCTATGCGTCGCTCAGCCGCGCCGAGATGGCGGCGCTCGACGCGCTGCTGCGCACCACGGTGCTGGCGGAGCGAATGGCCCGAACGGCGGCCGCATGAAGATCTCGATTCTGGACGACTATTTCGACACGGTGCGCACGCTCGCGTGCTTCGACAAGCTCGAGGGCCACGACGTCACGGTCTGGAACGACCACGTCCAGGACACCGACGTGCTGGCCGAGCGGCTGAAAGACACCGAGGCGCTGGTGCTGATCCGCGAGCGCACGAAAATCCGCAAGCCGCTGCTCGAACGCCTGCCGAAGCTCAAGCTGATCAGCCAGCGCAGCGTCTTCCCCCATATCGACATCGACGACTGCACGCGGCTCGGCGTGGTCGTCTCGTCGAGCCAGCACGCCGACACGCCATCACATGCCACGGCGGAGTTCACCTGGGGGCTGGTGCTCGCCGCCATGCGGCAGATTCCCCAGCAGATGGCGTCGCTCAAGGCCGGGCACTGGCAGCTCGGCGTCGGCCACAGCGTGCGCGGGAAGACGCTCGGGATCTACGGCTGGGGCCGCATCGGCGCCGTGGTCGCGGGCTACGGCAAGGCGTTCGGCATGAAGGTCCTGGTCTGGGCGCGCGAGGCCTCGCGCGAGCGGGCGCGCGCCGCCGGCTGGGATGTGGCGCCGAGCAAGGAAGCGTTCTTCGAGCAGTGCGATGTCATCTCGCTGCACATGCGCCTCGTCGAGGCGACGCGCCACATCGTCAAGGCCGCCGACCTCGCGCGCATGAAGCCCGGAGCGCTCCTGGTCAACACCAGCCGCGCGCCGCTGATCGAGCCGGGCGCGCTGGTCGCGGCGCTTCGTGCCGGGCGGCCGGGCTTCGCGGCGGTCGACGTCTACGAGGAGGAGCCGATGCGCGACACCGCGCATCCGCTGCTCAACATGCCCAACGTCGTTGCAACCCCGCACCTCGGCTATGTGACGGTCGAGGAATACGAGACGCAGTTCACCGACATCTTCGACCAGATCATTGCACACGCCGCCGGCGAGCCGATCAACGTGGTCAACCCGCAGGTGCTCGACGCCGCCAACCGGCGGCGGTGATCAGGAGGACGTGATGAGCCGACGGGCATTTCTCACCGGCGCGGCCGCCCTCGGTCTCAGCGTCGCGGGGCACCGGCCGGTGCGCGCGCAGACCTTTCCGTCGAGTGTCATCCGCTTCGTCGTGCCGGCCTCGGTCAGCACGCCGCCCGACATCCTGGCGCGGATCGTCGCCAACGGGATCGCCCAGAACGAAGGCTGGAATGTGATCGTCGAGGACAAGCCTGGTGCCGTGATGACGCTCGGTGCCGGCGAGGTCCTCAAGCAACCCGCCGACGGCCACACGCTGCTCGCCGCAATGACGGGGGTCACCGCGATAAGCGCGCTGGTGCCCACCGCGTCGATCAACGTCGAGACTGATTTTGCGCCCGTGGTCCGTGTCGGCACCGCCTATAACGTGCTGGTGGTCAATCCGGGCGTACCGGTGCACTCGGTCGCTGAGCTGATCGCGTTTCTCAAGAAGAGCCCGGACAAGCACACCTACTCGTCGGGAGGCTTCGCCACGCCCGCGCATCTGCTCGGCGAGCTGTTCAAGCTCGAGACCGGCGTGCGGGCGACCCACGTGCCCTACAACCAGTTCCCGCAGGCGATCGCCGACCTGGTCTCCGGCGTGAATACCTACCAGTTCATCGGCATACTGCCGGTGGTGCAGCTCATCAACACCGGCAAGCTGCGCGCGCTCGCCGTCATGGGAAAGAAGCGCAATCCGGCGCTGCCGGACGTGCCGACGATCGCCGAGGCCGGCTTCCCGAAGCTCGTGTCCGGGGACTGGGCCGGCATCCTGGTCAAGGCGGGCACGCCCAAGGACGTGATCGCGCGCCTCAATCGCGCCGTGAACTACGCGCTCAAGACCGACAAGGTGCTCAACGCCTTCGCCAAGATCGGCATCGATGTCGGCGGCGGCACGCCGGAAGAGTTCGGCGCCCTTGTGCACGCCGAGACCGTGCGCTGGACCAAGGTCATCAAGGACGCCGGGATCAAGATCAACTCATGACAATACTGATTTTCGCGTGACGTTGCTCGGGACCGGCGTGCCGATCCCGAGCCCAGACCGTGTCGGCCCCGGTTCGCGCCGCCGACGGTGGAGGATTTCATCGCCCAGACGCCGCACACCTATGCCGGGCCCCTCGTCGTCGGCGAGGATCTGATGTTCGACATCGGCGAGACCGTGACGGTGCGTCGCGCGCAACCGCAGCCTGCAGGGGCTTAACGCGACACCGCGGATGTGTCAGCCTTGCTGCGCCGAATAAGAGCCGGCCGAACTCGGCTCGTGCGGGAGGAAGCGATGTTTCGTTGCGTCGCGACGGCCGTGGCCGCCGGGCTGCTCTCGGCTCTCCCGGTTCAGGCGCAGCAGGGGGCCGATTATCCCAGCCGGCCGGTGCGGGTCATCGTCGACGTGGCGCCCGGGGGCGGCGTCGACACCGCGACGCGGCTCGTTGCCGCCAAGCTGGAGAAGATCTTCGGCCAGACCTTCGTGGTGGAGAACCGGCCCGGCGCCGCCGGCAATATCGGCGCCGAGACCGTCTTCACGGCGGAGCCCGACGGCTACACGCTGCTCGCCTCCTCGCCGTCGCCGCTCGCGATCAACCAGTGGCTCTACAAGAAGCTCGCCTACGATCCGGCCGGCTTCGTGCCGATCGCGATGATGTCGCGCATCCCCAACGTGCTGGTGGTGCGCAAGGATTTTCCCGCCGCGACCGTGCAGGAGCTGATCGCCTACGCCAAGGCGCATCCGGGCGCGTTGAGCTACGGCTCGCAGGGTGTCGGCACGGCGTCGCATCTGACCGGCGTGATGTTCATGCAGCTCACCGGCACCCGGATGGTGCACGTGCCTTACAAGGGAACCGCGCCGGTGCTGACCGACATCATCGCCGGCCACATCGACCTCACCTTCATCCAGGTCTCCAGCGCGTACGCGATGCACGAAGCCGGCAAGGCGCGCATCCTCGCTGCCGCGAGCGACCAGCGGCTCGAGTTCCTGCCCGACGTCCCGACCCTCGCCGAGATCGGCCTGCCGATCTCGACCGACACCTGGAATGCGCTCAGCGCGCCGCCAAAAACGCCGGCCGCGATCGTCGCCAGGCTCAACCATGCGGTGAACGCGGCGCTCAAGGAGCCGGATGTGCGCGCGCGGCTGCGCGAGCTCAAGGCGATCATCGGCGGCAACGGCGGCCCGGCCGAGGCGGCGCAATTCGTCGCGGCGCAGCGTCGCCAATGGGGCGACCTCGTGCACGCCGCGGGCCTCGAGCCGCAGTGATGCAGTACGGGGTGACATCCTGAATCGCCGCGCGGCTACCCTCCCGCTGAATCGCCGCGCGGGTACCCTCCCGCCCTTTGGCGGGGAGGGTCGAGCGAAGCGGCAAAGCCGCTGAGCGAGGGGTGGGGGACTACGCTTGCTCTGAATCTGCAAAGGGCGCCTAAAATCTTGCTCCGAGCAAGCGTGCGCCCCCCACCCCTGACCCCTCCCGCCACGCGCTACGCGCGCGGGGCGAGGGGAACCCGTCCGCCGAGTTACTGGCCTCGCTGCTGCCTCGCGTCTAAACTCAGACCGTTCGCTCGATCCCCAGGAGACTTCCATGAGTGCCGGCCCCACGACTCTCGTCATCCGCAACGGCACGTTGATCGACGGATCGAGCAAGGCGGCGAGCCGCAACGACGCGGTCGTCATCGAGGGCAACAAGATCAAGAGCGTCGGCGCGCTGCCGCCCGACGTGACGTTAGAGGATCGCCGCAACGTGCAAGTGATAGACGCGGCCGGGCAGTGGATCATGCCGGGCCTGATCGATGCGCACTGCCACATGTCCTACGGCTATCCGATGATCAAGGGCGAGGGCAAAGGCAAGGGCACGACGCGGCCGGAGTTCTCGACGCTGAAAACCGCGCGCAGCGCGCAGAAGGTGCTGCGGGCCGGCGTCACCAGCATCTCGGTGCCGGGCGGCACCTGGTTCACCGACGTGGGCGTGCGCGACGCCATCCGCCTCGGCCTGATGCAAGGGCCGCGCATGTTCGTCGCCGGCCGCATGATCGTGACCTACGGCTGCATCGAGGACGACGAGCCGTCGTGGGAGGGCACGCCCGACCATTCGATCGGCAAGCTGTGCAACACGGCGGACGAGATGGTCACCGAGGTGCGCCGCCAGGGCAAGCACGGCGTCAACTTCATCAAGATGGCGGATAGCCGCTCGGGCGAGTCGCAGATGCTCGCCAAGGAGGAGATCGCGGCCGTCGTCGGCGAGGCGCACCGCCGCAACCTGAAAGTCGCGATCCACTCGCGCGGCGCCGGCTCGACCCGGGCGGCCGCGGAGGCCGGCGTCGACTGGATCGTGCACGCCGATCTCGCGACCGAGCGCGACCTCGATGCGGTGGCAAAAGCCGGCATGCCGATCCTGCCGACCGCGACGTTCCTTGCCACCGTGGTCGAGCTCGGCAAGAAGATCGGGCCCGAGCAGGTGCAGCTCGACATCAACCGCATGCAGCGACACTACGACCTGCTCGGCAAGCTGATGCACAAGGCGCGCGAGCTCGGCATCCGCCTTCTGGTCGGCACCGACACCGGCAACAACGCGTTCACGCCGCATGGCGAGCTGCACGCCAAGGAGCTTGAAATTTTCGTCAAGCATGGCGGCTATTCGCCGATGGAGGCGATCGTCGCGGCGACGCGCGACAACGCGCTTGCGGTCGGCCTCGACGGGCAGGTCGGCGAGATCGCGCCCGGCAAGCTCGCCGACGTGATCGTGCTCGACAAGGATCCGATCGCCGACATCACGGTGCTGCAGGGCGGCAAGCATCTCGTTTGGGTGATCAAGGACGGCAGGCCCGTCGACCTCGACCCGCGCGACGAGATGCTCGTCTTCGAGCAGGCGGCCGAATAGGCTCGGGACGGTCGAGCGGATGGGAGACATTGCGCGCGTCAGGATCGCGATCGACGATGTCGCGCCGCCGGTGGTGCGTGTCGTCGAGGTGCCGCTCGCCATGCGGCTCGACGACCTGCACTTCGTGCTGCAGATCGCGATCGGCTGGCAGAACTGCCACCCGTTCGAGTTCCGCGCCGGCGACAAGGCGTGGGGCCTGATCGACCGCGACGCCGAAGCCAATCCGCTTCCCGCCGAGGCGGCGACGCTCGCCGACATCCGCGCGCTCGGGGGCGCCTTCAAGTATGGTTACGTGTTCGGCGAGGACTGGCAGCATACGGCGAAGATCGAAGCGATTGCGCCGGCGGAGCCCGGTGTCGTCTATCCGCGGCTGATCGAGGCGCAGGGCCGCTGCCCGCCGGCCGACATCGGCGGCGCCGCCGGCTACGAGGATTTCCTGAGCGCGATCGCGGACCCGAGCCATCCACTGCACGACACCATGGTCGAGTTCGACGATGCCGAGTTCAACCCGCACAAGGTCGACGTCGCGGCGCTCGGCAGCAATTTGGCGAACTTGGCGCGCTATATCGGGCGACGCAAGACGGTGTAGCTTGGCGCGGTGAGGTGAGCACGGCCATTGGCACCCTCTCCCCCGGAGGGGAGAGGGAGGGGTGAGGGGCTCTCGGTGCCCGTAATGAAACACCGAGCGCCCCTCACCCGGCTCCCCCGGCTCAAGGCCGGGGTTGCCACCCTCTCCCCTCCGGGGAGAGGGAAGAAAGCTAGTGCTGGTCCTTCGCCAGCGTCGCGGGCGTGCTGCGCGGGCCGGCCGCGTTGGCAATCCGCACCTCGTCGCCGGTCGCAATCCCATCTTGCGGGCTTTCGATGATGCGGTCCTCGGCCGCAAGCCCCGAGCCGATCTCGACGGTCTGGCCCATGTCACGCGCGATCGTCACAGTCTTGAGGACGACGCGGCTGCTGGCGTCGACGGTCGCGACGTGCAGGCCGCTCTGGTCGAAGATCAGCGCGCTCGCCGGCACGCTGATCGCGAGCTCGGCCTGCGGCAGGTCGAGGCTGACATTGGCGAAGGCGCCGGTCATCAGCTCGCCGTCGGCGTTGTCGACGAGAAGCTGCATGCGCGTCGTGCCGGATGCCGCATCGACCGACTGGGCGGAGGCCGCGACCGTCGCCGCGAAGGTGCGGCCCGGATATTCGGGCACGGTGATGCGCGACTTGGCGCCGATGCGGATGCTCGGCACGTAGCTCTGCGGCACGTCCACATAGGCACGCAGCCGGGTCGTGTCGGAGACGACGAACAGCGCCGGGCCGCCGCCGGCGCCCGCATTGATCAGCGCGCCGACGTCGG
>Ga0209006_10006368_pt1 | contig 10688 bp, 8 predicted proteins | sample JacPin_JW_Ref_O2_FD_188567 | JGI IMG/M metagenome (GOLD analysis project Ga0209006, IMG submission 188567) | Forest soil microbial communities from Algoma, Ontario, Canada - Jack Pine, Ontario site 1_JW_Ref_O2 (SPAdes) (version 2) | ecosystem: Environmental > Terrestrial > Soil > Boreal... | reverse complement strand
ACCGAGCCATATCGGATGTTCACATCACGGGCCGAATACCGGCTGACCTTGCGCGCCGACAATGCCGATCAGCGCCTCACCGGCAAGGGCATTTCGCTGGGATGCGTGGGCCGAGCGCGCAGCCAACGCCATCGCTCCAAGATGGCGGCGTTGAATGCCGCAAAGGCCTTGGCAAAGGCGCTCGCGATCACACCCAACGAGGCCACCAGGTACGGGCTAAGCCTCAACAAGGATGGCCATCGCCGGTCGGCGTTCGAACTGCTGGCCTATCCGGAGATCGGTTGGGCTCAAGTCGGCGCCATCTGGCCGGAGTTGTCGTCGATCGATCCGTCGATCGCGGTTCACCTCGAAATCGATGCCAAATACGACGTCTATCTCAAGCGCCAGATCGCCGATGTCGATGCATTTCGTCGCGACGAGGGCCTGGTCCTCAGCGACATCGACTACAACTTAGTCCCGGGACTCTCCAACGAGGCCCGCTCCAAATTGGCAGCGGCGCGTCCGCGAACGGTGGGGCAGGCGGGGCGGCTCGATGGCCTGACGCCGGCTGCGCTCGGGATTTTGGCGGCCTATCTCCGGCGCGAAGCACGGCGGAAAACGGCGGCGACCGCGTAGAGAGGTGTTTCACGTGAAACAGGCTGCCTCTCCAATCCTGGCCTCCGATAAAGCCGCTGCCTTGGCGCTGACGTCGGTTTCACGTGAAACAGAAGGGCGGCTGGATCGCTATGTCGAACTGCTCCTGGAATGGCAGGCGAAAACCAATCTGGTTGCGCCATCGACGCTTCCAAATCTGTGGTCCCGGCATATCTCCGATTCGCTACAGCTCCTGGCGCTCGCGCCGTCCGCCTGGACATGGGCCGATCTCGGTAGCGGTGGCGGATTTCCGGGGGTGGTATTGGCTTGCGCACTGGCGGAAACACCGGGAGCGACGGTTCATCTGGTTGAGCGCAACAGCAAGAAGGCTGCATTTCTCCGTGAAGCCCTGCGCGTGACCGGCGCTCCGGGCATCGTGCATCTGGCGGATATCGGGGAAAGTGTGGATAGAATAGTCGGGAAGGTGGATTGCGTCACTGCCCGGGCGGTCGCTCCGCTACACCAGCTTATCGGCTTTGTGGAACCCTTGGTAAAACGGGGTGCGAAAGCCTTATTGCTGAAGGGCCAAGATGTAGAGGCCGAATTGACCGAAGCCACTAAATATTGGAATATCACACCGTCGCTTCATCCTAGCCGTACCGGCGGACATGGCTGGATCGTTGAGCTCGACCGGATCGAGCCACGCAATCAGTCCGCGACAGCAGGCAGCACTCGCGCATGACCGTAATTGATGATATTTATCAAGAGGATAAGGCAGCGGCCGTGCCGCCTGGCCATCCGCGCATCCTGGCTCTGGCCAACCAGAAGGGCGGAGTCGGCAAGACCACTACCGCGATCAATCTCGGCACCGCACTGGCCGCGATCGGCGAGCGCGTGCTGATCGTCGATCTCGATCCGCAAGGCAATGCCTCCACGGGCCTCGGCATCGACCGCCGCAGCCGCAACTGCTCAACCTATGACGTGCTGATCGGGGAAGCGCCGCTGCGCGACGCAGTCGTGCCGACAGCGGTGCCGCGCCTACATATCGCGGCATCGACGATGGATCTCTCCGGCCTCGAGCTCGAACTGGGATCGACCCGCGACCGCGCGTTTCGCCTTCGCGATGCGATCGCGGCGCTGAACACCAACGCCACGCCGGAATCCGATTACACCTATGTGCTGATCGATTGTCCGCCGTCGCTCAATCTGCTCACCGTCAACGCCATGGCGGCATCGGACGCGATCCTGGTGCCGCTGCAGTGCGAGTTCTTCGCGCTCGAAGGTCTGTCGCAATTGCTGCAGACGGTGGAGCAGGTGCGCACCACGCTCAATCCAAATCTGACGATCCACGGCATCGTGCTGACCATGTTCGACTCGCGCAATAATTTATCGAACCAGGTCGTCGCCGATGTCAGGCAGTTCATGGGAGCCAAGGTCTACAAGACCATGATCCCGCGCAACGTCCGCATCTCCGAGGCGCCGTCCTATGGCAAGCCGGTGCTGGTGTACGATCTCAAATGCGTCGGCAGCGAAGCTTATCTGAAGCTCGCGACCGAAGTGATCCAGCGCGAACGTGAGCTGCGCGCCAATTGAAATGAAGAGCTGTAGGGTGGGCAAAGGCGCTCTTCGCGCCGTGCCCACCATCTTGGCGCAACGCAAATTTCGGTGGGCACGCTAACGCTTTGCCCACCCTACGAACTCTAGATCCGGAGCACTGACGTTGAATCCAAGGGAGCTGGCAATGGCAGAGGAGGCGCGTTCGCGGCTGGGCCGCGGTCTTGCAAGTCTGATCGGGGACGTCGGCGGCGAGGCCGCGCATCTGGATCGGCCGCGCGCGCAGCGCAAGGTGCCGATCGAATTCCTCAAACCGAATCCGCGCAATCCGCGCCGAGACTTTGCCGATGCCGAACTTGCCGAACTCGCCGATTCGATCAGGCAGCATGGCGTGATCCAGCCGATCGTGGTGCGTCCGGTGCGCGGCGCGCAGGATCGGTTTGAGATCATTGCCGGCGAACGCCGCTGGCGCGCGTCGCAAATCGCCGGCCTGCACGAGGTGCCGATCGTGCCGGTCGACGTCAGCGACGCCGACGCGCTCGAGTTCGCGATCATCGAAAACGTGCAGCGCGAAGATCTCAATGCGATGGAAGAGGCGCAGGGCTATCACGCGCTGGCGGATGAATTCAAACGCAGCCAGGACGAGATTGCCAAGATCGTCGGCAAGAGCCGCAGCCACGTCGCCAACATGATGCGGTTGACGAAATTGCCGGCCGAGGTGCAGGCCTATATCGCATCCGGCAAATTGTCGGCGGGCCATGCGCGCGCGCTGATCGGCGTGCCCGATCCGGCGGCTGCGGCAAAGCGCATCGTCGAAGAGGGCCTCAACGTCCGCCAGGCCGAGGCGCTGGCGCATGTCGAGGGTGTCCCCGAGCGCAAACCGCAGAAAGCGCGCGGCGGCAAGGTGAAGGATGCCGATACCGTTGCGCTGGAGAAACGCGTCAGCGACGCGCTCGGGCTTGCGGTGAGCGTCGATCACCGGGAGCCCGGCGGCGCCGTGCATATCCGTTATCACAGCCTCGAACAGCTCGACGAGGTGATGCGGCGGTTGGCCAGAGGAAGTTGAGGAAATATCTCCGTCACGGAAATTTAGCGACGACTTTGATCTCGCCAACGATGGCCTCATTGAAGGCGGCCATTTCCCCGGCGGGAATCCAGTATTCCAGATGGGCCGAACCGCCCGCCGTCTGAACGCTGTAATTACGAAGGAAGCTGCGCCGCACCTCAAAGCGAGTGACAAAGCCTGAGCCGCTGGCAGGCACATTCCAGTCCCGTGCGATTTTAACGGCGTAATCTTCTGACAGCACCGGATAAAAGATCGGTTGGTCGGGAAGCCGTGGCGGGAATGCTCGCATTCCCGATTTTCGGATCAGGTCCAGTTCCACCGGCCCAACTGGACGCCAAAGAATGACGACGTCCTCGTCCGGGTCCGGCATAGCTATCCCCGTCGCTTCGCATTCGCTGCAATCGACAGCAGCGCGCGCTGCGCGATCGCGGCGGCGAGCGGCGTCTGCTTGCGCATCTCAAGCGCCGCGGTTGCGAGCTGTTCGATGATCGTCAGCAGCCGCGCCGGGCTGAAATTTCGTAGCGCCGTCTCGACGTTGGCCTTGCGTGAGAAATGCAGGCGCGGAAAGCCGCTGTCGAGCAGGTTAGCCAGCGGCGTTCCCTCGGCAATGGCGAGCGCGGATTTGTGCAGCCACGCCGCCTGACGCTGGGCCGCGGCAATGATCATGCCGGGATAGGTGCCGGCGATCATGGCCTTGGCAAACTCGGTTTCGACCAGATCGGGCTTGCCGGCAAACGCGCCGTCGACGATCGGATCGAGCTTCAGTTCGGACGCATCCGCGACCACCGCCATCACGTCGTCGAGCGTGACTTCGCGCATCCCGTGGGCGTAAAGCGTCAGCTTGCGCAGCTCGTTGCGCGAGGCCTGACGGTCGCCGCCGAGCAGCGACATCAACACCCCGCGCGCGTCCGGCGCGATGCTCAAATTCGACACCCGCAATTCATCGTCGATCAGTTTGGCAAGGTCGCGTTCGCCGTCGGGATAGCAGCCGATCGCCACTGCGGTTTTGGCGCGCTCGCAGGCCTTGCGCAGCGGCGATTCCGCCCGCAGCTCACCGGCTTCGATCACGATGCGGCAATCTTTCAAGGGTAGATCGGCCAGCGTATCGACGCCGCTGGCAAAGTTGCGCGAGCCGGCGCGAACGCGGATCGCGCGACGGCCGCCGAACAGCGGTACCGTCATCGCCTCATCGACCAGCCGCGACGGCTCGGCCGATAGTTCGTCGCCGTCCAGCCGAACCAGCGAAAACGGATCATTGGGATCGTCGACCGCGGAGGCCAATAGCGCGTCCGCACGCTCGCGCACCAGCCCGGCGTCGGGACCGTAGAGCAGGATGATGGGACGTCCGAGATCGGGCCGCGCCAAAAAAGTGTCGATGTCTCGTCCGCGAAGCGCGACCACGGAGCGTCAGGTGCCGGCGCTGAAATACGACGCCAGCCTGGTCTGGATATTTTCTGCGATCTCCTGGGCGGCACGATCCTCGGCGTCGCGGTAGGCGCGGGCGCGGGCAAAACGCTGGTAGGAGCCAGGGATATCGTAGGAGACGCGGGAGAAGGTCGAGCCGGTCATCACCGATTTGTTGGTCGCGAGATCGATCAGGTTGAATTGCGCGTCGATGCCGACGTTCTCGCTGCTCGGCAGCCCCGTGTTGGTATCGACCATCAGCGAGGAGCGGGTCGAGTTGAACTTGAGCACCAGCTTATGGGTGGGCGGCATGCCGGTCGCGTCGCCGTAGAGCTTGAACGCCAGCGCATTGCGGATTTCCACTTGGATCCGCGCATCGTGCGACGCGTTGGGCTTGTCCACGGGCGGGACTTCCACCCCCATCAGCTTTTCGCGCAGGCCGGGGGTGCCGTCGGCATGCTCGGCATACATCGGCTGAAAGCAGCCGGCCGTCAGCGCCGCCAGGGCGGCTACGGCGAGGAGCCGGGCGGCGATGCGGGTCCTAGCCGACGACATTCACGATCCTCATGGGAACAATGATGACCTTGCGGACGGCCTTGCCGCCCAAGGCCTGTTTTACCGCATCAAGGCCCAAAACGGCAGCCTCAATTTCCGGATTTTGGGCGCCAGTGGCCACGGTGACCTCACCCCGTTTTTTACCGTTGACTTGCACCACCAAGTTCACGGTGTCTTCAACCAGCAAATCTCGTTCGATTTTGGGCCAATTGGCCTCCGAAACCAGGCCCGGCTGGCCCAGCACCTGCCAGCACTCCTCGGCCAGATGCGGCATCATCGGCGCGAATAGTTGAACAAGGATGACCGCCGCCTCGCGGAACGCCCATTGCAGATCCGGCGACGGTTTTGCGGGACGCGCCAGCGCCTCGCCGAGCGCATTGGAGAACTCCCTTATGTAGGCAAGGCAGACGTTGAAATGCAGCTTTTCGATGCCGGCGGAAACCTTGTCCAGCGCGCCATGGGCGGCTTTGCGTACCGCCAGCGCGTCCGGCCCAAATGCTGCCGGCCGCGTCGAAGGCGCGGCGCCGGCGATATCGGCAGATTCGTTGATCAGCCGCCACAGCCGCTGCACGAAACGCGAGGCGCCTTGCACCCGCTCGTCGCTCCAGATCACGTCGCGATCCGGCGGCGAATCCGACAACATGAACCAGCGCGCCACGTCGGCGCCATAGGTCGCGATGATGTCGTCGGGATCGACGGTGTTGCGCTTCGACTTCGACATCTTCTCGATCGAGCCGATGCTGACCTCCCCGCCGCCGTCGATCAGGCTGGCGCGGCGACCGTTGCCGCCGGTGTCGATCTTGACCTCGGCCGGTGTGACGTAGCTGCCGTCGGCCTTCTGATAGGTCTCGTGCACCACCATGCCTTGCGTGAACATCCCGGCGAATGGCTCGTCCATGCCGATGTGGCCCGTCGCCCGCATGGCGCGGATGAAGAACCGGCTGTACAACAGATGCAGGATCGCGTGCTCGACGCCGCCGATATACTGGTCGACCGGCATCAGCCGGTTGGCGACCTCAGGCGTCGTCGGCGCGCGCTCGTTCCACGGATCGGTGAAGCGGGCAAAATACCAGGACGAGTCGACAAACGTGTCCATGGTGTCGGTTTCGCGCTGCGCCTTGCCGCCGCATTGCGGGCAGGTGACGTGCTTCCAGGTTGGATGATGGTCGAGCGCGTTGCCGGGCTTGTCGAATGAGACATCCTCGGGCAGCACCACCGGCAGGTCCTTGTCGGGCACCGGCACCACATCGCATTTCGGGCAGTGGATCACCGGGATCGGGCAGCCCCAATAGCGCTGGCGCGAGATGCCCCAGTCGCGCAGCCGGAAATTCACCTGCCGCTCGGCAATGGGCATGTTGCCACGCATCTCCGTCTCTAGCCGCTTTGCGACTTCGGCCTTGGCCTGTTCGATGGTCATGCCATCGAGGAAGCGCGAATTGATCATGCGGCCGTCGCCATCATAGGCGGTGTCCGTGATGACAAACGTCTTCGGGTCCTGGCCTTCGGGGCAGACCACGGGCGTGTTGCCCAGCGCATATTTGTTGACGAAATCGAGGTCGCGCTGGTCATGCGCCGGGCAGCCGAAAATCGCGCCGGTGCCATATTCCATCAGTACGAAATTGGCGACATAGACCGGCAGCTTCCAGTTCGCGTCGAACGGATGGATCGCCTTGATGCCGGTGTCGAAGCCGAGTTTCTCCGCGGTGTCGATGATCTCCTGCGCGGTGCCATGACGCTTTGCCTCCGCGATGAAATCCGCAAGCTTTGGATTTTTCGAAGCGGCGGCCTGCGCCAGCGGATGATCCGGCGCGATCGCCATGAACTTGGCGCCGAACAGCGTGTCGTGCCGCGTCGTGAATATTTTCAGCTCACGCTCGCCATCCGGCGTCGTCGAGGGATCGAGCGCGAAGCGCACCAGCAAACCTTCCGAGCGGCCGATCCAGTTGCGTTGCATCAGCCGGACCTTGTCCGGCCAGCGGTCCAGCGTATCCAGCGCGTCCAATAGCTCCTGCGAGTATTTCGTGATCTTGAACACCCACTGGTTCATCTCGCGCTGCTCGACTACCGCACCCGAGCGCCAGCCGCGGCCGTCGATGACCTGCTCATTGGCCAGCACGGTCATGTCGACCGGGTCCCAGTTGATCTTGCGCTTTTCGCGCTCGGCGAGGCCCGCGCGCAGGAAATCGCAAAACAGCTTCTGCTGATGCTTGTAGTAGGAGGGATCGCAGGTGGCGAATTCGCGCGTCCAGTCCAGCGACAGCCCGATCGAGCGCAGCTGCTTTTTCATCGCCGCGATATTGTCGTAGGTCCACGCCTTGGGCGCGACCTTGCGCTCGATCGCGGCGTTTTCCGCCGGCAACCCGAACGCATCCCAGCCCATCGGATGCAGCACGTTGAATCCCCTGGCGCGCATGAAACGCGCCAGCACGTCGCCGAGCGTATAGTTGCGGACATGCCCGATATGGATGCGCCCGGAGGGGTAGGGGAACATCTCCAGCACGTAATATTTCGGCCGCGGATCGTCGTTCCTGGAGGCGAAGATCGCCTTCTCGTCCCACTGGCGTTGCCAGCGCGGCTCGGATTCGCGTGCATTGTAGCGTTCGTTAGGTCTTGCTGCGCGCGGCGTGTTGTAGATTTCGCCCTGGAGGCCGTGGGCGAATTTGTAGAGCCGCTGATATCGCTGCTCGATCACATATAGATTAATCAAGCTCCATTCTTTTAAGTGCTGAATCTCTTTGATACTCTCCGGATACCGAAAGACTTCCCCGTCCGGGTCTACCTCCATTATCGCGCGAACGGTCTCGTTGAAGTAAACGATTTCAGCGTCTTCAACTTTTATGCCCGACCGCTTGAGGAGCCGCTGGGCCGTCTCCCAATTCGCATTAAGGGAGTGGCCTTTCTCAAATTTCTCATTCGACCCTAAGATTCTAGCCAGCCCGAAAATCAGGTATTTAATGTACAGTTCAATTGCGTGACGAAAATTCAAGCAGATTGGATAAATGAGAACATCAATGATGATGCCTGGCTTTTGCGCTTCTTGGAGCAACAGCCGAGTAGCTTCGAAGTATCCTTGAGCGTAGTCATATAAATCGTATGGACCACCATTGTTGCCTACACACGCATTGAGCTGCGCGTGGCTTTGCAGGCCTCTGAATAGAACGTTTTCTTTAAAGGGGGCTGGCTCGTCAGTCATGGAATCGCTGGACTTTTCCTGGGTCTCGGTCCGGTTAGAAGGACGGCGGACTAGGCCATAAAAGCGGCTTGGGGGTCAACGGGTTGGGTAGTGGACGGAAGGCCGGCATCGGCCTTTCTGTCGGCCGTGTCCGGCGCGGGACCAACCGCTCAGCTCGCCAGTTTCACCACGCTGGCGCCGTCCGTGATCCGCACAAAGCCGTGCTCGGCGACGGCGTTGCGGCCGCGGTGTTTGGCGGCGTAGAGGGCGGCGTCGGCGGCCTCGATCAGGTCGCCCGGCCGCTGCGAGCCGTTGGGTCGGGTGGAGGCCACGCCGACGCTGACGGTGACGGTTCCATGGTTGGAAGTGCAATGGGGCATCGCGAGGTTTTGGACCGCGACGCGCACGATCTCGCCGATCTCCAGCGCGCGGGCGGCGTCGGTGTTCGGCAGCAGCAGGCAGAATTCCTCGCCGCCGTAACGTCCGGCAAAGCCCATGGTATCGGCGGCAATTCCGGACAGCGTCTCACCGAGCCTGGAAAGGCAGACGTCGCCTTCGGGGTGGCCATAGGTGTCATTGAACAGCTTGAAGTGATCGACGTCGATCATCATCAGCGACAGGTCGCAGCCGTATTGCTGGGCCTTCAGCCATTCGAAGTCGAGCCGGCTCTGGAATCCGCGCCGGTTGGCGAGGCCGGACAGCATGTCGATCGAGGCCATCACCGTCAGCCGGTCGTTGGTGGCGACCAATTCGCGCTCGCGCGCGCCGAGCTGCGCCGCCATCGCGTTGAACGCGCGCGCCAGCGGCACGAATTCCGCCGGCAACCGGTTGCGCGGCGCGCGTACCGACCAGTCGCCCTGGCCGAACCGTGTCGCCATCGCCGCCAGCATTTCGATCGGCTGGATGATGAGCCTCTCGGCGCCGATCAGCGCGCCGATCAGCACCAGCAGGCAGACGAAAGCGAGTTGCAGAAAGGCGGTGTGAATCTCCTGATTGGCGCCCGCCGCAGCCAACGCCTCGTCGATGCCGATGACCAGGCGCGATCCGGCGCCGGGAATCCGGGTAGCGCTGACGGTGTGTTTCGACCCGTCGGCGGCGAGGTATGAAACCGGCCCCGTCTTACCGTCCGAGCCGATCGCCTTGCCGGCGATGGCCGACAGCAACGGTGCGTCGTCGAGCGGACGGCCGATCATATTGGCCTGATCGGTGGGTGCCGCGATAACCCTGTTTTCGCCGTCGATGAGAAACGCCGAGACGCCCGGCCGGCCGCTGAGCTCGTCCATGACCTTCGACATCCAGTCGAGATTGATGCCTGCGACGATGACGGCCTGTTCGTCGGCGGCGATCGCAGATACCGGATAGGCCGCCGTCATCATCGGCAGCTTCGCGCCTCGGCCGACGAGATAATCGCTGTAGGCAAAGCCGCGGCTCGCCACCGCCGCCTTGAAGTAACCGCGGTCGCCGAGATCGACGCCGACCAGGCCGGGGAATGTCGAGCATTGAACCCTGCCGTCGCCGCCGACAATCGACAGGCTTCGGATCCAGGGCAGCGCGAACTGCATGCTTGCGCGCAGGATATCGCAACTTCGGCCTACGCCTCCGACCGAAGCGCGGATGTAGGCGGCCGATTTCATCATCGTCTCGACCGACGAGATGATTTCGCGCTGTGCCTGAACGCTGTGCTCGGCGATGTTCGATAGTTCGGCCGACGCATACGCGATCTGCCTGGAGCGGTTTTCTTCCAGCGAACGGGCGCGTTCCATCATCAAGGGCGCCACCAGGATCAACGCCAGCAATATCAGCCGCGCGCGGATTCCGATAAGCTTCTTGAGTTTCAATCGATTGCGGTGGAAACTAACGCGTGGCATCTTCGGACCCCAGCCCCGCATGCACGATAGAGCGAAGGGTTCAAAAAGCCTTTCCCGAATTTGGTAAAATTCGAACTACTCCGTAAATCTGCGACTGCAGGATGACATGACGCCCGAAAAAGCCGCATCGATAACCCCGCCTTTACCAAACGGCCTCGCCACGGTGGAGCAGGAGATTGTGCGGGCCTGCCACCAGGCGCGCCGCGAACGCGGCTCGGTGACATTGATCGCGGTGTCCAAGACCTTCGATGCCACGGCAATTGCGCCGCTGATCGAGGTCGGGCAGCGCGTATTCGGCGAAAATCGCGTGCAGGAAGCCAAAGCGAAGTGGCCGGGGCTGATCTCCGCCTGTCCCGGCATCGCGTTGCATTTGATCGGGCCGCTGCAATCCAACAAGGCTAAAGAGGCGGTGGCGCTGTTCGACGCCATCCACTCGGTCGATCGTCCGAGCATTTGTGAAGCGTTAGCCAAGGAAATTGATTCCCAGAAACGGCGG
>Ga0209006_10006367_pt1 | contig 10688 bp, 9 predicted proteins | sample JacPin_JW_Ref_O2_FD_188567 | JGI IMG/M metagenome (GOLD analysis project Ga0209006, IMG submission 188567) | Forest soil microbial communities from Algoma, Ontario, Canada - Jack Pine, Ontario site 1_JW_Ref_O2 (SPAdes) (version 2) | ecosystem: Environmental > Terrestrial > Soil > Boreal... | reverse complement strand
GCGGCAGCCGCGGAGATAGCGACGTCGTAGACGGCGTCGCCGCCGAACGGTTCGGGCATTGCCAGGTAGGCCAGGTGCCAGCAGCCGTCGGCCTGCCACCAGACCGGCGACCGCGCCTCGGTCCCGATCCGGCCCAGATCATGGGCCGTCCCTGTTTCCAGATCGACCACGTGCAACTCGCTGGTGGTCGCGCCTGGATCATTGTCCGGATCCTCCCAGCTGATCGTCCCCAGCGCGCCCCCGTCCGGCCGCGCCGCCAGCTCCACGACGTGGCGGTCGCCGAGGCCCTCCACCGTGCGCAGCTCGCCAGTGGCTAGGTCAAGCACCCGCAGCCTGGCGCAGCGCAGCTGCTGACCCCAGACGAACGCGTCGTCGCGCTCGGCGCGCCTGCGCTCGTCCTCCTCAGTCGGCTCGTCCGTGGCCACCACCGCGACCAGCCGGGCATCCGCAAGCGGCCGGGCAGCAGAGATCTCGCCGCGCCAGTCCGTGAGGACCTCGGCCTCCCCGCCCCCGACCCGTACCCGGTACAGCTGACGGGAGCCGGTGCGATCGGACAAGAAAAACACCGACGCCGAATCCGGCGCCCAGCGCGGATCAGAATCTGCCGCCGTGCCCGCGGTCAGCTTCCACGGCGGCGAGCTGCCGTCAGCAGCGGCCACCCAGAGCGCGCACAGACAACGTTCTCCGCCGCGGCCGACCGGAGCGACGACATACGCAACCCAGCACCCATCTGGCGAGATCACCGGGTGCGACGGCGCGGCCCCGTCCACTACCAGCTCCGCGGTCAGCTCCGGTGCGTCTTCACTCATGCAACGCGCCCTTTCCGGCCAACATCCGGACTCAGTAGCAGAGCCTGCCACAGCGGGCCCTGTAACGCCAAAGGCGTTTCCGGCGGTCTTGCCCCTGGCCCACGGACGGCGGAGCCGGAGCGGTTGCGCTGACCGTCTGCCACTTCCCTGCCCGGAAGCCCAGGCGACCGTAGGCTCATGGGCATGGCTGTCATTGAGGTTCCGGGATCCAAGTCCATTACCGCCCGGGCGCTGTTTCTCGCGGCTGCGGCCCGGGGCACGACGGTGCTGCGCAAACCGCTGGACTCCGATGACACTGCCGGCTTCGCTGAAGGCCTGACGGCACTTGGCTACAGGCTGGATCGGGCACCGGGACAATGGCGGGTCGAGGGGCGCCCGCAGGGGCCGGCCGTCTCGCAGGCCCGAGTCTTCTGCCGCGACGGCGCCACGACCGCCAGATTCCTGCCTGCCCTCGCCGCGGCAGGCCACGGCGAGTTCCACTTCGACGCATCCGCGCAGATGCGCGGTCGCCCCATCGGCCCGCTTACCGAGGCACTGCGCAGTATTGGCGTCGACCTTGTCCACGAGATCGAGGAGGGCCACCACCCGCTTACCATCCGCGCCGACGGGATCAAGGGCGGGCACATCACGCTGGACGCGGGCTTGTCCTCTCAGTTCCTAACTGCGCTGCTGCTCCTCGGCCCGCTCACCGCCGAAGGGCTGTCCATCACCGTCACCGACCTCGTCTCCGCGCCTTACGTGGAGATCACCACGGCGATGATGGAGCGCTTCGGGGTCGGCGTCGAGCGTGACGGCGACACCTACCTGGTACCACCCCGGAACTACACCGCTACCGACTACCTGATCGAGCCCGACGCCTCGACAGCGAGCTACTTCCTGGCTGCGGCCGCGCTCACCGGCCGCAGCATCACCATCCCGGGGCTCGGGTCGCACTCCCTGCAAGGCGACCTTCGGTTCGCCGACGTCCTGTCCCGGATGGGTGCCGACGTCACCATGACCCCGGAGTCCGTCACCGTCACCGGCCCCGCGGATCTAGGCGTTCACGGCGTCACGATCAACATGCGCGACATCTCCGACACCATGCCCACCCTGGCCGCGATCGCCCCGTTCGCCGACGGCCCGGTCCGCATCGAAGACGTCTACAACACCCGGGTCAAGGAATGCGACCGGCTGGAAGCATGCGCGCAGAACCTCCGTGCCATGGGCGTTCCCGTCCAGATCGGCCGCGACTGGATCGAGATCCAGCCAGCCCAGCCACATCCCGCGCACATCGCCTGCCACGGCGATCACCGCATCGCGATGGCCTTCAGCATCGCCGGCCTGCGCACCCCCGGCATCACGCTGGACAACCCGGGCTGCGTCAAAAAGACCTTCCCCGGATTCCACACCGCTCTCGGCGCGCTCCAGACCGCCTGGCGACATGACCAGTAGCAGCCGGACCACGCGGCGACGCCCCGGATCGGCGAACGAGCCAGCGGGTGGCCAGGTGCATTCGTTCAGTCTTTATTAACCTTTTGTAAAGGTTACGGCCATGTCAGTGGCGCGGAGTGCCGTCGTGCGGGATACATGTCTGAGGCCGGCACGAGTGGAAGGCCGGCCCCGTGCTTCTCAGGAGGGCCTGGCCATGACTCAATCCCCGGCAGACACCAGCACCGCGGTCGCGAGCGCTCACGGTCGCCTGCGCCGTTCGGCGCCACTCATCGCCGGCGCAATCATCGCGGCCGCCGGCCTGGCCTTCGGGTCGGTGTCGGTAGCGAGCGCGCAGGCGGAGCGCCACTCGCCGCCGCCAACGATCGAGCAGCAGGCCGCCGCGGTCAAGGCGCAGGACGCCTACACCCCGGTCGACGGCAACAAGGAACTGAACGTCAACGTGCTCGAGGACCAGGTCGAGCACTACTACGGGTCCGCCAGCGCGACCTATCCCGGCGTCGGCACGGTCACCATCCCGTCAGCCACCAGCAACTACGCCAAGCAGATGAAGCAGATCGTGGCCGGCGCCGAGGCCTACCTCGCCCAAGCCGCGCGCGGCTATCACGGCAAGGGCAAGCCGGCCGTGGTCTTCGACATCGACGACACGCTGCTCAACACCTACGACTACACGCTGGCGGAGCAGTTCGGCTACACCTCCGCGAGCAACCTGGTCTGGGTTGACGACGCAGCGTTCCCTGCGGTCTTCTACATGCCGCAGCTGGTCAGCTTCGCCGCCAAGCACGGGTACTCCGTCTTCTACATCACCGGCCGCCCGCAGTCCCAGACCGCCGCCACGATCAAGGACCTGACCGGCGCCGGGTACGCGGCGCCCGCCGCCGGGCACCTGTTCCTGAAGCCGTCGACGCCGCCGTCCTACCTGCACTGCGCGGCCGCGCCGACCTGCACGACGACCGAGTACAAGTCGGGCACTCGCAAGTACATCTCCAGCCTCGGCTACACCATCGCCGCCGACTTCGGCGACCAGTACAGCGACCTGCTCGGCGGCGACGCCGGGCACCAGGTCAAGCTGCCGAACCCGATGTACTACATCCCCTAGCCAACGGCTCGCTGGGAAACGGGCCGCCCGGCTCAGGAGCCGGGCGGCCCGCCTTTTGCGCCCGGCAAGACTGCGGGCCGCCACCGGCGTCGCGGGTCGCGCCTGCTTGCAGTAAAGAGCGGTTGCCCTGGACCGTGCCGGCGCGGGGAGTCACTCGTCGATGGCGTTGGCGTCGTTGACCAGGGCCGGGTCGACGTCGTCGATGTCGGCAAGGGTGGCGGCAAGGTCGGTGGCCGGTTGCTTGCCGTGAACCTGGAGGGTGACCTGGACGAGCGGCTTGCTGTCCTGAGCCTCCGAGTCTGTCTGGGATCCGGCGTGTCGCCCGGCGGTGTCGGTTGAGATCCCGTCGATGGTGAAGCCTGCGACGTGACGACTTGCAGCAGGCGGCGCAGCACGCCCCTGTTGCCGTTGCGGTTGCGTACTCGTTGGCGCTCACGCCGCAGCCGCCTGTTGCCGGGCGGCGGTCCCGGTCTGGTCCGCTGGCGGGTGCCGGATTCCAGGTTCGGCGGGACGTGCCCGGCGGTGCCGGGTCCTACGGTCCCTTCCCTGGCGGCAAGCGACACCAGGTTGCGGGCGGCGTTGGCGTCCCCGTCGATGACCAGGCATGCCGCTCGGGGATGTCCCGGTTGGCCTCGACGGTGAGCGAGACAAACCACCGCTGCGTGGTCAACACACTGTCACCGACAGAATCCTTGCCGGCCGGTCCTGCAGGCGCCGGGCCAGCGCCCGGTCGGCTCGAACGTGCGATGGTCCCGAGCCGCCTCACCCGTCACGGACGATTACGGGCATTGCTGCGGACCGGTCACGGGCGCGCGGCACGCTCCTCGGCGATCGAGTTGCCGCCATCTACGACCAGGTATTGCCCGGTGATGTAGGAGGCGCCAGGGCTGGCCAGCCAGGCAACGGCGGCGGCGACCTCGTCGGGTGAGCCGCTGCGTCCGGCCGGGGTGGTCAGTCCTTCGCCATGCTCTTGCGGGGTCTGGGACCCAGTAGCTATCCAGCCTGGGGCGACAGCGTTGACTGTGATTCCGTGCGCTGCGGTGTCGACTGCGACGGCGCGGGTGAGGCCGACCATGCCCGCCTTAGCGGCAGCGTAGCCGACGTCTGCGCGCATGGCCATTACCGGGCCGGTCACGCTGGCCACCATGATGATCCTCCCCCAACTGCGGCTTGTCATGGCAGGCAGCGCCGCCTTGGTGACGAGGAAGGCGGTCGTCAGGTTGCGTGCGAGCGCAGCCTGCCAGGTCATCAGGTCCATAGACTCCACCGTGCCTGACTCGAACTGGGAGACAGCGGCGGAGATCATGCCCGCGTTGTTGACCACGATGTCGAGCCGCCCCCATCGATCCAGCGCAGCCGATACCAGCCTGGACGCGGCCTCGGCGTCGGTGAGATCCGAGACGATCCCTGCCGCGTCGAAACCGGCGGTGCGCAGTTCGCTGACCCTGTCCTGGATCCGGGCCGTGGTGGCGCTGATCATGACGCCGGCGCCGAGTTCGGCGAGCAGCCTGGCGGTGGCGATACCGATACCGTCGGGGCTTCCCGCGCCGGTGACCAGCGCGACCCGGCCGGACAGGTCAAACGCTGCTGGGATGGGCATTGTCTGATCCTAATCAGGGTGGATTCCCAGATCCACTGGGCCTGCGGACGTGCGGCAACGCGGCCGGGTGCTGGGCCGGTGGTCATGGGATAACCTTCCGGCTTATGGTTGAGCGCCTCGATCCCCTGGAGAGTACGCCGCCGACTTTCGGTGAGGAGGCAGCCAGGCAGATCCTGCGGGACAGGTTCGGCGTGGAATCGTCATCTCTCCATCCACTAGCGGGCGAACGGGATCAGAACTTCCGGGTGGACACGGCCGACGGGCCGCGCTTCCTGTTCAAGATTTCCAATCCGGCGGACGACCGGCCCGTCCTCGAGATGCAGGCGGCCGCGCTTCGCCACATCGAGCACGTGGATCCGGGCCTGCCGATCATGCGCGCCCTGCCGTCCGTGACGGGGGAATCCTGGGTCGAGGTGCCTGGGCCGGATGGCCGGACCTACCCAGCGCGGGTTTTCACTTTCCTGTCCGGGCAGGTGATCGCGAACACGGCGCTCACCACCGAGGCGATCTGGTCCTATGGGCAGATCACGGCCCGTCTGGGGCGGGCACTACGTGGCTTTTTCCATCCCGCTGCCGACTACGAGATCCAGTGGGACGTCACCCACTTGCCCAAGCTCCGCCCGCTGCTCACCCATCTATCGGACGCGCACCGCAGGGCTCAGGTGGAACGGGTTCTTGACCGGTTCCAGGCCCGGGTAGCACCGGTGCTACCCGGGCTACGCGCACAGGTGATCCACGGGGACCTGAGCCTGGACAACGTGCTGCTGGGAGATGACCTCCGGGTCACCGGAATCGTGGACTTCGGGGACATGACTCATGCACCGCTTATCTGCGATCTCGCCGTCGCCATAGCCGATGTGCTGCACGGCCGAGAAGACGCCATCGATGCGGCCGAGTCGCTGATCCGCGGCTACGTGTCGGTGACGCCGCTCGAAGAGCAAGAGGCCGGGCTGCTCGCGGACCTAGTGGCAGCCCGGCTAGCCACGGAGATCACGATTTCGGCCTGGCGGCAGCGGTTCTATCCAGACAATGCCGCCTACGCCGCGGGCAGTGAGCCGGGGGCCCGCGCCTTCCTGGATTCTATGCACGCGATGGGGATGGACTCCGTCGCACGACGTTTCGGCGATGCCTCCCGCGGGCTTCCCTACCGAAGGTCTGCCACCAGCGATCTGCTGGAGCGCCGCCGCCGGGCACTGCCCCGTTCGCCACTGTTCTACGAGCATCCTGTGCATGTGGTCCGCGGCGAAGGCGTCTGGCTGTTCGACCCCGACGGCCGACGGTACCTCGACTGCTACAACAACGTGCCCGTGGTGGGCCACAGCCACCCCCGTGTGGCGCAGGCGGTGACGGAGCAGCAGCGGCTGTTGGCGACCCACAGCCGCTATCTGCACGAAGCGATCGTCGAGCTCGCTGAACGGCTGCAGGCCACCATGCCGCCGGGGCTGGACGCCGCAATGTTCGTGAACTCCGGCAGCGAGGCCAACGACCTCGCTTGGCGGATCGCCCGCGCGGCCACCGGGCGAACCGGCGCGGTCGTGACCGCCTGCGCCTACCACGGGCTGACCGAGGCCACCCACGCCCTGTCCCCCGAGGAGTGGGCCGAGGGCGAACAACCTGCCCACGTCGCCACAATCCCCGCCCCCGACGGATACCGCGGCCCCTACCGACGGGAACAGGACGGGTGGACGCAGCGGTACGCTGCCCACATCGATGACGCTGGCCGAGCGCTCGGCGACCACGGCCTCGCCGCCATATACCTGGACCCGGCCTTCACATCCGACGGCATCCTGGCGCCCCCTCCCGCCTACCTGCGGGAAGCTGCCCGCAGGGCGCGGGCAATGGGAGGGCTCGTGGTGGCCGACGAAGTGCAGGCCGGTTACGGCCGGTCCGGGACGCACCTGTGGAGCTTCCAGGCCTCAGGGATCGAGCCCGACATGGTGGTGCTGGGCAAGCCAATGGGCAACGGCTTCCCGGTCGCCGCTGTCCTGGTCTCGTCCCAGCTGCTCGAGGCCATTCCCGAGGAGATCGAGCTTTTCAGCACCTTCGGCGGTAACCCGGTAGCGTGCGCGGCCGCGCTCGCAGTCCTGGCAGTCATCGAGGACGAAGGCCTGGTGGCAAATGCCGCCAAGGTCGGCGCCTACCTCCGGCAGGGCCTGCTGACACTCGCCGAACGACACCCCGTCATCGGGGACGTCCGGGGCGAAGGCCTCCTGCTCGGCGTCGAACTGACCGATGAAGCGCGTCAGCCCGCGACTGGGCACGCCCGCAAAATGACCGAGGCGATGCGCGAGCGGGGCATTCTGCTCGGCGCAACCGGTCCGGCCGGAAACGTGCTCAAGATCCGGCCGCCCCTCGTACTCGAGCGCGAACACGCCGACCTCCTGCTCCAAGCCCTCGACGAGGTCCTCGCCTCCTCCTGACACGGAGGGCGGATGGGATGACTTATCCCGTGACCAGCCTTCCGAGGTAGCGGGGGTAGGTGACATGCGGCTGGAACGCCTATCGGGGCCGGCGCGATTCGGGTCATGCCGCTCCCGCCCGGAGCCAGGCTCGAACTCGGCTCGATGATGGACCTGCCCGCCACCGACGCCATCGTCGTGAAGACCGGCGTCTGGGGTGCGTCCAGTCCTAAGCCGCTGCTAGTGCTCGATGTAATGCTCCGCCCTCGGCGAAGGCAACGGTCGAGCTAGCAACCTGGCTACGCTTACACCGCGAAGTACCGCAAACCACCTGGGTCAGCATCCCAGTTGAAACCGGCTGTACGGATGGATGAACGGACCACCTCATGATCTATAGGAACGAAGACGAGCTCAAGAAGGCGCTTCAGATCAGCTCCTGGAAGAACCTCTCAAAGGACAAGCTGGTCGGGTTCGTGTCCATGATGCCCGATATGGACACGGAGCTTGCCCTCAAAGTCATCGAGCAGTTTCCTGAATTTAAACGCTTCGCCGAGGGCGCGCTCGACGTCATAGCGAAGAGGTATGATTCTGCGCTTGACCACAACAAACAAAGCCTGGAAGCGTTCTACCAGGGCACCAGGGAACTCAGATCTATACTTGCAAGTCAACTCGACAAAGATTACCTGACCCGGGATGAGCGGGAATTCATCATTGAAAAGCTCATGGAGCTATCAAAAATGGACGGGCAAAAGGATAGCGAGAATAAGCGGTTCTTGGACAGCATGTTCGGCAAGGCGACCATAGCAGCTGGCGTCGTAGTCGCAGCGGGCGCAGTTATTCTCGGCGGAAAGGTAGCGATCCAGCGCGGGGACAGCGACGAGAGCTAACCAAAGAGGTCTCGGCAGCGGGCCCGGATGGCGGGCCTGCGGTAGGTTGTCTGCCACGACCGAGCTCGGACCCGTCGCCTGGATGACCGCCCCGATCAGGACCCAAAGCTCGTGCTCCGCGAGCCTGGAGCCCGGGATCGTTCGGCGATCATCGAGCTACTGGCCTCGCTGCAGGTGGACACCTACCTCGGCGGCCCTGGCCGCGCCGCGAGCTTGAGCGGGAGACGCCCGAGCAGCCCCCGGCCTCTTCGCCGTTGACCTCAACGGGGTCGTGGCCGCTATGCAGCCTACGCGGGGCGAGGGTGCGCAGCAGCCGGGGCAGGGCCTAGCTGATCGGCTTGCGGATGACCTCGTCGGCCACGACGTCGTACGGGGTCGTGATTCACCCCGTCCCCGGCATGCCCGGTCGAGCCGGGTACGAGCGAGGTGCACGCAGGTACGTCTCAAGTCCGCAGCAGGAGCAGTCTGGGCGGGGCATCCCTAGCGCGTAAGTCAGCTGGCGCGGCTGACGGCGTCGATGGCCTGGCGGAAGTCGCCGGGCAGGAAGTCGGCGGCGACGGCTTGCCGTACGTCCCGGGCCTGGATCATGCGGTCGCGCCTTACTCCGCCTGCTGATTGCCAGGCCGGCGAGCACGATGGTGAGGCGTTCACCGGTCGAGCCGACTTGCAGTGCGCAGACGGGCCCGGACCGAAGCGGCCGATCTGCGTGCCGCAGAGCAAGATCATCGGGCCCACATTCGCGGATCTGGCACTGGTTCCTGCCTATCTCCTGCTTCCCAGCGGTGGCATAGCGTGACGGTTAGCGGGAGTGGTCCGGCTACGACCGGTGCCGCACGCTGCCTGGTCGTTACAGCCCTGGCGGGTGTCGGCTGGTCTCCCCTAGGCCCAGGCGAGGGCGGTGTCCCTGTCGAGGCGGGGCAGGCGGTCGAACCAGGGGGCCACGCCGGGGGGGCCGATGTTGACCACGAGGTGCGTCTTCCAGGTCGTGCCTGCGAAGAATTCGGCGTCGATGCCGGGGCCGTCGAACCCGGCCATCGGGCCGGCCGCGAGTCCGTGGGCGCGCACGGCGAGCAGGAACACGCCGGTCTGGATGGCGGCACTGTGCTTGGCGATCCCCTCGAGGGCCTCGCCCGGCATGCCGGAAAACGTGTCGCGGTACATCTCGCCGCGCTCGGGAAAGACGGTCGGGAAGTGCTGGTGGAACTCAGCGTCGTAGGCGAGGACGGCGACGGCCGGGGCTTTGAGCGTCTTGTCGCGGTTGCCCTCGGCCATGTGCGCACCGAGGCGCTCGCGGCCCTCCGCCGTGCGCACGAAGAGCACGCGCAGGGGCTGGCTGTTGGCCATGGACGGCGACCAGCGGGCCAGGTCCCAGATGCCGGTGAGCTCCTGCTCGGTCACCGGCACATCTGCGAAGGCGTTGGCGGTGCGGGCCTCGGTGAACAGCAGCGCGCGGCCGGTGTCGTCGAGGGTGCCCAGCGTGGCGGGTTCGGCGGTCGTGGTCATCAAGTTCTCCCAGGTCGTCAAGTGCTTGCAGATTCGATGCTACTTCGAATTCAGAAGGTACATGCAAATCAGAAGCAGGTAAGATAGGTCACATGACCATGTCGCCGGAGGCCGCCGCCGCCCTCGGGCATGAGCCGCGGGCCTGCGATGCCGCTCTCTCCCGGGCATTCGAGTTCCTCGGCAAGCGCTGGAACGGCGTCCTGCTGGGCACGTTGATCCAGGGCCCGGCAGGCTTCGCCGAGCTCAAGCGCGGCCTGGGTATCAGCGACTCGATGCTGTCGGACCGGCTTGTCGAGCTCACCCGCGCCGGCCTGGTCGAGCGCACGGTCGGCACGGGCCCCCCGGTTGCCGTCTCCTACGCCCTTACCGCCAACGGTCAGGCGATCCTCCCGGCGCTGCGGGCCCTCACGACCTGGGCAGCGGAGAACCTCCCCGCCGAGCGGTGCGCGAGCGCCGGCTAACGCCAGGAACGCACTTCGCAGACGTTACCGAATGGCGAGGGCCGGCCGCCCGTCTGACGGTGCGCCGGAACGAGCCGGTGCAGCACGGCAGCCGCCAGCGGGTTGGCCGCCAGCTCACCGCCGTTGTCGCTCTCGCCGTCGGTGAAAAAGGCCAGCCCTCACTGGAGGCCGCGCAGCACTACCAAGCGCGCCGACGGAACGCCGCCGCTGGTTGCGCTGGCGAAGGTCATGGCATCGGGCATCGGCTGGCCGGCCGCCCGCGCCGCGTCCAGCCATGCAGAGAGCTGGCGCAGCGGATCCGCGTCTAGGTCCGTGACGTCCACGCTCCCGGTCTCGCGGCCCTCCGCATGGGCTGCTGCCGGATCCCCGCCACTGCGAACGCGCTTGGGCCTGGTCGCTCGTTGCGCGCGGATCCGCCGTTATCTCACCTCTGTTGGTGGGGTGAGTGACCTTTGAGTCGCCGCCGAGCCGGGCGTTCTGGGCGGCTGCCGGCGGTGGCCGC
>Ga0209006_10006366_pt1 | contig 10688 bp, 8 predicted proteins | sample JacPin_JW_Ref_O2_FD_188567 | JGI IMG/M metagenome (GOLD analysis project Ga0209006, IMG submission 188567) | Forest soil microbial communities from Algoma, Ontario, Canada - Jack Pine, Ontario site 1_JW_Ref_O2 (SPAdes) (version 2) | ecosystem: Environmental > Terrestrial > Soil > Boreal... | reverse complement strand
TCTTCGGCGGCGTCTGGACCGCCACCGATCTGCTGCATTCTCTTCGACTGTTCCGCCACTTCGCCTTCCAACAAGCCGATGCGCGTGGACAAGCTGGATTCCATCTCGCGGACCAGCTTGGGGACTAACTTAGACGGATCGTGCGCCAGTGTCTCCCGCTCGCGCCGGTCTTTGAAGAGGCGCCGGCCGGCGACGCTCCCGTTCATCACCGCCGGCAACTGTGTTTCTTGCACCTGCTCTCCGGCGGCCACGGCCAGCAGCTTGATCTCTTCGCCGAAGCGCATGGCATCGCGCTTGGAGAGGCAGCGCCATTCGGTGGGTTCGGTCTCCTGATCGGATTGGTACAGCCCGAAACCAACCAACTCGTCTTCGCCTAGAAAATCGGCGATGCGCGTGAACTGCGCGATAGTGACGCGGCGCAGCGACGTGGCGCCAGAAAAAGCCGCACCGAAGGCCAGCGCTTGTTCGGCGGAAACCGGGCTTGCATATTCAGCCGTGAAATTGAGCGATTCGGCGTCGAAGTCGGATGCCAGCCACTCGCCACGATCCGCTTCGATGTGTACGTCTTCCGACAGCAGGTAAAAGAATTTGCGGGTCTCTTCCACCACGCTGGCCATCTTGTCCAGGGGCACTCCGGCCATGCGCCGGTTTAATTCGATGCGAACGCGCAGGCGTGACATTTATCTCACCTCCAGGCCGGCCGCGGCCGGTTTCGGATCGTTGAATGCTGTCAAAATCCGGTCCAGCGCGACGCGCAGATTGTGCCACGCTTCCAGACAGTCTGGGGCTAGTTGCACCATGCGGTCGCAGTAGCGCGCGGCGGCGTGATGATCCTGGCGTTCCAGCGCGACGGCGGCCAAGCCTTGTAAAGCCGCCGGGGATTGCGGAGAAATCTTCAACAGGCGCTGTCCATAGTCGCGGACGCGATCCAGGTCCTCGGTCTCCACGGCCAGCGCGATCAAGTTAGACAAAGTCTCTTCGGAATTCGGATCGAAGGCCAGCAGCTCTTCATAAACGTTGGTAGCCTCGCCGAAACGATGCAGAAGTTGCAAAGCCACCGCCTTTCCAAACTCGGCCGGAGCTTGCAGGTTGTCGGAACACTGATAGAAATTAGCCAGCGCATCGTCCAGCCGATTCAGATAGAGCAGGCTGGCGCCCAGGCCGAGGCGCGCCCGGTCCGAGGCCGGATTGAGCGACAACGCGCGTTCGAAGGCTTGGCAGGAAGCATCCCAGCGATCCGACCGCTGCAGACAAAGGGCCAGATTGTAGTGTGCATCCGCGTTGTCCGGCTCCCCCTGCACCACGGAGAAGTAACTCAAAGCGGCATCGTGGTAGAGGCCCAACGCATACTCAATCTCGGCGCGAACCGTGTAGAAATAAGAGTTGTATTCGCTGGGAGCGCTGAGTTCGTGTAGCGCCTCCTCCAAATGCCCGGAGGAGCGCAACGCCAGCGCGGATTCGATCTGGGATTGAACGCCGGGCCGGAGCGAGATCTCAATAATGTTGGAAGGCTGCACGCTATCTCCTCCGTGTCTCATAAGAGTCTTCGCCCGCCACTCTCGGCCGGAGCGAAAGTTCCGCTCTCGCTTCGCACCATCTTGGGGACCACCATTTCCCAAGCGGCAGTTTCCCGATGGTCTGCGCGTTGTTCCACTAGCGGCGGCGAAGCCACCACGGGAACCAGGGCCAGCGTCGAGGGCGCAGTGGGGGCCGGGGTTCGCGGCCCGGTGGCCTGGATCAAATCTAAATGAGTAAATAGCGTGACCCACGTAACCGCGAAGTGGAAATCTCTGGGCTGTTCGGGAGCTCGCTCGTGGCTCGCCACCGGGGTGAGCGGTGCAACCGAACTGGCCTTGGGGTTTCCCATCATCTTTCGTTACAACATGTTGCGGGCCTGCCCGCACCTCGGCATATTTAGAAGCAACTTAAGTATCGTCGCTTAGCCCCTGGGAGATTAGGGTACTAAGTACCAAAAATTCGAAGGTCCCAGCGTGGCGCGCAAGTGCAACATTTACAAATGCTTTCGACCAGTCAAGCGAGCGGTCACTGCGTGTGCTTGCATATCCGCTGCGGAGAGTGGTATACAGCCAACTGTGAGCCGTGACGGGGAACTGCGCAGACACACCCGAGCCGAGAGATCGTCGCCGGTCCAAATCATATGGAAGGACCGTGCTGGCGTAGACAAGTACATCAGCGGCCGAAGCCTGGATGTCTCCCCCTCCGGCATGCGTGTCGAGATCTCCGAGGCGATCGAAAAACAGACGTACGTCACTTTGCAGTGCGTCGCTCTGGCGCTGCATGGCACGGCTTCGGTCCGCACCTGCACCAGGAAAGGCACGAAATATGTTGTGGGCCTGGAATTTAGCGGTGGGCTGCAGTGGAAGCCCAAAGACCCCAAGCCCCAATAGCGGTGTTTCGATTTAAACGAAATGTGATAGCATCCGGGAGTGTTCGCGGTAGAAATCAGCGACATTACCAAGACTTTTGACGATCTAACCGCGGTGGATCGCCTTTCGCTGGTGGTTCCCGAAGGCTCCGTTTACGGATTCATCGGCCCCAATGGTTCCGGTAAATCCACCACCATGCGGATGATCGCCAACATTCTTTATCCCGATTCGGGCACCATCCGCGTACTGGGGCAGCAGCGCTCCGGCACGCGTTCGCCCGATCGCGGAAAACTGATCGGCTATCTTCCGGAAGAACGCGGTGTATATCGAAAAATGCGGGTTCGCGCGCTGCTGGAGTTTCATGGAGAATTGCGAGGTGGACGCAACGTCACTGCTGAAGTGAACGCGTGGCTGGAACGCCTGGGCCTGGCCGATCGCGCCGACGATAAAGTGGAAACCCTCAGCAAGGGCATGAGCCAGAAGGTGCAGTTCATCGCTACCGTGGTTCCGGAGCCGAAGCTGCTGATCCTGGACGAACCCTTCAGCGGCCTGGACCCGGTGAGCGCCAATTCGCTGCGCAGCGCGGTGCTCGAGATGCGCAAGCGCGGCTGCACCATTATCTTGAGCACCCATGATATGGGCGAGGCGGAAAGTCTGTGCGACTCCATTTTTATGATCTTTCGCGGCAAGAAAGTTCTGGATGGTACGCTGGCTTCCATCCAGTCGAGTTATGGAAGCGACACCCTCCGTGTGGAGCTGGAAGGCGGCGCGTCCGTCTTGGGCGATTTGCCAGGCATCGAACGAATCAACGACCTGGGCCAGGTGCAGGAGCTTCGGATGGCCCCGGGATGCGATCCCCAGCAAGTGCTGCGCACCCTGCTAGGCCGTGCACGGATCACGTCATTTTCCGTGGTGCAACCTTCTCTTCACGACATCTTTGTACGCATCGCGGGTCCTGAGCAGGAGCAGACAGCCGTTGCCTAGAATCTTCCTTATCGCCAAACGCGATTACCTGCAGATGATTCGCAGCAAGGCTTATCTGGTGGGCTTGATCATTCTTCCGCTGCTATTCGGCGGCGGAATCCTGGTCCTGCCCCTCACTAGCCGGAGCAACGCCAAAGACCAGCGCGTTGCCGTGATCGATCGTACGGGAGTCTCCGCATCCGCTGTGATTCAGGCCGCTGAGGAAGCCAATCGCAAAGTGAGGGCGAACGGTCCGTTCGGCAACCCCGGCATGCCGCGCTTGATCTTCGAAGAAGTGAAGCCCGAGGGCGGCCAGGCCACTCAGCTCTTGTCTCTTTCCAATCGGATTCGTCGGGGCGATTTATTCATTGTTCTGGATATTTCTGCTGACGCCCTGCGTCCGGTAGGCGATCCCAAGCAGGAACGGATCCGTTACTACACCAATTCCGGCGGCTTGGTGGATCAAGTGAGCCTGTGGCTGCCCGCCGCGGTTAACGATGGTCTGCGCAGAGTGCGTCTGGTACAGCTAGGCGTGGATCCGCAGCGCGTCGCCGGAGTTCTGGGCGATGTCCCCGTAGTTTCCATGAATCTGGTCTCGCAGGATCCAATCACCGGCAACATAGTGCAAGGTGAAAAGAAAAATTCGATTCAGGCCGGCGCGGTGCCGCTGTTCCTGGTCTTCATATTAATTATGATCGCCATCTTCGGCTCGGCGCCCAACCTGGGGGCGGTGGCGGAGGATAAAATGCAGCGCGTCTTTGAAATGCTGTTGAGTTCCGCATCGCCGTTTGAACTGATGATGGGCAAAGTGGTCGCCGCCGTGGGCGCGTCTTTGACCAGTTCCACCGTTTACATCATTGGCGGGCTACTCGCGCTGGCGGGTATGGCGATGTTCGGGCTGGCGCCTCTGAATCTGATTCCCTGGTTCTTTGCGTACTTGATCGCGGACGTTCTGATGCTCTCCGCGCTGGGCGTGGCGCTTGGATCGGCCTGCGCCACTCCGCAGGACGCCCAGCATCTGGCGTTCCTCCTGATATTTCCCATCATGATCCCGATGTTTGTGCTCACCCCGGTGATGGTGCAGCCCAACGGCCCGCTGGCTGTCGTGATGTCGTTCATCCCGCCGTTCACGCCCGTGCTCATGCTGCTGCGGCAGGCCCTGCCCGGCGGCGTTCCGTGGTGGCAGCCCTGGCTCGGCTTGGTGGGCGTGTTCGCGTGGGCCATCGCCACCATCTGGGTAGCCGCCCGCATCTTCCGCATCGGCATTCTCTCTCAAGGTAAAACGCCAAAGCTCGCCGAACTGGCGCAATGGGTGTTGCAAGACTGACGGACCGCAAATCCGATTGCGGTTCGGCACTCACCTGCGGTACCAATAAACCTTATGCCCTACCGTGTTGTATGGGCGGCATTCCTGGCGCCTGCGTTGGCGCTCGCCCAATCTATTCCCCCCGCAACGGAAACCCGCATACGCGATCTGGAGGCTGCCGTAAAATCCGCGCAAAGCGCCGGCGACAACGCCTGGATGCTGGTAAGCGCCGCGCTGGTCCTGATGATGACCGGCCCCGGCTTGGCCTTGTTTTACGGCGGATTGGTGCGGCGCAAGAACGTGCTCAGCACCATGATGCACAGCTTCGTTCTGATGGCCATCGTCAGCGTGATCTGGGCCATCGCGGGTTACAGCCTGGCATTCGGAGAAGGCTCGCCCTTCATCGGCGACTTACGCTACCTGTTCTTGAACAATGTTGGCGCGGCGCCCAATCCCGACTATGCCGCCACCATTCCGCAACAAACCTACATGATTTATCAGCTCATGTTCGCCATCATCACGCCCGCGCTCATCTCCGGCGCGTTTGCGGAGCGGATGAAATTTAGCGCCATGCTGCTGTTCTCCACGCTGTGGCTGTTCATCGTGTACCTTCCGCTGGACCACATGGTTTGGGGCAAGGGCGGTCTGCTGAACGCGTTCTCGGGAGGCCGCATCCCCTGCCTGGACTTCGCGGGAGGCACCGTGGTGCACATCAGCTCCGGCGTATCGGCGCTGGTGTGCGCGCTCTACTTAGGCAAGCGAAAAAGCTACCGGTCCGAGCAGATGAAGCCGCACAGCCTGGTGCTCAGTGTGGTGGGGGCCTGCCTGTTGTGGGTGGGCTGGTTCGGATTCAACGCCGGCAGCGCCCTGGCCGCGTCGCCACTGGCTACCAGCGCATTTGTTGCCACGCACTTCGCTACCGCCGCTGCGACGCTGGGATGGTTGTTCGTCGAATGGCTGCACAACGGAAAACCCAGCGTGCTGGGGGGCATCTCCGGCGCCGTAGCGGGATTGGTAGCCATTACACCTGCCTCCGGGTTCGTCAAGCCGTTCCCGGCCATGCTGATCGGCTTCCTGGCTGGCATGGTGTGCTTCTTCATGGTGACCGCTGTAAAGAGCAAGTTCGGTTACGACGACGCATTGGATGCGTTTGGAGTGCATGGCATCGGCGGCACCGTGGGCGCGATCCTCACCGGCGTTTTCGCAACCGTGGCTGTCAATGACGGTCTAAAGGACGCCTCGGGCAAATCGCTGCCATTGGGACTGATTGACGGGCAGCCCGGCCAGGTGCTCAATCAGGCCATCGGCGTGGCTATTTCTTATGGCCTCGCTATCGTGGGAACGCTGGTTATTCTAAAGATTTGCGACGTCGCGCTGGGAGTACGCGTCTCGCCCGACCAGGAATTGGAAGGTCTGGACGTCAGCATGCATGGCGAAGAAGGATATAATTTCGAAGCATGAAAAAAATCGAAGCGATTATTCAGCCGCATAAGCTGGAGGACGTCAAGGAAGCGCTTAAGGGGATTGGCATCGACGGCATGACCATCTCCGAAGTGCGCGGCCATGGCCGGCAGAAAGGCCACAAGGAAGTCTATCGCGGCATGGAATACCAGGTGGATTTGCTGCCGAAGGTCAAAATCGAAATGGTGGTGAGCGACGAGCGCTCCTCCGAAGTGATTCAGACCGTGGTGCGTAGCGCGCGCACCGGCAAAATCGGCGATGGCAAGGTCTTTGTATTCGATGTCGCGGAGGCTATCCGCATCCGCAACGACGATCGCGGCGACGGCGCTCTTTAGCGCCCTACTTTCCGTAACATTCGTAATGAGATCCACGTCTTGTAGAATGCCCGAGAACCGGGCTTTGTAAAATGTTTGTTACGCTTTCTTCTTACACGGAATAATGGACCAGCCAAACCAAGCACAACACGCGGCCGTGGACGTCTCCCCCACACGGCGCGCTTTTTACATCGGATTCATTAACGGCGCAATGGGATTGATCGGCCTGGCTCTGGCGGCTCCAGCCGCTATCTATCTTTTGTTCCCGCCCAAACTGCGCAAAGGGCAGGATTGGGTGAAAACGGCCGACCTGGCAAACCTTCCCACCGGCACTCCCACCGAAATCTCTTTCGAACGCACGCGCGTTGACGGGTGGAAAGTGACCAACGTGAAGGCCACTGCCTGGGTGGTCAAAGGCCCCTATAGCGAAGTGGTGGCGTTTTCACCGCAATGCACGCACCTGGGTTGCGCCTATCACTGGGACGATCCGAGCCATACCTTCATTTGCCCCTGCCACGCTTCTGTTTTTGCGATAGACGGTAAGGTCTTGAGCGGCCCGGCGCCGCGCCCGCTGGATCGCTTCATGACGAAGATTGAGGGCGGCAAGCTCGATATCGGCCCCGTGGAACCCCAGGCATGAGTCCCGCGCGTACCGTAATCGACTGGCTGGAACATCGCACCGGCATCGAGAGTGCCGTCAAAGGCTTTCTTTACGAGGACATTCCCGCCTCTGCCGGGTGGCACCAGATTATCGGCAGCATGGCGGTGTTCTTCTTCGTGATTCAGGTCTTCACCGGTGCCATGCTGGCGTTCAACTACGCTCCCACGCCCGGCGAAGCGTATAACAGCGTGAAGTACATTATGACGGAGCTGACCGGCGGCCCCTTGATCCGCGGCCTGCACCATTGGGGCGCCAGCATGATGCTCATCATCGTGGTGCTGCACATGATCCAGGTGTTCATCTATGGCGCGTACAAGAAGCCGCGCGAGGCAACCTGGATGGTGGGCGTTACGCTGCTGCTGATCACGCTCGGGTTCGGTCTTACCGGCTATCTGCTGCCCTGGGACAATCGCGCGTATTGGGGCACTGTGGTCACCACCCAGATTGCATCCCAAGCGCCGCTGGCCGGGCCGTATTTATTGCGATTGCTGGGCAGCCAGGGCGCCGTGGGCAACGTCACGTTTTCACGATTCTACGCATTGCATACCGTGCTGCTGCCGCCGCTGACCATCATCCTCATCGGGATTCACATCTATCTGGTGCGCAAGCACGGCGTGGCCGCCGCACCGGGCGACACCGCTCCGAAGCGCAAGTTTTTTCCCGAGCAGGTGTTCAAGGATACCGTCGGCATCGCGCTCGCATTTATCGTCCTGTTCATCATGGCCATCGTCGCCAAGGTTCCTCTGGAGCGCTTGGCCGACCCCACCGACACCGCCTACATCCCCAGGCCGGAATGGTATTTTTTGTTTCTCTTCCAGTTTCTAAAGCTCTTCAAGGGGTCGTTGGAAGTGGTGGGTAGCGTGGTCTTGCCGGGCGTGGCAGTGCTCACGCTCTTTTTGATCCCCTTCATCGACCGCGGGCCGATGATCCGCCTGGGGAAACGAACATTTGCGATTACCTTTGTTCTTCTCGCCGCCATCGCGTGGACCGGCCTTACCACCGCCGCGGTGGTGACCACGCCCAAGAATCAGGAATCGGCGGACGAGACCGAGACGCCGGCGACGGAGACTCCGGAGGCTGCGCCAGCTTCCGCGGCGGCCTCTCTGCCAGCCACCGACGTCGCATCTCCAAGCGCGGGCGCGGCCGCGTCCACGCCCGCCTGGCAGCAATTGAATGCGGAAGAATTGGCGGGGCTCGGAATCTTCAAGAAGCAAGGCTGCACGGGCTGCCACGCGGGCGCGGGCCAAAAAGGCATTGGTCCGGATCTCACTAAAATTCCCAAGGAGCATCGCACCGTGGCGTGGCTGGTGCCGCACTTCAAGAATCCATCGCAAATTGTGCCGGGCAGCGTGATGCCTCCAGTGGACTTGAGCGCGCCTGATCTAAATGCCCTCTCGCTGTTCGTCCTGACGCTGACGCCGCAGAATGAAGCCGCGCTCCTGGCTGCGCCCGATTTCGCGACGCAAGGCGCCCAGGTCTATCAGATGAACCACTGCAACGCGTGCCATCAGATTGACGGCGTGGGTGCCACGCTTGGGCCCGCGCTGGATGGCGTCGGCCTGCGTCACGATCGCGCTTGGCTGGAAAAACACTTCGCCGATCCGGCGAGCGTTTCTAAAGACAGCATCATGCCGGCTTATAAGTTCATGCCGATGGATCTGGACGCCATCTGCAAATACCTGCTTCAGCTGCCCAAGCGCGGATAAGCGGGCGCTATTCGTACCGCAGCGCCACCATCGGATCAACCCGCATGGCACGGCGCGCTGGCAGGTAGCAGGCTGTCAGCGCCACGCCAGTCAGCACGATCGTTACTGCGGCGAACGTCAATGGATCGGTAGCGCTCACGCCATACAACACGCTGGACATGAGTCTGGTCAAGCCCAGCGCGGCCGCCAGGCCAATGGCCACGCCGATCAGCGCCGTCTTGGTCCCTTCGCCCAGCACCAGCTTGAGCACGTCTTTTCGTCCTGCCCCTAGCGCGATCCGAATGCCGAGCTCCCGTGTTCGCTGTCCAACCACATACGAAATCACACCGTAGATTCCGACGCTGGAAAGCACTAGCGCCAGCGCCGCGAATACGCCCAGCAATACCATCGCAAACCACTTATCCGCCAGCGATCGCGAAACCAGCTCATCGTAGGCGTGCGGGTCAAATACCATTTCCTGGCTGTTGATCCGGGCTACTTTCTTGCGGATGGACTCCACCAGTGCGAGCGGCGGTGCACCGTCGCTCCGAACGAGTACTCCCGTGCTGTCCGCCGCGCGCGCCATATACATTGCCGGGATCTGCTGGAACGGGATGTAAAACTGCGCGTGCAAATTGATTTTCTCTTCCAGCCCCCATTGCTTCACGTGTCCTACCACGCCGATAATTCGCGCCGGCTTGCCCAGGAACTCGTCCACGATGCTGCGGCCAATGGGATCCTGATGCGGAAAATACTTCTCCGCCAGGCTCTCATCGACCACCGTCACCAGCGAGGAGCGCTCGTTGTCTTGTTCGGTAAAGAAACGCCCTCGCTTCAGCGGAATCCCCATCACTTTCAGATAGTCCGGTTCCACCTCATACCACAGGGCCCAAGGCATGTCGCTTTCCCGCTCCGGCTTTGGCTGCCCGTCGATCCAGAAAGGGTCGTCGGAATCGCCGTACATGGGAAGCCCGCCATGTTGCAGGGATACCGACGCAACTCCGGGAACTCCGGCAATCTCTTCCCGCAACTGACGAAGATTGGCCCGAATCGCGTCGGGAGGCGCGCCGGCCATCGCAGGCGGCAGCGCTACCTGGAACACCAGTACATTCTTGGGATGGAAGCCGGGATCCACGCTCCACAACCGCGCCAAGCTGCGCACCATCAAACCCGCCCCGACCAGCAGCACCAGCGCCGTCGCCATCTCCACGATCACGAAAATCCTCTGCGCGCGGCTGCGGATGCCGCTTACGCCACGGCCCCCTTCCTTGAGCGTCTCCTGCAGGTTGGGCTGCACCGTCTTCAGCGCCGGAACAAGCCCGAAAACAATGCCGGAGAGCACCGAAATCGCCAGCGTGAAAAGCAGTACACGCAGGTCCACGCCAATCTCGTCGGCGCGCGGCAAAGTGTCGGGTAATAACCGAACAGCCGCCACCGTGCCCCAACTCGCCAGAAGAAGCCCGAGCGCGCCGCCGAACAGAGCCAGCAGCACGCTTTCGGTCAGCACCTGGCGGATGATGCGCAGCTTGCTGGCACCGAGCGCCACGCGCAACGCGAACTCGCGCGCCCGCCGCATAGACCGGGCCAGCAACAAATTTGCGACATTCACGCAGGCAATCAGAAGCACAAAAAAGACCGCCGCCAAAAGCAGCAACAGATACGGCCGCACTTCGCCCACCATCTTTTCCTTGAGCAGAACAATCGTCGCACCGACGCTGCTGTCGGCGTCCGGATAAATTCCCGCCAGGTTGTGAGTCACCCGGCCCATATCGTCACGTACCTGTTCGATGGTCGCGCCAGGCTTCATCCTTCCCACTGCATTCATGCCCATCCCGACATTGCGCTGGTGAAATTGCACGTCGTTCCATTGCCCGATGGGCACGTAGACGTCGCTGGTGCGAGAGTTCTGCA
>Ga0209006_10006365_pt1 | contig 10689 bp, 11 predicted proteins | sample JacPin_JW_Ref_O2_FD_188567 | JGI IMG/M metagenome (GOLD analysis project Ga0209006, IMG submission 188567) | Forest soil microbial communities from Algoma, Ontario, Canada - Jack Pine, Ontario site 1_JW_Ref_O2 (SPAdes) (version 2) | ecosystem: Environmental > Terrestrial > Soil > Boreal... | reverse complement strand
GAGAGCTTTCTGGCGGCGATCGACTGGGGCCTGAAGCTGCCCCTGTTGCAACGTCCGCAATCCGTCGAGGAGTGGCGTGCCGCGCTTCTGAACGAAATGGCGGAAGGGGCAGACCACAGGATCCCTGCGCCGGAGCTGGCGCCAGGGGCTATCGATCCATCCGCATATCCGCCGTGGGAAACAATCGGCCCGGCTCCCCAAGTGCCAAAGCAGCCTCCCGAGGACCCTCAAGGCCAGAGAGCGCTTTCCGCCTCAACCAAGGTCATCGCGCTCTTACTGGCCGTTGTCGGCGTTCTCCTCGCCGGTGCTTTTGTAGTCGACCAGCGGAAGACGAAGACCCTTCTGGTTCAACAGCAAACCCAGGAAGATGAAGCGTGGAACAAAACGCCCTGGAGCGATCTCGACGGCTTGAAAAACTTTGTCAGAAAGTTCCCAAACAGCCAGCACAAGCCGGCAGCAGAAGATCAGATCACAACGTTGGAGAAAGAGGCGAACGCCAAGAGCACAGCAGATGCCCAGACCGCACAGGAGGCTCAAGCCTGGCAAAACGCTTCTTTCTATGACGCGGATGCTTTGAGGAAATTTGTCAGAGATTTTCCCAACAGCCAACACAGAACCGTGGCAGAAGACCGGATACAACTGCTGGAGAAACAAGCGGAGGCCAAGAGGGCTGCGGATGCGCAAGCCGCGCAGGAACTTCAGGCCTGGCAAAATACTTCTTTCAATAACGCGGATTCCTTGCGGACTTTTCTCAGAAATTTTCCCAATGGCCAATACAGAACGGCAGCGGAAGATCGGATCCGAAGACTCGAGGAGGAAACGCGGATCGTTGTCCCAACCCCTCCCGATCCGCCGGCAGTCAGGTTCACACTGTCGAACAGCGCTGGCCGAACGTTGTGGGTGGCGTTCTATGACAGCGCAAGCAAGACGCAGATCGATCCCCCGGCAGGACGGTCATATGTACTGGCCGGCAACGAAAGCCGCAACTATCAGATAAGTTGCTCTCCGGGAACGAACGTCTGCTATGGCGCGACAACAGACGGCTACGGACTTAGCCCGTTCTGGGGCGCCGGTCGCGGCGGCATGCAGAACTGCATGCGATGTTGTCTGATATGTACTTCGGGCACCGCACAAACTTCAGAAACGTTGACTATGGCAAATTCGCAAATTCCGCCGCCAACCGTTACATGGAAGATTACGGATCTGACAAACGTCCCGCTATCCATCGCGTACTATTCTGGAACAAGATTTCAGCACGCTTGGCCGGATTGGAACCAGAACTGGAGCCTAGTCGGACGTGAGACGACGCACACACTTAGTTGCATCGCTGGAGAGAAGATATGCTACGGCGCTTGGGAAACCAACAACCCAAACGGGCGCTATTGGGGAGTCGGCCTATACAATCAATACGGTTGCACAAATTGCTGTACGACATGCGACGGAGGAGTTTTTCCAATTACGTTAACTGACTAGGAGCTAGATGTTTGTTTCGAACTCACTGCCGGTCCGGCTAACCGACCGACGCCCGAACGACTATTCGGCCTCTCCCAAAAAATGCGGGGTGCGGTCGACAGCAGAATCGCGAAACAGGGGGGTGAAGCCCGCAGAGCGAGAAAAGCAGGCCCGTGCCTCCCCTCTTTCCGACTAAAATGCTGCTGCTAGCGGTACTTTTCGCGCTCAGTAATCCAGCCAAAAGAGCCGACTCTCCCTTCCTTCTCGGCGATGCCAAATCAGTGCCAGTCCGGGGCGGCCATCTAAATATTTGTATTCGTGCTAAGGTGCTTGAAACTTTGTAGACGCACCAGGCTCTAATCTGGGACTCGATTCAAGAGTTATCGGGAGACGACCCCGAAAGGACGATCCGCGTATTTCCGATGGGTCGACCAGCTTTCATCCCGTCAAATGCGGAGTGGCCCTTCACGTTCAACTCTGATATTTGACGGCTCCCTCCCCACTAGTCCGGGAGAGGCAAAAAAGAGGCAAATCCTTTTTGTTCTTTTCTAAGTGATTCAAATCATTGAGTTTGCCGGTTTAGCTCAGCGGTAGAGCAGCGGTTTTGTAAACCGAAGGTCGGGAGTTCAATCCTCTCAACCGGCACCAGCAGTTTAGCCGACAAGGCAGCGCCACCGGGGCCACCAACGTGCTTGCATCGCGCAGCGATATCAGGAGTTTGATGCGAAGAAGCTCAGTCAGTGCGTTAATGCGCGAGTTGAATGCAAGACGTACGCTGCCGCGAGGTGATGGCGGTGCTGGATCGCGCGTGCCCAGCCGAACGCCGCAGGTGCCGTATCAGTCGGCGATACGAACGAGGGTCGCCTCGAACGCCATACCTGGCGCTTGCCGCGATGTTCCGCGACATGACGCCACCCGACCAGAGGACTTCCCTTGAAGCGTCAGATCGACGTTATCGATTCCGAACACAGACAATTGCCCCGGTGAATGCCGCTTGGTGGCAATGTCAACGAAGAAGGCGTCCCCGTCCTGACTATATGTCCCTTTGTAGGCGAGGACGGTATCGCCGCCGGTAATCTCGCCATCCCCGAGCAGGACGACGCCGGTTCCCTCACCCAGAGGGGTTCGGAACCATACGGAGTATTTGCCGTTTTCGAGCATCGGTGACGTCCTCGTCTTGAAGCCGTACTCGCCCAACGTGAACCACTGATGTTTGGTTTTCCATAAATGAAGGCCATGGTTACGGGACGGTTACTCATTTTCCTTTCCGCTTCGCCGTCGCCACGGAGGCACTGGGAACATTTTGGGTACATGGGGATTGTGAGTTCAATGCGGAGTTCGGAAAATGACGCAAATATTCGGACTAACTCTCGCTCTGCTGCTCCTCGGGAGTGGCATATGGGCAAATGTCGGCGACGGCCCACTCTCCCAAAACAAAGGCGCGTGGGTGTCGCACACCAACCGATGACATCCCTTGTCGGCCATGCGTGCTTGACCTCAGTTCCCCCCGCGCTGGGGCCGTTCGCGGCGGAGCATTAGGACAAGGTCGGGAGTTCAATCCTCTCAACCGGCACCGTTTGGCCGAATGCCGCGATTGCTGGAGCAGCAAGGCTCTGCGAGATGTGAACAGCTCAGCGGGTTCTATCGCGCTAACAGTGAATTTAATGGCGACGGTGCGGCTGTCCTTTATCTGTCTGGAAGGAGCGGCCCCACTATCTACAGGATACGCGCGTGAAACTTGCGACGATGGCGCTGGCACTTGCCTTCGCCCTTCCAACGACGTTCGCGCTTGCGGAAGGCCCGATGAACCTGGCAGAACCCGCCGCTCGCCCCGTCGTCAGAGGTGTCACGATCATACCCTCTACGGTAACCAGACCTCGGAACCTTTCTGGGAATGCTCCCGCTCCCATCGTGCACGATCCAGGCGGGTCAACATTAACTCCGTCAGCTATTTTTAGCCGGGGGAACTAAGAGAGGAGCCTGCGGGCGGCCTCTATCGCGCGGAAGCTAGCGCTCCTGTTCTCTCGATCTTCTCCAGCACCGGCAGCAGATATTTCAAAAATGCCTCCGGGTTCTCGCTCATCGGGAAATGCCCGAGGCCCTTCATGATGGTCGCTTCGCAGCCCGGCACACTCGTTGCCACCGCGAGCGTTTCCTCCGGCGTGCAGGAATAATCGTATTCGCCGGACAAAAGAAACAGCGGGCAGCGGCGTGTGTCGATGTCAGCGACGCGGCCGCGGATGTCGCCGTCGAGCTTGTAGAAATACAGATCGCCCTTGAACACGCCGGGACCGCCCTGCATGTAATGCCACAGCGTCTCCCAGCGCTCGGCATCGGGCGCATCCGGCCCGACCAGCCCGGAGACGATGGCGGCCGCGATTTCGCCGCCATGGATGTCGGGGCGGTGCAGGAAATTCAGGTCGTAATAGGGATCGACATGGGCGCCGGCCTGCAGGCCGATGATGGCGCGGAAGCGTTCGGGATGTTCCAGCGCCAGATGCAGCGCGATGCGGCCGCCGATCGAGCAGCCGATCAGGATCGGCCTGTCGAGATCGAGCGCGGTCATGATCTCGAGAATCATGGCGGTGTATTGCGCTGAAGTGAGCTGATATTCCTCATTGTGCCAGCCTGAAGGCGGCGACGACTTGCCGTGCCAGGGCATGTCGAAGGCGATGACGCGATGGTGGCGGGTGATGCGCTCGTCATTCATCAGCGCGCGGTATTGCCGGCCGTCGGCGCCCGCGGTGTGCAGACATAGTAGCGGGGTGCCCTCGCCGGCGTGCTCGACATAGAGGCGATGTTTTCGCCCGAACAGGTCGAGATGCATATAGCGGCCGACGATCGGCTCGAATCGCGCGCTCATGCGCCTTCCCCCTCGCTGCGCAGCTTTGCCAGTACCTCCTTGAAGTAGCGAAGATTGGCCATGAAGATCTGAAGGTCGCCTTCGGCCTTCAGCACCCGGCGCTTGATCAGCGCCATCAGATCGTTGGAGCCGGGCGGCGGCGGCTGGCTCCAGAATTTCCGCCATTCCGCTTCCGGCGCGCGCAGCGCAAAGGACGACGACGGCATCACGAAGGGACCTGATACCACCGACATCACCTTGCCCTCGAAGATCGAGATCAGCCAGGCGCTTTCGCCGACTTCCAGAAGGAACGTCGTCGTCAGATACCGCCCGCGCCTGACCAGCGCTGCATCGCCATTGACCCGCTGTCCCAGCGTCTCGATCATCCTCTGGCCCCCCGATACGGCGCGGCTCGCCTGCGCGCCTCCTTGCATGATGAGGGGAACAAGCGCGGCGTCAATCGGCCAAAGCGGGTGCCCGGCTTCGCCGCGCAGGCCGCCGGCGGGGTTCCAGCGATTGCCAGTTCCATAAGTGAAACCAAAGGCTTCTCACTTAAGTCGCTTTCCACACATAAGGGTCTCTCTAGGTTCCTCATTTGTCGCCGTCGAACGCGTCAGCCCCTCCGCAAGGGACATTACGCGATGGCCGATCGAGTGCTGAGCTCTGTCAACGGCCGGGAGTTCGGCATGAAGTACGCAGTATTGTGGTTGATCGCGTTCGCGCAGTTCTTGATCGCGCCGGCGGTGGCTAAAACACCCTTCGACGGCACGTGGGATGTTGCCGTTGTCACGCAAAGCGGAAGCTGCGATTCGTCGTCGCACTATCGGCTGACCGTCCACGACGGCAAAGTCTTCGGCTCCGGTGATGTTTCGGGGCGGGTCACCGACGACGGTTACGTCAGGGTGTCGCTCGGCGGATCCTACGCCAATGGGCAACTCGAGGGCCGATCCGGATCAGGCAGATGGAACGCGGCATCGTCCGGCGCCCCCTGCAGCGGCCGATGGAGGGCCACCCGGCAGTAGCGGACCTCGGTCAGCGGCGGGGAACGCTATAGCCACGAGCAGACCAGCATCAGATTGGCCGCGCAGGCCGCCAACAATGCGACCGTGAGCGCGACATGCACTCCCTCGCCGGATGTTTTGAAGGTCGTTCCCATGGCATGAAAACATCCGGCGATTCTACCCGGGGAGTCTCGCGGATTATTTTTTGCGGGATTCAGGACTCGTTTACGACTCAGGCCCCCTCCCGCCACATTTGGACCCGCGACTCAGCAGATCCCTCAATTGCGCGTGAACCGCCCGTGGCCGGATGGAAACCCAGCCTCGCCCGGCGCGTTGAGGTGTTTTCGCGGGAAGTCATCCGATGCCCTATGCACTGTTCAGCAATGACGCCAAGTTGAGCAAGGCCTATCCGGCCGAGGCCGACGTCTGGAAGCTTGCCCGGAAAAGCGGGCTTGTGGTCGACGTTACGTCCGACGAGGGCAAGCCGGCGCCGCGGCCGGTGCTGGAGAATGATTATGAGATCAAGCCCTGCCGGCCGGACCCGCAGGAAGATCCCGCCCAGAATCAGGCTGACGCCGAGCGCGAGGAAGAGCGGGAATTCCAGTTGAATTCGTGAGCGGGCCCGCCGAAACGACCCGAGGACCAAATCCTACGGCGTCGCCACCGCCAGCGAAGCCTGATCGGCGGCAAGCGTGACGCAGGCTTTCTTGCGATGCAGGCCCCTGATGGCGCCGGTCACCTTGAGCACCTTCCCGGCCGGACACGAGGCGTCCTGCACATAGGCGACCTCATAGGGCGCCAGCACAAGCGGCTCGGATTTCAGGACATTTTGGGCAAGGCACGGCAGCGAAAGCGCAAACAAAATCAAACCTGACAACAGGGTACGCATGTTCGTCGCCCACCAACCAGCGAGCCTATAATAGCCGATTGCCGAGGCAAGTTCCGCAGGGTGGAAAAAATTATTTTTTCGATCGCCGGAAGTAGCCGGAAGCCCGCGCCGCGGGGGCCGCGGCGAGCGGTCTCTGCGGTCCGCTCACCAGTCAATCCGGCCGATCGGAATTGCTGCGATCCCTCGGAAATTGCGGTTGCGGGAAGAGATCGCTTTCGATGGCCTGGATCAGGAAGTTCGCGCCCGCGTCCGACAGATGAACATTATCGACGGCGACCACGTCGCCCGCCGTGGGGCCGATACGTGTCAGGCACCCCTGCTCCCTTCCCTGCTCGTTGCAGAGAATGTGCCATGCCGAGAGATATTCCACGCCGGCGGCCCGGCTGAAGGCTTCCATTCGTTGATCGATCTCCGGCCCCGAAACACCGTTCGCCAGCCGGTCGGCGATCTGGTGCCGAAACCGGTAATAGTTCACCAGCGTGTGCGGCAGCATGCGTTTCCAGACCGGCTCCGGACCCAGAACGACAATGCGCGGGACACCGACGGCGCGCAGCTGCCTGACGGTTTGCATCAGTTTGTCGAGATCGTTCTTCTTGTCCCACATGGCATGAAGCAGGACGATCTGGGGCCGAGACGATTTTATGAAACCGAACACCAGGTCGTTGAAGGCGTCGCAATCCGACCCGGACGCCAGGATCGGCGCGCAGGCCGGAGAGGCAAAACGGGCCAGCCGAAACGGAATCCTGGCTTCCGCGGTTTTCAATCCGGGATAGAGCGCCGCCGAAGTGGAATCCCCCCACACGAACAGCAGCAGCTTCTCGCCTGGCTCGATGCAATTGGGACCAAGCCTTGCCCCGCGCGCCTCCGAAAAGCACTCGTCGCGCATTCCGGCATTGTTCAGCGGCTGGAGAGCCGCGATATCGCGAATTTCCGGGGGGAAGCGAAAGCCGAAGCCGGAGGCACCGGCGGTCAGGATTCCGATCACGCCGACCGCAATCAATCCGAAAGACAATTTCGGCACCACCCGCGGCCGGCGGCGAAGCGGAATTTCGACGAAGCGCCAGGTCAGCCAGGCGAGTGCGAAGGCAACGATCAGGGTCACCCACACCTCCAGCATGGTCGGATCATTGTTTCGGATGATCGTCAGATACGACAACAGCGGCCAGTGCCAGAGGTAGAGCGGATAGCTGATCAATCCGATCCCGACCATTGCCCGGTTGGACAGCAGGGTCCGGTTCACCCAGGAATTCGGTGAGACGATCACCAGGACCGCGCCGAGCACGGGCGCGAGCGCATAGACGCCCGGAAACAGGCTGTCCTTGTTGAGCCCGATTGCAGCACCCAGGATGGCCACAAGCCCAATCGTGCCGCACCAATTGTCGCGCGCAGCCGAGCCTCGTCGTTCGGCTTTGGGATCGCTGACAAAGCGGTTGGCGATCATGCCGCCGGCCAGCAATTCCCACGCCCGCGAAATCGGCGAATAGAACGCGATATCCCGGGAACCGAAGAAGATCATCAGGCTGACGCCGAAGGATACCGCGGCGATCACCGCCATCCAGAACCCTCGCCGCTTCGCTCCCGAGAGCAGCCAGAGCAGCGGCGGCCAGAAAATATAAAATTGTTCCTCGATTCCGAGCGACCAGAGATGGACCAGTGGATTTTCGGCGGCATCGGGCGCGAAATAGCCGACCTGGGTGAGCTGAAACAGGTTGGATGCGAAGAGAACGCCGGCCGCGATGCTCTTGCCGAGCAGGGAAAATCCATCCGGCAGCAACACGAACCAGCCGATCAGGACGGTGGCCGCGAGCACGACGATCAGCGCCGGAAAGATGCGCCGGACGCGGCGCGCATAGAATCCCGCCGGCGAAAAGTGGCCGGCCTCCAACTCCCTGAGAAGGATGCCGGTGATCAGGAAGCCGGAAATGACGAAGAAGACGTCGACCCCGACAAAGCCGCCGGGGAACAGCCCGAGATCGGCGTGATATCCAAGCACCAGCAGAATGGAGATCGCCCGCAGGCCGTCGATATCAGCGCGATAGGCAGGAGACTGGGTGTCGCGTCCGGGCCGGTCCATCGGCGGCATCTTAATGGATGCAGCGGCAAAACAAAAAGGGCCGGCTCGAAGCCGGCCCTTTCCTAATATCCCGAGGCGTCAGTAGCGCGCAGCGACCGGGCCACCCCAGCCGAACCGATAGTTCACGCCGACCTTGACGGTATGCTCGTCGTTGCGGAACCGGGAGCCGACGATTTCGGCGGGACCGCCGGTGAAGGTGGTGTTGCCGAAATTGTAATACTGGTACTCGGCCTTGGCTGACCAGTTCGGCGCGAACATGTATTCGAGGCCGGCGCCGACGGTGTAGCCGTCCTTGTGGGTGCCGTCGGTGGTGAAGGCCACCGGCGTGCCGGCGATACTGGCGGCGACATTGGGATTGTCGCGCCAGGCGTAACCGCCCTTGGCGTAGAGCAGCGCCGGACCCCAAGTGTAGCCGAGCCGGCCGGTGACCGAGCCGATCTGGTTGGTGTTGGCGGTCACTAGCGTACCGGCGGGGAAAAGCACGCCGGCATTGCTGTTACCCGCGAGCCAGTCGTACTGGGCTTCCGCGCCAATCACCCAATTGGTGGCGAACTGGTAGTCGAAACCGCCCTGCACGCCGCCCATGAACCGGCCGCCGCTGCCTTCGAGGCTGTTGTTGCCTGCAAACGCGCCGCCGATATTGCCGCCGATATAGAAGCCGGTCCAGTTGTAGACCGCTTCCGGCGCCGTATAGGCGGGAGCCTTGGTATAGGTGCGCGCCGGCATGTCAGCCGCGACCGCGGGAGCCGCGAAGGCGATAAAGGCGGCTGTGCCCAGCAAAAGTTTTTTCATGATTGATCCCCGTTAGTGTCGTTGCGACATCAATCAAACAAGGTGGCGTCAATTTGGTTGCTTCGCGGCAATGTCGGAGCCGTGATGGTTCGCAACTGTGACGGTGCGGCAACAAAGGCGTTTTGTTCCATGGCCCGGCGAAGTTTTTTGCCCAGAAAACGGCGGCTTACCGCTATGTTTTGTCGACGGGGCCGGCGATCCGGCTCAATGCTCGCTGAAAAGTGATCGGGGTTCCGCCCGAGCGCCAGGAAGAAAACAAGAAGAAAAATCGAGGGGGACGAATGACCGCTGCCCTGATGGACGACTTTCCACCGGCGCCGGACCGGCTGGTGACGCTGGCGAACTGGCGCAAGGCGCCGTTTTGCGCCTGGGGCTTTCGCAACGTCCGCCGGCTGATTCCGACCGCCAATATCGCGGCGTCAGGCGCTGCCCGCGCGCTGGAAACCTCGCTGGAGGAGATCGGGCATATCGGCTTCAACGGCCATGACGGCGAGCCGACCACGGTCGGCCGGGCTTTGCGCGCCACCCATACCGACGCCTTCGTCGTGCTCCGGCGCGGGCGGATCGCTATGGAGTGGTACGGCCATGGCATGAGCGCCGCCACGCCGCACATCGTGTTTTCCGTCAGCAAGTCGATCTGCGGCACGCTCGGCGGAATCCTGGTCGATCGCGGGCTGCTCGATCCCGATGACGGCGTCATCGACTACATCCCCGAACTGGCCGATTCGGTCTATGCCGGCTGTACCATCCGGCATCTACTGGACATGGCGGTCGGCATTGCCTTCAACGAGGATTACGAGGACCCCAGGGGCGACGTGGTGCGCTACCGCCACGCGGCGGGTTGGGATCCGCTACCCGCGGGCGAAGCGCCGATCGACCTGCGCAGCTTCCTTGCCCGGCAAAAGCCCGACGGCGCGAGGCATGGTGAAGTCTTTCACTATGTCTCGACCAATACCGACGTGCTCGGCTGGGTCTATGAGCGCGCCTGCGATCAGGCTTACGCCGACATCTTGAGCGAATATCTGTGGGGCCCGCTCGGCGCCGAGCATGACGCCTACATCACCGTCGACGGACGCGACGCGATGCGTGCCGCCGGTGGCATTTGCGTCACGCCGCGTGACCTCGCGCGTTTCGGCGAGATGATCCGCCGGCGCGGCGTCGTCGATGGCCGGCAGGTCGTCCCCGGCGCGTGGATCGACGATCTCAACGAGTGCGGCGACCCGGAGGCCTGGGCGCGTTCGGAATTCGCCGACATGTTCCCGGAAGCGAGCTACCGCAGCAAATGGTACCGGATCGATCGGGCCAGAGGCGTGCTCTGCGCGCTCGGCATTCACGGCCAGTGGATCTACATCCACCCGGAGGCCGAACTGGTGATCGTCCGCATGGCGTCGGAAGCAACCCCGCTCGATCTCGATCGCGTGCGCGGCTGGCGGCGCGGTTTTGACGCTATTGCGGAGTATTTTCTGTAAGCGCATGCGTTCTTGCCCTCTCCTTGCGGGAGAGCGCACCGTCCCGGTCCGGACGCTTACGCGTTCTAGGTCATGCTGCCCGGGATGAAGCACCGGATCGAGATTTGATTGTCAAACCGCATCGGCCAGACCATCGTGCGTCCCGCCCGGTTCGGTTCGGTGATTACGGC
>Ga0209006_10006364_pt1 | contig 10689 bp, 8 predicted proteins | sample JacPin_JW_Ref_O2_FD_188567 | JGI IMG/M metagenome (GOLD analysis project Ga0209006, IMG submission 188567) | Forest soil microbial communities from Algoma, Ontario, Canada - Jack Pine, Ontario site 1_JW_Ref_O2 (SPAdes) (version 2) | ecosystem: Environmental > Terrestrial > Soil > Boreal... | reverse complement strand
CGGCCGCCCCCCTGGGCAGCCACGCCGCCGAGATCTACGCGAAGTTCGCCACCGATCACGCCGACAGGGACTTCAGCGCCGTCATCGAGATGCTCCGCAGCGCGTGAAGGCAACCACTCGTGACGGTGCCTGTTCGCCATTCGTAGGCGTCCGCTATGACGCGTCGCGGCTAACCTCTGGCGGTTTGAACAGGGCTGAGCGCCTCACTCCTGCTGGTGGGCGCCAGACCGGGACGTATCGCGGAGCGGCCAGCTTCTTTGGCCAACATCACCCCAACAATGCGTCGAGCGCGGAGCGCGGCCGCATCCGCCTGAAACTCCACCCCGCCCCGCCACCCGTCGTAGCCCGAGTGATTGGACGCCATCTCGAGGACCGACACGTCCCGTCTGGCAACCTCGTCGAGGAACGTCCGCAGACCGGTGGTCACCTCGTCGCGATCCGTCCGATAGTTACGCGAACCCTGCATGAACACATGAGTGGTGGTGTCGGTCTCGGGTGTCAGGCCGTGCGTTCGAGTGGTGATGTACGCCTGGCCATCCGGAGCTTCGATCTCCCAATATTGGCGGTGCATCGCCGGTGAGGCGAACGTGCCGCTCTCGCGGCGTTTGTACGTGAGGCCACGGTCGAGTCCGGTGGCGTCGGCCTCCCAGTCGACAAGCTGGGCGGCCGGCAGAAGCCGGGTGTAGGAGACCGTGGTTTCGGTGACTTCGATGTCGTTGAATGCCGGCATGCTGCTGATCTCTGCGGGCACATCACGCCTATGCAGGATGGGGGCGTAGCTGAAGTCCAGGTAGTGTTCGTGGACCATCATGTAGTTGGCTCCTACCCGCCAGGCACTCCCGAACGTCGGCCACGCCGGGTCGTTGATCCACGGCGTGCGTGGTGGTTGGGTGCCCGCGGCGGCGGCCGGCTGTCCGAGCCAGATCCAGATGAACGGCGGTTCCTCGAGGACGGGGAACACGGGCACCCTCATACCCGTGGGGACTTGGGGTTGCGACGGAATGTGCACACACTTGCCATCGGTATCGTAGGTGCATCCGTGGTAACCGCAAACCAATTGATCTCCGTCGACGGTACTGTGCGACAGCGGGAATGCTCGATGAGCGCAACGGTTTTGGAATGCGGTGATCTGTCCGCTCGCACCGCGCCAGAGCACGACGTCCTTGCCGAGTAGGCGTCGACCCAGCGGCGAGTCGGTGACCTCGTCGGAGGTGGCCGCGACATACCAGCACTTCTTGGGATAGTTGGCATTCACAGGTCCAGCACCAGCCTTTCGGTGCGCGAGCGTGATACGCAGACCAACATTACTTCGCCGGAGGCCTTTTCAGGCTCGCTGAGCACCGAGTCGCGATGATCGGGCGTTCCCTCCAACACCCTCGCTTCGCAGGTGCCGCAGACACCTTCATAGCAACTGGCCATGATCGGGACGTCCGATTCCTCCAGGACTTCCAGGATCGATTGGTCGGATGTCACCTCCAACGTGACCCCTGTTCGGTGGCACACCACCTCAAAGCCCTCCAGTGCTGCCGCGGCTTCCTCGGCGGTGGGTGCCTTCGCAGCGAAGCGTTCGATGTGAAGTGCCCCTGCGGGCCACTGCGCACATTGGCTCTCGACCGCCGTGAGCAGTCCCTCGGGCCCACAGCAATACACCAACGTATCGTCCACCGGATCCTTGAGAAGCGCTGCCAGGTCGAGAAAGCCCCGTTCGTCCTGCGGCCACACGGTGACACGGTCGGGGTATCGCTCGGCAAGCTCGTCTACAAAGGCCATCGACGCCCGAGTCCGTCCGCCATAAAGTAGAGTCCACTCGTTGCCCGATCGCTGGACCTCCTCGACCATCGCGAAAATCGGAGTGATGCCGATACCCCCCGCGATGAACCGGTAGCGCGGGGCGTCGACGAGCGGAAAGTGGTTGCGGGGGCCGCGCACTCGCACCTTGGCGCCTTCTTCGAGTTTCTCGTGAACGTAGCGCGAACCACCGCGACTATCAGGGTCGAGCAACACCCCAACACGCCACACACTCGGATCACCATGATCACCGCACAGCGAGTACTGTCGCGTGAGGCCATCGCTGAGGAGCAGGTCGATGTGGGCTCCCGGTTCCCAGCGCGGCAGTTCCTGGCCATCCGGATCGGCAAGATCTAGCACGACCACACCATCTGCAGGCGTACTGCGCCGCCGCACGATCAGCTCAGTGGTGAATTCGTGTACGTTGGCGCTGGGTTGTGTGACGGTGGGCGCTGACATTGGTTAGCTTGCTCCGATCCGTGGGGTTAACACGAAATCAGTTGGACGCGCGCATTATTCACCCGCGCCCGGCGGGGGTGGCAGGTAGATGGTCTTCAATTCCTGGAACGCGTGCAGTCCCTCCGGCCCCATCTCGCGGCCCATTCCGCTTTGCTTGATGCCGCCAAACGGGGCGACGGGATCGTTGACGTAGTGATTGACCCCGACGGTCCCCGACCGCACGCGACGGGCGACGTCGGTGGCCCGCTCCGGATCCGACGACCACACGCTCCCGCCGAGGCCGTAAATACTGTCGTTGGCGATCGCAACGGCTTCCGCTTCGTCGGAATAAGGGATCAGCGAAAGCACCGGGCCGAAGATCTCTTCGCGCGAAATCGTCGCGTTGTTGTCCACGTCGGCGAAGATGGTGGGTTCGAGGAACCAGCCTCTGTCAAATGGCCGCTTACCGCCTGTGGTCATTCGGCCGCCTTCGCTCTTGCCCTTCGCGATGTAGCCTTCGACGCGCTCGCGCTGGCGCTGCGATACCAGCGGGCCGATCTTGGTCTCGGGATCGAGAGGATCGCCCACCTTCAGAGAGCGCGCCAAATCGGTGATGGTGTCGACCATCTCCTCGTATCGGCTGCGGGGGGCCAGCACCCGAGTGTTGAGCCAACAGATTTGACCGTTGTTCAGCAGGGTGACGCCGAAGAACTGCTCGATCGAGGCCGCCAGGTCCGCGTCGTCGAGGATAATTGCCGCAGATTTGCCGCCGAGTTCGAGGGTGACCGGCCGCAGCAGCCGCCCGCATGCTTCCGCGATCCAGCGGCCCGCGGCGCTGGAGCCGGTGAACGAGACCTTGTCGACGCCGGGGTGCTCGACCAGGTATGCGCCCACTTCCCGGCCGCCGGGAACAACATTGATTACGCCGTCGGGCAGGCCCGCTGCAGCTGCGGCCTCGGCGACCAGGAACGCGTCGAGCACGGTTTCCTCGGCCGGTTTGAGGACCATGGTGCAGCCGGAGGCCAACGCGGGTGCGATTTTGAGGAACGAAATCGATTGCGGGACATTCCAGGGCACAATCGCGCCGACGACCCCGATGGGGTGCTTGGACACCAGCGATGTGCCGCCGAACATGCCGGGACGCGATTCCTCCTCAGGTGCACTCGTCATCAAGCCGCTGTAGTAGCGCGTGAGAACCGCCGGAAATACGGCCTCGAACTGGTGGCCGAGCCAAATCGGCATCCCGTTCTGCATCGACACCCGGCGCGCCGTTTCCGCGCCGCGGGCTTCCAGTTCTGCGGCGAACCGTTCGAGGACGTCCGCACGCTCCTTCGGATCCCAGTTCGCCCATCCATCGGGGGCGTCGAATGCCGACCTGGCCGCTGCGACAGCGGCGTCGATATCGGCCTCTTTGCCGCGGGGCACTGAGCCGATCCGCTCCTCGGTGGCCGGGGAATGGACCTCGATGGTGTCGTGGCCCTTCGGTGCGGTCCACGTGCCGGCGATGTAGAGCTGGGGGTAATCGATTGTGGTCATGGATATCTCAGCCGTTCAGGAGACGGTAATCTTTGCGGGCAAGTGCTTCAGCCCGCCGACGAAATTGGTGTGCGTCACACTGCCGGGTCCAGTGATCTCGATGGACTCCACGCGTGGTAGCAGCTCCTCGAACATCACCTTCAGTTCCAGCTTGGCGAGGTGTTGGCCGATGCAGGTGTGCGCGCCGAAGCCGAACCCGAGGTGGGGGTTCGGGTTGCGGTCGATGTCGAACGTGTCGGGGTTCTCAAAGATTTCCTCGTCGCGGCACCCAGACTGGAACAGCGGCATCAGGCGGTCACCGGCCTTGATGGTCTGTCCGCGCATCGTATAGTCCTGCTCAGCGTGGCGCATGAAGTGTTTGACCGGTGCCACGTACCGCAAACCCTCCTGGATGAGGTGGGGCACCAAACTCAGGTCCGCTTTGACCCGGGCCAGAACCTTGGGGTGCAGGGCCAGCTGCTGAAGCGTGCCGGCCAGAGTTGCCGAGGTGGTGTCGTGACCGGCGGTAAAGATGGCCGTGTACCACCCGTAGACGAAGGACTTGGGCCAGAACTCACCATCGGGCCCCTTGGCGCAGGCGACCACCGTGGCGAGGTCGTCGCGGGGGTTGGCACGGCGGTCTTCGACGAGCGTGTCGAAGTAGCCGAAGAAGTCCTGGATGGTGTTCGAGAACTGTTGGGCCATCGCCTCCGGGGTCAGCGCCTCGACGTCCTCGCGCTGGTGTTCAGGATCGGCGGTGCCGAAGAACTCCTGGGTGAGCGACATCATCCGTGGCTCGTCCTCCGGCGGAACCCCCACCAGCGTCATCATCACGTGCAGCGGGAAGCCCAGGGCCCAATCGTCGAGCAGGTCGATCTCTCCGCGTTCCGAGAGCTTCTTGAGATGCCCGACCGACTCCTTGGCGAGGTCGCGGATCTGGTCTTCCCATTTCTTGAGCTGGGGCGGCTTGAACCAGTTGAACGCCATGCCCTTGACGGCCGTGTGCTCCGGCGGGTCAATGTACGGCAAGGCGTCGAGGATGCGCAGGCTGCCGCCGAGCAGACTCTTGGTGAACTCGTCACCGGCGATGTTCTGCAGGATCGGGTTTTGCGAGCCGGGGTGCTCCGGGCCGCCGCCTGCGCTGAAGATCTCCGCCTGACCCTCGACCTCCTGGATGTCGGCGTGCTTGCTGACCAGCCAGATCGGGGGGTAGTCCTCCACGACGGCTTTGGCCAGCGGCATGTTGTTGCGGATCCATTTGTAGGCCTCATGCAACGCGGTGAGGTCGGCGTGGCCGTCGGGCAGCACTATCCGCCGCGCGATGTCATCGGGAAGAACCGCTGATTCGGTGGGCTGTGTGGTCGTCACGGATGTCCTCTTTCTGCCTTGAGTGACCTACATCGCATGTCCACGACGATTCGTGGGCAGCGTTGGTGAGTCAAGTGTCATCGCGAGAGGCTTCCCGGTGCGTCACCATGACGGGGGGTCATCGCTCCCGCGTTGGGGGTAAACGGTCGGCAGCGTCAGGGGCAGCCGTCGTTTACCCATTGCTCGATATCGCTGATCGACTCCGCCGGCACGGGATCAAGGTACGCCGGCATGCGGGGCGCCGAGGCGCCCGGCGGCGGATCGTCGAGGTCGGAGCCGAATGGTGCGTCGCCCTTCAACGACAACACCAGGTTCGAGTGCGCGCCGTCGCCCAGTGTCACAAGTTTGCGCCCGCCGACCTTCATCTCGATGAATCGGTCTCGTGTCACGCCTCGCCAGAACGGGCCGTGGGAAACCACGTCGGCGTCTGGGCCGCCGACCGCCTTGTCGAGGATTTCGACGACGTCTTCAAACTTCATGAGTCTATCCTTCCGCGCGCTGTGGTCGATCTTCCGTCAGACTGCACCTGCTGTTCGGTTGAGCCCACTTGCGCAAGGGCGGTCACCTCCTCAAACCCCTCACGGAGGCATGCGGAGAACGCGGCGGGATCGGCGATGGCCTCGGGGTCGTAGTTGACTGCGATGCAACATGTTCCGTCGTAGGTCAACATCGCCACCATGGCCGGGATGCCTGGTCGGGGACCCATGGGGTAGATGCGCGTCACCTTCGCACCCGCCAGATACAGTGGACGACCGATCGCCCCGAGGTTGGAGGCCTGCAGGTCGGACAGGCCGGTCATCTCACCGGCAATGCGGGTGAGCACAATCCCCGGTAGGCGGCTCAGCACCGGCGCGAGAAGGTCGAGGAATCCGAGCGCGGGCTCCATGCGCGCATCGGCGATGAAGCGGTGAATCGCGGCAATTCGCTTGTCGGGATCCGGTTGACCGACCGGCGCGACGAACCGTGCACCGGCGAACTTGTTGGCGCCCATCGGATCAGCGTCGGTGCGAAGGCTGACCGGTATCGCCACCGGCATGGAATCGACGGTGAGGGAAAGCTTTTCGTGGTAACGCCGGACACCGCCGAGCACGCCCGCCAGGAATGCGTCGTTGACCGAGCCACCTGCGGCCTTTCCCGCGGCTTTCAGGTCGTCGAACGCCACATCGAAGGTGTCCAGCCGATAACCGGATCCACCCCCCGTCAGCGCCGGGGAGTGCGGCGTATCCGGCGGCGCCAGCACTCGCCGCAGCGACATCGCGAATTTAACCGCGTCGGTCGTCGTTCCGACGGGGTCGCCGGCGAAGCGGCCGGCAGCGGTGAGCGCTTCGCGGACCGCACCCGCAGGCGCGCTGACGACCCTGGCGGCGAGCCGGTTTACCAACAGACCCTCCGGCGATTCCCGCCGCCGAGGCTTGGGCGGCGGCCTGTCGTCGGCGGGTCCGGGCTCCCGGCTGTGCCCGTGGGCCAGGTCCAGCAATTGCAGCAGACCGATACCGTCACTCAGGCTGTGATGCGGTTTGAACAGGTAGGCGGCCTGACCGCCGGTCACGCCGAGCACCAGCAGGGCTTCCCACGGGGGACGCTCGGGATCCAGCGGGCGTGCGGCGAACTGGGCCGCGAGGGCGTGCAGCTCGGCCATCGACCCGTCGCCCGGCAGCCGCACCCGCTGCAGGTGATAAGCAAGGTCGAAATGTGGGTCGGGAGACCATGCCGGCGGAACCAGGGGCAGGGGTGGTTCGACGACCCGTTCACGCAGCCGCGGGACCCGTTGCGTGAACCGATCGTGGGCGGCCACCAGACGATCCCAGTCCGGCTCGGTGTCGAGCAACTCGATCATCACCCCGGTCGAGCGGGCGCGGTAGTCGCGACTGGTGCGCCACATAAGCGCTTCCCATGCGCTGAGGTCGGGGCCGCCGCCCCACGAGGCGAATGTGTCGTCGTCGCTGCTAGGCATCGCGATCACTCATTTCGGTCTGGAACCTTTGAAGGTACCGCGCTGTCGGCGGCGCGGGTTACTTCCAGGATGAGTTCGGCGACACGCGCCGGGTCGTCGGACATCGGGACGTGCCCGACGCCCTCGAGGTGAATCAGCTCTGCCCCGGGTAGCCGTTCGAGCATCGCCGAACCGAAATGCTTGAACGGCAATACACGATCGCGCTCTGCCCATACCAGCCTCACGGGGTAGTCCCGGTCAGCGGGCAGCGGGTCGACCGGACGTTGGTGAATTACCCGCAGCAGCGGATCGACGACCGGCGACTGACCGCTCGCGTGAATGTACGTCACCAACGATTCCCGTTCCACGCGGTGAGGATGTGCTACCTGGCCCGCCAACATCGCCCAGCGCAGCAGGCGGCGTTCGGCGATCGCCTCGGCCCGTGACGAATAACGAGCGAGCGCACTTAGCGAGTACCTGACGCCGACGGACTGCACCTTGATGCGGCGAGCCGATCGCCAGGCCCCGGCCGGGCTGAGGAGCACCAGCGATTGGGCCCGTCCGCGGCGGGCAAGTTCGATTCCGATCCAACCGCCGAGGGAGTTTCCGGCGATGTGCACTTTCTCTAAGCCCATGCGGTCGAGCTCCGCCTCGATGCCGTCAACGAGGGCCTCCACCGACGGCACAACCTCCGAATCCAGTGCTGGTCCGCCAGCGTGCCCGTGCAGCGTCGGCACGATCACTTCGTGATACGGCTCGAGATAGGGCAGCACCGGCGACCAGGCTCGCCAGATCGCTCCAATCCCGTGCAACAGCAACAGTGGCGGCCCGGTTCCGCCGTGGTGAACTGCGGTCAGCTCTAGCGGCGAGACGACCTTGCGGGGCGTGTCCGAGTCGCGCCGGGCGTAGACCACCGTGGCCACGACGCTGCCGGCCAGGAGCGCCGTGGCCACGGTGATTGCCCGTCGGCGTGATTTGTTCGCCATTGAATGTCGTCCGAGGTCAGATCAGGGTGTCAGCACGGCCTTGAGGATCTCCCCGCGGTGCTGAGCCTCCACCGCTTCGTTGATCTGGGCCAGCGGCATGGTGGTGATCAGCTTGTCGAACGGGAACTTGCCCTGACTGTGCAGATCGAGCAGATAGGGAATGAACGTCTGCGGATCGGCGTCACCTTCGACGATCCCCCGGATGGTCAACCCGAGAAGGGGCGGCTGGAACAGGCCGATCGAAAAGACGGCCGCCGGATCGGCAGGCACGCCAAGCAGCCCCAGCATGCCCCGTACGCCGAGGGACGCCAGCAGCTGCTCTACGACGGGCGTCACCGCGGTCGTGTCGACCGCGTAATCAGCGCCGCCCGAGGCGATCTCGCGGATCTGGTCGGACAGCGGGCCGGCCTTCGGGTCGATGACATGGGTGGCGCCGAGCTCGGTTGCCAGCACTCGCCTGCTCTCGTGTAGGTCCACGGCGATGATCGACGCGGCGTCGCGCACCACGGCAGCCAACACGGCCGACAAGCCCACCGGTCCTGCGCCGGCGATGACCACGGTCGAACCGGGCTGGACGTCGAGTGAGTTCATCACCGCGCCGGCCCCGGTCTGGACGCCGCAGCCAAGCGGGCCCACCAGCTCGACCGGGGCACCCGGCGGTAGCTTGACCACATTGCGTTCGTGAGCCAGCGCGTGCGTCGCCAACGACGACTGGCCGAAGAAGTTGGCCCCCAATTTTGTTCCGGCAGAGGCTAACCCGGAGGATCCGTCGGGGCGCACCCCGCCGAAGTTGTATTCGAGGAAGCTGTGGCAGTACGCCGGTTGACCCTTGGCGCACTGGGCGCACGCGGCACAGCTGTTGAAGCTGATCGCGACCTGATCACCGGCGGCAACTGTCGTCACGTCGGCACCGACCGACACCACGGTTCCGCTGCCCTCGTGGCCCAGGACGCCGGGAAGCGGGAACGGCAGGTGCCCGTGCTGGACAGCGATATCGGTGTGGCAGATGCCGGCTCCGGCGATCTCTACCAACACTTCATTGGGCGCCGGCTCTTGAAGTTCGACCTCGGTGAGGGTGAACGGCGCGCCCACTTCCTGCACCACCGCGGCTGAGATTTGCATCTGGTGTCCCTTTTCTGTTCTGTGGCGTTCGGCCCGGTGCGCAGGCGGCAGCACCGACGAGCGGACGCGACAATCCGGTGCCGGGGTCGGCTGAGCTGACCCTGTGCTGCGAGTGTGGCCGACCATGCTCGCGACCGCGTCACCACATTGGGCAGTTCTCAGTCCCGCAGTGGAGGTATCTCGCCCCCGGCACTCTTGGCCTGTGCGGATTGACTGTTCATAGTGGAATGGCCGGAGCCACGGCTGACCCCACGAGGCACCCGCCCCGGCGCCGTGCGACTACGCCTCCTGCCCCAGCACCGGCGAGCGGCGAGCGGCGTCGGGGCCGGGCATGTGATCGGCAAGGCCCAGCGACGACAAGAGGGAAAATGACCGGTGCCACACCGCAGGTAATCGCGGTCGAAGACGTCATCGCCGACATCAAGGCCGGACCCCCCGGCCCCAAGGTCGCGGCGTTCTTCGACTTCGACGGAACCCTGATCCAGGGGTACTCGGCCACCGCGCTCATCGCGCACCGCGCTCGCAACTTCGAATTGGGACCCGACGAATTTGTCCGCACCATGCTCGCTGCACTCGGCGGACCCCTGGACGAAGATGGCTTCAAAGACCTGATGCTGCAGGGGATCCGGGGCTGGGTGGGCCGCACCGACGACGACCTGATGGAACTCGGGGAGCAACTGTTCGCCCAGGAGATCGCCGGTGCACTCTTTCACGGGACATGGCGGCTGGTGCGCGCCCACCAAAACAAAGGCCACACCGTTGTCATCGCTACATCTGCGACACCGATGCAAGTAAAGCCCATGGCCCGCGAACTGGGTATCGACCATGTCTTGTGCACAGAGCTCGAGACCGAGCATGGTGTGCTCACTGGTGGCTTAGCAGGGCGCCCGCCGTGGAAGGAAGGCAAGGCGGCGGCGGTCCGGGAATTCGCGAAACGCGAACGAATCCCGCTGAAGAACTGCCACGCGTACGCCAACGGCGACGAGGATGTGCCGTTCCTGGAAGCGGTCGGGTTCCCGCACCCGGTCAACCCCGGGTCGGACCTGGCCCGGCACGCCAGAGAGCGCGGATGGCAGACCGTGCGGTTCCGGACCAAGCGAAGTCAATTCCATCCGATGGCGCTGGCCCGGACGACCGGCCTGCTCGGCGGTTTCGCCGCGGCGGTCGGCGCGGGCACGGTCGTCGGGCTGTTGACGAACGACAGCCGGGGCGGCGTCGACCTGGCCACGTCCCTGTTCGGCCGCCTCGCGGGACAGCTCGGCAATATCCACTTCGACGTCACGGGCGAGGAGCACACCACGCACCGCCCCGCGGTGTTCTTCATCAATCATCAGAGCACGGTCATCGACGCTCTTGTCACCTCACGAGTGGTGCAACGCGGCTTTACCGTGGTGGCCAAGGCCGAGGTGAAGAAAATACCCGTGCTCGGGCAGCTGCTCAGCCTCGCCGATGTCGCCTTCGTGGACCGGGCGAGCACCTCGAAAGCCGTCTCGGCGTTGCAGCCGGCTGTGGACAGGCTGCGCGCTGGCGTGTCGATCG
>Ga0209006_10006363_pt1 | contig 10692 bp, 12 predicted proteins | sample JacPin_JW_Ref_O2_FD_188567 | JGI IMG/M metagenome (GOLD analysis project Ga0209006, IMG submission 188567) | Forest soil microbial communities from Algoma, Ontario, Canada - Jack Pine, Ontario site 1_JW_Ref_O2 (SPAdes) (version 2) | ecosystem: Environmental > Terrestrial > Soil > Boreal... | reverse complement strand
CCCCGCCGATCTCGTCGCCGCCCGCTCCACCCTTACCGGCGAGCACCTCGCGGCCTACGTCGGCAGCTGACCGCGGCCCTGGCCTGCCGTCACGTCGTTCTGGTTCCCACCAGCAGTGAGTTGCGCAGGTCGGGCAGCACTACCTCGGTCCAGGTCAGCCTGGGCTCCCCGGTGAAGAAGCTGCGCTTGATGTCGTCAGCCCGCAACGACGCATCCGGCGGGAGGCCGTGTTCGGGGGTTACGTCGTCCATGACGATGCGGCCGCCGATGCGGAGCAAGCTGACCAGCACGGCGAAGTCTGCCGGGTCGCGCACCCCGCTGTCGGCGAAGAGCAGGTCGAAGGGCCCGCGGCTGGAAATGACGCGCAAGGCGTCGCCCGTGATCACCTCGACTCGCGAGTCCGCCGTGAGTAGCTCGCGGGCTGCGCGGGCCAGCGGTTCGTCGATCTCGACGGTGATCAGCGCGCAGTCGGCGGGCATGGCGCTGGCTATCCATCCGGCCCCGATCCCCGCGCCGGTGCCAAGCTCACCGATCCGGCCGCCCGCGCACCCGGCTGCCAGCACGGCCAGGAAGCGCCCGACGCCCGGCAGGCACGCCGACGGTCGGCCTGGGCCTGCTTCTTCCCGGGTCAGCGGAAAGCCCGCCTGCCGTGCGGCGGCGTGGGCACGCATGACGAGCGGCGGGAACTGGTCCATGGCAAACCTCCACGACCATTGTCCGTGCTACACCTTGTCCTCATCCGGGGGAGGGGCGGCGGCCCCGAACCGATCGAATTCCCCGAGTCGCGCGCCCATGAGAAACGCATTCCACTCACCCTGCGTGAACCTCAGGACGGGACCTTCAGGATCCCTGCTGTTGCGGACGCCGACCGACCCGCCAGGTAGTTCTGCCACCTCAACGCAGTTGCCGTTGGAGAAGCTCAGGGAACTCTTTGCCCAGACCGCCGTCATATGCTCACTCCCGGATACAGCAGCGCCGCTCGGATAACCAAGCAACAAGCATATAGAGTCGAAATTTAGTTCGCCATAGGTTGAATCGCCTTGTGCCGATGTGGCGGGGGAGTCCTGGGGCTTCGTCCGATATCCCCGGCTGACAAAATCGGCTCCGTGGACGCTGCCCTGCTGGAGGCCTTTGGCCTCGACCCTGACGTGCTCCATCTCAACCACGGCGCGTTCGGCGTCGCGCCGGTCGTCGTGCGACGGGCTGCCGCCGCCTGGCGCGAGCGCGCCGAACGCAATCCGCACCGCTTCAACCGGGTGGAGATCGGCGGGCTGGTGGCGGCGGCGCGGGAGCGTGCGGCGGGGTTCCTCGGCGTCGACCCGTCCCGCGCGGCGTGGGTCCGTAACGTGTCCGAGGGCGTGTCCGCAGTCCTCGGCTCGCTGGAGCTGCACCCTGGCGACGAACTCGTGATCAGCACGCACGGGTACGGAGCGGTCCGCAAGGCGCTCAGCCATCACGCGGTCCGCGCCGGGGCGCGGATCGTAGAGGCGGCCTATCCTGTCGGCGCCGCGGATGACGTGATCGTGTCGGCTTACGCCGCCGCCCTGTCGTCCCGCACGCGGCTGGTTGTGGTCGACCGGATTACGTCGCCGACCGCCGCCGTCGTCCCGGTCGGGGCCGTGGCCACCGCTGCGGCCGGCGCCGGGAGCTTGGTGCTGGTCGACGCCGCGCACGCGCCTGGCCAGCTTCGGGACGACATCGCCGGCTTCGGCGCGGACCACTGGATCGGCAACCTGCACAAGTGGGCGTACACCCCTCGCGGCAGCGCAATACTGTGGAGCCGGCCGGGGGCCGACGTGACGCCGGGCGTACTTAGCTGGCAACTCGACGACGGGTACGGCGCGTCATTCGACTATCCAGGCACCTGGGACTACGCCGGCTGGCTGGCGGCCGCGGACGGCCTGGCGTACTGGGAGGCGCTGGGCGGCTGGGACGCCGTAGCCCGGCTCGCCGACCTGGTGGCCGACGGTCAGAAGAGGGTGGCCGAGGCACTGGAGGTCACGCTTGAGCGGCTTCCGCCCACGCCTGCGCCTGCCATGCGGCTCGTACCGCTGCCTGTCGGCGTCCTCACCTCTCCCGACCAGGTCGACCCGTTCTACCAGGCCCTGTCGCGCCAGCGTATTGAGGTCGCGCCAATTCACTTCGACGGAGTCGGCTACCTGCGCATCGCGGCCGCGCCGTACAACACGCCAGACGACTATGACCGGCTGGCCGGCACCGTCCGGGATCTACTGGACCGGCCCGCAGCCTCGGTTTCTTAGCGGTATTCCGCCAGCCGCCGGCGCGTTCCGGCGATCGCGAGGGCGGAAATCAACGCTGTACCAATGGCGGGGACCAGCGCGATCCACGGTGAACCGGTGGTGCGGCCGTCCTGGATCGCGGCGGTGAAGGCGTTCTCGTTGATCGTGATCACCGACCCGAGTGCGCCGTCCCACTGGTTAAAGGCCCAGTCGGACTGGCCTGGGCTGGTGCCGATGTCGAACGCGATCGCCTGGGCGAGGTTGGTCTTCGCCATAGCGCGGAGCTTACGGTCGTCCTTCTCGTAGACCTGGTAGGCCAGGAGCGCCTGGGTGGCGGCGGCCCGCTCACCGGTGAACGTGATGTTACGGAACTCAGTGCCCAGGTACCCGCCGAATCGCACGTCGGTATTGTCCGACTGGTACGCGCGGATGTCCGCGGCCAGCGCCGCGTCGTAGGAGAAGATGCCGACGTTGCCCACGCGGACCAGTTCCTGAGACTTGCGCAGGAACGCGTCCTGATACGCAGCGGCGCGGCCCGGGTCAACTAGGAATCTCGTCTCGTCGGCATTGGCGTCGTAGCTCACCGCGCGGGCCTGGGTCAGTGCGAGGATCGAATCGAAGGCGTCTTGCTTGGCGACCTTCAAGTTGCCTGCCTGCGCGCCGAGTTGCACCGTGCCTGCGATGGCCAGGCCGAGCACCAGCACCGTGGCCGTCGCGAGCGCTGGGTTCACCAGCCGGCGGAAGCGTGCGGCGAGGAATACCTGGGTACCGAGGAGCGCGCCCGCCACGGCCAGGCCGAGCACCAGCACGAGCACCCGCCCGGTCGCGGCGGTTGACCGGTCCAGGTTGTAGCGCATGTCCAAGGCGCTCGCATTGGCTGCGGTAAGCGACCCGACGGCTCGCAGCACGGTCGTGCTCATCAGGTCGGTGGCCTGCTGGAAGTAGCCCAGCGTCGCCGCCGACGGGCGGCCTGCCGGGTCGTGGCCGCGCTGGTTCACCACGATGGCGTCCGCGGCTAGCGCCTGGTAACGGCCGAGCGCGTCGAGCACGGAACTGACCGCGCGCTGCGCGGCCGGGTCTCCTGCCGCGGTGACCGCCACCTGCTGCAGGTCCTGTTCGGCGTGCTGCTGGTCGCTGGCGTAAAGGGCCAGATCCTGCCGCTGGTCCGCGGCTAGGGCCGGGTCGCTCCCGGTGAGCAGCACGTTGCCGACCTGCGCATCCATGTCGTTGACGGCGTAGTACAGGGCGTTGCTTTGTTCTACGAGCGGCGCGTCATGGCCTCCGATGGCGGTGAACCCCGAGTCGAGCGCGGCGAATACCATCCCGGTCAGCAGTCCGAGCCCGCAGGCGAGCAGCACCACGAGCGCCACGCTCGCGCGGAGGCGCCCCGGGGTGGTGCGCAGCCCGGCCAGCCATCCGCCGTTCCGCGCGCCGGTGCCGGTAACAAGGGGAGCTTTCACGAGCCCGGCCATGGGACCTCACAGTGCCCGGTTCGGCGATACCGCCGATTTCTCTCGAAATTACTCCCGGTCGTGGCGTGTTGACCGGCCCGCGCCGTTAGGGTCCCGTTAGCGTTTTAGGTCAGCGTGCCAGTGGCTGGCTTAGCCGCAGGTGGTTGCCGCTGGGGTCGCGGACGGCGGCGTCACGGACGCCGTACGGCTGGTCGACGGGCTCCTGGAGGATCTCCGCCCCGGCGGCACGCAACGACTCGAAGGTCTTGTCCAGGTCGTCAACCTGGATGAAGACCGCCAGGTCGCCCTTGGCGACAATCTCGTGCATTGCCTGCCGGTCCGCCGACGGGATGTGGTGGTCCACCGCCGCCAGCAGCAGGTCATGAGAGTCACCGGGGGCATGGACGGTGAGCCAGCGCATCTCCGGCCCCATCGGGACATCGTCGCGGACCTCGAAGCCGAGCCGCTGGGTGTAAAAGGCGAGCGCCTCATCCAGGTCAGTGCAGTACACGGGCGTGTGCGTAATAGAAAGAGTCATGTCCGCGACCCTATGCGCGGCCGGCCAGGAACGCTTCTCCAATCCTGCATGGCTCCGCGATCCACCCCGGGCGCGCCCAGGCGCGCGTCATGCACGGCGGAACCGGTGCGAGCCGCGAGTGGTCACGGGCCTTGTAGGCGGACGGCGGCTCGCCCACGAGGCGCGTGAACGTGGAGCTGAACGAGCCGAGCGACGTGAAACCCACAGCCATGCACACGTCAGTCACGGACATGTGGCCGCTGCGCAACAGCGCCATCGCCCGTTCGACCCGTCTGGCCTGCAGGTAGCCATACGGTGTATCGCCGTATGCCTCGCGGAACCGGCGGGAGAACAGTGAGGGCGACATCAGCGCAGCGCGCGCCATCACCGGGACGTCCAGCGGCCGCGCGTACTCGCGATCCAGCAAGTCCCGGGCCCGGCGCAGATGCGCCAGCTCAGCGACCTCCATATCAGGACCGTACACCGTGGCGGCACGGCAGCCGCTTCGCGCGCATGCGGGGGGCGCCAGGGCGTCTCTCCGGTGGCGATATTCCGGGTGAGCCGCCACGTTCATAGGGCGTGATTTACTGGCGAAATGGCATCGGCCGTGTCGTGCGTCCACCAAGGAGATCACACGTGACCGGTGACCTGAGCCCGGCAGACGTTACCTACCTGCGTACCGCCATAGACCTGGCCCGGCGCTCCCGGCGCCGCGGAAACCACCCGTTTGGTGCGCTCCTCGTCGACGCTGCTGGCGTTGTCGCCGCCGAGGCGGAAAACACCGTCGTCTCCGAGCAAGACGTGACCGGGCATGCGGAAACGAACCTGGTGCGTATCGCGAGCCGGAGATTCGACCGTGCTTATCTGCGCTCGTGCACGATGTACACAAGCACCGAGCCGTGCGCGATGTGCTCCGGCGCGATCTACTGGTCTGGCATCAGCCGAGTTATCTACGGTCTTTCCGAGGCGGGATTGCTGAAACTCACCGGCAGCCACGCGGACAATCCGACCATGTCTCTGCCCTGCCGCGACGTATTCGCACACGGCCAAGGTTCAATCGAAGTCGTCGGCCCAGCCCTGGAAGACGAGGCTAGAAGCGTTCACGACGGGTTCTGGAACTGAACCGGCAACGGGCTGCCGCAGCCGTTCATGCCCTACAGCCGCCAAGCTTGGCGTGACGGGCGGCGCGTCGCGGACGGCGATGTCACAGCCTGAGGCTAGAACCGCAACTAGGGGACATGAGCACTGAGGCAAGAGCACCAGTGAGGACGATGGGGGAGCGACCGGTCGCGGTGAAGGCGCGCGGACGGCCGCCGAGCTCGCCGCTTGAGGAATTCGAGCAGGTGTACCTGCGCAACGTCGACGTCCTCATGGGCTACTTCGCGCCCGGAGTTGCTCGCGCTGAGCGGCTTCGCCCTCGCCATGGTCGCCGTCGCGCCGGTGTGCATACGGCGGGTGGCACGGCGACATGCGAAACCGTCCCGTGGATCTTGATCTGGTAGTTCTTTGGCATGAAGATCGGCCTGCTGTCCGCTCCCTCCAATCTGGGCCTGCGGCCGCCCGCACCGACCAGCGTGCCCGGCTGCGCCAAGGCCCCCGAGGCACTTCGCGAGGCGGGTCTCCACCGTCGCCTCGCTGAGCTCGGCGCGGAAGAGCGAGGCGTCGTGTTGCCAGGCAGGTACGTCGACGATGCGACCCCCGGGTCGCTCCGCAACCAGGTCGCGATCATTGACCATGCGCGGCGCGTAGCCGAGCGCATTGACCTCCTGAGAGGCGACGGCCTGGCGCCGCTGGTGCTCGGCGGAGATTGCAGCATCTTGGTGGGGGCGGGTCTTTCACTGCGGCGCGCACCGGGTCGCTACGGGCTGGTCCATCTCGACGGTCACACCGACTTCCGGCATCCGGGCAATTCCGGCCAGTGCGCGAGCCTGGCCGGGGAGGATCTTGCCGCCGCCGTCGGTCTGCACTGGCCCGCGATCGCCGACATCGACGGACTTGGCCCCTACTTCTCTCCCGAGGACACCGTTCACGCGGGCTGCCGAGATGATGACGAGGGATTGTCCGAGGCCGCGGCCCTGCTGGGCGCGGTTCTCCCCGCCGTGCAGATCCGGCACCAGGGCGTGGAGCAAGCCGCACGCAAGATCCTCGACGTCGTCGGCCGCGCCGGCCTGGACGGCTACTGGATCCATCTGGATGCGGACATCCTTGATCCGAGCGTGATGCCAGCCGTAGACAGCCCTGATCCCGGCGGTCTCAGCGCGGCCGAGCTGACTGGACTGCTTGCCGCCCTCGCTCCGCGTGCCGTCGGCGCACAGGTGACCGTCTTCGACCCGGACCTCGACCCGGACGGCAATCATGCCCGCCTGCTCACCAACATCCTCATCACAGGCCTCGCCCCGCTCAGCCGCGACCGCCGATGAGTTCCAGCTCCGCAGGCCTGTTCATGACACGCACGTGCGTGCCCGGCTGGTCCCGGGGTGCTGCTCAGTCCCACCAGAAGGTCCAGATCGGAGCGCCTACCAGGCTGGCGGCGATCGCCGAGATGTACCTGAGTCCCTGCCCGCCGCACTCGTCGCAGAACGCGAAATGCTCGGCGGCCAGGCGCAGGGCGGCGGCGGAGTCGGGCGGGGGGCATTTGACCAGCAGCCATATCCGGTTGGGACCGATCTTAAGGAGCCTGGCTCCGAACCGTGCCTCCCATGAGCGCAGGACGGCCGCGGTCGGCAGCATGCGCCCCGGCCCGTCCGAGGGAATCCAGCCGACCAGCGGCAGGACATCTGCGGGCCGGGTGGCGGGGACAAGCATAAGGCGGGCTGGCGGCAGTGAGCCGAGGGCCTCGTGGAGCCGGGCCATGGGCAGCTTGCCGTTTTCAGGTGGCGCCAGCCCGGGGAACTGCCTGCCGAATGGTGCGCGCTCACGAGCTGCGGGAGGACGGTCATCGTATTCCTCTGGCTCCAGCGAATCGTCCCACATGTGTCGTAGCACGTCCTGGGCGTCCAAGTGATCAAGCTCGGTGACGTCACATGGGCTGCCGCACAAGCTATCGAAGGCCAGGCCCTCCGGGAACTCGGCCGGTTCCATAGCCAGCAGGACCGGTACCAGGCCGGTTACCGCATGCGCATCCGATAGCGCCGACCAGACCCGGCCAGCGTCAGGCACCGCCTGCCTGGTCGCCCACGCCACCGGCTCCCCTTCGCCTTGCTCGGCGAGGACTATCCTGCCAGCTGGGAGCATCACCGGCCCCAGCCGCAGCTCTCCGTCGTCCGGCAGCCTGCCTGCGGTCACAACGTCACCTGGTTCCTGCTGGCCATTGTCAGCCCTCCCGTTACCGGAGAGTCACGGGCCGGATGTGCTCTTGACTCGCCGCCGGGGGGAGCGCCGAGGGTGGGGTCATCAGCACTGCGCACACCGAAGGAGCCGACATGATCCGCACCACCGCCCTGGCCCCTGTGCTGGCCGAGTACATCGCCGCCGTCAATGCCTTCGACGAGGACGCCATCGTGGCCACCTTCGCCGACGACGCCCTGCTCAACGACGTGCACCGGGGGGAATTCTGGGGGACCGAGGCCATCCGCCGCTGGGTGGCCAGGGAACTGGTCGGTGACCGGGTGAGCGTCGCGGTGACCGAGGTCCTCGACCACCACGGCGACACCATCATGCGCGGCCGCTACGACGGCGACTACGACAAGACGAACCTGCCGGACGAGCTCATCCTGACCAGCTACTTCACCGTCCGCGACGGCAAGATCGCCACCCTCATCGTCAGCCGGTACACCTCCGCCAGCTACTGAGAGTCCCCGATAGAGAGGAATCCACTGATGAGCACCCTGGTCACCAACGAGTTGTTCGCCCGGCCCGGCCGCGGGGACGATGTCGCCAGCCTGCTGCTGGAGATCCTCGGCGAGAGCCTCCAGCACGATGGCTGCGAGACCATCCGGATCCTGCGCGATCAAGACGACCCGGATCACGTCACCGGACTCACGCAATAGACCGAGCGCCACAACTTCGAGGACTATCTCGCGTGGCGTACGGAGCGCGGTTTCACCGGCACCTTCGAGACCATGCTGACCCGGCCGTTCGTCATCCACTACTACGACATAGCGTGCTTCGGCGAAGGCATCGCGGCACGCCAGAGCGTCCGACCTTAACGCACGAGCCGTCCCGGCACACGCGCCCACCCTACGGCTGGAATTACTACGCAATCCGCTCCGGACGAACAGCGAAGATGCAGGTCAAACGCAATAGGCCGAGCCGGATTTCATGATTGTCATTAGTCGGGCCCGGCCACCGGGGCCCCGGCCCGGCCAGTCCACCCGCACCCCTCCGGACCCGCTACCTCCCGGCCTCCGCGACGCCCTCGCGCTCATCAAATGAACAGGCGATCTGGTAATGCGACCCTTTGAATTGAGACGAGTAGTGGCCCGGCAGCTGGGGGAGAGGCGGACGCGCGGTTCGGCGGAAGTTCGGCGTCTCACCAGGTCGGGATAGCTGCGGTCGCGGACACTTGGCCGACCTCGGGCGTGCGGGTCGCGCTCCTTCCGGCCTGGCGGACCAGGTCGGCGAATTGCGCCGAGTTGATCACCGCGGCCCCGCCCGGGTCGTTGTTGAAGTAGACGTACACGTCGGCCTCATCCGGCCAGGTCTGGGTCAACCGGGTCACCCAGGACCTCAGCGCCTGCGGCCCGTAGCTGGGCCACGGCTGGGCCGTGCCCTCGTGGAACCGCAGATAGCCCCACGTCGCGGTGCGCCACAGCGGTGTGATAGGGCGGCCCCGTCGGTCGGCCCAGCACAGCGCCGCGTCGTGCGCCGCCAGGATCTGCCGTATCTCGCCGGTCCACCACGTCTCGTGCCGCGGCTCCACCGCGAGCCGGAGCCCGTGCTCACCCAATGCGGCGGCTGCCGTCCGGAACTCCTTCAGGCACGCGCCCAGGGTGTCCGGGTCGGCCTTCATTGTCGGCGGCAGCTGGAGCAGGACCGGCCCGAGTTTGGGTCCCAGCCCCGCTGCCGCGCCGAGCAGCCGGGCCACCGGCTCGGCCGGGTCGCGCAGCCGACGCACGTGGGTCAGATACCGGCTGGCCTTGACCGCCATGACAAAGTCGTCCGGGGTCCGCTCCCGCCAGGCGGCGAAGGTCTCCCGCGACGGCAGCCGGTAGAAGCTATTGTTGTTCTCTACGGTCAGGTAGTGGGTGGCGTATTGCTCGAGCCATAGGCGCTGAGGCACGCCCTCGGGGTAGAGCCCACCCCGCCAGTCGCGGTACTGCCAGCCAGACGTCCCTATCAGCATCGGCATACGCGTTACCTCCCCACCAGCCCGGGTTTCACGCAGAACTCGTTGCCTTCCGGTCGCGGAGCATCGTGTGGGCGTCGTGGCGCTCCACCACGGTCGCGCCAGCCGTTTCGGAATGGCGTTTTCAGTCCGATCACAGCTTCGAACCGCGCAATAGTGAGCTCACGGGGAACGCGGATCCTCGGCCTACCACCCTGCCTTCCCGCTGTGTAGGAGTTAAGGCGTAGGAGTTGAGGCCGGGCTGTGAGCGGGGTACCCGATAACGTGCCCGATGCGTTGCTCCTCGACGAGATGTTCTCGTCCGCGATCGCGACCGATCTGGCTGCCCGCGGCATGGACTGCCGTGCGGTCGTTGCGGATTCTGTCCTGCGCGCTCTGTCGGACCTGGAGATCTTCCAGGCGGCACTGGCCGAGGGCCGGGTCCTCGTGACGAACAACGTCCCGGACTTCGAGAGCCTCCGACGGGCACACCAGGCGGCCGGAAACCAGGTTCCTGACCTCATCTACACGTCCGACCTCACGTTCCCACGGACGAAAGCGTATGTGTCCCGGCTTGGGACGGCACTCGCCGCCGCGGCGGCCGACCGTGAGGCAGTCCGCTGCGGCGGCGTGTTCTGGCTGTGCCCGCCCGCGTGATGTCGGAGGGAGTCGCAGAGAGCCGACAACATATTGGTGTATCCAATCCACTGTCGCGCCACTCAACTGGTAAATGCGACATGTTGACTTGAGACGAGTAGCAGCAGCCTCAGCTTTGGTTCGGCCAGATGCCATTGAGGTCTGGGAAGCGGCGGCTCGTCTGATCTGGCTACCCGAGTATGCCTTGCCGCTTTGACAGACGCGGCGGAGCTCGCCGCTGGGTTGAAGCGGCCGGTGCCATTGACGTCGGGGCGGCGGCTCATCTGCCCTGGTTCTACCTGGGTCACGCGACACAGGACAGCCTTCACGTTCGTGATTCGTGCGAGCCCGGCTCAGTGCGCCATACTCGAAGGCATGGACGCCCCGTCCGCCTCGGCCCCAATCTCCTACCCCGCGGTGATGGAGCAGCGCTACCGTGGGAGGCTACCTGCTGCCCTCGGCGATCTCTCCGGCCCGGCTCACGGCACCGTGCAATTGCCGCTCCACGTTGCCTGGTCAGGCCAGACAGCATTTGCCCTTGACTGTCCCAAGCCGCGCATGCACATGTACCGCATCGTGCTA
>Ga0209006_10006362_pt1 | contig 10693 bp, 8 predicted proteins | sample JacPin_JW_Ref_O2_FD_188567 | JGI IMG/M metagenome (GOLD analysis project Ga0209006, IMG submission 188567) | Forest soil microbial communities from Algoma, Ontario, Canada - Jack Pine, Ontario site 1_JW_Ref_O2 (SPAdes) (version 2) | ecosystem: Environmental > Terrestrial > Soil > Boreal... | reverse complement strand
CGTCAAAACGTTTCGCCATAAAGACTCCTTTCGGGATTAGAAAGGGCCGCAATACACGCAACCCGTTTTATTCTTACTTGTACACTTTGATGACTATCAAATTGTCTGGTCGCATTTTTCTTGAAGCTCTGCTTCGCTGGAAGTAACATCTTTACTGTGAACAAAAAAGAGATGGTCAGGGTGTCCCGCGCCCTCGGCGACCCCACGCGGCTGCGCATTTACGAGTCGATTTCGGCCTGCGATGCAATGTTTTGCGGCCAAATCGTCGAAAAATATGGACTGACGCCCGGCACCATCTCCCATCATCTGAAAATTCTGGGCGACGCCAAGCTGATCGAATCCCACCGCGAAGGCCAGTTCATCTACAGCCGCGCATTGCCCAAAACCATCCGCGACTATGGATCATCTCTGGCCCGAATCGCTGGAAACCGCATCGCCCCAAAAAGGAAAAGCCGCCGGCGGACGCCAGCGGCTGAGTAACGATCGAATGTCTCAGTTGAATTAGTGCGCAGGTGCAGGCTGAGGATTGCCGTCCGGCGCCGTGGCCGGCTTCGAGAAATTCACGCTCGGCACCTGCCGCGACGCTTCAGTTGCCTGGAAATAGGCATCGTTTGCCTTGAATCCTGCCCAGGACGCGAAGAGGCTGGCAGGAAATTGCTGCACGTAGGTGTTGTAGTCCTGCAAGGTATCGTTGTAGCGCTTGCGCTCGACCGCGATGCGATTCTCCGTGCCGGCCAGTTCATCCTGCAGGCGCAGGAAATTTTCGTTCGACTTCAGTTGCGGATAATTTTCCACGACGAGCAGCAAGCGTCCCAGCGCCCCGTCGAGTTGGCCGTTGGCGGCGATTTTTTGCTGCGGCGTTCCCGCCGAAAGCAGGGCCGAACGCGCTTTGGCGATATCGCCGAAGACCGTCTGCTCCTGCTGCGCGTAGCCTTTCACAGTCTCCACCAGGTTAGGAATCAAGTCAGCGCGGCGCTGCAAAACAATATCCACCTGCGACCACGCGGCTTTCACGGCTTCATTCTTTTGCACCAGAGTGTTCTTGGTACCGATGTATTGCCCAAAAAATACGGCCACAATCAGCCCGATCACGACCACCACAACGATTAAAGCAATCAATCCTTTGCCCATAAGTGCTCCTCGGAAGCTTCGTATTTAATCTCAATCTCTCGCAGTTGTATTTCGTGTGCTCACAAATCGCTAATGCTCGTGTGTCGACTCCAGAGCCTCATCGATGACGGATGCGACCTTTTCAATAGCCGTCAGGTAGCGCGCGCAAAGATCTTTGACATCTAATTTTTTCTGCTCCGTCTGCCGCTCGCGCACATCCAGGATCTCCTGCATCGCGGACGGATCGTAAGCGACCCGCTTCGCCAGCGCGTGCACGGCATCGCGCCGGCCGGGCGGCGCATCGCTGCCAAGCGCGATCAATGCGTGGCGAAAAAGCGTGGCGAATGACGGCACGGAGTGCAGCAGCACATCCCACAGCCGCGAATCTTTTCCGGCGGCGAGCAGCAAATGCTGGCGCAGCAGGAGGAGTTTTTCGCGAAGCTCATATTCCACCTGCACGCGATGCAGATGCGTCGAAATATGCAGCCCGCTCAGCACATCTTCGCCAAATAAAACGCGATGATGTTGGATCATATCCAGCAACTCAATGGTGAAAACATCGGTGGAGCGTTCCAGTTCGTGGCGCGTCATGCAGAGCGGCGGCGGTTGTTTCTGCGAACTCCACCACTGCGCAACGGGCGCTAAGGCCTGCAGCGCCGAAAACGAGCCATCGCGCAGCAGACAAAAAAGATTAATGTCGGAAAGTCCGGGATGAAAATCACCCGACACGGCCGAACCGAAGAGAATGATCGCCTCGACGTTCGATCCGGCAGCCTCGCGGCAGCGCTTCACAAATTCCTGGGCCTTAGAATCAATTTGCTCGTTCATGTGAGGAATCTTTCCCTGACGACTTTTCTCAGCCGATCTTGAGCCTGTGCTCAATCGTTCCTACCAACTGCTGCTCGCCCCTCCACCGCCGGAGCTGCCTCCACCAAAACCGCCAAAGCCACCACCCCCGCCGCCTCCGAACCCTCCGCCGCCACCACCGCCCCCGAAGCCACCGAATCCGCCGCCTCCTCCACCAAAACCACCGGAGAATAAAAACCAGAAAAGAAGCGTGCGCAGCGGCGTAAGAAGAACCACCAGAGCGATGACGACAAAAACGATAATCCCAAAAATCGACACCCCGCCGGAACTCCCTTCGGGCCGCTCCTGTGCGGGCGCGCGCGGAAGAGCGTTCGTGAGCTGAACTCCGGCATCGGTCGCGATCACATCCGCAACCCGGCTGGTGACCAGCAGCAAGGCCTGGTTGTAATCGCCGCCGCGCATCAGCGGAATCGCTTCGCGCTGGAAGCTTCCGGTCTTGCCGTCGGGCAAAATCGGTTCGAGGCCGTATCCCACTTCAATGCGGGCACGGTGATCGCCAATAGCGTAGAGAATCAGAACGCCGTGGTCGCTCGCTTTGCTGCCAATGCCCCACTGCTTGAAAAGGTCGACGGCATAGCTTTCGATGTCGGAGCCATCAAGGCTATTGATGGTGACCAGCGCGATCTGCGCGTGTGCTTTTTCGTCAACCTGATGGCAGAGATCTTCGATCTGGCTGGCGGTGGCCGGATTGAGGACGTGCGCGAAGTCGTTGACATACCCGGTAGGCTTAAGTTGCGAAACCGGCTCAGCCCACGCGACCACCGACAGCACGACAACAAATGCTGCCAGCCTCATCTTGAAGCGAAGACTCACAAGAAAATTGTACAGGACGCGGCGGGAATCGCCGGAAATAGCCAAGTGCGCTTTATGGCGATCCGCGATCAGCAAGATGCTAACTGCCATAGAAAGCAAAAGCCGCCAGCATTATGCTGACGGCTAATAGCTGAAAGCTGATAGCTCTAATTCTCGTACAGCAGCACGCCCTCCGCCTTCTCCGAATCCACCGGGCGGTAGAAGAGCTTGTTGCCATCAAGGAAGACCTCGATGAACGCGGGGCGCGTGGTGATGGTGCCCTGAATCAGCGCCTCCGACAGCGGGTCTTCGATGTACTTCTGCAACGCACGGCGCAGCGGACGCGCGCCATAGCTGCGGTCGGTGAGCGTCTGGTTGAGGATCCAGCGCTTGGCTTCGTCCGCAACCGTAACCGTGATCGACTTCTGCGCCAGGTTTGCGTTGAGCTGGTTGACCATCAACTCAAGAATCTGGATCAAATCGGCTTCGCTCAGAGCCATGAAGATGATGATTTCATCCAGACGGTTGAGGAACTCCGGATTGAACGTTCGCTTGACTTCGTTCTTGACCAGCTCTTCGACCTTGTCGGCGATGTCGTTTTCCTTGGTCGACGCAAAGCCCAGGCCTTCCCGGCGCTGCAAATGCCGCGCGCCGATGTTCGACGTCATGATGATGATCGTGTTCTTGAAGTCGACCGTGTTGCCGAGACCGTCGGTCAGCTGGCCGTCTTCAAAAACCTGCAGCAGGATGTTGAACACATCCGGATGCGCCTTCTCGATCTCATCGAGCAACACAACGCTGTAAGGCGCTCGCTTCACGCGCTCGGTAAGCTGTCCGCCCTCTTCGTAGCCCACGTATCCCGGAGGCGAGCCAATCAGCTTCGAAACCGAATGCTTCTCCATAAACTCAGACATGTCGAAGCGGACCAAAGCTTTTTCCGTGCCGAACATGAACTGCGCCAGCGTGCGCGCGACTTCCGTCTTGCCGACGCCCGTAGGCCCGAGAAACAGAAATGACCCAATCGGCCGGTTCGGATTCTTCAGTCCAGCGCGTGAGCGGCGGATGGCGCGAGCCAACGCGCTGATCGATTTATCCTGCGAGATGATGCGCTTGTGCAGCTCTTCTTCGATGCGCAGAAGTTTCTGCGTCTCTTCTTCTTTGATCGAAGTAACGGGCACGCCAGTCCAGCGCGAAACAACGTCTTCGATGTCTTCGCGGTTTACAACTCCGGTCGAAGACTCGTCGAGATGATATTTTTCGCGAAGAGCGCGCAGGTTTTCGCGCTCTTTGCGTTCTTCGTCGGAGTAGAAGCGCGCCTTTTCGAACTCATGGTTCGCGATGGCGTTCTCCATACGATGGACGATGAACTTAATTCGCTTCTGCACTTCGGTGATCTCTTCGGGCAGCGAAGTCTGGCGCAGCTTCACGCGCGCTCCCGCTTCGTCCACCAGATCGATCGCCTTATCGGGCAGGAAGCGGTCGGGAATATAACGGTTCGAATGCGAAACCGCGAAATTGATGGCGTCGTCGGTGTAGGTAACGGCGTGAAATTTTTCGTAGCGGTCTTTGATCCCAAACAAAATCTTGATCGCGTCCGTCTCATTCGGCGGCGGAACCTTCACCGCCTGGAATCGGCGCTCAAGTGAGCGGTCTTTTTCAATCGACTTGCGGTATTCACCCGGCGTGGTTGCGCCGATGCACTGAATCTCGCCGCGCGAAAGCGCAGGCTTCAGAATGTTAGCTGCGTCCAGCGAGCCTTCCGCCGATCCCGCACCCACCAGCGTATGCAACTCGTCGATGAAGATGATGGAGTTCTGATTCTCCATCAACTCTTTCATGATCGTCTTCAGCCGCTCTTCAAATTGCCCGCGATATTTCGTGCCGGCCACGATGAGCGATAGATCGAGCGCCAGAATGCGTTTGTCGGCCAGAAACGATGGAACTTCGCCATCAGCAATTCGCTGCGCCAGTCCCTCGACGATAGCGGTCTTGCCAACGCCCGGCTCGCCAATCAGCACGGGATTGTTCTTCGTCCGGCGGCAGAGAATCTGAATCACGCGATCAACTTCGCCCTCGCGCCCAACCAGTGGATCGAGTTGCGAATCCATCGCGGCCTGAGTCAGGTCGCGGGAAAACTCCGCGAGCAACGAAGACTCACGCTGCCGCGCCGGCTGAGTTTTTTCCTGGGTCGTCCGGGCCAATTCTTCGCGGATCGTCGAAAGCCGCAAGCCGCGCTCGTGCAGAATCTCGGCGGCAAAGCACTTCTCTTCCCTTAGCAAACCCAAAAGCAAATGTTCAGTGCCGATGTGGCGATGCGACAGCCGCTCAGCCTCTTCCGCCGCATAGGCAAGCACGCGCTTGCACTCGTTCGATAGCGGAAGATCAACAGAAGTAGAAACTTTCTCGCGGATCGTGGTGTGTCCCTCGATCTGCTTGCGAATGGATTCGACCGAGGCATGAGAGCGCAGAAAACGATTGGTCAGGGCCTTGTCTTCGCGCAGAAGTCCCAGCAGGAGATGCTCAGTCTCGATGTAAGGCGAGCCGAACTGGCTGGCCTCGTAGCGTGCGAAAAAGATGACGCGCCTGGCTTTCTCCGTATAACGTTCGAACATAAATGCCCTTCCCCCTGGACCTTCCCGGTCGAGAAGAACGTGCCTGCCCGACCCTACCCTTGAACCCTGCTTCTTAGGATCTTGCCCCTCAAACTTACCTCGTCAAATTGTCTTCTTTATCTTTATCTCTTATTTCTAGATTATGCAATCAAACAGCGCTCAATCCCAAGAAGAGAACCCGTTCTGAAACTCTTTAATCACGTTACCGAAGGAACTCATTCGAGTTCCCTTCGAGTTAAAGTTTGTTTTCACGCCGGCAGCGACTCCGGCGCAATCTCATCCACCCGTCCACGCTGCAATTTCAGGACGCGATGGCAGCGCCGCGCGAACTGCAAATTATGCGTCGCAATCAGCGATGTCAGTTGATGTTCGCGGTGCAACCGGGAGATCAACTCGAAAACCGCCTCCGCCGTATGGCCGTCCAGGTCGCCGGTCGGCTCGTCGGCTAACAACAGCTTTGGACCGGTAATAAGCGCCCGTGCCAGGGCCACACGCTGCTGCTCCCCGCCCGAAAGCTCTCCCGATCGGTGATGCGCCCGCTGCTCGAGTCCAACTTCGCGGAGCCAGCGCTGCGCCTCCGGCTCAACCTGCTGCCAGGTCTTTCCGCGCAGCAAAAGCGGCATGGCGACGTTTTCGGCGGCGGTAAATTCCGGAAGCAGGTAATGAAACTGCCAAACAAAGCCGGTTTCGCGATTGCGAAAGTCCGCAGCTTCATCCTGGGACAGAGAATTCAGGTGCAAGCCGGCGCAGTAGACGTCACCCGCCGAAGCCCGATCCAGAGCGCTAAGAATATGCAAAAGCGTGCTCTTCCCGGCCCCTGACTCGCCCACGATGGCCAGCATTTCTCCCTGCTTCACCGTAAACGATAGATTCTCAAAGAGCACCAGGTCCGATTCGCCGGACCGGAAAACCTTCTTCAGGCCTTCGACCCGAAGCATCCATTCTGGGTTGGTTAGATGCAAATCATGCCTGTTTCGTTCCGAACCCGGCTAACGCCAACATTTGCGCCGTCGCCAGGTTACAGCCTGCATAGTATTTGCCGGCTCGGACAGCGGGCAATGGCCCGGATTTGCCATTGTTGGCAACATTGTAGAGCGTTTGCCTGCGGAAAAGTCAGCCACAAGGCCGGTCGTCCAATTGAAAGCAATTTCCTGCAACATTCGGGTAGTGCCGCAGTTCGAATGCCAACTTTATGGGGCGTCATCCCGAGCGGAGCCGCACTTCAGGCGCAGAGAGGGATCTCCCGCTCACCCGGCCCAGCGCGTAAGCGAAACGCACCACTCCGAACATTTGCATTTGACCTCGAAAAATCTCCCAAGCGTTTGAAGGCCGTGTCGTCTTTCCCCGCCACTTTCCGTTATCCCAAGTAGAGCCGAGATTCAACGGCCAAACAGGGGGCGGAAGGCTTATGAAAACACTTGCGGGATGTGTGCTGCTAATCGTGGTAGCTCTCTCTGCCAGCCCATGGGCCAAGGCACAGACTTCGGCTCAGGTCGTCCCGACACTGATCCCCTTCTCGGGAAAAGCCGCCGATGATAACGGAAAGACGCTTTCCGGAACGATTGGCATCACCTTCGCCATCTACAGCGAACAAAACGGTGGTCCGGCTCTGTGGCTCGAAACGCAGAATGTGCAGGCCGATAACCGCGGAAACTACACCGTACAAATGGGTTCGACCAAGCCCGCAGGTTTGCCTCTCGACCTTTTCACATCTGGTGCGGCGCGCTGGCTCGGATTGACCGTCAACGGCGGTCTGGAGCAGCCTCGCATATTGCTCCTCAGCGTTCCCTACGCCTTAAAAGCCGCCGACGCGGAAACTCTCGGTGGCTTGCCAGCCTCAGCTTTTATGTTGGCTTCGCAAACTGTGGTTGGCAGCGGTAGCGCTTCGACAGCCACGTCCTCCTCAACCCCGGCAGCTCCTGCGGTTTCCGGAACCGGCACCACCGACTACGTCCCTCTCTGGACCAATAGCACCGGGGCGCTGGGCAACTCCGTGTTATTTCAGTCAGGAACCGGAAGCACGGCCAAAATTGGCATCAACACCACAAGTCCCGCCGCGACCCTGGACATAGGTGGAACCGAGAACGTGCACGGCACGTTGAACCTCCCATCCGCTGGCCCCGCTACGGCCACAACCGGCAAAACCTCGCAGGCCTTGAATTTCACCGCATCTTCATTTAGCAGCAGCTCGAAGGTTGCGATTGCGCAGAAGTTCGAGTGGCTCGCCGAACCGCTGAGCAATAACACCAGTTCGCCTTCGGGTGCGCTCAGCCTGCTGTATGGGTCGGGAAGTTCTGCGCCTCTCGACACCGGACTAAAGCTCGGAACCAACGGACGAATTACATTCGCCGCAGGCCAGACGTTTCCCGGAACCGGGAGCGTCACCAGCGTGGGATTGAGCGCGCCTACATCCGATTTCACCGTCAGCGGCTCGCCCGTGACCAACAGTGGAACACTGAATCTGGCCTGGAACGTTGCCCCAACATCCGCTAATACCGCAAATGCAATCGTCAAGCGGGATGCCTTCGGCAATTTCTTCGGACAGAGCATTACCGCTAATGGAAGCGTGACAGCGAATGCGGGAGTATACAGTGTCGCCTCGGGAGTCGGCGTTTCCGGCGAAAGCAGCGGCACGTCGATTGGCTCCAACGGCGTACAAGGCATTACTTACTCGTCGCCGAGTTCGGGCGTGGCGGGCTTCAACTACGGGACCGGCGGCGGCATCGGTGTATACGGCTCCGGGGGGAGTGGAAGCAGTTCCTACGGAGTTTTCGGTGCAGGAACGACTGGAGTTTACGGCACTGGCACCTACGGATTCGCCACAGACAGCAATGTGCAGCAGGCGCGGACTGCCGGCGGCTGGGTAAAAGCAATGGCCTATGTCCAGGGATACTCCGCCCCTTACAGCATTACTCGCTGTTTTAATTCGACTCTGGCCGGAGCGGCAGCCACAACGCCGCCTTGCGGCTTCAATCTCGTTGAAAACCTGCAAGTCACTTTCACACTCGATTTCGGTTTCCAGGTCAGCGACAGGTTCTTCGCTTCATCCCTGGATATCATCGACAATCCGTGTACGCTGGAGATCGCGACTGAGGGTTATCCGAGCACCGCAGTCGGACTCACCTGTTTCGCGGGAGGCACGTTCTCGCCTGACTTCGAGCCATTCACAGGCTCTATTATCGTTTTTTGAAGAGCAGACTAATGCGAGGTTAATAACACCATACGAGATCATTCATAGCGCAGCGCTTCCGCGGGCAGGATTCGCGACGCCGACCATGACGGATAAATCGTTGCCACGAAAGAAATTCCAATCGCCGCCAGCGCAATGTAAAAGCCGTCACTGATCCGCGGCGCAAACGGAATGTAGTCGATGGAATAGACCTCGGGCGATAGCGAAATAATGTGATAACGCCCGCCCAGATAAGACAGAGCGTAGCCGAGCACCAGCCCGATAGCCGTCCCGATCACGCCGATCAGCACTCCCTGTGAGATGAAGACTTTACGAACCTGCGCCTTGCGCGTGCCCATGGACATCAACACCGCAATGTCTTTCGTCTTCTCCATCACCATCATGATCAGGCTGATCAGAATGTTAAGCGCGGCCACGACAACGATCAGCCCGATGATGATCGACGTCAGCAGCTTCTCCTGATTCAGCGCGTGGAAGAGAGGCTTGTTCTGCTCCATCCAGTTGGTAGTCATAAAGCCTTTGCCGGCAGCCTCTTCAATCTGGCGCGCAATGACGTCGGCCTTATAAATATCGTCGACCTTAAACACCATGACGGAGATCAAACTGCCGAGACCAAAGAGTCTTTGCGCATCGGCCAGACGAGTAAACGACCAGTTGGAGTCGTAGTCGTAAAAACCAGAATTGAAAATTCCCGCCACCCGAAAGCGGTTGTATTTCGGCACCATGCCAAACGGAGTCAGCTCCCCCTGCGGGCTGGTAACCAGCACAACCGACCCCACGCTAGCGCCGAGATAATCAGCCATATCCTGCCCCAGGATAATCGGCGGCATGGAAGCAACGCGATCGTGAACATCAGCCAGAGAATCAGGAGCCGGTGTGGAATTAGTTTGTGTGGAGCGGGCACTCTTGCCCGCTGGGTTTTGGGAGCCTCCACTGCTCATGTGGGGACCAGGTTGCAAACCCGGCTCAGGTTCCTCGTCCAAAGCAGCAGCCGAACCTTCCTTCACCGAACTCAGCAAATCTCCAACCCGCCGCTCGTAACGCGGAATCATCCCCTTCAGCACCGCCCCCCGCGCACGCGGACCACGCGAGATCAAGACCTGCTCAAAGATGGCCGGAGCCGCGGCAATAACATGCGGCTGCTTCGACAACCGGTCCATAAGCGCGGGCCACTCCTGAATGCCGTCATCCGCAATCCGCAGCAAACTGATATGCGAGGTCGACCCCAGCAACCGCTGCTGAAGATCCTGGCGAAACCCGTTATTGATGGCGAGGGCAACAACCAGCGACGCAACCCCAGCAGCCACACCAGCAATCGAGATGCCAGTGATAATGCCAATGAAAGCCTGCCGCCGTTTGGCGCGAAGATAACGAGACGCGATGAAAAGTTCGAAGCGCATGGGAAGATCAGCCATCAGCTTTCAGCCAAACCGGATTATAGCGGCATCGGGTAGCAGTGCAGTTTTGAGGCCCAGCCCCCAAAGCCTTCTTCTTGTTCGGCGTCATCCTGAGCGGAGCTGCATTTCAGCCGAAGCGAAGGATCTCCCGCTCACCCGGCCTGACGCGTAAGCCAAACTGCACACTTGATCTTGCGTACCTCCTTCTCTTGCCCTAGAATCGCGTCGTCGCAATCTGCGCTCAACCCTCTCTGATGCGCCGGTAACTCCGTGTTTCGCCTGGAGAGCATCATGAGACTTCGCATTCTTGCAGCTCTGTTCGCCGTTCTTACCGTAACCTCCTGCTCCAACAATCCGCCCGCAGAAAACAATTCAGCGGACCAAGACGACGCGGCTCCGCAAGCGGGGCAGGCGTCTTCTAAATCAGCAACGGCAAAATCAGCGCCGGTAAAATCAGCGCCGGCCACGAAAACCAAATTCCGCCCCTACGACGTAAACGATCCGAAGCAAGGACTCGTCGTAAGCCGGCTCGCCGTTCCCCAGGGATGGAAGACATCCAGCCGCGTGACCTGGAACTACGGCGACTTCTACATGCCGGTACGAACCTCGGCGCGCCTCGAATCTCCCGACGGCTCAAGTTGGATCGAATTTTTTCCCGCCGAATTTTTTCTCTGGCTCGATCCCGCGCACGACCGTGCTCCCATCGGCCGAGGCGGCATCGGAGG
>Ga0209006_10006361_pt1 | contig 10695 bp, 13 predicted proteins | sample JacPin_JW_Ref_O2_FD_188567 | JGI IMG/M metagenome (GOLD analysis project Ga0209006, IMG submission 188567) | Forest soil microbial communities from Algoma, Ontario, Canada - Jack Pine, Ontario site 1_JW_Ref_O2 (SPAdes) (version 2) | ecosystem: Environmental > Terrestrial > Soil > Boreal... | reverse complement strand
TATTCTGGGCATCGGTGGTGTTCGCATGCTTCGAGCCTTAGGGCACGACGGACTCACCCGTTATCACATGAACGAAGGTCACGCGGCGCTGCTGTCGCTGGAGCTTTTGGAAGCTGAGGCCGCCAAAGCGGGACGCACCACCATTCGCGCCGAGGACATTGAAAAAGTTCGCTGTAAATGTGTTTTCACCACCCATACTCCCGTTCCCGCCGGTCACGATCGCTTTCCGATGGAGTACCTCACCCGGGCATTCCCCAGTCAGACTGCTCTTTTTGATTTGAAAGATGCTTCGGCGGCCGATCTCGTGAAGCGTGTGCTGCAGGCTGAACAAGTTTTCCCGGATTTGCAGCAAGCCGCGCGCGCCGGGGCATCTCTGAACATGACGTATCTCGCGCTCAGTCTAAGCAAATACGTGAACGGCGTCGCCAAGCAGCACGGCGAGACGTCGCGGCAGATGTTTCCGGGCGTGCCAATCGAAGCAATTACTAACGGAGTCCATGCCGGCACCTGGACCGCTCCCGCATTTCGCGAAATTTTTGATCGCTACATTCCCACGTGGCGGGAAGATAACTACAGCCTCCGCGGCGCGCTGGGTCTTCCGCCAGAAGAAGTCTGGACCGCTCACCTGCTCGCTAAGCATGAATTGCTGGAAGTTGTACGGCAGAAAACCGGCATTAAATTTGACCCCGGAAAATTCACCATCGGATTTGCTCGTCGCGCCACCGGTTACAAGCGCGCCGATCTGATTCTCGCCGACCTGGATCGCCTGCGGCAGATCGCAAAAAATTCCGGACCGTTTCAAATTGTTTACGCCGGCAAAGCGCATCCCCATGACGCGGGTGGAAAATCCATCATTAAACATATTTTTCAGGCCAAAAAAGCTTTGCGCAAAGCGGTGCCGGTCGTCTTTCTCGATGACTACAACATGGATTTAGGCGGGAAGATTACCGCGGGCGTCGACCTGTGGCTCAACACCCCGCAATTTCCGCTCGAAGCTTCCGGAACCAGCGGAATGAAGGCCGCGTTAAATGGCGTGCCCAGCCTCAGCATCCTCGATGGTTGGTGGTCGGAAGGCCACATCGAAGGCGTAACCGGTTGGTCCATCGGGGAAGCACGCCGTGCCACGCCCGATCTTGTCACCGACAACAAAGCCGACGCCGAATCGCTTTACAGCAAGTTGGACAGCGTGATCATTCCGATGTTTTATAACGAGCGCTACCGTTATCTGAGCGTCATGCAACACGCCATCGCGATCAACGGATCTTTCTTTAATACCCAGCGGATGGTGCAGCAATATATTACCGACGCGTATATGCGCTAGAGTTTTTCTTAACTAAACCTTCGGACTAATTGCAATTTCGCCGGGCCAAATCCCCGTTAAATAACTTGGATAGGCGCGTACCTTTTTAACGCAATATATTTTTGTACATCGCCATACCCGCCGCTGCGTCCATCCCCATTTTTTCCAGCGCTGACACTTCGCGCCTGGTTTTAATTCCGCCCGCCGCGATAACAGGATGCTCCGTCGCGTTTCTCAAACCTTTAAACCATTTCAAATTCGCCCCGCCCATGGTGCCTTCCCGATCGACATCCGTACAAAGAAAAGCCGCACAGTAGGGCTGCAATTCAGTCATGACGTCTTCGGCGCGAAATTTGATCATGCGCCGCCAACCCTGAGTCGTTATATGACCTTCAGCGGTATCCAGAGCGATTACGATCCGAGCTGGGTCGAGCTTTTTAACCAACCGCTCAAGAAGAGGCAGGTTCACTTTTCCTTCATGGAACACCGCGCTTCCGATGATGATTTGTTCCGGCTTCCACCCGGCGACCTTAACCGCGCGTGCCACGGTCCAAATTCCTCCGCCGATCCGAACTTTCATCCCATAACGCGAGCGAGCCGTAAAACACAATTTCTGCACCAGCCTTGCGTTGGAAGTTTTTCCCATGGCCGCGTCCAAATCGATGATGTGCAGCCACTCGTAGTCATTAAATTTGTCAAGCACCCCGAGCACATCAGTTATCACCAGTTCGCGCTTGCGCCCATGAATCAATTGCACGGCCATCCCATTTTGTAGATCGATGCAGGGAATTAGCACGGCAACCGAACCTGGATTTTCTGATCGGCCAGAAACTCCTTGAGCGCACGAATGCTTTGAATTTCGTCATGAAAAATTGACGCTGCCAATGCCGCGTCCGCTGCCCCTTCGCAAAAAATCTCGGCGAAGTGTTGCGGCCATCGCGCCCCGCCGGAAGCAATCACCGGCACCATAACCTGTTTTGACATCGCTGCGGTGAGAGCTACGTCGAAACCACTTTGTGTTCCATCGCGATCAACGGAAGTCAGCAGAATTTCCCCCGCTCCAAGTTGTGCTCCTTTGGTAGCCCAAGATATGGTATCCAAATCCGTCGACACCCGTCCGCCAGTCGTCATTACACGCCAGAAGTCGCCATCCCATTTCGCATCGATCGCCAAAACCACCGCTTGCGATCCAAATTCCTCCGACAATTCTGAAATCAACTCCGGCCGCAAGACTGCAGCGGTGTTCACCGTTATTTTGTCCGCTCCGGCGCGAACCACCGCGCGTGCGTCGTCTAGTGTTCGAATTCCGCCGCCAGCCGTCAGCGGGATAGCCAATTCAGCTGCAACCTTTTGAATGGTTTCCAGAAATGTAGGTCGTCGATCCCGTGATGCAGCTATATCCAGAACTACCAGCTCATCCGCGCCCTCGGCGTTGTAGCGTCGCGCCAGTGCCACGGGATCTCCGGCGTCGCGCAACGCCACAAAGTTCACGCCCTTCACCACGCGCTCGCCGTCGGTATCCAGACAGGGAATAATCCGGTGCGCCAGGCTCATGCCGCGTTCCGAAGGAAATTTTGGAGCACACGCTCCCCGGTGGCACCACTTTTTTCCGGGTGAAACTGCACCGCGAAAATGTTTTCTGTCTCCGTCACCGCGACGAATTCGCCGCCATACGAACAGGTGGCTCGAGTTTTCAACACGCGTTCTTCGCCGCTATACGGCACAGCGTAAGAGTGCGCAAAATAAAAATAAGCCGCGGAATCAATCCCTTCTAGCAGCCGTGATCCAGCTTTGACCTGCAACTGATCCCAACCCATATGCGGCAACTTCACCGCCCCCCTCAGAACCCGCACCGACCCGGACAAAATTTCCAATCCCTGCAAATCAGGGGCTTCGTCGCTGTTTTCAAACAGCGCTTGCAAGCCGAGACAAATTCCCAGGAACGGAACTCCGCCCTCGATGGCAGCAACGAGCGATTGGCGCAACCCATCCCGGTCAAGCGCGCGTATCAGTGCGCCATAATGGCCAACTCCCGGAAGAATAAGAGCAGAGGCTTTTGCGACACCGGCCGATGTAGAAATTCTATCGGTCTCAATACCCAGCCGCCGCAAAGCGCGCTCCACGGAAGGCAAATTCCCTGCACCGTAATCGAGCAGGGAAATATTCATAACAACCCTTTGGTGCTGGGCAACACGCCGCGCAGCCGCTTGTCTCGGGTCACAGCAAACCGCAAACCCCGTGCGAACGTCTTGAACACCGCTTCCACCTGGTGATGTGCAGAGCGTCCATACAGCGCGCGTAAATGCACATTCGCGCGTGCCGCCTGCGCGAATCCCTGGAAAAAATCTTCGATCAGCTCAGTTTGCAGATCGCCTACCCGCGAAACTTTAATTTTCATATCCACCACGCAATAGGGCCGTCCGCTAAGATCGATCGCCGCCACTGCCAGCGATTCATCCATAGGCATCACAAAATATCCGGCCCGAAGAATCCCGCGTTTATTTCCCAGTGCTTTCTGCACCGCTTCTCCGAGAGCGATTCCAACATCTTCAACGGTGTGATGCTGATCGACATCCAGATCGCCGTTGGCCGCAAGCTGCAAATCGAAGCCGCCGTGGCGGGTCACCAGCTCCAGCATGTGGTCAAGAAAACGGATGCCCGTTGAAATTCGTGCTTCGCCGCGGCCATCGAGATTCAACTTCACTCGCACCTCGGTTTCGTTGGTCTTGCGATGAATGGTGGCTACGCGAGGCATTGCTAATTGCTTTCTCGCCGAAATCGCCCAACTATTTCTTTTTGAATGATTTTGATGAGCCGCTTCATTTCGGATCCAGTCCCAATGCTGATGCGCACAAATCCCGGCCCAATATCCTTTGAGCGTTCACGCACTAAAATTCCCTGAGCATCCAGTTTTTTAAAGAGCGCCGGACCCTGAGAGCCAAAATCAGCGAGCAGAAAGTTCCCCGCGCTGGGAAAAGTCCTGACTCCGAGCCGTGCCAATTCCCCCGCAAACCACTCGCGAATTTCTCGCGTTTTTTTCACATATCTTCGTATCGACCTCCGCTCCAGTAGCGCCGCTTCCGCCGCGACCAAGGCTGCTATGTTGACGGGAAAGGGAGGCATGGCGCGACGAAGCAGTGCAAGCGATTCTCGACAAGCCATCGCGGCGCCTAATCTCAGTCCAGCGAGCCCCGCGGCCTTCGAAAATGTCCGAGTCACAAACAAGTTCGGGTATTTACGAATCCACGGCAGCACCGTCACCCCGGAAAATTCCGCATAGGCTTCATCGATCACCACGACGGTACTGGTTCCCGCAAGCAAGATTTTTTGGATAGCGGCTGGCGGCAAAAGCGTCCCCGTCGGATTATTCGGGTTGGCAATAAACACAACTGCTGGTTTTTTGCGCAATGCGGAAATAAATTCATCTAGCCGGAACTCCATATCGCTGCCGTATCGCAGCGCCTCGATCCCGGCCCCGGCAATCTCCGCATAGTACCGATACATTGGAAATGTCGGTTCGCAAATCAAAACTCGACTGCTGGGTTCAACAAACGCATCAAAAAATACGCGCAATGCGTCGTCTCCACCGTTCGTAAGCAACAGTTCATGCTCCGTAATTCCGAAGTACGCCGCGATGCGTCGCGTGGGCGCGGCATATTCCGGATACATGGCCACTTGCTGAGGTGTAAGTTTTCTAAGCGCGCGCAGCGCCGCCGGCCCACACCCCGACGTATTCTCATTGAAGTCCAGCCGCATTTTATTTAGCCGGCCTTCCGCGGGAGCCTCATACGTCTTTCGTTGCAAAATGGCTTTGCGAACCGGCAGCCGCACTCTCATCGGCGCACCTCGACAGCATTTGAGTGCGCAATTAATCCTTCGGCCCGCGCCAGAATTTGAACGTCCCGCGACAGTCGCGCAAATCCCATCTCACTGATGTGTTGCACGCTGATGCATTTCACAAAGTCCGCGGTACTTAGGGCGCCCCGCGCCCGCGCCCAGCCCGCCGTAGGCAAAACGTGATTGCTCCCACTCGCATAATCTCCAAATGGCTGGGCGCTCCAGGGACCGAGAAAAACAGTTCCTGCAGCCCGAATCCTTTGCAGCAAGTCATCGGCGTCTTGCGGCAAGCTCAAGTGTTCCGGCGCAAACCGATTGACGAACTCATAAGCCCGCTCCATCGAGGACGCCAACAAAATCGCGCCACCCCGCACCGAAGACTGTTGCGCAGGATTCGTTTTCGGCAGTGCGCGTAGCTGGTTCCTAATTTCCCTTCCAACTCGAACCGCGAAATCACGAGAAGTAGTGACTAGGAAGCTTCCAGCGTCAGGCGCGTGCTCCGCCTGAGCCAACAAATCAGCTGCGATCCACGCGGGCTGGCCGTCATTTGCGAGCACAATCGCCTCTGTCGGGCCCGCTGGAAGATCGATCGCGCAATCGCCGCTCACCAATTGCTTCGCCGCGGTAACAAAGCGATTTCCCGGCCCAAAGATTTTGTCCACCGCCGCGATACTCTTCGTTCCGTAAGCCAGCGCGGCAATTGCCTGTGCGCCGCCCATCCGCGCGATGCGCGTAACACCCAGCATCGCCGCTGCCGCCAACAGTTCGGCATTTGGCTTTGGAGAAACGACCACAATACGCCCCACACCGGCCACTTGAGCCGGGATGACAGTCATGAGCAACGTCGACAGCAGCGAAAAGCGTCCGCCAGGCACGTAACAGCCGATAGCTTCGATAGGCCGAACAAGCTGGCTGATATTTACTCCGGGTTCCACCTCCAGCGTCCATCCGCGTAGTAATTGGCGCTCGGCAACCGCGCGAATGTTACGAGCAGCGTGCTCCATTGCCAGGCGCGTCTCTTGGGCAACGCCGTTCGCCGCTTTTTCAATCTCGCCGGACGAAACCCACATCCCCGCGCGCAAGTCCACGCCATCAAATTTTTTAGTCCATTCGCGAATCGCCGCGTCGCCACGCTTTCGCACGTCAGTAATAATGCGTGCCGCGACGCGGTGCGCTTTTTCATCCCGCTCGCGGCGCCCGCGCAATAACGCGCATTCCACATTTTTCGTAAGTCTGACAATTCTCATCAAAGCACGATCTTGTTCAAGGGATACTCGACGATCCCCTGAGCGTTCGCAGCCTTAAGCTTCGGCAAAATCTGCCGCACCACCGCTTCTTCAATAATGGTGTTAACCGCCACCCAGTCCGGTTCACTCAACGTCGAGATCGTGGGATTCTTCAGCGCCGGCAGCACCGCAAGGACAGCGTCCAGATGCTCACGCCGCACGTTCAGCATCAGCCCCACTTTGTTGGTGGCGTCGATCGCTCCCTGCAGCATGAGAAGCAGGTTCTCCGCTTTTTCGCGTTTCCAGGAGGTTGCGGCCGCCTCGCGGTTCATAATAAAAACGGTAGCCGATTCCAGCACCGTGTCCACGATTCTCAGGCGATTAGCCCGCAACGACGCGCCCGTTTCCGTCACCTCCACGATGGCATCGGCGAGTCGCGGTACTTTTACTTCTGTCGCTCCCCACGAAAATTCCACGCGCGCCTTCACGCCGTGGCGGGTCAGATATTTTTCGGTAGTCTTCACTACTTCGGTAGCAATGATCTTGCCCGACAGGTCCGATGGCTGCCGTATCGCCGAATCCTCCGGCACGGCAAGCACCCAGCGCACCCGTGCAAGCCGCTGCTTGGCGTAAACCAATTCGGCCAACTCATCCACGTTGGCCTCCGTTTCCACCACCCAGTCATGACCAGTGATCCCCGCATCCAGCGCGCCGGTTTCCACATAACGGGCCATCTCTTGGGCACGCACCATCAGGCATTCAATTTCCGGATCGTCGATGGACGGTACATAACTCCTCGCACTCAGCGAGATCCTCCAGCCCGCCCGCGCAAATAAATCGATCGTGGCGTCCTGCAAGCTCCCCTTCGGAATTCCAAGCTTTAGTTGATTCATGACTGCGAACTCCAGTCATAGGTTTTCGAAGGATCGAACGCGCGATCCTCGGTCACCGTTGCCGTACCGTCATTTTCCAACTTGCGAAAAAAACAACTTCGATATCCTTCATGGCATACGCCCGGCCCGATGGCCTGCACCCGAAGCAGCAGCGTGTCCGAATCGCAATCAACACGCAATTCAAGCACTTTCAACAGGTGTCCGCTCGACTCGCCCTTTCTCCAAAGCCTGTTCCGGGAACGGCTGAAGAAAACAGCCTGCCCCGTGCGTTGCGTCTCAGCAAGCGCCTCTTCATTCATGAAGCCGAGCATCAGCACCTCCCCGGTTGCGTGGTCCTGAACAATGGACGGCACCAGCCCGTTGTACTTTTCAAATGCAATCTTCACCGTCCCGCCTTTCCAAAACTGCTCCCAAAAACAAAAAACCCGCCGGGCTTTTCTGCGCCAGCGGGCCGATGAGTGCTTTGTTTAGCGAATCGCTATACGCACCCCAGCAGACGCGGCGTCGGGCCGTGATGATGATGGTGCCGGTGCGTCTGAGCAGTGAGCGTTGTGTTCATGTAAGAAAATCAAAGATAAGGAATCTTCTACGGCCTGTCAATGTATAGTTTCAGCGATGGAACAGCTCTCCCGGTCATCCATTGCAAGCATGAAACATTAACCTCTCCAGCGGAATCAAATAGGAATTCACGACGTCAGGAGATTTTCATGGAAGAGAAGATACGTAAAGACGAAAAAGACTGGAAAAAGCAGCTCACGCAAAACCAATATTACGTAACCCGCCAGAAAGGCACCGAGCCGCCTTTCACTGGTGAGTACGCCGATACCGAAGACCCCGGCACGTACGAGTGCGTTTGTTGCGGCCAGCCATTATTCTCATCCGAAACAAAGTTTCACTCCGGCTCCGGCTGGCCCAGTTTTTACGCTCCGGCGGATAAGCAAGCTGTGGAGGAAGAAACCGACCGCAGTCATGGCATGGCCCGCACCGAAGTAAGGTGCAGCAAGTGCGAAGCCCATCTCGGCCACGTGTTCGATGATGGCCCGACGCCGACTGGCTTGCGCTATTGCATTAATTCTGCGGCTTTAAAACTCGACCAGAAATAAAAAGAGCCGCGTGACAACAAGCGGCTCTAGCTAAATCAGTTTCAGGACATTCTTACGCGGAACAGCAGCAGCTGGCGTCCACCATTTCCGCGACCGGGTCGCGTTCCCACACCCCGAGCAAAAGAACTTTTGCGCCGGTGGGATATTTGAAAACGTAAAATATGTTCTGCAGCCCTTGCAGTTCATAAAAACCAGGGCGGCGAGGATCGGCCTTTGTCGGAGCGCCATTCTCTAACAGCAGGCGCAATTCGGTTACTTGTTCTGCGGAATGATTCCGCAGGTCTTGTACTAACGGGGGACGTTTTGTCGTTGAGATCATGTTCTTATTCACTCATTCAGCTTATCGTGCCACTCACCTAATAAGACGTAAAAACTCCTGGAATGTTTCATGGTTCACAACTTTTCACATTTTGTTGACATGCCCATTACAGCTGTACCAAGGTCCAGGATGGTTGAATGGCCTCACATTATTCGATGTCCGGGGAGGCCGTAACGTTAGAAATGCGAGAAAGTTAGCTGGGGGGTAGGGGCCTCGATTCTGTCGCAACGTTACCCCACTCCGACTAGGCGACGACAACTGGGAAACTGATCGGTTCCAGGTGCATGGGTTTCAATAAAAATCCGTTACTACCTAACGTGCCACTTGCGCGTGCCCCTTTAGTTTGCGATAGTTCGCATCACTGACGTCAAGAACAGGAAAGCACCGTGACAAAAGGCACCTCCAAGAACTCCACAAAAACAGATAAGGCCAGCTTCAATAAAGACCGCCGCCGCAAGCATCATCACTGGCTGGTCACCGTGTCGTATGCAGACGGCGAGAAATTTGGTCGCGTATACACCGACAAGGACAAAGCCACGCGCTTCGCCGACCGCCAGAAGCGTTCCCCGGTGGTGAAGGCCGCGCGCATTACGCAGGTTTCCTAAGCGGCCGGAATTTTCTTTGAATTGATGTCGCATGGAAGCGCAACCGGCAGGAATACTTGTCGCGTTTAGCTCCCCATGTTATATAAGGAAGAGCCCTGAGCGGCCTTAGTATAGTGGTAGTACGGAACCTTGCCAAGGTTCAGGTGTCGGTTCGATTCCGATAGGCCGCTCCATAATTTCAGCCACTTACAGCAACTGCATCTTTAGCGTGGGACCACGAAGGACCAATTGCTGTTCCTGCCGCTGGATGAATCAATCCAACCAACTTCAGATGGGCTGCCCGTTTAGCCGGGGTCAGAGCCTGCGCGTACGCGTCCAGCGTCAATCTGCTGTCACGCAACGCAATGGTTGATACGGGCACTGGGGAATGATCGACGCTTGGGGATTGTGCGCTGCAACGGTCGTTTGAACCGGTGTTGCGCTCCGTGAGTCAGGTACCAGCTGAGAGGCGACTCTCGCCGTCACAGCTTATCGGGCGTGCGCAACGCGCGAAACAATGCCGCACTGCACAAGGCGGAGATCGCTGTTTCCGAGCCACAAGGCCGCTGAGGTCGAGTAACGTATGATGACCGCACCCAATGCCGCACCAAAAACATTGCGACGACCGACTCAACCCTTCTCGCCAATCTCGGGTTGTTGCCGTTGGCGATCGAAGAGTCCGCGCCGATGCCCGTGATCGTTAGTGTCAAGACCGTCGTCGTCAGATCGGGGATTGCAAGCTTGCGGACAGCGGCATTCCGTGTGCCCATCGCGAGCGCTGTCAGGGCGATTAGAGCAAAGAGTTGAAAAGAATGCTCCAGCAAGTCTCTTCTGTTCCGATACTGCAAAACGACGCCAGAGAGAGAAAGACCACCTCCAGCACGAATGCTTGTGCCGCGAATCGAATCGGTGAGTGGGCCCCGGCTCGAGCCATGATCCGTCCGCCGAATGCCGCCCCGACTAGAAACGACAAGAGCGCCGTTAAGGAGTATGCGATGGACAGTCCGGGGACGCGTGCTGTCGCAAACGCCAGGATCACGACATTCCCCGTCATGTTCGCCGTGAAGACGCGCCCGAGCGATAGGAAACTGACAGCGTCAACCAGGCCTGTGACCGCCGTCATGCCCAGTAGTGCGTACGGTACGACCTTCTCAGTGGTTGGACTGCTCGCCATGAATAACTAGCCGGCCGAGTACATTATTGCTCATTCCCGGACCTCCCTTGTGCGGCAGTGAACCGGTAAACCCTGTACCACCTGTAACGAAAACACGCATTGCGATTTCTCTTTCCCTTCACTTCATGACGATGGTCAACTTCTTATTCCGGAGCTCGAATCCGACGTCTAAAAAGACTCTCCAACCATTTCTTCGCTCTTCTTCCAAAGGGCTTCGGCGTTGGTTGGGTCCAGCGCGTAGGCTCGAACTCCTTCGCTG
>Ga0209006_10006360_pt1 | contig 10696 bp, 10 predicted proteins | sample JacPin_JW_Ref_O2_FD_188567 | JGI IMG/M metagenome (GOLD analysis project Ga0209006, IMG submission 188567) | Forest soil microbial communities from Algoma, Ontario, Canada - Jack Pine, Ontario site 1_JW_Ref_O2 (SPAdes) (version 2) | ecosystem: Environmental > Terrestrial > Soil > Boreal... | reverse complement strand
CACCCGCACAAGGCTCTCGGATATCGTTCGCCCCGCGAGTTCATCGCAGCTCGCGGAAATCCCTGACCGTGTCCGATCGTTCGGGGGCTACAACACAAACAATCTGGACCACGCCGGATCAAGACATCCTGCTGCTCGTCCCTGTCATGCGAAACCTTAAAACCTAAACGATACGATGAGAGTGGCAGCGCTCCTGTGCTGACGCAGGGAGGGCAAGATAAAAAATGCGCAAACAAAGTCGAACGAACGCTTAACGCCTGGCTCAGGTACTCGGCCCGCGATGTTAGCCATTAGATAAGAGTTGTTGGAGACGCGGGACAACTTTAACGCGACTGCACTGCATTGGGCGGAGAAGTCGGACCAATTAGGCAGGTTCGACTGGCGCTAGCTCAACCGCTGCAAAAAAGTCAGGTGGTCCCGGCGTGTTGCTGCCGGCAAATCGCCGGGACCGGTACCAGCGTCCCGTGAAAGGGTACAGCCGGTAGACAAGAGCTAGAGATCGGATTTAAGTGCCGTTTTACGGTCCAGCCGCTGTTTCACACGTGGCAGCAGTCGTGACCGAAGTCGAGCGCGAGATGAACATCCACGTCAAGGTGGATCGGACTGCATCCAATATCGCCGCACGGAGCTGCTGGCTGCGAACAGAGTGCAGCTTGATGCGCGCAGTCGGACGGCGCGCAGGAGTGATCTGGCGCCGGTTGGCAGTTGACTTCGTGAGGTTGAGGACTACAGGGGGGCGGGCTTGAACAGCTGGGCTGAGGATGCGGCGCGCAAGCGTGGGTCATGGTTGTAACTCCTCAAGTTGGGAACGCGAGAGCGTTCACACGACACTAACGCGCAACTTGCATTTGCCTAACTGGCGGATACGACAGTGGCGCCAGGCTGGGAACCGAGCGAACTTTTCTCCGTTGGTATTATGTGCGCCAAACTGAGCTGACCCCAGTGCGTAATTGCGAGCGTGATGTGCGATGACAGAGGAAGTCCCGTCTTCAACACCAGATAACCTCGACGGTGCCGCCGAGGCTGCGGCCCCAGCGGCATCTGTTGCGCCTACAGAGACCGTGTGGATTATCGGGGATTTGCGGCCGGACTGCGCTGAATGGACATCAGATGCCCCACAAGGACATCACCCGTTGATGGCGGACCTTTTATTAGCAGCCACGGTGTCGTCTGAGGTTCCTCCCAATTTGGAGCACGCGCTTGATCAACTTACGACGGCGACCGACCTTTTTGATGTGCCGGTATTAGACTATCTTACGCCAAGTTCGGATATTTAGCGCGAAGATCGCATCGGCTAGACATCAATAAGATGATGCGCAATCGCCTTGGCGACTGCTTGAGTTGTTGTCACACAATCAAGCTTCTCGCGAGCAGCGTTCAGATGGAATCTCACCGTGCGCTCGCTAATCCCTAAGATGATACTAGCTTCCAATGCGGTCTTGCCCGCCGCAGTCCATTTTAAGCAATCAAGCTCCTTTGCGGATATCAGAAGCTCTTGTTGGGTATCGTGGCCGTTCATTCTTAGGACATGGCCGTGAAAATAGTTCGCAAGAATATGGCACTCACGCAGCATCACCCCGGCGCCATCAAGGCTCGTTGAAGAGGTGATGGCAAAATACGCAGCTTCTCCCCGCCGCTTATTCAGTGCCACCGTGGCGTAAGTCGAATCGTGATCGGGGGGACGCCGCGCGGAGGAAGAGGGGGGCACATCTTTTTGTTGGTAATGGATTGCATCACTGCTGCGAAATTGCTGCACACTGGTGTCCGAGTAAATGCAATGTGTGAAATATCGCGACCTTCCGGGCGCTGACAAATTTATGCAGAGATACTTCACGCTGACCAAGCTGTACAGGTCCTTGGCCGCTCTTAGAAACGCGGCTCCTTCCGCGCGTTCGGCGACAAGTGAGCAATGGCTCACGACGTAGATATGAAGCGCGTCGATCATCGAAAACCAAATGATCTGTCCCAATTTTGAACTCAGTCGAGGTATCGAAGTTCCAGAATTGCGCCAGGCATTCGTTCTGGCGGTCCCGAAATAAAAGTAACGCCGTGCCATCTTGGCCGACGTAATTATCTGATCTGATTAGAATTTATAATTTATGTGTCTTCGTTTTGAACTTTCGCGTGGCTTCGGCGTTTTTGATTTGTTGCTGCCGAGATCCAGCCACGGGGTGGGTGGCTTCCCATGGGCATTCAACGATTGAGTTCGGCATTGCCGCCAGCGCAACGCTCCGCTTCCTCAGCAGACGGTGATTTTTCGAGCTCGCGAAGCCGGCTTCGCGCGCCGGAAAGGCAGCGTGGACTTTGGAGTTTCTTGACCTGGCCATTCATTTTAGCGCCCATTGCAGCAGCAGAAGCCTTTGTTTCTCACCACGGGCAAGCCCTGCCAACTGACCAACAAGAAGACTCAGGCGGTATCAAAAACCACGTGGATATACCGGCACGGCAGGGGTCTCCGGCCGTTGGTTCACCTTTGGTGGGCAGCGAACAGGCCCCAGATGATGGTTCGCATGGATGGCGGCTTGTGGACGTTTCGCGGGGCGTCGTCCATGACGGGCATCAGTCGGATCAGAACCATGCGGTTCCGCTAAACGGCGTTATGGATGTACCGAACTTGAGCGCCGGAGGAGGCGGCGGTGGTGGAGGCGGCGGAGGGCCAGACCCTTCCAACGAGACTCAAGCCGTATCTGATGGCTCGCAATCGCAGAGTACTGACAGTCTCATAGACACCGATCTCGTGCGCGACCCCGCGCAAAATGGCTCGCTTGATGAAATCTCGAAAGCGATCCCGCACGACATCTTGGGTCCCCAAGCGCTCGATCATATTGGATCGTCGATCGGCGCCGTGACCGGTGCATTAGTCTCGGAGGCCTCGACGCTGATTAGCGACATACCACTTACTCTAAACCCAGCGCTCGATCATATTGGATCGTCGATCGGTGCCGTGACCGGTGCATTGGTCTCGGAGGCCTCGACGCTGATTAGCGACATACCACTTCCTCTAAACGCAGTGCTCGATCATATTGGGTCGTCGATCGGCGCCGTGACCGGTGCATTAGTCTCGGAGGCCTCGACGCTGATTAGCGACATACCACTTCCTCTAAACGCAGCGCTCGATCATATTGGGCCGTCGATCGGCACCGTAAGCGGTGCGTTAGTCTCGGAGGCCTCGACGCTGATTAGCGACATCCCGATCGACGTTTCCATTGCTCCAGACGATGGCCCGATCAACCTAAAGGATGTTGTCGGCTTCGATCTCCACCTACTCGCCGGCAGCGGCGCCGTCGCACCAGAGGTCGCGCTGGCACCGCTGGGAATCAATCTTTCGCACTCGATAGGGGATTTTGGCTTCGTCACCCATATTCCCACCGTTGACAGCGTCCACGCCGTCAAGCCTGGCATATCTCAGGAGGTTGATGGCCTATTTGCTACGGGACAAGGTTTGTCTGATTTTAACCATTTAGGATATGCGGCATCGCCAAACCAGTTTGGACTGCCGAAGGCCAGTGACGATCTCGGCGTTGGAGGAAATTCAGCTCTTGGCCCGCTGGATGTCGCGGGAGCGCCGGGTTATCCACCTGGTGTCACGCTCCCAACTGTTCAAAACGTAGCTGCCGTCGTCGGAGATGCGACAGATGTCACGCCCGGACACTCGATTGAGTTCTCAACGCCGCCGCCATCCTCCGAAGGTGATGCACTTTTCCAAGGCAACAAGTACACCGACTACCATATGGCTCTACAAACTGATGCGTCGTCAGTAGGGCACAGCGCTTCTGCGGCAGGAATCCTCGCGCCGCCGGTCGAGACACCTTCACTTGCTCAGTCCGATAGCTCCACGGTGACGCAGCCGCTGCAGCACGCTATTCCTGAGCATCAGGATGTTACGCCCATTCATTCTTTCAGTGTCCATAGTCACTAGGTCGGCGGGAGCGACAGAAGCATGAGGCCACTCAGGCGACGCTGTCGGGGCATCGTCTGCGTCGAGGATCGCGGCACGTCGGATTACTCAACATGATACAGCCTGCGGCACAGCTTTTGGATTCGGGAGAAATGGCCCCCGCGTCGCTCGAAAGAGGCGATAGTTATAATTCCAAACCGAACATCGTTTCGAAGCGTTGGCCGAACCTACGGTGGGGGCAATCAAGCGGCATTCCGCGTGAAGGGGGCGATCCTTTGGCGGCATGGCGTTGGTCTTCCCGCCGCACCCTGACTTCCGTCGCGGTTTTTTCGACATTTGTGAATTTGATGATGCTAACGATGCCCTTGTACCTGTTTCAGTTGTCAGACCGGGTACTGACCAGCCGCAGCCTAGATACTTTGCTGATGCTAACACTTGTTGCCGTGGGCTTCATAGTCGTTCTTTCTCTACTTGATATCATTCGGCGACAAGTGCTTGGCCGACTGGCGACGACCTTTGAAACGATACTCGGGGGCTCGGTTCTTGCGAGTATCGTGACCTCCGCGAAAGTCGCTGACAGTGCCAATTTGCAAGCGCTGCGCAACCTCCATCACGTCAAGAGTTTCATCTCGAGTCCCGTGATGTTGCTTCTATTTGACGTGCCACTTGCACCGATTTATTTTGGGACGGTGTTTTTGATAAATCCCGCGTTAGGTTTTATCTGCCTTGTGTCTGGGCTGATACTCATTGCAATAGCGTTGATCAACCAGAAGGCAACGAATCCTCTTTTAGCGAAAGCGACCTTCCATACCGCAAAAGCGGACGCGCAGGCTGAAGCGCTGTCGCGCAACTCCCAGGTCATCAATGCCATGGGCATGCTCAACGAGAGCATTTTGCATTGGGGCGGTGATCAGGCCCGCGCATTAACTTTTCAAAGCGGCGCGTTGGACCGCAATTTCTGGATCAGTGGAACGTCGAAGTTCGCCCGGCTCGTTACGCAGATCGTCATTCTCGGAGCCGGGGCCTATCTGGCTCTTCACGGGAGTGTTACCGGCGGCATGATGATTGCCGCATCGATCATCGCGGGCCGTGCGCTTCAACCTTTTGAAGTCATGATTGAAGGCTGGCGCAACCTTGTGCAAACGCGCATCGCGTACTTACGGGTGTGCGCAGCGGTGGATAGTTTGAAGCAGGAGCAGGCGCATTTGTTGTTGCCAAAGCCGGCCGGCTACATCTCGGTCGATCGATTGTTGTACATCCCGCCTGGAAGCAAGGAGGCAGTCCTCAATGGCGTGACCTTCGATTTACAGCCGGGGGAGTCGTTGGCGATCGTAGGGCCCTCAGGTTCAGGAAAATCGACGCTCGCACGTATCCTGGTCGGATGCCTCTATCCTACTGCTGGCAAAATGAGGCTTGATGGAACGGAGCTTCGTAATTGGGATCGCCGGCAGTTCGGCGAGTTCACTGGCTATCTGCCTCAAGAAGTCGAGCTCTTTCCCGGTACCATCAAAGACAATATCTGCCGTATGCGCGCAGACCTACCAGACGAAAAAATTTACGAGGCCGCCGTACTCACAGATGTACACAACATGGTCTGCCAATTACCAAGTGGCTACGAGACAATCCTGGAGCGTAGCGGAGCTCCGCTTTCGGGCGGCCAAAAGCAACGAATTGCCTTGGCTCGCGCGTTCTTTGGCAATCCGGCCCTCGTGGTACTTGATGAGCCAAACTCCAATCTTGATTCCGCTGGGGAACAGGCACTCACCGATACGCTCCTGCGCGCGAAGGAGCGGCGCGTTACCGTTGTGGTAATCACGCAGCGGCCGGCCGTCCTGAATGCCATGGACAAACTCCTTGTATTGCGGGCCGGGCGAGTGGAGGCCTTTGGTCCGCCAAGCGAAGTCCTTATCCGCTTGGTTCGACCGACTGGCGCTCGCGCGCTCGCCGTTAGCGATCCAAGCAATGCGCAACCGCAAGCAAAAGACCGACCAGAAACGGCTACGAAATGATACAGGGTTGCCCCGCTATTTACACTTGGCATCGTGACGTTCCCCATAGTGCCAGGGGCCTCGTTCTGCTGGGCGCTCTGATCTTGTTTTTATGGGGCTGTGGTTTTGGGGTGTGGGCAACGGTGGCGCCGCTCGCCAGCGCTGTTGTTGCATCGGGATCTTTCGTTGCTACTGGTCAGAATAAACAAGTCCAGCACCTCGAAGGGGGAATCATTCGAGAGCTTCTCGTAAAAGAAGGCGATGTGGTTGAAGCAAGCCAACCGCTGTCACGCTTGGATGACACTGCTGCGGTATCTAAATTCCGGCGACTTGTAGTGCGGCAATCTAGGCTTCTGGCGACCTCGGCGCGTCTTCGGGCCGAGATTGGGGGCTCGGGCCAACTGCAGCTGCCGTCGGCTCTCACCGACGACGCGGCTGACCCTGAAGTACAGTCCATCGTTCAATCTCAAAAGGCGGAACTGGCCGCTCGCCGACAGAGCATTGCCAATCAGGAAGAGGTTCTGCGAAAGGAAATCGCCGGATTGAGGGAAAGTGTCCGCGGCTACGAAGCGCAAGCGGACGCTAATCGAGCCCGCTTCACGCTGTTCGATGAAGAATTGAAGGCTAAGGGACCTCTGATCGAGCATCAACTGATTAGGAAATCGGAAATCCTCGCTTTGCAGCGTTCGGAAGTGGGACTGCAAGGAGAACTCGGCGAGCTGCTTGGTCGTAGCGGCGATGCGACTGAGCGAATAGCCCGCGCGGAACAGCAGATCGCCCAGTTGCGGTTGACCGCCATCGAGAAGGCGAGTGAGGAACTGCGCGGAACAGATACCGAGCTTGATGATTTGCGTGAACAGATCTTAGCGGCCCAAGATGTTGTCCGTAGGACTGAAGTGCGCGCACCGGTGCGTGGCATTGTAGTCAAGCTCAACCAGTATACCACCGGCGGTGTTATTGCTCCTGGCGGCGTGATTCTGGAACTACTTCCGATCAATGACGAGTTGGTGATTGAAGCGAGGGTGAATCCAAATGAAATTACACATGTTAAAGAAGGGCAGAACGCGCTCGTGCGCCTAACGGCGCTCAATCAGCGATTGACTCCTATGATCGAGGGTCGGGTCGTATACGTGTCGGCTGACACGGTTATGGATCAATCTGCAAGGCGGAATAACGAACAGGACAATGGGAGGCGCGAAACATTCATCGTGAGAGTGCGTCTTGATGAACGCGATGCACGAAATAAGGTCGATAATTTTCGGCCGACGCCTGGCATGCCTGCCGACATCTTTGTCGAAACAGGGCAGCGCACGTTTTTCACCTATTTAATGCGACCGGTCGTGGATAGCTTCTCACGCGCGTTTCGCGAACATTGATGGACTCTTCTTTACAAGCGGACATTGCCGAAGGACATGAAGTTGTTGTCAACCCAGGTAGAACGTGTAGATTTCTCGGAATGCGTTCCTTCCCGCCGCCTTCTCATGGAGAATCGCACTCTAGCAACATTGAGCAAGCCGATGCGTGGCTTGCTTTCTGTTGACGCCGACGCGACGGTCTCCTTTACGCCCGTGCCATGGGTTGCTTACCAATAGCAGATGACTCGTCGTCGCCTCGCCGCGGCTTGCCTTGCTATGGGTGGGAAATGTGGCGCAGTCAACCGCTGCCTGGGCCATCGCCGCAGTGGCGGTGTAGGGGCCATGAAAACCTATCTCAATATCTTGACGCTAGCTGTTCCGATCGCGCGGCCCTCGCCAGGCTGCAATAACATGCATTTGCTTACAATCCTGTTCTGATCCAAGTCACACCTTTGCCCCGAACGCACACATCGATAACACCGACTTGGCGACCGCTTGCCGCTGCGGAGGCGACAGTTTATTGAGGGCGATGACGATCTTGTTGATGTGACGATCGCTCAAGGCCGCGAACTCGTCTTGTGACGGACCAGCCATCATTGGTGCCCCGGCATGCGCAGATCGCTCACCGCTCATGCTTCGGCTTCCACAGGCTGCGCGGGACGGCGGAAAGTCGTGTCAGCTGACACGGATTTGATACACCAGCTAAAAAAGCCAAGGTTTAGTCGCCGGGATGCTCGTTTTCGCTCAAGCGATCGACGCGCGACGCGTGTTGCGCAAACGGCGACATCGGTCACATCGTCAACGCGAGCGAGCCGGCGGCGGTAAAACTGTTGACAGATATAGTTAGCCGAGCAGTTGTGCAATTCCGCCGCATCAAGGCGTCGACGTAGGTGAGACCGGCAGCAGAAATCTAGTCGGCAGATCTTCTTCATGAGTAGGCTGAGTAGGCGGCGCCTTTACGTACGCGTCCTTTAGCGCCCAATCGAGGCATTCGATCAGACGATCGGCACCAAAGGGCTTTCTTAAGAACCGACACGAAAGGGTTTCGCTTGCTCCAGAACGAGCCTCCTCGATAAAAAGGGCACTCATCAAGATGATTGGCTTGCAATATCCGACTTCCATCAAATGGCGTTGAAGTTCAGGTCCAGTCATCCCGGGCATCTGTAGGTCGGTGATAACGCATTCGGACTCGGCAACGCGATCAGATTGCAGATACTCCTCGGCCGACGAAAACGTCTCTGCCTCATGACCGAGCGATCGAAGGAGACTCCGGACCGCCTCCCGAACAGAACGGTCATCGTCAATAATGGAAATCATTGCAGCCCCCTCGCAGATTGGTTGTGAAATTCTAGGTCTGAAGACTTTAACTAAAGCTTAAGACTTCGACGCAGGGACGCATCTGCGACCACCCAAATTTCAGCAAGCAGCCCCCAGCAACAATCTTGTTGTGTTTGGTCGCCCTCAATATCACACAGCTTTGCTGACGACTCCGAAAAGATAAATACTACAAGCAAAACGCGTAAACAAAAGGAGTCTCACCATGGCATTTAATGAACCACTCTCAAAAAAGCGCTCCCTCGGAGCATTGCGGAAAGCCGAGAAGACTAAGGATCGCTCGCCAGATTCGACAGGAACGTTGAAGTTACAGCGTCACACGTTTGAAGCACTTTCAAAGCAATTCCAGGAAACAGCTGCTGCGGAAATTGACTGCTGTATAGCCGGATGGCGAAACAGCGACCAGGGCGGACAGCCATATCTGTCTGTCGAACTATCGCCGCGCTATGTTTCACGTCGTCGCGAGCAATTAAACGAAAACCTAGGAGATTTCATCTGAAAGCACAAACGGAGGTATATTTGACACCATTGCAACACACTTCGCCCGATTGCTCGCCTGCTTTCAGGCTGTCGAGGGAAATGCTCCAAACGTTGACCGAAATCTGTAATCGGCTGGACTGCAATCGGTCGCAGCTGATCCGTCGAAGTTTGAAGGAGTTCATAAACTTTCACGAACTCGAGCACAAAGAACAGGGAGGACGATAAGATGCTACAAATAGCACAACGCCGAAGACTGAAGCCGTTCAGAGAGGTAACAAAACACGTCGGAGTCGAGCGACAACTTCGTCGGCTGGGGGAGGCGTTGGATTTAACAGAGTCACGCCGAAACGGTGCCGCGTCCGACGAAATCACCACCTTGAGTTATTTTATCATGTCCATTCCTAGAGATTGCACCAGCGATGAAAAAATGGACCGTCTCTCAGAGGTGGCTGACGTGGTCACGGCAGTCGAGGGATCGGATGTGATGGTTTTTTCCATGTGGGTGCCAAGTGGTGAGTGAAACGACTTCCAATCTTAACAAGGGCCGAAGTCTTGTGGCAGTTATCCACGCCGCCAGATTAGGGCGTAACTCATAAATTCAGAGTGGTCGGCGGACGTCCGCTTCGATGCGCATTACGGACTCAAGTGGGACATCGCGTGAGGTCCGAGAAGGGGCAAAAACGATCCTGACAAGGATCAGGTGGCGCTCGCCTCTCGGTCAGTGCCGCCAAATTAAGCCGCGCATTTACAGCCTCAATGGGGCGGCCTCCGTCGGCCCTCCGATAAGGTGATGAGCTCTTCTTGACGTAACCATTGTAGACAGCGACTGTCGAGCTGCCGCAATTGCCTTTCGGGGCGGGCGGCGCGTGGAATAAATAGACTAAGCCGACGTGATGCTGCCCAAGGCATGCCCAGACACGACATGGATACGCGCACCAAGCCCGCGTATGAGGATCGAGGGAGCGTTCAGGGAGGTCAACGACCATGCGTACCATCACGCTAGAAGAGCACTTTGCAACGCCGCGATTTCTCGACGGCCCCGGGCGGGACCTGAAGGAGCAGGCGGAGAAGCTCAACAACGCTCGGGCGACCAAGCTCATCACACAGCTTTGCGATCTTGGCGACAAGCGCATGGCGGAAATGGACGCCGCCGGCATCGACATGCAGATCGTGTCGCTGACTGCCCCCGGTGTCGAACAATTGGAGGCGGACGAAGCGATTTCGCTTGCCGCCGAAACGAACGACTTTGTCGCGGACGCGATCAAGAATCATCCGGCGCGATTCGGCGGCTTCGCGGCGCTGCCGACCGCTTCGCCGGATAAGGCCGCCCAAGAACTCGAGCGCCGCGTACGCGGTCAGAAATTCGCCGGCGCCATCATCAACGGCCACAACCGCGGCCGCTATCTCGACGACAAGTTCTTCTGGCCGATCCTGGAAAGTGCCGAACAGCTTGGCGCGCCGATCTACCTACATCCGACGCGGCCACCGCAACCGGTCATAGATGCCTCATTCGGCGGGTTTTCGCCAGTGGTGAGCGAGATATTCTCTGGGCCCGGCTGGGGCTGGCACATCGAAACCGCGGTCCATGTCATCCGCCTCATCCTTGGCGGCGTGTTCGACCGCTTTCCCAACTTGCAGAT